>Ga0007882_10000965_pt1 | contig 16917 bp, 13 predicted proteins | sample CryBogCBH12Aug01_FD_71195 | JGI IMG/M metagenome (GOLD analysis project Ga0007882, IMG submission 71195) | Freshwater microbial communities from Crystal Bog, Wisconsin, USA - CBH12Aug09.1 | ecosystem: Environmental > Aquatic > Freshwater > Lake | place: Crystal Bog, Wisconsin, USA | collected... | reverse complement strand
CCGTCCGTGACCGTGCTCACCCGATAGCGCAGCACCGAGCCGTCCAAAATCTCGCCCTGAACCTCGCCGGCGGCGCGCGCCATTGGCGCCGCCGCACACCAAGCCAGCAATCCTAGGAGACAACGGTTCATGTGGGAATATGATTGGCCGACCCGGCGGCCAAAGTAAAGCTTGGGAAGTGAATGGGGGGAGTTTTCAGTTTCAAGTTTTCAGTTTTCAGTTGGGAAATCGGCCGGGTTCGAAAAAAGGAGGGCCGCTGTGTGCTGTTTACCTTGATGCGCATGGTTTCCAGATGCAACTCTGTTGAGATTCGGCGAGGGGATGGCGGTTGCAAATTGGTTTGGTTGGTTTTTAATCACTTGCGCGGTTTTACCTGAATGATAGGGTGAATTGAATCAACGAACCGGTGGTCTTTAATTAGTTGTCAGGCTACATGACGCGCATAAAGCAAATCTGGGACTTTCTCTTTGGCGTTGCGCTTATAGCAAGTACGCCAATCGTAACTTTTGTTATCGCCACGTTTATTTTGCACTTTGCAGCTAGTGCGAGGTTTATTCCACCGATGGTTTTGATGTTAGCAACGGCTGCTTTTGTTGGTGCTTGCATTTGGCGCAAGAAGAACCGAGTTTTGCCCGATTCAGTTTTTGTGGCCGAGGTTGTCGTAGCCATTTTGGCGAGTGTCTTGTTTATGTTGGCTTTCGTGGCTGCCGGATATTCTGCTTATCGAGCAGATTGAGTTGCGACGATAATCTGACTCAATTCGCCAGCATCTACCGCGCAGCTCTCAACGAGGTAGCAGCCGACGTAAGGAGGCTCCAAATAAGCTGAGCGTTCCCAAGAATATTTGAGCCTCCTTACGTCGGCTGCCACCCGGAAGGGGCTTCCTTCCGGGCAGCGCCGCTCACCCCGCGGTCAGCGCGGCGCGTTCGTTATCGAGGGCGTTGGTTTTTTCCAGGAAATAATCGTAGCCGCCCGAATAGGGCGTGATCTGACCGGCGTTCACGTGTAGCACCTTCGTGGCCAGGTGCCGGATGAAATGCACATCATGGGAGATGAACACCAGCGTGCCCTCATACCGTTCCAGCGCCAGCGTGAGCGATTCCACGGTGTGGATGTCCAAATGCGTGGTCGGCTCATCCATCAGCAGCAGGTTTGGCGGATCCACCAGAAACTTGATGAGATTCAGCCGACTCTTCTCGCCCCCGCTCAGCACGGCGGTTTTTTTGAAAATGTCGTCCTTGCGGAACTGGAACGAGCCCAGCACGCCGCGCACATCGTCCTCGCGCATCCCGGGCGCGCAGGCAAGCGTTTCTTCGATGACCGTTTTCTCGGGATCCAGGGTGGCGCCGCGATGCTGGCTGAAGTAGCCGATTTTGGCGTTGTGGCCCAGGTCGCGCACGCCCTTTTGAAATTCCACCACGCCGGCGAGAATCTTCAGGAGCGTGGACTTGCCCGCGCCGTTGGGGCCAACCAAAACGGTGCGTTCGCCGCGCTCCACCGTCAGGTCGAGGCCGGCGTAAACTGTGTTGGTGCCGTAGGCCATGTGAATGCCCGTCAGCGAAATGGCGCGCTGCCCGCCGCGCGGCGGCGGCGGAATCTGGAAGCGGAACGGCTTGCGCGGCGCGGTCGGCTTCTCAATGAGTTCCAGCCGCTCAATCTGCTTGAGCTTGCTCTGCGCCTGCGAAGCCTTGGAGGGGATGGACCGGAACCGGTCCGCGAATGCCTGCAAATCCGCGATTTCCTTCTGCTGTCCCTTGTAGGCGGCGAGCTGCTGCTCGTAGCGCTCCTCGCGCTGGCGGAGATAGTCCGTGTAATTGCCCGTGTAGGCGATGAGCTTGCGGTCGGCAATTTCGTGTACCTGCGTCACAATTTCATCCATGAACTGGCGGTCATGGGAAATCAGCAGCACGGCGCCGGAATAATTCTTCAGATAATTCTGCAGCCAGAGCAGAGAGAGCAAATCCAAATGGTTGGTCGGTTCGTCCAACAGGAGCAGGTCCGGCTCCATCACCAACAGCCGCGCCAGGCGGGCGCGCATCACCCAGCCGCCGCTCATTTCCCGGGCCTTGCGGGTGAAATCGGTTTCCTTGTAACCCAACCCGCGTAGCATTTTTTTGGCCTTGGTCTCCACCTCGGGATCGTTCAGCTTGTCATGCTTGGCGTGTTTCTCCAGATATTCGGGGCTGGAAACGTCGCCGGCCTTTTCCAATTCGTGCAGGCGTTTTTCGAGGAGGGGCAATTCCTCCACGCGGCCGGTGGCCACGTCCAGTACTGTCTCATCGCCCAGGGCCTCGCCCTCTTGCGGCAGGTGGCCCACCATGGTCCACTCGTCCCGCTCAATCACGCCGGCATCCGCCTCGCGCTCCTTGAGGATGAGGGAAAAGAGCGTGGTTTTGCCCGCGCCATTGGGGCCGACGAGCGCAACGCGCTCGCCGTAATTCACCTGGAACGAGGCGTTCTCGAAGAGCGTCCGCCCGCCAAAGGTCATCTTGAGGTCACGAATAATCAGCATGGAAATGGTTCCGGAGGGCGGCGCGCGGCCAAACCCAAATTTTGCCGCCAGCCAACCGGCTGGAGAGTTTATGGGGCCGGGGCGCAGCGTCAACCGTCAATTTTACGGCAGACCGCCGGAGATGCGGACAACAACCTTCTGAACCGTTGATAACCGCAACGGCTGGCGGAACCCATCCGGCGGAGCGCGGCGGTGTCGCAGACCAGCCGCAGCCACGGCAACCACCCCGGGCGGGTGGAACCAACCGACGCGGCTGAACGTTCGGACATCGCTGCGGCTGGCTTTCAGCACAGCCGCGCTCCACCGCAGGCGCATCCTGCCCCCGCCAATCCGTTCATCGGTGGGAGCGCCGGCTTTGCCCCCGCCACAAAAAACGGCGGGCGACTTGCGTCGCCCGCCGTGTTGTTTCCCCACTTAATTAATTACCGGCTCAGTCGTGGTAACCGAGTTCGCCGTGTTCGGATTCGTCGAGGCCGATTTGTTCGACTTCTTCCGTCGGCCGCAGCCCGACCAGCATCTTCGTGATGTAGGCGATGACAACGGTGCCGACCACGCTCAGCACGATGGTGATGGCGACCGCCTTGAGCTGTTCCAACACGAGGGGTTGGAAGTAGCTGTCCGTGACATACGCCTTGAGGTTGGTCGCGAAGTTCGCGTTGACCGAGTTGCGGGCCAGCATGCCGGTCATGATGGCACCGGTGGTGCCGCCGATGGCGTGCACGCCGAACGTGTCGAGCGCGTCGTCATAACCGAACCAGCCCTTGACCTTGTAGCACATGAACCAGCAGATGGTGCCGGCCGCGAGACCGATCAGGATGGAACCTTGCGGCGTGACGTAACCGCAAGCGGGGGTGATCACGACCAGACCAGCCACGGCACCGGAGCAGAAACCGAGCACGCTCGGCTTGCCCTTGACGATCCACTCCCACATGGGCCAGACGAACGAGGCAATCGCGGTGGCAATGGTGGTGGTGGTGAACGCGTTGGCCGCGATCACGTCCGCCGCCACGGCGCTGCCGGAGTTGAAACCATACCAGCCCACCCACAGCATGCCGGTGCCGATGAAGGTCATCACCAGGCTGTGCGGCGCGAAGTTCTCCTTGCCGAAGCCTTTGCGCTTGCCGAGGATCAGCGCCAGCACGAGGGCCGAATAACCGGAGGTCATATGCACCACGGTACCACCGGCGAAGTCCATCGCCTTAATCTTGGCGTTGGCATTCCAGACGCCGTTCATGTAACCGTTGATGCCCCAGACCGCATGGCCCTGGGTGAAATACACGATGAACATCCAGAGCGTCATGAACACGCAAATGGCCTTGAACTTCATGCGTTCCGCGATGGAACCCAAGATCAGCGCCGGGGTGATGATGGCGAACATGAGCTGGAACATCGCATAGACGTTTTCCGAAACCCAGTAGGAGTAATTGGAGTTCGGGGCGGAAGTGACATTCTTCATCATCCAGTCAATCGTGGGACTGCCCACCCAACCAGCGATGACGTCTTCCTTGCCTGCCGCGCCAGTGCCACCGAAGATCATCCCATAGCCGACGAACACCCAGAGGATGGTCACCATGCCGGTGATGAAGAAGCATTGGGCACACACGGAGAGCACGTTTTTCTTGCGCACCATGCCGCCGTAGAACAGCGCGAGGCCGGGCAGGGTCATGAACAGCACGAAGGCCGTGCTGGTCAACAACCAGGCGTTATGGCCAGGTCCCGGGTTGCCAATGATCGTGTCGGCAACCACCACATTGCCATTCGTGTCCTTCAGCGGAGCCGTCGGATCGGTATTGGCAATGTAAGCTTCCAAAGCCGCCAAGCGCTGATCCGTCGAAGCCGCCGGCAGCGGCGGCGGGGTGGCCGGGGCATTGGTCGTGGCCGCAGCCGCAGCAACGGCATTGGTCACCGCCGCCACAACGGCATTGGTGTCATCCGCGCGCAGCGTCAGCGCACCGAGGGCCATCGCGGCCATCAAACTGAGTGTGTATATGGTTTTTTTCATGTTGGTAATCAAAATCGTGTTGTGGTTGGGGGGTTAAACAGCCGAATCACCCTTCTCTTCGGTGCGGATGCGGATGGCGTCTTCCACGGTGGAGACGAACACCTTGCCGTCGCCGATTTTGCCGGTCTTGGCGGCCTTGATGATGGCGGCCACGGCGGCGTCTTTCTGTCCGTCCGCCACGACCAATTCGATTTTGATCTTGGGGAGGAAATCCACGGTGTATTCGCTGCCGCGATATATTTCCGTGTGGCCCTTTTGGCGGCCGAAGCCCTTGACTTCGCTGACGGTCATCCCTTCGATGCCGATTTCGCCCAGGGAGTCTTTCACTTCCTCGAGTTTGAACGGTTTGATAATCGCTTCAATTTTCTTCATATTTTGGTTTCGTTTGAACTGCGCTTTTTGACCAACCATGCGCCTGCGGCGCAGTCCGGACTCCATCCGCAACTGGCAGATGAAACGTAGAATCCAACCTTCACGGTTGTGATTGGCACAGGTCATTAAGCAGACGCAATGCCAACTTCATCCCCAATTTACAAACCACTTAAAACCCCTTGTTTTTGGCATAAAACTGGACCACTGTCGATTTTTGACCACCCCAACCGCCCGACTGGCTTGTTGTTTTTTGACCACCCCATAAAAAAATGTTCAGTTGCACCCCTTCACCGAAACCGGTTGGCACCGCCAGAATTTCCCGAAGATTGCCGTAAGGTTTCGGCCGACCGGCCGACTTACCTCCGGCCCTAAACACCATTGCCTCAATGAATCCACGCCCTGCCGACGCGCCGGAACCGGTGCTGCTGATCCTCACGGACATCAGCGGCTACACCCGCTACATGACCGCCAACGCCAAAACACTCGCGCACAGCCAGACCATCATCACTGAGCTGATCCAGGCCCTCGTCCGCGAAACCGAACTGCCTCTGGAAGTCGCCAAGCTGGAGGGGGACGCCATTTTCTTTTACTGCCGGAAACAAAACGGCCCGCGCGCCTGGGCGGAGAGTCGGCAGATTATCGGCGCGCAGTTGCTGGAGTTTTTCCGCCGGTTCTCGACCCGGCTGGCCGAACTGGCCCGCTCCACCACCTGCACCTGCACTGCCTGCACCCACATTGACACCCTCCGCCTCAAGGTCATTGTCCACAGCGGCGAGGCGCTGTTTCACCGCGTGCTGAATTTTGTCGAGCTGGCCGGCGTGGATGTCATCATCGTTCACCGCCTGCTGAAAAATTCCGTCAACGCCAGCCAGTATTTGCTGCTCACGGAGGCGGCGCACGCCGACCTGGAACTGCCCGCGCATCTCTCCCTGGTGGAAAGCGCCGAAACCTATGCCGACATTGGCCGGGTAAATACCTTCGTCTGGCTGCCCGCCGGGGAAAATGCCGTTTCGGCGGCTCCGGCCACCTTTGGCCAACGTTTTGGGGAATCCTGGAAACTATTTACTAAACTGTGGTTTGCCCCCTTCGCCCGGAAGCCCGCGAATTTCCACAATCTCACCAGCAGTGCGAGCGCGGTGGGCCGAATGGCGTTTGCCGTGCTGACCGCCGTGCTGACACCGATATTTTTGCCGGTGGGGGCGGTGTTTGTCTGCCTACACGCGCTCAAGCCGTCCGCGAAAGTGAACCCAGCCGCCCCCGACCATGTCCACAAGGCGGACGGTTCGTGCTGCCACAAACATTGATACCACTTCCAGCAAAATGCAACCCGCCTTCATCCCGAATGATGCAGTTCAACCACGGATGGACACGGATTAACACGGATAAAAACCGGGGTCGGCGGCGGTTTTAGAGCGCCGGGCATGGGGCACTCTTTGGTTGGCCAAGGATACCCGTTAGGAATTGCCTTTCTATCCGTGTTTATCGGTGTCCATCCGTGGTAAAAAAGTTTTTAACTGCATCGTTAGGGCTTCCTTTTGGACGCTGAAGCGGCGTGAACGGCTTGTCATTACCCACATCTTTTGCGGAGTCGAACAAGTATTCCTGTCATTTGAAATACGCATATAAAATGGCTGTCGCCTCTGGGCATCCTGAAGGGATGCAAGATTACAGCCTAGGGCAAGGGAGCGGTAGCGACCGCCGCCCTAGGTTAACGCCCCCGTTAATTTTTCCTTCCCCCATCGGATGGGGGAAGGTGGCCGGAGGCCGGATGGGGGGCCGCCCGCCGCCATAACCCGTTGCCGAAAAATCATCATTCGCTAAAACTTATCCAACGCCGGAATAAATGTGGCTAAAGACAAGACGTGAACGCCGCGCTCCGCTCGCGCTCAACTGATGCCACCTTCCCTCCGAGTGGAATTACTGTAAGTCCGATTGGCAAAAAACCAAGTCAATGTCCACCCAAGTTCACCCGCCGATACGTCGCCGGGTCGGCCCGCAGGATGAGCAGGCCGCCCCGGCTTTCGACCTCGCCGGTCACTTGGACTGGTTCCGCGACGAGATCCAGCACTTGGGCGTTGACCGGTTTGCCGTCCGCCGATACCAGCAGAAAATACTGCGGCGGGCCGGCGGGCGGGCGCACCAACAGTACTGGCGGAATGCCGCCACTGATACAGCGGATGGCGCAGGCGCGATGCGTCGCCAGTTGTCCGGGATTCATCACGCCCAGAAAACATTTGCTGTCCACGATTTCGCCAGTGAGTGTCTGTCGACCGAGTGGCATGGTGGCGGGCAAGGCCGCCGCCGGGGCGGCGGCGTGCGTGTCCGCTTGAATGGAGGCCGGCAACGCCTCAATCATGGTCTGATTTTCGCGATAGATGAGCGTGCCTTTCAGCGTCACCGCCTGGCCATCGAACGCGGCCACCTGCTCCGGCCGCAGGCCAAACTTGAACGGGGCGACGAGATAATAAACCGAATAGCGCGCCTGGCCGTCCGTCTGGCCCGGACGCGGCACGAGCAGGCAGGGATACGGCTGCGCCTGCAAGATGCCGGCAAAAGTTTTCACCGTGCCCCATTCAAACGCGCCCACGCCAATGAGCCGCTGCGACACCGCCAATGACGCCGGCACCAGCACTGCCGCAACCAACAGCGCCACCACCGTGCGCCGCATCACCCGGCCAATGCCCGGGGCGCTCTTCGCCTGCCAGCCAATATAAAAATCGTCGTTCATGGGGCGATGCGGGCGGGTTCAGTTTTGGTGCCGGGCGGGTTGGGCTGGGGATGAATCCACACGTGGCCGTTCTTCACCCGCACGTTAAAGGTCGGGACACGCTCCACGAAGGGCGGCGGCGAGGCCCCGGTGTCCGGCAAATATTGGTAGCCATGCCAGGGGCAGGTGATGCAGCCGTCCACAATCTTCCCTTCGCCCAGCGGCCCGTTTTGGTGCTGGCAGACATTGGAGACGGCGGAAATCTTTCCGTCATATTTGAAAATGGCCACGCGTTCGCCGGAGAGCAAAATGATGCGCGCGCGGTTTTCGGGAATGTCCGCCACGGGGCCGGCGTCCACGTAGCCATCGTCGCCGGGCGTAGGCACGTCGGCGGCGTCCACCCGTTTTTCCTTACACGCGGCGGCGAGGTGCAGGCCCAGTACCGTGGCCAGTCCAACCGCCAGCAAAGCGGCACCGACCGGGCTGCTCTCCGCCTGCATCGCCCCAAAAGTGACGTGCAAAACCAGCAACGCATACGCCGCATAAACCAGCAGGTGCAGTGTCTTCCAAACCGGGGCACTCAAATTGGCCAGCCAAAAATCATGACTCGTTGCCGCCATCAGAAACAGGATGACCAGCGCAAAAAAACCGAATGTCTCAAACGGCACCGACCCGGCGGTCCCGGCAAAATGGCGCGAGACAAAAATGCCCAGGATGGGGTTGGCATCGCCGCCGGCGTAATACGTGGCCACCACCAGCACGGCATGAATCAGGGCGAGCAGGAAGAGCGTGACGCCCGCGTGGCGGCGGTTGTAGAGCAGCGGCAGAAATTTGGGGTGCAACCGGCACAGCGGCCCAATGCACAGGATGACGTGCAACAGCAAGAACGCCGCGGTACCAAAGGCGCGCATGAGGAGAATTTCCTCCGTCACGAAGGGAAAGAGCCATTCGGTCAGCGCGCCGAACGTGAACAGATACACTGCCACGGCCCCCACGAGCACGAGGTCGTAAAGGCGTTTCTGCCGGTTCCACTGCACGGCCTGGTAGCGGATGCTCATGGGGATGTCTGGGTGGCGGGGTTGAGTTGCACGGGCCGGGAGACGTCGGTGATTTCATTGTCCGCCAGGCTGTAAAGCACCAGCACGCCGGAACGGCGAACGGCCTCCGCTGGCAGCGGCAGCATCGGGGAACTGAATGGGCCGAGCAGCACGGCATCACCGGGCAGCGTGTCGGTGATGGCGGGTTGGCCAGCCACCCAATAGACCAGCAAGTCCGGCTTGAGAAAATCCTTTGCCGCCGACAGAACCAGGGCAGCATCGCCGGTCTGGCCGGGGGCGGACAGCAGGCGGACTTGCACCGGGGACTTCGCAAACAAATCGGCGCGCTGCCAGACGCTGGCGGTCGGTGGGGGTGCGCCGGCAGTTGCCAGTATCGGCGGCCGAACCGCCAGACCGATGACCAGTGCCGCCGGCAAAATCAGGCCGAGGGCAAGAAACGTGCGACGGTGAAGCTGGCGCAGCGGGTGAATCATGGCGGGGTGGGCCGGGAGTTTGCGGCGGTGCGGGCCAACTTCCGGTGGGCGTTGGTTTCCTCCGGCGGAGTGGTCGTGCCCTTGGCCCAGCGCCACAGGAGCAGCGGCCACAAAGCCATCGTGCCGGGAAGAATGAGGAGGCGGAAACCCCAGGAACCGTGCGCGGCATGGGGATCAATCCGTTTCGCCCCCGCCAGGACTAACGGAATGGCAAACGCGACACCCACGGCCAGATAGAGGCCGAGCAGCGATAACATTATCCCGGCGGGGCCGGGGGCGGACGGTTGATTCATGGTGTTACGGGGTGGCGCGGCAGACGGCGGCGTCACCCGGATTGGTCGTGGCGGCAGGCCATTCCTTACAAGGCCGCGCAAATTTGTCGCCGGGTTTACTTGCCAGCCCGGTCGAATTGCGGAATATATCTAACGTGATGCAAGGCGAGAATCCAGCAATTCCGGCGAACCAGGCCGCGCCCGGTCTCTCTGACCCGGAGCGTTGGGTGGAGGAACATGGCGATTATTTGTTCAAATACGCCATGATTCGCCTGCGCGACCCGGCCAAGGCCGAGGACGCCGTGCAGGAAACCTTTTTGGCGGCACTGAAGGGCGGCCGAACCTTCCAAGGCCGTAGCGCGGAAAAAAGCTGGCTGGTGGGGATTCTTAAAAACAAGATTTTTGACCATTTTCGCCGCGCCAGCCGGGAAACCTCCTTCACCGACCTGGAATTTTATCAGGACGAAGAGAGCGACCGTTTTGTGTCCGAGGGGGTGGGCCAGGGCGGCTGGATACACGACCTCGGCCCGCAGGAATGGTCCGAGCCGGGGGCCAGCTTAGACAGCGAAATGTTCTGGCAGACCTACCGGGACTGCGCCGGCAAGCTGCCCGCCAAGGTGGCCGCCGTTTTCACCCTGCGCGAAGTGGATGGGGTGGAGAGCCGGGAAGTCTGCCGGCTGCTGGGCATCTCCGAAAGCAACCTCTGGGTGATGCTGCACCGGGCGCGGATGGCCCTGCGCCGCTGCCTCGAAACCAACTGGTTTCAGAAACACGCCCAATAACGCGACGAACGGCCATGGGAATTTTTGCAAAAGCCTGTAGCGGCGGTCTGCGACCGCTGTCGGGACGTGGAAACCCAACCAAGCACGGCGGTCACAGACCGCCGCTACAGCGAAAGACGGCTTTTGCAGAGTTCTGCTGTAAGGATTCTTCCGGACGGACGACCAATCCTTGGAACCATATACCACCGCCAGTCTGAAATGGACTATTGGACTAAAATAAAAACGGTTTGCACCGAGCTTTCGCCGGATTGCCGGGCGGCGGTGCGCGCACAGTCGGAGCAGCTTGACCACCCACTCACTTGGTCGCAACGGCTGGGCTTGTGGCTGCACCTGCGGCTGTGCCGTTGGTGCCACCGTTACGGCCGGCAAATCCGTTTTTTGCGCACGGCCGCCCAGGCCCAGGCGGAGTCCCCGGCAACCGCCGCCGCGCCCCAACTTTCGGCCGCGGCCAAGGAACGCATCAGGCAACGCCTGCAGGACGCAAAATAATTTCCTTTACGCCACTCCCCTTTGGTGGCGCAATGGGGTGGTTCCCGACCCGCGCGTCACGACATGACCGTCATCAAATCAACTTTGCAATCCGTCCGGCTTCTGGTGAAGTCGCCGGCCGACTATGGCGTCCGGCTAGCCCAGACCCCTGCGGAAGTCCAGGCCGCGCAGGCGCTGCGTTTTCAGGTTTTCAATCTCGAGCTGAACGAAGGGTTGGAACAATCGCACCAGACTGGCCTGGACGCGGATCCGTTCGACGCGGTGTGCGAGCATCTGCTGGTTGAGCATGTCCCCACCCGGGAGGTCGTGGGCACCTACCGGCTGCAAACAGGGATTAGCGCGGCCAAAAATCTGGGGTATTACTGTGCCCAGGAATTTGAATTTGCCCCCTTTGAACCGCTCCGGTCCGAAATCATCGAGCTGGGGCGGGCGTGTGTTCACCGGCAGCACCGCAACTTGGTGGTGCTGGGGTTGCTCTGGAAGGGCATTGCCGATTATGCCAGCCGGCAGGGTGGGCGTTATCTGGTGGGTTGCAGTTCGCTAACGAGCCAGGATCCGACAGTGGGTGCGGCCGCCTACGCCAACCTGTGCCGCCAGTATCTGGCCGCCGGCCCGCTGCGCACCCGGCCCTTGGCCGCCTTGGCCTGCCCGCTGGAACGGCTCGCCCCGGAACCCGTGGCCATTCCCAAACTGCTGCGGGCCTACCTCTCTGTCGGGGCCCAAATCTGCGGGCCACCGGCCCTAGATCGGCAGTTCAAGACGATTGATTTTCTGACCCTCCTGGATTTGGCCGCCATCCCGGCGGACGTGCGCCGGAAATTTTTCGGGGTGTGAACGCGAGCTACTGGTTTCGCACAAACATTTTGCCGGGCAATTGGCGAATCAGCCGCTTCATTTCCAGCCCCAGCAGGGCCACGCTCACTGCCGAACTGGGGAGGCCGGAGGCCCGGATGACCTCATCAATCGAAGATTCCCCACCCGGACTCACCGCGTCATAGGCTTTTTGTTCGTTGGCGGACAACTCCAGCGCCGGAAGCACGCCGGTTTCCCCGGCCGAGGGCGGCCGGTTGGTGGCGGGAAAGAGGTATTCAAATTCGCTGAGGATGTCCTCGGCACCTTCGCACAGCTTGGCCCCCTTCTTGATGAGTTCGTGGCAGCCCTTGCTGCGGGGTGAATCAATCCGCCCGGGCACAGCAAACACCTGCCGACCGTATTCGGTGGCGAAATTGGCGGTAATGAGCGCGCCGCTGGCCAGATTGGCCTCCACCACCACCGTGCCGAGGGTCATGCCGGCGACGATGCGGTTGCGAATGGGAAATGACTGCTTGTCCGCCGGCCGGTTGAAGGGGAATTGCGTGATGACCGCGCCGCTGGCCGCGATGCGCCCGAAGAGTTCCGCGTTCTCCGTGGGGAATACAAAATTGATGCCCGTCCCGAGCACGGCAATGGTCCGGCCCTTGGCGCTCAACGCCCCCTGATGCGCGGCGGTGTCAATGCCCCGCGCCCCGCCGCTGACCACGGTCACGCCGAGATAGGCGAGCTGGTAGCCCAACTTGCGGGCGGTCTCAATGCCATAGGGCGTGGTCAGCCGTGAGCCGACCATGGCAACGGCGTTTTTGTCCCGGACGGTGAGTTCACCCTTCACATAGAGCACAATGGGCGGGTCGTAAATCTCGCGCAGGGACGCGGGATAATTTTCATCGGTTTGAATCACCACCGAGCAGCCAAATTCCTGAATGCGCTTCAGTTCGCCGGCCAGATCCACGGAGGTTTCCCAGGCGGCGATGCGGGCGGCGGTTTCCTCGCCCAGGCTCCGCACTTGGGCGATTTGCGCGGCGGTGGCGGCGAGGATTTTGGGGGCCTCCCCAAAATGTTCAAGCAGCAGGCGGGTGCGCACCGGCCCCACGCCCTCGATCATGTTCAACGCAATCAACGCTTCGCGCACATCCATCCCGGTGAAATAGCGGGCAAGACAGGCGGATGCAAGCGCTTATTGCAAAAACTGTCCCACCGGGGCCGGGGGCGGTTCGCTCAGATTCTTGAGCTGCTCCGCCGCCAGGTTGTAATCCGCCGCGTTGGTGGGGGCCAGCTGCAAATAGGTTTCCAATTCCACCCTTGCCCCGGCGGTGTCATTTTGCGCCTGATCCACCTGCGCCAGGGCGTAGTGCGCCGGATACGCGTTGGTGAAGTTGTTGAGCATGGCCTGAAAGTCCGCCCGGGCGGCGTCATACTTCTTCTGTTGCACGAGCACATAGCCGCGTTTGAAACGAACCATCTGATCCTTGGGGTTCCGGGCGAGCACCTGCGACAGGTCCCGGTTGGCCGCTTCCATCTGGCCCGCCTGAATAAACATCAGGCCGCGCATCGTCAGAATGGGCATGCTGTCCGGATTTTCCTGCACCAGACCGTCCATGAGTTCCCGGGCCTCGTCCTTGAGGCCGGCCTTCCAGAGCGCTTCGAGGGCGTCCGCCATCACTTTGGGATCCTCATGCGCGGCATAGATTGCCTGGGCCAGGGCGGTCTTGGCCGCCGCCTTATTTTTGAGGGCCATATGATCCTGTGCCTCGATGATATAAAGGCTGGTCGAGAAATTCGTCAGGTAGGCGTTCGTCACCATGAGTTGCCGCAAGTCCTGGATGGCGGTGAGCGAGCGGGCCGGCCGGCCGGCCATCACGTTGAGGCTGGCCAACCAGAGTTTAGCCCCCCAGTTGCCAGGCTGCAGTTCATATACCCGCTGAAACTGTTCCATGGCATGAAACGGTTGCTTGGACTTGGCGCAGTCGTTTCCCAGCATGATGCGGTGATAGGGTTCGTCCATCGGCCCACACATGGCCACCGCCTGCTCCAGCGTGCGGAAAACTCCCAGATCCAGATTGCCGGCAATACTGGTATTGGTATTGCCACCATCTGTCCGGCGACTGTTGTTGAAGGCGAGGTTGACTTGGGCTGAAATATTATTCGGATTGAGGCTGATGGCATTCGCAAAGGCCTGCGCCGCCTCCGGCCACCGACCCGCCAGTTGCAGTTCCACACCCCGGGCATCCTCGGCGGCAGAGTAATAATGGGCAAAATAGGAGCCGGTGACGTTAAAGGTGTTCTGGTGCAGGAACAGCCGCGACAGCTTGCCGGCATGGATGTCCATGTCCATGCGCATCTGGATGGTTCCTTCCATGTTCGTCAGCCAGGGTAGCAGGTGTTCGTCAAACTCGCGCCAGACTTGGTCATTATGCGCGACGGTGGCGGGATTTGGTTCGAGCCGGTCAAGGGAATTGGTCGAGCGCAAGGTCAGCGGATAAATAAAGCCGTCGTTCCGCATTTGGAAATGGTCGTAGGGGTTGACCACGCTGGGTTGCAGGTAAAACACCTGCCGGTCGACGGAGAGATCCCGGAGCAGGCGATCCAACAGGCCGGGCGGCAGCTTGCCATGGTTGGTGGCTTTGAGAAGTTCGTCCCGCCAAGACTCGGGATAGGACTCGGCCTGATGCCGGTGGTAATCCACCCAATATGCCATGCTGGTATCCAGATAGATGGCCTGCTGTCCGGCGGGGGTACCCAGGGATTCCAGCCGGACGAGGTTCATCAGCGTGCTGTCATCCGCCAGCAACACCTTGGGCCCGGGCGGCAGTTCGGCTAGCACCCGGTGCCGGAAATCATCGGGCAGGGTTTGATTGGACACCCGAATCACCGGCTCGTTGCGCCGGGCCAGATCGGTCAGGGCCATAACCGAGATGGCCAGCAAAATAATCAGCCCCGCGCCCTGCGAAAGCCGCATCCACTCGGCACGAATGCTACCGGCCACCGCCTGCGGCCGCCCCTGCGTCAGCTTTAAAAAGTAGCTGAGGAAGCAGCCCACACAGAGTGCGCACAGGAAAGCGTGGTTCAGGAAGGCCTGACCCGGCAACAGATGCGCCGGGCTGATGACCCCGCCCAGCAACGCCAGAATACAGGCTCCGCACATCAGGGATTGAACAAACACCAGCCCCCAGTGGGTGCTCCAGACGCGCTTGGTGATGGTTTCCTCCCGCCAGCGAATACTCACGAGCAGCAGTGGTATCAGGGAACTGAGGGCCAGCACCAGCCCCCGGGCATTGGCCAGCAACGAATAGCGGATGTTGGTCAACGCCTCCTTTTGCGCAATCAACGGCGTCTTCAGGCACCGCCAGAAACTCAGGGAGCCATCGCCCGTGGCCAGGTAAATCAGCGGCAGCAGCAAATAGGCACCCAGCAGTCCCGCCGCCAAGGCCACCAGCACCACCCCGGCGGAATGCCATTTGGGCAGCCGGGTCCGGTTGAACTTGGCGTCCGCATTTTTAATCCGGTAAAAACGTGATACGACCGGTCGCAACGTCCGGGCCAGCCGCATCAGCAGCGAGTGCCAGCCATGAATGCTGGCCAGGGTTATCAACAACACGGGCAGCAGCGGAATCAAGGCCCAGTTGTTGCTGATGCCGGCACCGTAGGCCAGTCCCATGCGCCACAGCCATTTATGCTGGAACTCCCGCCGGAACTCCAGCAGGCAGAGCATCACCCAGGCCACGACCAGCGCATCCACCATTTCGCCGGAAGCCGCCTCGGCCTGCTCCCAGAAATTCAGGTTTAGCGCCAGCATCCCGGCCGCCACCACTGGCGGTACCCAGAGCAACCCGCCAGCACGTAGGAAACCCTGCGGTTCGAGCTGCCAGTCGCGCATGTCCGCCGTGCGGTCGCCCGGCCACAGCATCACGCACCGCGCCAGCAACCCCACCACGCCCGCCGCCAGCAATGCATTTCCCAAGTTCAGCGCGAGCGGCCGCCAGGCTTCGGGCAGCAAGTGAACCGGCAGTTGAAAAAGATAAGTCAGCGGCTGTTGCAAGGCCGGGAGCCACGGCCAGCCACAGGCCCGGGCCGCCAAACCCTCGCTCCAGAGATTGGCCCCGTGGTTCAGGTGAAACAAATACACGAGCGCTGTGCCCAGCATGACTGAAAGCGGCACGCGCCAGGACGGCCGCGCCGGGTTATTGGCGGGAACCAGCTTGGGTGAATTGGTAATCATCTCGCTTCTGAAATAGAAGTTTGGCAAATCGCCTTGGCTGTATTCAAGCAAAATGCTCGTAAAACGGCCCCAGCGGATGCCTCCTGACACTGTGCCTCAGCAGGCACCCGGCTAAATCCACCCGGATTCCGCGCTCGGCGGACGGCGGCAGCCAACCGGGCAAGGCTAACTTGCGAATCAAATGGTGGGGGAATTACTTTTCCCCGCGCGTGGGAAAAAGGGCCAGCCGTTTACCGGATTGAAATTGCGGACCAAGGTGCCGATAGGAAACACGCTTAGGTAGCAAGTCCCCGGCATTGACACCCAATACCCGCGCCAGGAACAGCAGCTCGCAATCCGGCACCCGGCGCAATTGCGCCTCAAGCTTGCCCACCGACCCCAAACTGACATTCCAGCCCAGCAACTGGAGTTTTTCGGCGAGCACCGACTGTGTCCAGCCCTTCCGGGTGCGGAATTTCTGCACCTGGGGGCCGACCACATTGAGGGCGCACTTCTTCATCGAAGACCGATTTTAGGCAACCCTGGCAGCTTTTTTACTCCCACATGGGAATAAGAATGGATTGTGCTTGATTATTTCCAATAAGCGGGTAGAAATATTTTCATCATCTTGGCAAGGTAACCTTAACAAATTGAGGCGGGCTGGATTATGAAATCAATTTTTGGAGAAAATGGCTTTTCCCAGACATGGAAACATGGCTTCCGGCTCGCACTCGCCATCGCGGCCTTTTGGTTAGACCCGTCAAAAGCCAGGGCGGTTGTAATCTCACCGGGGAGCGGTGGCGGCAACCCCAATTCGGTGCCACTGGATTCCTGGTCTTTTCGGGACAGCACCAACTGGACGAGCGACCGTGGTTATGCGCCGTTGTCGTTTACCAACCTGAATTTCTCGTATTTGGGCGACGGGGCATCGCTGGTCGTTAATTCCAACGTGCCGGCCTGGCTGCAATACAACATCTATGAGACCAACGGGGCGACCAACCTGACCGTGGACATCGGCAGCGTGGAGTTCTGGTTTGCGCCCAACTGGGCCAGCACCAATCAGGGCGGCGAAGGGCCGGGCGAATGGGGGCGGTTGCTCGAAGTGGGCGGCTATAGCCCGGATTCCAGCTACGGGCTGTGGAGCATTTACTTGGATGATGTCGGGGAGAACATCTATTTTTCAACGCAGACGAACGATCTGTCCAGCAATCTGACGACCTATGTTTCCGCGCCCATCGG
>Ga0007882_10000964_pt1 | contig 16918 bp, 17 predicted proteins | sample CryBogCBH12Aug01_FD_71195 | JGI IMG/M metagenome (GOLD analysis project Ga0007882, IMG submission 71195) | Freshwater microbial communities from Crystal Bog, Wisconsin, USA - CBH12Aug09.1 | ecosystem: Environmental > Aquatic > Freshwater > Lake | place: Crystal Bog, Wisconsin, USA | collected... | reverse complement strand
GATGCAAAAGTGATTAAAGAAAAAGACTTTCCAGTTTTTGCCGCGGGTGTTACTCACCGTGGTCCTTACAAGGACGGTCCAGGTGAAATCAACACAACGATTGCTATAGATGGAATGGTAATTCAGCCAGGGGATCTAATAATCGGGGATGATGACGGTATTCTTTGCGTTCCTTTTGACCAAGTTGAATCCGTTTACAAAGCGACTTTAGCGAAATCCAACGCCGAAGCGAAAATGATGGCTGACATATCAAATGGTATCTATGACAGTAGATGGGTTGATGAGGCGCTTCATAATATAGGATGTAAGGTCTGGGACTAACGGATTTATTGCAGAGCCAAAATTGTGCATGTCCTTGGTACACAACACCAATTGCTCCATTAATTCGCATTGTTTTGGTGCTATTTTAAATGTGGAACTAAGTCTTAACAAATTCCTTTTGCTCACTTTTTCTTCATCTTGGAATTAAGCAATAATAGTTCCCTTAACAAGCACTTTTTGATCACCAACTCAACTGTAGATAAGGCTCTGAAAACTTATGAAATTCCACTCAATCAGCTTAAAAGAGAAATTCTTTAAACTCGTCGCGCTTTGTTCATTGGCTTTAGGTTTTCAACTAATGTCAACGGGTGTACAGGCTCAGTCCTCCTGGGACACTATTCAAAAGTCAAAGACTATTAAGATAGCTATACCGACTGATTTTCCGCCCTATGGCTTTGTAGGTATTGACCTTCAGCCCCAGGGCCTTGACGTAGAAATGGCTCAATTCATAGGGCAAAAACTTGGTGTCAAAGTTGAACTTGTGCCCGTCTCAAGTCCTAACCGAGTGGCTTATCTGCAAACCAAAAAGGTAGATCTGGTGATCTCTACGCTAGGCAGAAATCCTGAGCGTGAAAAAGTGATTGACTTTACCCACGCTTATGCCCCTTACTATCAGGCTGTGTTTGCACCTAAAAGTCTCAACGTAAAATCTTTTAATGATCTAGCTGGAAAAACAATTTCTGCAACAAGGGGATCATTGGAGGACACTGAGCTGACAAAGCTTGCTCCAGCGAGTGCGCAAATTAAACGTTTTGAAGACAATAGCGCGACAGTGTCTGCTTTTGTGGCTGGGCAAGTGCAATCAATTGCAACAGGTGCTTCAGTTGCGACTGCGTTAATACAGAAAAATCCTCAGTTAGGAGCTGAGTTCAAACTTCTCATAAAGGACTCTCCTTGTTTTATTGGTGTCGCAAAGGGAGAGGATACGCTGCGAACTAAAGTGAATGAAGTGATCACAGCTGCCTACAAGGCGGGTGACTTAGAGAAGCTTTCACAAAAATGGTTAGCCCGCTCAACCGGTGAATTACCCGAGTAGTTTGAGTTGCGATTGGCTACTTTTTTAGATTTGTTATGAACGTCGAACTTGACTTTTCCGCAGTTCTCACAGACTGGCCTATTTTGGTCAACGGAGTTGCTTGGACTTTGGGCTTAACGGTAGTGAGTGCAGTCTTTGGTGTACTCTCTGGTTTGGTTCTGGCTTGGATTCGGATTCAGGCCTGGCCAATATGCGGCTCGTTCATAAAAATCTATGTTGAGTTGATTCGCAATACCCCGTTTATTGTCCAGCTTTTCTTTGTTTTTTTCGGTCTCCCAGAATTAGGTTTAAGACTAAGTGCAGAGATGTCCTCAGTTCTTGCAATGGTGATTAACCTGAGCGCGTATTCAACTGAAATATTTAGAGCAGGTATTGATTCGACCTTCTCAGGTCAAATCCAAGCAGGAGAGAGTTTAGGACTTTCAAAGTTTCAAGTTTTTGTATATGTAATTTTGCCGCCTGCACTGTTTAAAGTTTGGCCCGCTTTAGTTGCTCAAATTATTATTGTGATGTTGGGGTCTGCAGTGTGCGGTCAAATATCGACCCAAGAGTTATCCTATTCTGCTAACCTTATTCAAAGTCGTAACTTCAGAGCGTTTGAGGCTTTTATTATTGCAGCATCGGTCTATTTATTGATGGCTATCGCAGTTCGTTGGCTTTTGAACCTTTTAGGCAGAAACTTTGTTTTTAAAGGTTTAATACAAAATGGTTGAATTTGCTTTTTGGGATATTTTCCGCAATTTGCTCTTAGCAACTCGTTGGACTCTTTTGTTGTCGGTCATTGCATTGATCGGAGGAGCTATTCTTGCTTTTGCGCTTTTGATTTTGAGGCTGATAAACCGCAAAACTTTAAATTTTTTAATATCCATTTACGTTGAAATATTCCAGGGAACTCCACTGTTGATGCAACTTTTTTTGTTTTACTTTGGGCTTGCATTATTTGGATTTGATACCTCTGTTTGGTGGTCTGCCAGTGCAGCCTTGATCCTTTACACAGGCGCCTACCTCACCGAGATCTGGACAGGTTGTGTTCGGGCTGTTCCAAATGGGCAGTGGTTTGCGGGAAAAAGTCTTGGTTTTAGCTTTATTCAACAGTTACGTTGGATAATTTTCCCCCAGGTATACCGTTTAAGCGTCGCACCTACTGTTGGTTTTTTAGTGCAAGTCATTAAAGGCACCGCTTTAACTTCGGTCATTGGTTTTGTTGAGCTCACTAAGGCCGGTACGATGATATCTAACGTGACCTTCAAGCCGTTTCTTGTTTTTGCTTGTGTTGCACTCATTTATTTTGCGATCTGTTTCCCGCTCTCTTGGATTGCAACCAGGCTTGAAATTCGCTTCGCAAGAGCTTGATCATAAAGTCGTCTAATTTCAATCAAACTCTATAAAAACACTAAGATTGCCTGATTTGTCGTACTCTAAACTTATTCAAAAACTAAGCCTCATGGCTGTCCCGTTAATAGTGGCCACCTCCTTCTTTATGGAGAATTTAGACGGTACGATTATCGCCACTGCCTTACCCCAAATCGCTGATTCTTTGGGAGTTAATGCAGTTGATATGAGTGCGGGACTAACAGCTTACTTGGTCACGATCGCTATCTTCATTCCTGTCAGTGGATGGGTGGCTGATCGATTTGGCTCACAATTGGTGTTTGGTTCAGCCATTGCTGTGTTCACTCTATCCTCGATTCTTTGTGGGTTTTGTTCAAGTTATCAACAATTTATTTTTGCCAGAATGCTTCAAGGACTTGGTGGAGCGCTAATGGTTCCGGTCGGGCGCTTGGTTGTATTGAGGACTACGCCTAAGCATGAGCTTTTAAAAACCGTTGCATTCATAACTTGGCCTGGTTTGGTGGCTCCAATTATTGGGCCTCCGCTTGGCGGCTTCATTACTAGTTATTTCACCTGGCGTTGGATCTTTTTTTTAAATGTCCCATTAGGGCTTGTTGGCATGTACTGTGTTAGGAGGTTCATTAAAAACCAAATAGCAGATATCAAAAAACCGCTCGACTGGATTGGTTTTATATTGATAGGTGGGTGTTTAGCCACGATGCTCATTGGACTTGAAAAAATTGGTCAAGAGCAAATTAATACCGAATCCTTTAGCTACTGTTTGGTCAGTTTAATTCTTGGCTGCTTATCGTATTTTCACTGTATGAGGTGTGAACATCCTTTGTTGGACTTCTCCATACTAAAGATCCAGACTTTTTCTACAACTTTTTTTTATGGCTCTATGAACCGAGCCCTCGTTGGAATCACCCCGTTTTTAGCTCCCCTGATGTTTCAAGTGGCGTTTGGATACTCTTCCTTTATCTCTGGTTTATTGTTCCTAGGGGCTGCCCTTGGCAATTTAGGTCTTAAACCCATGACCACTTCAATTCTTAAACGCTTTGGTTTTCGTAATGTGTTAATTTATAACGGTTTGATCTGCGCCCTAGCGGCTGCATTATGTGCGTGCCTGAACGCGCAGACGAGTGTTTGGGTGATTACTTTGGTCATGTTGATTTACGGTCTAAGTCGCTCCATGCAGTTCACCTGTTTTCAGGTTTTAGCTTTTGTAGACGTGCCAGAGAACAAGATGAGTGCAGCTAATACTTTATTTAGTACAGTGTCTCAACTGTGTTTTGGAGTGGGAATTGCGCTTGGAGCCTTGGTTGTGCATACAACTATGTTTTTGGGTAAGCATGACAAAGCGACGCAGGTAGATTTTTCTCTGGCTTTTATTACCGTTGCATTTGCAATTTTTATATTCCTAATTGGATATCTCAAATTAAAACCAGATGCGGGTTCACATGTCAGCTTACACAACAAATCTTGATGGCTTTGGTGAGTGATGTCAATTCGGCCTAATAATGAGTCTAAGAGCTTTAACGCAGGGTAAAATTTAAAGCAATTTAAAGGAATTCGTATATGAGCAAAACAATCTTAACCTGCGCTGTTACGGGCAATTTGACCAAGCCAGAGATGACCCCGTATCTGCCAATTACTCCTAAACAAATTGCAGATTCTTGTCTAGGCGCTGCGGAGGCGGGTGCTGCTGTGGTGCATATCCATGTCCGCGATCCCCTAACCGGTAAGCCCTCCATGGAGCTTGACCATTACGCTGAGGTTATGCATCTAATCAAGGCGCAAAATAAAGAACTCGTCATCAACTTGACTACGGGTCCAGGCGGACGTTTTGTGCCCTCAGAGGATGACCCAAAGACGTTTGCTCCCGGTACAACGCTTTGCCACCCTCTAAAGCGGGTTGAGCATATAACCAAGCTGAAGCCAGATATTTCCACTCTGGATCTAAACACAATGAATTCTGGGCCCGATGTAGTTATCAATACTCCCAGTAATGTGCGGAAGATGGCAAAAGTGATACGCGATGCGGGTGTTCTTCCAGAAATTGAAATATTTGACACAGGAGATCTCAACCTGGCCAAAGATTTAATAAAAGAAGGTGTGTTGGAGGGGCCTGGTCTGTACACCTTCGTGATGGGTGTTAAGTATGGTCTCAACACAGATCCTGCGACACTGCTTTATATGCGTGATCAGTTGCCTCAGGGCGCAAAATGGGCGGCGTTTGGTATAGCTAAAGCCGAGTTCCCAATTGTTGCCCAAGCTTGGCTTTACGGGGGGCATGTCAGGGTAGGAATGGAGGACAACATTTACCTTGAAAAAGGAGTCCTGTGTGAGACAAATGCTCAATTGGTGGAACGGGCGCACCGAATTATTAAAGACCTAGGCGGTGAACTCGCAAGTTCTTCCGAAGCTCGTGAGTTACTAGGTCTGAAAAAATAATGGATCTATTTTAGTGCGGGGTTTTTAATGACACAAAATAAAACCGCAGGAATGCTCACAAAGGGAGGGTAGATCAGTCCAAGGGTTAACCACTCACTAAATGAATCCCCGTGTTTGTTAGCGTACCACGCACAAAAAATACCTGAAGCGGCCGTTAAGACCATATAAACAATAAGTTCCATAGTTTTTCCTAAGACGATTGATTGAAATCTTGGAATTCAACTTAAGTCTTGCACCGAAAAACTTTGAATTAAATTGCAAAAGCTAGTGCAGATTATTATTTACACTTTATTTATTAACGGGTGAATCTTACTCGCTTTTAGTGTGCTTTTAGATGTAGTAACCCTATGTTTGGTTGAATTTTTAATTTAACTTTTCCAACGAGTTCTTTGAGCTCAGTGAACAAGACTGCAGTCCTGAGATTCTGAGGTGTGAAGCATTGGTCTGTTGGTGTTTAATTTATTTGTGGTCGTATTGAGCTCGAACCGGTTCAGAAATGGCAGACCTCTGAATTCAAATCGTATTAAATCCCCTTTTACGTAATAGATAGAGACGAGGTTGTAGGGTTTTACTCCCAAGTCACTTCCGTCTTTTTTGGAACCAACAAAGACCCAACCGTCATAGAAGAGGAATGCATTCTTACCGCATTGCCAAAGCCGTCCGATTCCCTTGCCTTCTTTGATTATTTTTTGAAACTTATCCTTGTTTTCATCAGTGATGAGTGAATAAGCTGTTTTATCAATCTCATGCGCTTCGTAGTACTGACTTAATTCTTGGGTAAAAGCGGTTCCTGAGATTAGGATCGTACCTAAAAAAGTCAACTTGATATTTGTTAAAACTTTTGTGAGGGTACGCATTAGGGGAAGTAACAACTGAGGCGGGACGCGTTGTTGATTCATCAAACTCAAGCTCATAAGAGCTTTGTTTATTGCACTACCAGTCCAACTAGCTTGACTAGCTTAACTAGCTCTAGAGGAGACGGCTCCAAACACGTAATCAGGCATACCAAGGACCAGCTGTGGGAACAGGCACAACAGGAAAACTGCAAACATAATTAAGAACACAAATGGCAGGGTCCCCCAAACCACATCTTTTAAAGGTATGTCGGGTGCAATGTTGTTGATTACGAATATGTTCAAACCGACAGGTGGGTGGATTAGCCCCATCTCCATGATGACTGACATAACCACGCCAAACCAAATTAAATCAAAGCCCTGAGCTCTAAGAGGGGGCAATATGATGGGCGCAGTCATTAAAATGATACTGACAGGTGGGAGGAAGAAACCTAGGATCACGACCAAGGCGGAGACAGCCATGAAAAGGGTCCATTTAGACAAATGAAGATCGACTACCCACTCGGCTGCGCTTTGGCTGATATGCAAGTAACTCATCACGTATGAGTAAAGAAGTGACATGCCGATAATCATCATCAACATAGTCGCCTCAGACAGCGTGCTGGTAAAGATAGGTTTTAAATCTGAGAATTTGTAAGCGCCGTATACAACAGCGATCAATACAAGTGCAAGTATGGCACCAAGACCAGCGGTCTCAGAGGGCGTTGCAAAACCGCCGTACAAAGCAAGCATCACGCCGAGCAAGAGTGTAAGAAAGGGCAAAACTTTCGGAAGTGCTGCAAATTTTTCCCGAACGCTATAGTTATCGACCTGAAGGATACGGGCACGTTCGCCACCTTGATCGGCAATCTTTTGAGCTGCTGAAACCTCTGATCTGTACTTAAACATGCCGTAAAGGGCAAACAAAACAACCAATAAAAGCCCTGGAATAATTCCGGCCAGGAAAAGTCTACCAAGCGACTGTTCCGCCGCAACGGCAAATAATATGAGAGTTATCGAGGGGGGGAGCAAAATACCAAGCGTTCCACCCGCTGCAACTAAACCAGCACAAAGTCTGGCTGAATAGCCCCGCTGACGCATCTCAGGTATTGCGGAGCTACCAATCGCTGAGCAGGTCGCAGCGCTAGAGCCGGCCATGGCAGCAAAAAGTCCGCAGGCAATCGTCACCGCTATCCCTAATCCACCGGGAACCTTTGATAGCCAGATGTGAAGTGCTGAGTACAAATCCTTGCCTGCACGGCTCTTTCCAATAGCCGCCCCCTTTAAGATAAACAGTGGTATTGTCAAAAGGGTGATACTGGCCATTTCTTCATAAACGTTTTGAGCGACCGTATCTAAAGAGGCGTGGGGCATAAAGAAGTACATGAAAACGGAGGCAACTGAGCCAAGTGCAAATGCGATTGGCATTCCTGAGAATAAAACCGTAATTGTGGCTAGACCGAATAGCAGTCCAATTTGAAGGGTAGTCATATTAGGAGTGGCTAGTGCTGTTATCAATTGAGTGAGGGTGCATCCATGCAGTAGCAGCCGATAAAATCTGGATGAGAAGGACTAATGCGAGTAATGAGGTGCCTATGGCCATGCAGCTGTAAGGTATCCAAAGTGGCGCTCCAAAAGCAGATCCAGAAATTTGGTGATCCTCAATAGCCTCAAGTAAGAGAGTCCAGGATTTCCAAGTAAAGAAAGCGCAAAATAAAAAAGACATGACGTCACTCAGCAGTCGTCTTGCTTTATCAATCCCAGGGCTTAAGACCGCCGATAGTGCTTGAATACCAATGTGACCCCTAGAGTGCTGGACCCATGCGCATGACAAAAATGTAGCGCCTACTAATAAAAATATTGTGACCTCATCTTGCCAATCGCTAGGAATTTTAAAAAGATACCTTGCTGTTGCCTCCCAAGAGAGAATACAACCCGCAATTGCAATTGCCACAGTGCAAAAAAAGACTATTAACTTATTCAACGCAACGATTAATGATTCAAGTGCTTTCAGCATGAAATAGTAAGTTCTAAATTGGTCGGTAACCGAACACTATACGTGTTTAGATGAACACACCAGGGGTAGCCCTGCTTGTGAATATTTACCTAACGCGTGAGTGTTCAGTCGTTAATGTGCGGCTGAGTGATTAGCTGACCGCTTGTGCAAGTTTTAGGAACCGATCGCATTCTGCACTTCTATTGGAGAAATCAGCCCAAGCAGTTTCTTGAGCGATTTTCTTCCATTTTGCGATGATTGCATCATCCATATCAAAAACTTTCGCACCAGTTGCTTTGTAAACATTTGCAACTTCCTTGTCATCAGCCTTGGCCATTGTTGTCGCAAAGCTCTCAAGTTCGAGGCCCACTTCATCAATTGCTTTTTGCTGAGAGCTACTAAGCGCATCATAAACTGCTTTGGACATTAAGAGCGGCTCAAACATGAACCAAAAGCTCTTTCCTCGCCCAGTGGTTAAGGCCTTGGAGATCTCTTCGAGCCTGAAAGATATTAGGCTTGTGGATGAGGTGACTGCTGCGTCAAGGGATCCTGTTTGCATTGCAGGATATATTTCATTGGATGGGACACTGGAGATAATGCCCCCTGCACCTTTGAGCATTAAATCCATGTCACGGCTACCACCGCGAATCTTCAGCCCCTTAACATCATCAGGATTTACAACTGGTAAGGAGCGACTTACAACCCCTCCCGCTTGCCAAATCCAAGTAACAATTTTCACGCCCTTGGCATCTAACAGTTTAGTGAGCTCACGACCAATCTCCGCCTTTTTCCAAGCCATGCCTTGTTCATAGGAGGTCACCATACAAGGCATCAATCCGATATTTACCTCTTGGACTTCGCCTCCAGCATATGCCAATGGGTAAAGCGAGAGATCAAGTGCGGACTTGCGCAAAGCAGAGAACTGTGCAACCGTCTTCATCAGCGAAGAGCCGGGATAGATCTCAAACTTTAATTCGCCTTTGGTTTTCTTTTCAACATCTTGGGCGAATTTTCGAGTCAAGCGGTCTCTGAAATCCCCTTTGTCGATAGTCCCACCGGGGAACTGATGTGAGATTTTGAGGGTTTTGGGGTCTGCAGCAAATGCAGATTGATCAGCTGAAAAAAGCACCCCTGCGGAGGTGCCCGCGGCCATTGATTTAAGTACAGTTCTGCGATTGATCATATTAGAGTCTCGTTTGGTCAGCAATTAGCTAACTTTGCGTGAAAACGGTATTGTATTCTAGTGATTAGCTAGATTTGCCTACATCAACAATTCCATATTAAACTGTAATTTATGTTGATTTACCAATGGGAAAACCCTTGATCATTAAGGGGTATTTCTAAGAGGAACCAATAAGGCGCGTAGGTCATTGTGATCAATCTCATGCATGAGTTTGAGTAACTCTCCGAGCTCGCCTTTGGGGAATCCCTCCCTGGCAAACCAGCTTAAATAATTACCTGGTAAATCACAAATTAATTGCTCTTTGTATTTGCCAAAAGGCATCCGGTACGAAACAAGCTGCAATAAAGACTGTGCATGCATGGGAATTTGCTTTTATTGAAGGGGGCTAAATTCTGATCGAAGGACGTATCCACAGTTTAGTAGGGCTCAAGTCCATGAGCTCGCATATCTGCCGACCCACGTGCCGATTTAAGCCATTGAATTAATTCCTGCACCACGGGCGTGGACGGGCTTGAAGTCGGTATTGAACTTGGGATTGCAAAGGCAAATGTAGTTATGTACTGCACGTCCTCTGGCAAAGGACCCACAAAGTCGATTTCCGGGACACTCAAAATCTCAGGAATTTGTTGAAAGGCGATTTCTACCTCACCTCTTTTAACGGCGTTACCAACGGGTTCACCTTGAATCACTTTGGTTTTAGATTTAATTTGCTCGCTAACTCCCATTTGCTCAAAAAGAGAAGCTAAGTAAGCTCCACTAGGCCCTGTGGAATAAGCTAGAGACTTAGTTGTAATCAAAAGATTATGTAAATCTTCCTTGTTCCTGACAACCGGACGAGTTGCCCCTTTCGCAACTCCAATCCCAATCCCAGAACTTACATAGTTCACTTTGCTTGCAGCTTTTAGCTTGCCCTGGGCAATCAAAGAATCGATACTTTTGCTATCTATTATGACCAAATCACCCGCATCCTCTGCTTTAATATGCTTCACAATTTCAACGGTAGGTAGCCACGTTGTCGTAATCACGTGGCCTTTCTTTTCAAACTCGGCTGCCATTTTGAGGTATGGCTCTTTAAAAGCCACTGAGGACATGACCTTAATTTCATCTGCCTGTACATTTAGAGCACTGATCATGATAGTGAGAGCCGTAAGAGAGTGGTTGAGCAAAATTTTATTCATATATTTTTGAACCAATTTATGAGTTTCTAATTTTTAAGTTGCGTCGCTATCCTCCTCACGATCTTTGGAGGTTCTGCATCGATATGAAATTTAGATCTTTCATCTTGCAAATGAAGGTCTGCGGCGGTGAACCGGTCAAAGCGGCGTAAATAATCTGCCCACGTTTCATAAACAAAATATTCAATGACTTGACCAGGATGCTCAGCATCTGAGAAAAGACTCCAGGAAAGAGCCCCTTGTTTGATCCTGGCAACTTTGGTTTGTTTCATGATTTTTTTAAAATCTTCTAAAGTTTCAGGATTGATGTGATACTCAATAGAAATCATAACCGGCCCTTCAAAATGATCGATAGGCTTTGAGGGCCTTGGCCGCTCGATGGGACAGACTGGGGCAAGGTCTTCATCGTCTTGACCTGAGATCACCAGTCGGACAATAAAGAACATAGATACTAGGCCAAATAAAGCCGCCACTTCAACGCTGGTTACAACGTCGGTGTGTTCGGCGATTTTTCCCCAAAAAGCAGCCCCTAAGGCGCTTCCACCCATGAGACTCATTTGATAAAAAGACATCGCTCTAGCTCTTATCCAACCGGGGAGGGAGAATTGAGCCGTCACGGTGAGGGAGTTAGCCACAGTAAACCAAGACATCCCATAAATAATCATGAGCGGGACAGCCTCCCAAAGGCTAGGCACTATAACGATACATATGGAGCTTAAAGATAAAATTGCGATACCGTAGTTCGCCAATTGATTGTTGTTGAAACTATCTCTAAATCTAGGCAACTGAGAGCCAGCAATTATCGCTCCCAGGCCCAAGGACGACATAAGCAGAGTGAACGTATTGGCGTTACCATGGAAATGGGATTTTGCAAGAAGCGGCAATAAGGCGATAACGCATGACGCTTGAAAATAAAAGAGGAAAGCACGGACCAGAATGAATCTAATTCGTGTTGATTGAGATACATACTGAATTCCAAGGCGCATCGCTCCAAAAAAACGTTCGCCGGGTAATGCTGATTCAAAGTGTTGGTATTTCCACTGAAGAACTACGTAAGTTGTGACAAGGCATAACACCATATTTAGGCCAAAAACGTATTGACTCCCTAGGCTTGCGATCAAAATGCCCGCAATCAAAGGTCCAATAATGCGAGAGGCGTTCATTGCTAAACCGTTTAGGGTCAGCGCTGGGGCAAGGTGTTCCCGGTTTACCAAATCCGGAACAATGACCGCAAATACGGGCCACCGCATAGCCAGTCCTATGCCGTTCATAAAGGTAAAGAAAAGTAGCAACTCTGCGTTCAATAACTTGAACACCATTAAAAGCGTCAAAATGGTTGCATTTGCTGCAAGCCACAACTGTGTGATTACGAAATACTTCTTTCGGTTCAAGATATCAGCCAATGCACCGCTAGGTACGCCAAGCAAGAGTACCGGTAAATTGGACGCCGTTTGAACCAGCGCGATAAGCAGGGGAGAGTCTGTGAGGGACGTCATCATCCAAGCTGCCGCCACGTCGTTCATCCACATACAGATATTGGCGATCAACCAAACCATCCAAAGAGTACGAAACACTTTGAATTTCAAAGGGGACAGCCAATAAGGCAGTGCTTTTGAATTGGCTTTGGTGAAAGACATATTTTTAATTACGGGAGGGCAGATCAGGGAAGATTGAATCCTATTATCGTTGATCGCGATATGGCTTTGGACAGCCCTCTACAAAGGACCCTTTAGCCGCACACCAAGCTCCCCGCTCTAAATGACAGATAAACTGGTTTTAGCCCTAGGTGGGGTAAAAATCTGGTCAAGTGCCAAAAGCGTATCCGTGCTTAACGTTAAGTCTTTACAAGACCAGTTCTCTTTAATTCTGAGCTTTGAAACTGATTTGGGTATTGCAACCGTGTTCTCTTGCCTAATAACCCAAGCTAAAGCCAATTGGGCAGCACTTAAGCCCTGTGTTGATGCTAATCCTTGAAGTTTTTTATGTCTAATGAGATCACCTCCACCCAATGGTGAGTAGGCCATTAAGGAGACCTTGTCCTCTCTTAATTTTGGTATCAAATCAAACTCGACGCCGCGGGCATTTAAGGCGTAAAAAACTTGATTTGTAGCCAAGCCATTTGTACGTTGGAGCCCAAAGGATTGCTCAGCTGCAGTCCATTCCTTCAGATCGTGTACATCAAAGTTACTTACCCCGTGGTGTTTTATGAGGCCTCGTTCCTTCAGATTTTGAAAACCCTCGAGTGTTGATTCAAAGGGATATTGGCCTCTCCAGTGTAAAAGGTAAAGATCCAAATATTCACAACCCAGTCTTTTTATCGAGGCCTCACACGCTTTGATGACCCCGTTTTTGCTGGCGTTATGGGGAAGGACTTTGCTGACGAGAGTGAGTTTGTCACGGCAGGAGTAGCCCAGATTTTTAATTGCTTTGCCAATTAAAACTTCAGATCCCCCGTTTGCGTACATCTCTGCCGTATCGATGACTTGGTAACCTAATCTAATCGCCTCTTCAATCGCATTGATCTCTTCTAGTTTCGAATTTTCGGACTCTCCCATACGCCAGGTACCAAGTCCGATTTTGTCTGGAAATTTAAAATGTGATTTCATATATAAGCCGAGTGTTATAACTATTCTAATTTGTCAACAGCTTTTAAAGATGGAAATAATCTCATCCAAATCAGAGCGATCAAAATCGTTCCAACTCCACCGATGGCTACAGCGGGAACAGTGCCAAAAATCGCCGCAGTCATGCCACTCTCAAACCCTCCGAGTTGGTTAGACGTATTGATGAAGAGGAAATTGACTGCGTTAACTCGTCCCCTCATATCATCTGGGGTTGATAGCTGTACCAAAGATGATCTAATAATTACGCTCACCATATCAACTGCACCCATTAAAAAAAGTGCAAAAATAGACAACCACATAACTTTTGAGAACGCAAAGACTATAGTTGCTGCACCAAAAATGATGACCGACTGAAACATACGAAGTCCAACTGCTTTGTTTAAGGGATAACGACTCAGATAGGCTGTCATCAATAATGCGCCAAGTGCTGGAGCGCTCCTCAATACACCCAGTCCCAGCGGCCCAGTTTGTAAAATATCTTTGGCAAAAATTGGCAGCAGCGTTGTTGCTCCACCCAAAAGGACTGCAAAAAGATCTAGGGACAAGGTACCCAAAATAGCTGGATTATTTTTGACAAATGCTACGCCTGCAAATAAGCTGTCCGAGCTCGGTGACTCGGATTTAATTTCATTGGATTGATTTTTAATGCCTTGGTTAAAAACCGCAGCAAACGCCCATAACAAGGTCATCAAAACAAATGGAAGATTTGGGGAAGCTGCAAAGGCAAGCCCACCAATTGCTGGGCCGCTGATAGCGCCAATTTGGTATATAGCTGAGCCAACGGTTGTACCCTCCGTTAATCTCCCCTTTGGGACAACTGCGGGGAGTAAAGCCGCGGCTGCTGGTCCTTCAAAAGCCATCGCCATGCCAAGCACACCAACAGCAATAAAGATATTCATAACGCTCAACCAGCCCTGATAGCTCCCAATAGTCAGAAAAAGGGCGGTTATTGCCTCCACCATTTGGCAGACTTGAACTAGGGTACGGCGTGGGTAATTATCAGCAGCGTGACCAATAACGAATACAAAAATTACAGAGGGTAGAAACTGGATCAATCCAATCAGACCTAAATCAAAAGCACTTCCCGATAAGGCGTAAACCTGCCAACCAAGTGCTACAAAAGCGATTTGGTATGCTAATTCTGAGAAGCCGCTTGCCCCGAAGAAGAGAAGAAATGGGCGGTGAGCAAAGAGCAGGCGGGTGCTGTGGATTGACATAAGTATTTGGGCTTTATCAATTGCAGCTTTTGTAAAGCTAATTTCAATTGATTAAGCCATCAATGATTAGGTGGTGAAAACACGGGATTGTCATGTGAAATTCTAGAGGATAATGATTTTTTAAATTTAAATACAAGCAAAATGACAACTCCTAGTAAGAGTGCTGTACATCAGAGCATAAAGGGTTGGGCTTCCATCGCCCTTGGACCTGCAATACAAATTGTTCACGAGTTTGAGGCTCAAACTGGCATTTCAGTCCAATTTGAGCTTCTCCCATCGGCTGATATTACCGTCAATTTAGGCAAGGGACTCTCAACTGACTTTGTTTTTTATCCTACGAAGCCAATTAAACACTTCATCAACGAAGGAATACTTAGCTCAGATTCTTTCACACCAGTTGTGGAGTCTGGGATTGGAATTACCGTTCCTATGAATTCGAAATTAAAAGCGCCACAAAATGCTAATGAACTCAAAGATATTTTGCTGAATGTTAACTCTATCATTTACGCAACCGGCCCTAGCGGAGACCATATTGAACATATCCTCAATCAGCTCGAAATAAAGGATGTAGTTAAAAATAAAATTAAAATTATTTCGGGGCTAGTCGCCAAGGGAATTGAGGAGGGAATGGGGGACATTGGTTTTCAACAAATTCCTGAAATTTTATTAGTACCAGGTGCGAAACTACTTTGTCCCCTTCCTAATGATATTCAACTAAAGACACCATTTTCATTGAGTATTCACCGCTCATCCTCCCGTATTCAGGAGTGTAAAGATTTATTTAAGTATCTAAGTGATCAAAAATATAAAGATCTTTATGCAAAATATGGTTTGCAGATGTTTGATTATTGATATTTATGAACGGAGCAGAAAGTCTTATTCACACACTTGTACTGGGGCAAGTAGATACGTGTTTTGCTAATCCAGGCACCTCTGAGATGCATTTTGTCTCCGCTCTTGACCGCATAGAGGGAGTTAGATGTGTACTTGGTTTATCTGAAATCGTTGTAACCGGGTGCGCCGATGGGTATGGCCGGATGACGGGGCGTCCGGCAGCGACCCTGCTCCATTGTGGACCGGGGTTTACCAATGGTATAGCCAATATCCATAACGCACGAAGAGCGTTGACCCCTATGCTCAACATTGTTGGTGATCATGCAACGTATCACAGGGTTTATGATGCTCCGTTGACCTCAGATTTAGAGGGGTTTGCAAAGTCCGCCTCCCACTGGGTTAGGGCGAGCGTTGATTCCTCAACGGTAGGCGCGGACTGTGCATCAGCGATCTATGCCGCAAATACGGCGCCGGGCCAAATAGCAACCCTAATTCTGCCTGCAGATACTGCCTGGGGAGAGGGCGGCGAGATTGGTGAGGTTAAGCCAGCACCTAAAAGGCGCTTGGTAGATGATCGAACTCTTGCCGCTGTTGCCCAACAATTAAAGTCAGGGCCCTCTACGCTTGTTTTGTATGGACAGGCGCTCAGCGAAGAGGGTTTAATTGCTGCAAACCGAGTTGCGTATGCTAGTGGCGCAACTCTTAAGAGTAATGCACAGGTTTCCCGCATGGCCAGAGGACGAGGACGGGTCCCCGTTGACCGAATACCCTATGCAGTTGATAGTGCACTGAAGCTATTTGCTGAGGTTAGAAATATTATTCTAGTCGGGGCTAAAGCGCCTACTGCGTTCTTTGCCTATCCTGGTAAGCCAAGTTTGATTGCACCCAACGAGTCTATTACCTCAGTTCTTGCTCGCCCCGATGAGGACTGCGTATCTGCACTTCATATGCTGGCAGATTTACTCGGCGCTCCCCAAACGGTTCCAATTCCTTTAGATAGCAGTCGTCCGGAGTTATTGAGAGGTGCATTTGATCCGGTTGCTTTTGCAACAACTTTTGCAGCGTTGTTACCTGAAAACGCTATTGTTTGCGAAGACGCTGTTACCTCGGGGCGTGCTTTGTTTGCTCCCACTTTTAATGCTGCTCCGAACGACTGGCTACAAAACACGGGTGGAGCAATTGGCTTTGCATTCCCATGTGCTACTGGCGCTGCAATTGCTTGTCCTGACCGTAAAGTCGTTTGTTTGCAAGCAGATGGTGCAGGTATGTATTCGCTTCAATCGCTTTGGACACAAGTCAGAGAGAACCTTGATGTTGTAAATGTAGTTTTTGCAAATAGCGTTTATAAAATACTTTACGCAGAGTTGGTCGCCGTTGGCGCCAAACCCGGTCGTGCGTCTAATGAACTCTTTGACCTGTCAAGACCACAACTTGACTGGATGAACCTTGCCAAGGGCATGGGAATGGAGTCTGTGAGTGTAGATTCCCTAGAGTCATTTGCAGATGTCTTCAAATCAGCTGTTAAGCGAAAAGGTCCATTTCTAATTGAGTTCAAAATTTGAAACTTCTTTTGAATAACAAGCGCTTTAGCAATGCCAATACATTCCATTAATCATTTTTTCATCCGAGCTGAAAATATAGAATCTACTAAAGATTTTTATGTTCAAGTACTTGGTTTTGAAATTATGCCAAGACCAGATTTTCCATTTCCAGGATACTGGTTAGGTGTTAATGGATCTATTCAAGTTCATTTAGGGCCCTCCAATATCCCAAATCGTGAGAAATACTATTTGGGAACACCTCACGACGCCGTTAATGGACAGACGGGTGTTATTGACCATGTTGCTTTTTTAGCCGAGGATCCACAAGAGTTTGTAGATAAATTTAAATCTATTAATTTACCTTTCTTCCCT
>Ga0007882_10000963_pt1 | contig 16921 bp, 11 predicted proteins | sample CryBogCBH12Aug01_FD_71195 | JGI IMG/M metagenome (GOLD analysis project Ga0007882, IMG submission 71195) | Freshwater microbial communities from Crystal Bog, Wisconsin, USA - CBH12Aug09.1 | ecosystem: Environmental > Aquatic > Freshwater > Lake | place: Crystal Bog, Wisconsin, USA | collected... | reverse complement strand
GTGAAGTGCATCCCATGTTTGTAGTCAGCATCCAGACGGTAGTGATCCAGATTCTTGGCGATGATGTCGGCCAGTGGGATCTTGTCCACGTCGGGCAGCGAGTGACGAGGACCATGAAAGACAAAGGGAATCAGCGGCAGCGGTTTGCCCCGCCGTGACGGCGTCCGCGTTTCCACCAACTGCCATTCCTTTTTGCCCGTGCCCGTGGTGGCCGTCTGCAAAGACCGTTGCCAAATTTCCACGACACATTCCCATTCCTGCGTTTGGTGGGGCGAGCGTCCCCGGGAGCCGCGTTTGCGTGTGCGACTTGCGAGCGGCTCCAACCGCAGCACGCGAATCTGCTCCACCGACTCACAGACAAACCCATCATCCTTGGACGTCCGCGTCGGCCCCGGCTCGGAACTGGTCGAGATCATGGTGAAAAAATCCAACCCGTCGCCCACCGCCTCGCGCCCCGCGCCGGAGATTGAACTCAGCGCCGAAACCGAGCGCGCGTTTGCGTGGTTGCGTAGTCAATGTCCCCTCAATCCTGATTTGGAGAAACACTTGGTTGGTTATGCGAAATTGACCGGCATGAAATAGCCCAGCGGTCGCAAGCCGGATGCGGCGGGTTGCAGCGCAAACACACCTGCCGCTGCGTCGGATTCAGGGCCTTCGATAATTGGCCGGTGCGACACGCACCGATCAGCCGCACCTTGATGAAGCAACCAATGCCGCGCTCCCATTTGGTCGCGGCCCCGGCCACGTCGCGCAAATGACTGCGCTTCGCCCCGCGCAACATTCGCATCACGCAGCAAATCAATTTCCGCTCACCCGGCGTGAGCGATTCCCACCATTCCAACCGCCGGACGACCGGCCCCAGTGTTTTCTCATCTTTGTTTAGTTTCATGTCCCCATTTTATTCGGAGGGGTGGGACAGTTAGGGGGTAAGGGTAAAAATAGTTTCGAAAAGTTATTCACCGGCGAGGTCCGCACCTCATTTCTCGTGCAAGATGAAAGCGCCGCCGTAGCGCGGCAGCATGGATTCCAGCGTGTTCAAAATCCGTTCGCGCAGTTCCGTCGGCGCGATGACCGTGGCATGATTGCCCCAGCTCAAAACCCACTGCTCCATTTCTTCCAGACAGCTCAGCCGCATCGTCAGATGCGAACCGCCGCCGGGCAGTTCCGTCCAGACCTGTGAGGGATGCCAGCGCCGGCCGCGCAGGATGTCCGTCAGCCACGCATCCATCTCAATCACGACTTCGTAATCGCCCTTGCCGGTCATCACGCCCAGGCTCCGGTCGAAAAATTTCTTCGGATCGAACTGCTTTGGCACGGTGAATTTCTCCGCTGTCATTTGTGCCTCCCGCATCCGGCCCAGCACAAATTTGCGGATGTCCTTCGCGCGCGAGTCATGCGCCAGCAGATACCAGCGGTTGTTGAACTGCATCAGGTGATAGGGAAATACCCGCCGCCGTTCAGCGGCTTTCGCCCCCGGCTTGCGATAGTCAAATTGCAGCCCGCGCCGCGCGCGGATCGCGCCGGTGATGAGTTCAAACAATTTCAGGTCGGCATCTTCCGGCCCAAAGGGCCGGAACGACAGCACCTCATCCAGATTTTGCAGCGTGAACCGCTCCGAATCGTCCAGTTGCCCCATGCACTTTTGAAACGCCAGCTCCAGCGGTTGCTGCAAAGCCGTCCCCTGATACTGCTCGATGGCCTTGTTCGCCACGCAAAGCGCAAACAATTCCTTTTCCGTCACCGGCACGCCGGGGAAGCGGTCCACCGGCTTGCTGAAATAAAACCCGAATTTTTTTTCATCATACGCAATCGGCAGCTCCCAGCGGTCGCGCATGAACTCGATGTCCCGCCGCGCGGTTTTGACCGAGACTTCCAATTCCGCCGCCAGCGTGGTGCTGTTCGGCATTTTCCCGTCTTGCAGCAGCCCAAAGATTTTCTTCATCCGCTCCAGCGGTGGCCGCTTCTGCCCGCGCTCGCTCGACAGCTTTTCCAGTTTTTTCGCCTTTTTCATCGGTTGATGGTGGCTTACAGGGTGAGACATTTAGAGGGCAACCCTGCCGCCGGTTCAAGTTATTTGCGAATTATTTGACCCATACCCTCTAATTGTCCCACCCCCTGTGGTAAAATCCGCGCCTTTTTTTTGCTCTGCCAATTGTGCGAATTTTTTCTAGGCACTCTTCCGGCAGCGGTGCATCATGGAAAAGAAATTTGCCACTTGGGATTTGCCTGAATGAAAACGCTTAATTGCTGTGTGCCACGCCAGTCCGTCCTCGACGGCTCGGAAGATTTTGTCGTCAATATTTCCGGCTTGGCCGAATTGACTGAAAAAGAGGCCGCCGAGTTTTTGGATTCCAACGTCCTGACTTCTGGCATGGAGGATTTGATCATGCAGGCCTTCGACCGCCTTTCCGGCGGGCCGAGCCGGGGCATTTTCAAACTGTCCGAATCCATGGGCGGCGGCAAAACCCAGAGCATGATTGTCGCTGGCCTGCTCGCCCGCTTTCCCAAGTTGGTCAAGGGTTTGACGTTTAAGGTGGCACCCAAGTCAGTCAAGCCGGACAAAGTTGTCGCCTTTTCAGGTCGCGCTACCGACCAAAATGTCTGGGTGAACATCGGCAAGCAGCTCGGCGCGGATTTCGCCCCGGATTCAGCCCCGTCGGAAGCTCAGTGGGCCGACCTGCTCAGAAACAAAAGCGTTTTGATCCTATTGGATGAAATGGCGTTTTATCTGGTTCATGCCGCGTCCAAGGGCAAAAAGGAGGAGGGCGAACGGTTCTCCACCCTTACCGCCTTGGCGCTGACCAATCTTTTCGGGGCTGTCCGCGATAATAAAGAGGCGGGCAAGCGCGTCGCGGTCGTGGTGTCCGACCTTCAGAAAGATTGGGAACAGGGCCATGAAGGGCTGGCGGCCATCATGAAGTCGAATATCACGCTGGGCGGCACCATCCAGAGCGCGGACAAGGAGATGAGCAAGGGCGCCGTCTCGATCTCGCCGGTGGACAACACCAAGGACGAACTTTACGCCATTCTCCGCAAGCGCCTCTTCAAGGAAATCAAAATTTCCGACAAGGAAAAGAAGGCCGTCATTGACGCTTATTATGCCGAGCTTCAGACCGCCAAGAATGCCGGGTTGATTGAACGCCCGCTGGCCACCATCCGCGAAGAGCAGGAGGTGTCCTATCCGTTTCATTTTTCCACCAAGCACCTCATTGAGACGTTCAATGACAATCCCGGCTTCCAAAAAACCCGCGATGTCATTTATCTCATGGCGTCCATCGTCCGCTCAATTTGGGGCAAGGGCGCGAACGAGGTGGACCGGCACACGCTCCTGTCGCTGGCGTCGCCCGATCTGAATGCTTCGGCGGTGGCCTCCCGTTTCAAGGAAATCAAACGGTCGCTCGAAGGCGCGTTGCAGACGGACATCGCCAATGCCGGCACGTCCTATGCCGAAAGCCTTGAGACGGAAACCGGCGGTTTGTCGGTCATCACCGCCAAGTGGATTTATGTCTCGTCGCTTTCCGAAACCCGCCCGCGCGGGTTGTCCAAGGAGGAGCTCGCCGAATATCTCGCCGCGCCCGGCGTGGATCTTACCGGCCTCGGTCACACGCTCGACGAGCTTCAGCGCAACTGCTGGTATATTGACCAGTATCGCAGCGGCAAATTCTTTTTCAACAAGGTCAAGAACCTCAACGCCCAGCTCAACACCTACGTCAAGACCTGCTCCGACCTCGACCGCGACGGCGTCATCGAAGACCAGTTGAAGCAGATGTTCGAGCCGAAGCAGAAGCGTTGCTACCAGCGCATTTTTATCCATCCCGACCTCACCAAGGTCACGCTGGAGCGCGACAAGACCACCCTCGTCATCTGCGGCCACGAGGCGCCCTGGCAAAAATTCTTCGACGCCGAGAAATACAAAAACCGCGTCGCGTTCCTCACCGTCGTTGATCCCGCCGGCCTCGTCCGCATCCGCAGCCATGCGCGTCGTAATTGGGCCATCGAGCAGGTGATCAAGGATATGGGCCGGGACGATGCCCAATACGAAAAGGCCAAGGACGAACGCACCACCATCCAGAGCGAGTTGTTTCTGGCCATCCGTTCCGTCTATGCGCGGTTGCTTTATCCGCTGGGTAATGCCAGCAACGGCGATTCCAAGTTGGAGGAAACCACCTTGCTCGACAGTTATGTGGAGGAAGTCGGCGGACAGGCCATTAAATACGATGGCCCTCAAAAGGGCGATGGCAAGAAAGCCGAGGGCAAGGACAATACCACCAAGGGCGAACTCGTCATCGAAACCACCCTTGCCAGCGTAAAAAAATTCCAGAACATTCCGCCCGCCACCGGCGCGGACAAGGTCAAGGCCTACAAATCCATTCGCCTCCGGGTGGAACAATATCTCTTTCCGTCGTCGGGCCATGCGGCGTGGGATCAGATTCTTGATGCCGCCGGCAGTCGCGGCCTCATGGTCTGGACCGAGCCGGGCACGCTGGACCGGATGAAGGATGTGTTGCTGACCGCCGGCGAATGGCGTGATCAGGCCGGCCAGGTGATGAAGCCGCCGTTCGAGGAAGTCACCGCCGTCAACATTGAATACACCCGCGACGGCAAGACCGGCCGCATCACCACCACGGACATCAAAATTTTTCACGGCGACACCCTGTTCGTCACCGAGGACGACGGCAAGCCGCACAAGATCAAACACGACGAGGCGTTCAGTTCCGGTGCCATGGTGCTCGTGTTTGTGGCGAAAGACTCCACCGGTAAGAACAAGGAGGGCAAGCCTTACCGGATTGAGAACCGCATTGATATCAATTACGACTTTCTCCCCAGCGCCACCGCCGGCCACCGCACGTTGAAACTCGGCGTCGTCCCGCCGGATGCCAAGGTGAAATGGACGGCGGACGGTTCCGATCCCGCCAACAACGGCGCGGCCTATCCCGCCAAGGGCGTGGACGTGAAGGAAGGCGCGACCGTCAAGGTGTATGCGGAAAAGGCCGCCACCCACGAGGAGATTGCCATCAACGTCCCGAAGGAGGACGAAACCGGCGGCAAAGGCAAGCCCGGCCCCAAACTAGACCCGGACAAGCCCGCCATTCTCGCCGGCAAGGCGTTGTCGGAAATGTCCCTCGTCTCCCGGCTGCATGTTCACGGCTTCTTAAGCAAGTTGCCGGCCGGCACGGTGCTCGTCGGGCCGCGCGCCAAGGTGGTCAAGGCCGAGTCCGACAACCATGTCGCCGTGGCGTGGGATGGCAAAACCAAAGTCACCGCCGAGCGCCTGCTCAAAGCCTATGAATTTTTGGACGGTGAACTGCCCGATGCCGAATGGGATTTGCAGAGTGTCAATGAGGTGATCTTCCCCACCGGCAAGGCGCTCATCGAATGGCAGAAAGACCAGTCGGTCAAGCTCGCCGCCAATTTAATCAAGCAATGATGGAACCGTTACCGCCAGCCACGCCGGCCTTCGGCATCGTGGATCTCGATGCCGAGCATGGCCTGCTGTATCTCGATACCGCGCCCGGCACGACCTGCCGGCTCACGCTCGTCGCCCGCACCGAGCGCGGCTATCCGCGCCGCGAACTCGCCGCCATTCCCGGCGTGGTGTGGAAACGTCTTGCGCCCATCGTGCAAAAAGAATTGCTGCGCGGCATGGACGCCGCCGAGCAGGGCGAAAAATCCCCGTTTCTGCGCCATGGCGATAATGCCATCAGCCCGCTCATTCTCCGTGAAATCGCGGTGCTGTTCTGGTCGCTGATGGAGGACGGCGAAGGCACGCACATCGAAGCCCTGTTGAACGGCTGGCGGCAGCTCGCCCGCGAGGAACGCTGGTGGCTGTATGCCCGCGCCAGCAATCCCAGCCAGCGCCAGGGCCAGGGCTGGCGGCGCGCGTTGTATTTTGCGCTGACCGATCCGGCGGACACCCGCACCGCACCGCGCCTCCTGGAAATCATGGAGGCCGCCACCGCTCAAAAAAAAACGTCGCCGATTTCGTCACCCGTCAGCTACCTCAAATCCCCGCGCCGGAAGCGGACGAAATCGTCACCCGCCCCCGTCTCGGCTGCGTCGAACCCCAGCCGCCACCGCCCGTCCCCCGCATCCGCGAAGAAACCGAACCGGAAGAACCGCCAACTGGCCGGCAAATAGAACTGCTTTGAATCATGCCTGCCAAATCCCTCCTTGAAGTCCAGTTCCCCATCGCCCAGCTCTCGCTGGAGAGTTTTTTGGAGCGGGACGCGCGCACCGGCAAGCTGCTGAATTCCCTCGGCAAATGGTGGGGCACCAAACCCATTGTGCTCACGCGCGCCGTCATTATCGCCTCGCTGTTTGAGGCGTCGGATGATTCGGAGCGGTGGCCGGAAGATCTAAACATTTTTTTCAAATTGATGTGCTTCGACAGCGCAGGGATGTGGAAACGGCGTAACGAAGACCTTGCCGAGAACTCTGCCAAACCGCCGCATCCACGCTTTGTTGAGTTGTGCCATCCGCTCGCCCGGCTGGACGAACAGGATTTATTTAAGAGCAACCATGCTTGGCGGTCACGCATGAGCAACGAGGATTGTGAGCGACGTGAAGCTTTGGAAAGACGTGTTTTTTGGACGCTCGGCCACGCCACCCAGCGTCGCTACACCGGCCGCGTCGAGGAAATTGATGGACCGCCGCCAGAGAGTTGGAAGGAGATCAACGCCTATTGCGGAACGCACGCCTCCAGCTTGCAGGAGTGGGTTGCCGAAATGTCCGAACGCCGTTTCGGTCGGCGCTTGCGTGTCGGCGATGCGTTCAGCGGCATGGGTTCGATTCCGTTCGAGGCCGCCGATTTGGGCTGTGATGTGTATGCGTCCGACTTAAATCCAGTCGCCTGCCTGCTCACTTGGGGGGCGCTCAATCTCGTCGCTGGCCCGAAAAAATTCCATACACAGGTGCTCGCGGCACAAGATGAGGTCTATCGCGAGATGGAAGCATGGTATGTTAAAGAAGGTCTCGAAATTAGCGTCGAAGGTTGGCGTGCAACTCTGCACTTTTACTGTGTTGAAGTGAAAGTTCCCGAATGGGATGGCTGGCGCATCCCAATTATAGGTTCTTTGCAGATTCTCAAATCAGCGGCAGGTATCTGGCTTGAACTCATTCCAAATGAATCCAAAAAGTGCTTTGATTTCAAAGTCCACGAGGGCGGAAAGGGTTACGCCGAAGCTGCCAAAGGCACGAAGGATGGTCCTGACATTGTCTGTCCGCAACCACTTTGGGATTTGTTTATCAAGAAAAGGAAAACCGATAACAAAACCCGAACAATCAAGCTCGACACGCTCATTGAGAAACACGGCGGTTTGCGCCGTTGGGAAAAATCCGATTTTATTCCACGGCCGGACGATTTCTACGGCGAACGCCTTTATTGTATCCGATGGCTAAAGCCGGCTGAACTGGATGAAGACGGCAAAGTTGAAAAACCTGAAAAATATGTTTTTCGCGAACCACAACCGCACGATCTCCAAGTTGAAGCTGAAGTCACAGCTCGCGTGCAGAAAAATTTTACCTCTTGGCAGAAGGAAGGCTGGATTCCAGATTGGCGAATTCAATCTGGATACAATACAGATCAACCAATTCGAGAGCGCGGCTATTCATACTGGCACCAACTCTTTACTCCTCGTCAGCTCCTTATGGCGGCGGAGTATTCGAAGCGTATCGCAAAACAACCCGAAAAAATTCGTCCGGCATTGATTCTGGCACTTGGTCAGATAGTTAATTACAACGCCCGGCTTTGCCGCTGGCATTCAGGCGGAAACAGCACCACGGAAGTCTTCTATAACCAAGCACTGAATACGTTGTTGAATTACGTTGCACGCGATTGGTCAATGATGGGGAATCCTGCAAACCCGCAACATTTCTCCTATCCCGCTACGGCAAAAGTCGCCACGGATTTGATAGATGCGCGACTGGTGGAAAAAGAATGTGATGTTTGGATCACAGACCCACCTTACGCCGATGCGGTGAACTATGACGAGGTGTCAGAATTTTTCCTCGCGTGGTATAAACCGCACCTACAAGCTTGTTTTCCCAAGTGGTATACGGATTCAAAACGCGACCATGCCGTCAAGGGCGATGACGCCCCATTCCGGGTGGCGATGGCCGAGTGTTACAGCCGACTGGCGGAGAAAATGCCCGACGACGGCCTGCAGGTGCTCATGTTCACCCACAAGGATACCGATGTATGGGAAGACTTGGCGCTCATCATGTGGGCGGCGGGGTTGCAGGTGAAACAGGTTTGGAGTATCGCAACAGAAACGGGAGGAGTAGGAATTCGAGCTGGGAATTTTGTTCAGGCGACCTACAACATGGTATTGCGTAAGCGGTCTAAAACGGCACCACTGGGTTTTGCTGAAATGATCATCCCGCAAATCGTCAGCCGGGTGAAGGAAGTCATCACGCACATGCGCGAAAGCCAGGTGCAGGCCGGCAATCTTTCCTGCGGCTACACGGACACGGATTATTTGCTCGCCGCCCAAGCCGTCGCCGCCGAGGTGGTCACCGGCTATTCCAGCATTGATGGCATTGACCTCGACGAGGAATTGCGCACGGCCAACAAGGAACGCCGGCAGCGCGGCGCCTCCGTTCTGCGCGACATGATGAATCAGGCCAAGCGCACCGCCGTGGATTTTCTCGTCCCGCTCGGTCTGGAGGATCATCTCAAACGCTCGCCGGACGGCACGAGCGCCTACCAGTTCTGGCGTGCGCTCGCACCCGAGGAAAAATTTCTGCTCAAGGCGCTGGAACTCGAAGCCGGCGGTGTGGAAAAAATCGGCGCGTTCCAGGACCTCGGCCGCGCCTACGGCATCGCCGACTACGAGGCGCTGCTCGGTCCGGTCAAGGCCAACGAAGCGCGCACCAAATTGCCTGCCGAATTTCCGCGCCCCGACCTCACCCGCTGGGATGATTTGCCCGCGAACGAGCGCGAGCAGTTCGCCCATTCCATCACGCGCCACATTTATCACGCGCTCAATTTGCTCGGCGACGGTGCGGAGTCCGACCGCGCGGTGAAGCATCTGGTGGACAGCACGAATTTCTGGCAGGACCGGCACGGCAAGCACCTCGTCATACTCGGCTACCTCCACCAGATCACCGAACCCATCGCCGCCTGGCAGGACATCCGCCCGCTCATCCAGACCTTGCGGCTGGCCGTGGAGAACCATCGGGCATAAAATTTAAGCGCCTGAATATGAGCAATTTAGAAAACAATCCGCTGATTGCTCAAAAAAATGTCAAAAAATCTGTTGACGGTAGGTATCAATTGATACCAAATTGCTCAAGTGAAACCGCAATCCATACGATTAAAGGGAGTAGGTAATGGCACTACAGCAAATACCAGCGCAATGGCGAAAAGAGGTCTGTGCCATTTTAGCAACTGAAAGAACCGGAAGCCTGATCCGCTGGACTGATGATGCAATAGCACGATATGAAGCGAGTGCGGCAGCAGTCAAAGTGCGCGCGGGGGATAATAATCCCGTATGGCAAAATGAAATCTACCAACCAATCAGAGATTTTCTCTCGTCTCCGCAGGCCAAGGGCTGTCCTAAAGAGATGCCATACCCTCCGGGTTATACCTACGATTTTTTGTTCCTCTACCGAGGTGAAGGCTTCTACGGAAAAATTCTTTTGTTCAAAGACCGCAAAAAGATATTGGTCCTTTCTGCCCATTTGCAGGATTTCGAGAAGCTGTCCTGTGATGATTGATGCGTAAATTTTTTAATGAATACGAATATGAAAACCAAGACTGAGGAATTCGAGGTGCTGATTCCAAACTTGGACGGCACTGGAATCGGGCAACGGGTCAAAGTTCCGATCACTCTGGAATGGGATGATGAGGTTCAACAATGGCTGGTTACGCCCGAGTCGCACGAACTGATTGATAGCACAAAGGCACGGCTGATCGGGCTGTTGTTGCCCGCGCAATTGAAGGAATTGCGCGAACGCTACGGCTACACCCAAACGCAAATGGGTGAACTGTTTCAAGTCGGCGAGAAAAGCTGGACGCGCTGGGAATCCGGCAAGCACCGCCCCAGCCGCAGTATCAATTTGCTGATTCGCGCTCTGTATGAGGGCGAAATCTCAATCAATTACCTGTTGAAACGGGCTGGCAAGCCGCCGCGCGAGGTTGATTTGGTGGCAACAACGCTATCCCACTGGTTTTCGCTGAGTTCAATGACTGAAATGCCTTATATGGTAATTGCCGATCGGAGTCCGGTTCACGTCGCATTACAGTCAGGAGCCGGCAAATCCGAATTCTTGGCCGCACTGATGCATCAAGTGTCGCATCACTCCGCATCACCCTGGCAGGAACTCTCCCTCAGCAAACCGACGCGCCCGTCGAAACCAACCGGCCCGCCCAAAGGCTACGATTACGAAAACGCAAAAATAGCATGAAACATTCCCCGCTCCAGTTGATGCGTTATCTCTTGACGGATATTGCCTGCACCGCCAATCCAAAGTTTGATCCGGAAAAGGAAATGGTGGGTGCGATGGAAGAATATTTGATCGAGGCCAAGGCCAATCCATTGCCACCTGCTGGCGATATTCCCGGTCATCCTTGGTCGGTTGAGATGGCCGTCTCCCAAAAGATTAAGGAAGGCCAGAATATCCCTTACGAGTTTCACATCGCGATGGTCGGGATGTTTGCTTTCCATAACGGCGCGCCCGCAGACGAAAAGGAGACGCAATTTGTCAAAGTTAACGGCAGTTCGATGTTGTATGGCATGGCCCGCGAGCACATTCGCGCGCTGACTGCCGCCGGTCCCTGGGGGGCGGTTATCCTCCCAACCATGTCCTTCTACGATAACAAGGAGCCATCCAAAAAAGAGGAAGCACCCGCGCCAAAAGCTAAATAACGCTTATGGCACTCCAACGCTTCAGCTCCCGCCGTCACCGGTTATATGATGCGTTCCTCGGGGATCGTTTGAAAGGCGCGGTCGCTTACGACCGTATCGCAGGTTACTTTCAGTCCAGTCTGCTCGGCCTCGCCGCGCAGGAGTTCCGGGCCATCAAAAAAGTTCGCATCGTCTGCAACACGGAGGTGAATCCCGCCGATGTCCATGCCATCCGGCAGGCCACCGGGCCGCGCCGCGCGGAGTTGGAAGAGGCGTTGCTCCGCATGGTTTGGAATGACGGCGGCTTCCCGCATCTGGTGGATGTCTATGGCGAAGCGGCCAAGGAACGCTTGCGCGTGCTTCAAGATTTGGTGCTGGGCGACGCTGCCAGCGGACGGTCGTTCGACATTCGCATTGTCCCCGATTGTGAGTTTGGCTTCGTTCACGGCAAGGCCGGCGTCATGCGCTACGCCGATGGCCGGGCCACGTCCTTCATCGGCAGCGCCAACGACACCGAACGGGCTTGGTCAAAAAATTACGAACTGGTTTGGGAGGACGACACGGACGACAGCGTGATATGGGTGCAGGAGGAATTTGACGCCCTTTGGGAGCGCGGGTTTCCCATCAGCGAATTCATCGTCAAGCAGATTGGCCGGCTCGGGCAGCGCACCATCATCGAACACGTCGGCGATTGGAAAAAAAAGCCGGACGTCGGCCCCATCCTGGCCGAAGTGCCGACCTGCACGGAGTTGTTCGGCTTTTGGGATCACCAAAAGTATTTCATCAAAAAGGCGTTCGACGAGCATCGCCGTTACGCCAGCTTGCCGGGACGCGGCGCGCGATACTTGCTGGCCGATGGCGTCGGTCTCGGCAAGACCTTGCAAATGGGCGGCCTCGCCAAATTGATCGGCACGCTGGACGACGACCCGGTGTTGATTGTTGCGCCCAAGGCCGTCGTGTCGCAGTGGCAGGAGGAAATGATGGATAAGCTCGCCGCCCCCAGCGCCCTCTGGACCGGACGCGGCTGGTTGACCGAGCGCGACGAATTCCATCCGGCGACTGAAAACGATGTTCTGAATTGCCCGCGCAAAATCGCCATCGTGCCGACTTCGATTGTATTGAGTGCCACCCGCAGCAAGTTCAACGGGAAGCTCACGGAAGAGTTGCTCAAAAAGAAGTTCAGTTGTGTGCTGTGGGACGAGGCCCATAAAATCCGCCGCGCCAATCTGCACGAACCCAAGGTGTGGCAGGCGCCCGATAAAAATTTGCTTTACGAATGGGGCATGAAACTCGCCGCCCGCGCCCGCACGATGATTCTCGCCACCGCCACGCCGGTGCAGATGCATCCGATTGAGTTGTGGGATTTGCTGAATGTCTTGGGCGTCAATAACGCCCAGGTTCTCGGCACCGATTTCGGCCGCTGGCACGATGCCACCCAGCCCACCATCTTCGACATCCTCTCCGGCCGGGTCTCGGTTGAGGGCACCTATGACAAATGGACGTATCTGAATAATCCGTTGCCGCGCCAGGATAGCAACGAGGTGTTCCGTCATGTTCGCAATTCTCTGGATTTGGGCGACAGCCAGGAGAACGCGACCAATGCCGATTTTGACCGGATTGACCCGCTCGATCAGGATGATCTCGGCCGCATCAGCCTGCGCGATCTTAATCCGTTCACCCTGCGGGTCATCAAGCGCTCGCGCGAGCGGCTGGAAGAACAGGGCAAACTGGTTCGCATCGAGATGGTGGCGGTCGGTGACGAACGCCCCGTCGTCTCGACGCATAGCGTCCGCCAGGCGTTGGAGCTGGCCGAGGAATTTTCCCGCGAACTTCACAAAACCACCAAGGCCAGCGGGTTTATCAAAACCCTCTTGCAGCGGCGTGTCGGCAGTTCCGTGCTGGCCGGTTACAACACCGCCTGCCGGATGCTGGAGGAACGTGAGGTGGACGATGAAGATGGTTCGGACGAAACGGGCGAGAGTATTTATCCACTCGAACCGGCAGCCAGGGAGTTGCTGGGCCGGCTGCGTGACCATCTAAAGCACCAGCTTCAGTCGGAGGGCGATCCCAAATTTGAGCGGGTTCTGGAGGTCTTGCGCTCCGACTTTGAGGGCGACACTTGGCTCGAACGCGGGGTTTTGATCTTCTCTCAATACTACGATTCGGCGCTGGCCCTGTGCGAATTTCTCGCGCCGAGGCTGGAAATGCCCATCGGCCTTTATGGCAACTCCTCGTCGTCAAAACTGTTTGAGGAGGGCAAAGTCCAGACGATTGACCGCGAAATTTTGAAGGAAAAAATTCGCGTCGGGGCGCTGAAAGTCTTGGTCGGCACGGACGCGGCCAGCACCGGCTTGAACCTGCAAAGGCTCGGCAGCCTCATCAATCTGGATTTGCCTTGGAACCCGACCACGTTGGAGCAGCGCAAAGGCCGCGTGCAACGCGGCACGATTTCCAAGCGCATTCCGTTCTGCAATCTGCGCTACGACGAAGGCGTGGAGCAGCGCCTGTTCAATGTGCTCACCGGCCGCATCCGCGCCATCACGGATATTTTTGGCACCATCCCCGATTTCATCACGGACAATTGGGTCACGGCCATGCTGGATGATCAGGCGATGTCGGAAAACGATTTGGTCAAGCTGGTGACGGGTGAGGCGCGCAGCCCTTTCACGGTCAAGGAGACCTATGAGTATCTGGATGAAGAATGGGAAAGCACGGCCGAGGTGTTGAATTCTAACGAGGCCATTGGCGTTTTCCTCCAAAGTTGGTAAACCATCACGCTTATGATTTGGACACCGGATAAAAAATACCAGAACGATCCGTTCGAGACGGAGGCCCAGCTTGAAGCCGCCATCAATGATGTTGCGGATATTCTTTTCGGCGAGGGCCGCATTTATCTGGACGTAAAGAAACTCGTCGGGGCCAAAGGTAAAACCAAAAACATTCCGGATGGCTACCTGATTGACCTGACCAGCAAACGCGATCCCCGCCTGTTTGTCGTCGAGAACGAACTCGCGAGCCATGATCCGTTGAATCACGTCGCCGTTCAGGTTCTGGAATTTTCCCTGTCCTTTCAAACTTCACCGTTCAAGCTCAAGGCCATCCTCAAGGATGCCCTCAAGGCCCGGCCGGATGCTCACAAGTTGTGCGCCCAATATGCGACCGCCAACGGTTTTGAAAATGTGGATTTCCTGCTGGAGCGGATGCTTCAAAAAGACAATGCCTTCAACGCGCTCGTCATCATTGATGAGCTGGAGGAAGAGTTGGAAACCCTCTTGCTCAGTCGCTTCAAATTTCCCGTCGAAATTCTGACCCTCCAGCGGTTTCGCGCGGCGGACGGCCAGAAAGCGTATCAGTTCAACCCGTTCCTGGCCGACTTGGCGGTCACGGTCGCAGTCGGCACTGGCAAGGCGGCTAAACCGGTTGACCAAATTGACCCGGCTGAATTGGACACCATCGTGGTTCCCGCCCAGGACGAGGGTTTCAAGGATGTATTTATTGGTGAGAACCGTTGGTATCAGATTCGCATCCACTCCAGCATGATTCCCCGGATAAAATATATTGCCGCTTATCGCACTGCTCCCGTGTCGGCCATCACGCACGTTGCCCCGGTTAAGGACATCGCTTTGTGGCAGGAGGGCAGCAAATATGTTCTTAATTTCGCGGAACCGGCCAGGGAAATCGGCCCGATTAAATTTGTCCCGAAACCCCGGGGCAAGGTTAAGGCTCCGCAAGCCCCGCGTTACACATCTTATAGCCGCATGATACAAGCGCGGAACTTGGACGAGGCATTTTGATCAGCCCGCAATCCCATGCCCATTGACCCACAAGTCTTCCGCGCCGCGTTCAATCGTTTTCAGGCCATCAATCAGGCAAAATGTGGCTTCCCGCTGGCATCATTCCGCAATCCCGCATCGTTTGCCTTCATCGAGGAGGATTACAAGGAGGACGTTGCTCGTGCGGCCGTGCGCGCGATGGATGCGCCAAGTTGGCGGACGGCTGAAATCGGCACGGGCGTCATTTTGGATCGGGTCATTCACGCCATTGAGCAGCGCGGAAACAATTTGCTGCAATGGGAACCGCGCAACGGCCCCCAAAGCCGGGTTCACGCCAAAATGCTGGAAGCCAGGGAGGATGCCGCCAAACTTTCCGCGCTGGAAAAGATTTTCTTCGACCTGTATCACCAAAACCTTGCCGGCCAGACCGAATTTGAAGCCTTGGCTGAAATCTGCGGCTACCGTTACGAACTGCTCGCCTATTTGTTCTTTATCGCCGACCGCCATCAGTTTCTTCCCATCCGCACAAAGTCATTCGATAAGGTCTTGCTTGAACTCGGATTCGATTTCAAAACGGCGTGGCAATGCAGTTGGGAAAACTACCAGGAATTTTTGTCGGCCATGCGGACGGTGCAGTCGCAGTTGCAGGCCGAAGGCATCACCGATGCCACCTTGCTCGACGCCCACTCCTTTTGTTGGATTCTCGCCCGGACGACCGGCGATGGTGTCCCGACTCCGCCCGTGCCGGCCCGGATAATCCGCCGGATGTTTGCCGGCAGTTTGCACGAGGCCGGCTCGCCGGGTGCCTTTACGCCGAATGACGCAGCGCCGCCAGTGGATATGGCGGCGGTGGCGCAGCGACGTGTTGCCTCCGGTCAGATCGCCGAGGAATTCGCCTTGCTGGCGGAACGGGAGCGCTTGCGGGAGGAAGGCCGAGCCGACTTGGCCGAGCGTGCGCAAAAAGTGTCGGATCGTCCGGGGCTGGGTTTTGATCTTCAATCATTCGACGCCGATGAAACGCCACGTTGCATCGAAGTGAAGAATGTTTCTGGCGGCAACCGTTTTTTCCTTTCGGATGGAGAATGGCGCAACAGTCGGGGACGGTCAAATTACTGGTTTTATCTCGTCAGCGGCGTGGATGAAAACCGCCCGGTCGTCACGTTTCTGGCCGCCGCCCAGATTCAACCGCCGCACTTGCAGGCCACGCAGTATCTCGTCACCTTCACCCCTTGAAATCATGCACTTTACTGTCGAACGCAGACGCTTGGTAAAAATGTTGGAAGCCGCCCGGCGCAAAATGCCCGGGCAAAAAGTTAAAGACAAACAGGTGCGTCTCTACGCCTGTTCCGCCCGCGTCTTCGTCGAAGCCAATAACGTGACTGCCGGCGAGGAAGCTTTGGTTCTTGAAGAGGGTGGCTGTCGGCAGCCGTTGGAACCCTTTCTGGCGCTGGTGAAATCTTATTCCACCAAGGAACACATAACCATTCAGGCGGACGAAAAAACCTTGCGAGTGTATAACAGCAGCCGCAGCGTGTTCGACTATACCCGCGACGTGAAACCACCGGCTGATTTTGTGGTCGGCCGCGTCACTGACACTTGGTTGACCGCTGAAGAAAAATAATTGCTAACCCACCGGTTAAAACGAATCCGCCTTGGCGATGGTTTCAAATTCCGGCAGCAGTTCGCCGTGATGCTCGCGCAGATGTTTCAGCACCCGGCTGTTTTCCATTAGGCGTTTGATGTAGCCGCGCGCCAGTGTCAGGCTCATCATGTTTTCCGTGTAGTTGGCCTCGATGCTTTTGAAATCTTTTTCCAGCGATTCCATTTCCCGTTCCATCCGCGACAGCTCTTCCGCCGTCATGCCCGCCTTTTTCTTCGGCTCTTCGGGCGACAGCATTTGATCCTTCGGCGTCGCCAGCACCAGCGCTTCGGCATAGAGCCTCGTGAAATTGTTGGCCGAGACCATCACTTCCGCGATTTCAATTTGCCGCAGTCCAGTTACCTTGCGCAACAACCGGATGGCCGCCGCCGTGATGTGCTTGTCCTTGAGCAGTTCCACCGCTTCCGCGTTGATGCCGTCCAGCAGGTTCATCAGGGTGTTGACGGTTTCCAGCGGCATGGACAACGCCTTCGCAATCCGTTCCGGTTTCACTCCGTTCTTCACCGCCTTCACAATCATCTTGTGCGCCTGGATCGGCGGCAGCCGGTTGACGCGGGCGTTGTAGGTGTAGCGGTCGTCTTCGCTGGCGACGATGATTTCCGCCATCTTCCAGCCCAACTGTTTCAGCGCCAGCAGCCGCA
>Ga0007882_10000958_pt1 | contig 16976 bp, 11 predicted proteins | sample CryBogCBH12Aug01_FD_71195 | JGI IMG/M metagenome (GOLD analysis project Ga0007882, IMG submission 71195) | Freshwater microbial communities from Crystal Bog, Wisconsin, USA - CBH12Aug09.1 | ecosystem: Environmental > Aquatic > Freshwater > Lake | place: Crystal Bog, Wisconsin, USA | collected... | reverse complement strand
GGCGTCACCGGGGTTGCCCAAACCAGCCAGATTCCACTGGAGGATCGCGCCAGCCCTATAACCGCCGGCTTCTCCACCACCGTTCCATGTCTCCGCCGTGACTTGTCCGTAGCATTCAAAATCGTCGGTTCCCCACCACCACGCCGGGCTGTTCGGATCGCCGGAGCCCGAATTGGCCGCCAGGTTTTTTTCAATGGCAGTCGTGGCATTGGTGATGTCCACAGCTTGCGCGAAGGCTGGGAGTGCCACCGCAGCTAGCGCGGCGGCGAGTATTATTATTTTGTTTTTCATACTATTTGAGGGGTTGGATGATTGCACCGTTGCCTCGACGGTTTCCGGTGCTGCGTTGGTTTTGATTTTCACGGTGTTCATTCGGATGCGGATTTCGGATTATTCTTTCTGCAAAAATCTCACGCCTCCCACGGATCATCAATTGCAGTTATTGTAATTAAATTGCATTATTTGCGCATTGCCGGCTTGCTGCTCCGGAAGCTTGAGGCAAGCATCCGGACGGGCTTTTGTTTTTCCCTCACACGGCGGCACGATGTAGCCTGCAGGCGAACTTGGACAACGAAAATCCCGACAAAAAGCTTCGCTGGACTATGTTTCTCCGCACCCAGAGCAACGATGGCAAAGTCACCGATCAGAATTTCTCCGTAATGCCAAGTTCTTTGAGCGTCTTGCGCAGCCAGTTGAGCGAAGTTTCCAGCACCGGGCCGGAGTGTCCTTCGCTCTGGATGCTGCGGAGAGGACTTACGCCTTACTAAGGAATAATTTACCGCCCCTCAAAGCCCTTGCGCAGTGGACTGGCTTTAGCCTAAACGGCGATGGAAAACCATGAAGATGCACAAGCCGCTGGCGTACAATAAATTCCCATCGCTCCGCAATGAACCACCCATTGGGTGACAAAGCTCTGGCTCTCAAAATGTTGTTTTTGAACGAGAACCCCGATTTTTGGGGGCTCTAGTCACGTTTTTTTAGTGCCCAATGCGACTTTCTATAAAAATTTTCACCAGGTTGTCGGATCTCGAAACCCAGCGGCGACGAAAGCACGGATATCTGCCATCCATGGTGCATCAGCACCTGTAGATTTGATTTGTCAGCGAAGTCTATATTTCGAGTTTTATTTTGAAAACTGCTCGTCGAAGACGATGCGTGAAGAAGGAAAGTCGAGTCGCCGGACGTTGGCGCAGCTTTCGGCCGCCCCGTGTTCCCGGTCCATGCCGCCGTCCTCCCACTCAACGCTTAGCGGGCCGCCATAGCCGATCTCGTTGAGCGCGCGGATGACCTTTTCGAAGTTGATATTGCCGCGACCCACGCTTTTGAAATCCCAGTAGCGCTCGGGCCGGTGAAAGTCGACATGGCCGCCAAACACGCCGGCCGAGGAGCCTAGGTTCCACGCCACATCCTTCATGTGAACATGAAAGATGCGGTCATGAAATTTCCGGATGAAAGCGATGTAATCCACGCCCTGATAGCCGAAGTGCGACGGATCGTAGTTAAAACCAAACGCCGGGTGTTGATTCACAGCCTTGAGTGCCCGTTCTGCCGAGCTGATATCAAAGGCAATTTCGGTGGGATGAACCTCCAACGCAAAACGGATACCTAACTTCTGAAAGGCATTAAAGATCGGAATCCAGCGATTAGCAAAGTCCTCGTAACCGGCGGCAATTTGTCCCGGAAGCACCGGCGGGAAACTGTAGCAGAGATGCCAGATGGACGAACCGGTAAACCCGTTTATTACGCCGACCCCGAACCGCTTGGCAGCCTCCGCCGTGCGGACGATTTCGGCGGCAGCCCGCTGGCGGACACCTTCGGGTTCGCCGTCGCCCCAGATATGCGGCGGAAGAATCTGCTGATGGCGGGCATCAATGTTATCGCACACAGCCTGTCCCACGAGATGGGTGGAGATGGCGTGACATTGCAGTCCGTGTTCTTTCAGCAAGGCGCGCTTGGCATCGCAATAAACCTGATCGGCTTTGGTGACATCGAAATGGTCGCCCCAGCAGGCGAGTTCCACGCCGTCGTAACCGAAGGATTTGACCTTCGGGAGCAGCGATTCAAGGGGAAGATCGGCCCACTGGCCGGTGAAGAGAGTGACGGGGCGTGACATATTCTTGGGTGGTTGCGGGTTAAACGGGAAGGGGTGTCCATGCGGCATTGGCTTTGCCCGAGGCGACGACGGCTTCGATGAAGGCCATGCCACGAATGCCGTCTTCAATTTTTGGGTAATCGTTTTCGATTTCCGTGGGCGCGCGCCCTTCCGCATCGGCACTAATACTCGCGGCAAAGTTACGGTAAATGTTGGCGAACGCCTCCAAGTAACCTTCCGGGTGGGCGGGCGGCGTGCGGGTGGCGGCGGCGGCGTTTGCACCCAAGTAGGTGGAACCGGTCCGGTAAATCTGTGCGGGTTGATCGGTCCACTTTACCCACAGGGTGTTCGGCTCGCGCTGATGCCATTCGATCCCCCCTTTTTCACCATAGACACGGAGGTTGAGATTATTCTCCTCACCCACGCTGATCTGGCTGCAATGAAGGACGCCCTTTGCCCCACCCTCGAATCGCAGCAAAATATTGGCATCGTCATCCAGAAGTCGTCCCTCCACAAACGAAGTGAGATCGGCGGCGAGTTCGCTGATTTTCAGACCGGTGACATATTCCGCGAGATTCTCCGCATGGGTTCCAATGTCACCCACACAACCCGCTGCCCCGGAGCGCGCCGGATCCGTGCGCCAGGCCGCCTGTTTTTGCCCGGTCCCCTCGATCCGGGTGGCGAGCCAGCCCTGCGGATATTCGACGACAACTTTGCGTATTTTGCCCAGTCGTCCCGATCGCACCAAGTCATGTGCCTCCTTGACCAGCGGATAGCCAGTATAGTTGTGGGTGAGGCCATAGAGCAGGCCGGTCTTTTTCACAAGTGCGCCCAGTTCCCTCGCCTCCGCCAGATTGAATGTCGCGGGTTTATCCGAGAGCACATGGAAACCGCTTTCCAGTGCGAGCTTCGCCAGCGGAAAGTGTAGATGGTTTGGCGTGACGATAGCCACGAAGTCCATGCGCACGCTTGCGGGCAGAGTTTTTTCCGCAGCGATCATTTCCTCGAAGCTTCCGTAACACCGCGCGGGCTGGAGAAAAAGATCCGCACCGCTGAGTTTCGATTTTTCGGAGTCAGCTGAAAATGCCCCGCAAACCAGTTCGATCCGTCCGTCCAATGCGGCTGCGATGCGATGCATGCCACCAATGAAGGCGCCGCGCCCTCCACCCACCATGCCGTAAAGTATTTTTCGACTCATAATGGGTGATTAACTGTCACCTCTCCCATTCGAGGAACTATCCAACCACGAGGCTTGATGGAGGCTAGCATGGTGGCCGATCAGAATTCCTCGGGGATGCCGAGTTCTTTGAGCGACTTGCGCAACCATGCAAGCGAGGTTTCCAGCATCGGGCCGGACTGGCCTTCGCACTCGATGCTGAGGGTGCCTTGATAGCCGTTCGCGTGCAGGAGCTTGAGGCACTCGCGGATGTTGTCGGCGTTGACGCCATCGCCCAGCGCGCAATGGCTGAGGGCAATCCCCGTCTGACCGCCGCGCACGGCGGCGGCGAGCGAGGCGGAGACGTCCTTCACATGGACATGCTTCACGCGGCTGATGAATTTCTTCAGGTAGGCGACGGGGTCCTGCCCGGCAATGAAGGTGTTGCCCGTATCCATGTTCAATCCGAGCAGCGGGCTGTCCACGAAATCGAGCATGCGCTCGACATACTTCGGCTTGGTCGTGAAGTAACCGTGCGGCTCGATGTTGATGCCGATGCCGTAACGGGCGGCGACCGCGACGACGCGGCGATACGAAAGCGCCATCCACTTCATGGATTCCTCCTCGTCCACCCCGTCCGGCTTGTGCAGGCCGTCGGTGGTATCCACAAAGGGGCAGCCGGCATGCGCGGCCCAGGGGATGGTCTTCTCGATGTAAGCGACGCCGTGAGTCAGCCCGTCGAAGCCCGACAGCGGATAGGCGGCGTCCACCTGCGAAAAGGCGACCTTGCGCGCGTCCATGTATTCGCGCAGTTCGAGCGGATCTTCTTGCAGGCCCACATGCGGCTGGTAGCCGAGGCCATGAATCCAGCTGACCCCGTCGAGCATGCCGCACTCGATGTTGGGGACCTTGTGTTTCGAGGCCCAGTCCACGCAGTGGCGGAATGAGACGAAGGCGCTGTTGAACGCGTCGGTATGGAATCCAATTTTCATATTGTTGATCTTTCGGTTGGTTATGATTGCGAGCTAGGGGCAGGACAGAATTTCGCGGAGAAACCGCAGGGAGCGGGCAGCGCAATGCGAGGGTTCCCCGGTGACATCGCGCCAGATCCGCATGGCGGCGGAAAGTTCAGCGAGCCCGCCGGCGAAGCACTCGGCGACCACGGCTTGTGCCGGGGTGCTGCGGGCGGCTGAAATCCATTCCGCCCAGCGAATCTGTCCCGCGCCGAGCGGGCCGCGGTCATTCTCGCTGGCGTGGAGATGAACGCAGCGCGAGCCGAGGGCGCGCAGGGCGGCGCAAGGATCACGTTCCTCGATATGCATGTGAAAGGTGTCGGCCATTAACGCAACGGCTGGGTTGGCGGCCGTGTCCACGACACGCGCGCCATCCGCACACAGGTTGAGCACATTGGTTTCAAAACGATTGAGCGGTTCCAGGGCCAGTCGCACTGGGGCGTTCGGACGCCAGACGGCGAGACGTTCAATGAGGCGATCCTGCAAAACACTCTGCGAGCCGGGGGCAAAATCGCCAACCGGGTGATACATCGGCCCGATCAAGAGTCCGGCACCAAGCGCGGACGCGGTTTCAGCCAGACGGGCGAGAAAATCGCGCCACCGGTCGGCCGAGGGTTCGTCACCAACGGCGGACACGCCCGGCGGCAATGCGCTGGACACGGAAACGCCCACTCCGAGATCGCGCAGCTGGCGGGCGATTTCAATGAACGCAGCGGGCTTGGGATCAAATACCGGCACTTCAATCCACTCGGCCCCGGCCTGATGCAGGCGGGGAATCAAATCGCGCGGCCACGATGCCGGCGAAGCCCCGAACAGCATCAGATTGATCCCGATTTTCATGGCGCAGGCGCAAGGTTGTAGCCAGCCAGAACGTCGGCAATTTTCACCGGCGTTCCCCGCTCAATACTTAGCTCCATGGCTTGCATGATGGCGACAGTCTCGATGCCTTCCTCCAAATCCGGCTTGGCGGCCACGCCGGAATCAAGGCTGCGGGCGAAGTATTCGATGTAGTTCTGGAACTCGCCAGCATGGTGATCACGGCCGTTGAAGCGGAAGTAATAACCGAACTCCTCCTCAGTGCTGATGATCACATCCTTTTCGTCGGGAAACGCGGTGGAATAGCGCAACTCGGGATAGTCGGCCTGGGATCCGCCCTGGTTGCCCCGCAGGATGCAGGTGACATGGCTGTCGCGTTCGCCATTGGGCGGCCGGGTGCTGTAGCAACCGCTCGCGCGGCCGATGCGTCCGTCCTTCGATTTCAGGATGAAGTGCATGGCATCGGGATGCTTCAGGCCCAGAGAAGCTCCCCGGCTGGAAAGGATGGCATAGCCAAAAACCTCTTCGATCGGGCCGAGATACCAGCGCACCAAGTCCACGGGGTGGCTCAAACCGCCATAGAGCGGTTTGTAGGCGGCAAGGTTCTTGTGCTTTGCAAAATAATAGTCGTGATTGGCGTGGTAATGGGCCTCCACGGAATAAACCCTGCCCATTTTCCCGGCCTCGAAATCCGCGCGCTGCCTCAGCATGGGCCCGAAGAACCGGGAACTTTGGCCGACAAAAAGGCGGCGATTGGACTCGGTGGCGGCCTGACGCACCGCGTCGGCCTCGGCGAGGGTGTCAAAAAGCGGCTTGGTGCAGATGACATGTTTACCGGCCCGGAAAGCGGCGATGCAGTGGGCCGCGTGATACTGGTCGGGAGTGTAGATGGCGATGGTGTCGATTTCCGGATCGGCCAGCAAATCCTCATAGCGCGTGGTGTAGCGCGGCAGGCTGAACTCCTTTTGGCGCTCCCGGCAGAGCGACTCGCTCAGGTCGCAGACGTTGCCGATGCGCCAGTGTTTGCTGGCGAGGGCGGCGGAAATAATACTGCGGCCCTCGCCGAGACCGAGGACGCCGAGGGTGTGTTGGATGGGTGCTGTCATGTCTTTTCTGGTGTTTGCTTTTAAACTTGTAGCACGATATTTAGATTCATAAAATGTCTCACATGGGAAAATCTTTGTCTCTTTTGGCGCGGCGCGATCAGCGGCGCTCCGCCTCCGATTTGCTGCTGGGATCGGGGGAGCGGGTGCGGCTGGGGGCCGTGACACGCGCCGGCCGCTTGGTGAAAAGTGATCCCGGGTTTGATTTCAGACACGGGCTGCGGACCTGGCAGAATTACTCGGTGATTCTATTGCTCGCTGGGGCCGGCCGATTCCGCGATGCCCACGGCTTCACCACCCGCGTCAGCACCGGCGATCTGATCTGGGTTTTCCCGGGAGTGGGTCATGCCTATGGCCCGGAGGCCGGGGACCGATGGGAAGAGATTTACCTCGTCTTCACCGGCAGCATGTTCGACGCGTGGCTGGAAACCGGACTCGTGAATCCCAAGCGTCCAATCTGGCGCGCCGATCCGGTGGTCACATGGCATCGGCGGCTGGCCGGGGTGATCCCCTCGCAACATCCCATTGGTGAGTTGGCGGCGCTGGCCGCCGCCGGGCGACTGCAGGCGGTCATCGCCGATCTTGCCGCGCAACAAGCGTCCCCTCCAAACGCCCCGGCCGGTGCACCCGCCTGGCTCGATGCCGCCCGCATCCGTCTGGAAACGGGCGCTTCTCCTGAAGCCGTGGCCCGCGGCCTGAAACTTGGTTACGACACTTTCCGGAAACGCTTTGCCGCTGCGACCGGACTGGCCCCGGCACGGTTCCAGATGCTCCGCAGAATCGAGCACGCCTGCACTCTCTTGCGGGATGATTCGTTGCCGCTCAAGACCATCGCGGAGCGGACCGGGTTCGCCGACGAGTTTCACTTCTCGAAACGTTTTCGCCAGATCGTCGGGCAGCCACCGGGGCAGTTCCGCGACCACGGGGGCTGAGGCAAACTTGAGTTGCCGCACGCGGTTAGAAACCTTCAGCCCACGCCTTTAACCGCGCTTTGATTTCTCCAAAGAACACGGGAGCGTTCAAAGATCGCCGATTAGTTCGGTGAGAGGCAGGCATCAAATCAGTCGATCAAAGTCGCGTTTTGCAGGCATACCATATCATTGAATTTATCAAAAAAGTTGGCCTAGCTCAATTCCGAAGCAAAGTTTAAGGACTGGCTGCAATCCTCCGCTCGTGGGTAATCGACATAGTGATGGTAACGCCAGGCGGCAACGAGGCCGTCGGGCTGTTCAAAAGGTAGTTGTTTCCGAGCGGCGTGCCGGCATTTTGACTATGCTCCGCAAAAATCTTCACCGTGGCGGGAAACGCAGTGGGATTATGAATTCGCAGGCTGGTGACGCAGCCGTTTTCCATGATGGCAACTGCCTCCACATGATCAAAGACCGTGACCTCGCCGGTATCGGTGCGCACGTAGATGCCGGGGACCTCCATGACAGTGAGCATAAGGGAGATCTCCGACCAGCAGGTGCCGTGGAAGACGCCCCCGAGGTTGTTGTCCCAATCGCTGGTGTTGAGGCGCTCGTTCATCCAGCCGGAGGGCATGGCCTCGCCTCCCAGCGCGACAATTGGACGGTCGTCGCGCGAGAGATATTGGGGGAGGTTGTGCGCGAGTTCGAGCAGCAACTGGCGATAGATCGACCGCCCGGTCGCGCGGTGGAGTTTGAGGTAGGCATTCCCGGAGAGCGTGCAGATCGCCGGGGCCCCGTGACCGTTCTGCGAGTTGGCAAAAACTCCACCCGCGCTCTGCATGCCCAAGCGCCCGAACTCCGAGCCCGCCGGAAACGCATAGTCATACGAGAGCTGCCAGGTGGCGAGCTGGGCGGCGGCCTCCTCGGCAGCATCGAGCCACTTCTGTTTCCCGGTGACTTCCCAGAGAGTGATGTAGCCTTCGAGCAGGCCGGCGGAGGACTCGGAATCCGGGCATTGCAGGATTTCGCCCGGCCCGCCGTTGGTGATCCCCTTGCGGGTGAACTCGTGGTGGTAATGATCCGCGATGGCCTCGGCGGTTTCGAGGTAGGCCGGTTCGTTGAAAAATCCCGCCGCCAGCGCCAGCCCGGCGGGAGCGATCCCCGCGGAGGCCGAGCCGCCGACGATGATGTCGCCGGTGTGGATGTCCACGAACTGGCCGAGCTGGCCGGATTTTTTCCAGAGCACGACGAAGGCATCCGCGCAGCGGCGCGTGCCGGAAACCCATGCCTCCGGCGGAGACCAGCCCGGTTTCTGGCGGGCGATGAGGTCAAATTGCTTGAGCAGGAAATAGAGCACGTCCCCGCTCTTGCGGACCAGATGGTAATGGTCGCGTGTCGGGTGCGGCCCGGCCTGCGGCGTCCAGATGTTGAGGTCGAATCCATCGCCCGACCAGACCCCGTTATGGTAGAAGCCGTGGAAAAATCCCGAGGCCCCCTGGCCGCCCTTGGAAAAGACAAAATCAATCGTCTGCCTGGCCCGCTCGCGCGAGAGCGGAGTGCCTTCGTGGAGCAAGGGCAGTGTGTTCATAAGCCCGCCCACCCAGCCGGCCTGGAAATCCTGGGTGTAGTTCTCCCCGAGCCCGACCCGGTAATACCCGCCGGACTCGCTCCAGTTGTCGCGGTTGTATTTATGTTCCTGGATCGCCCATGCGGCGGAGAACGGAAGCTGGGGCTGCGAGAGTTCGGGGCTTCCGGTGAGGGAATAGCGCTCGTCGAGCAGGCGGGAGAAGAGTTGGGGAATGTCGGCGCACGGGAACTCCACGGTCTTCACCGCGAGCGTGAGCGAGTCCCCGGCGGCCAGATCGGCGCCGCAGTCCTCTGAGGGCGTCTGCGTGTTGCACATCGTGTAGCGCGTGTTCTGGCGCACGCCCGGCGTTCCGACCGTGAGCGTGGCGCTCTGCCGGTCGTCGCTCTCGACAAACTCGTATCCTGTCTCGCGCCCGTTCTCGAATGGGCGCGTGAGGACGAGAAGGCCGGATTTGCGGAGCGGATCAAAGATCCCTACGGTCGGCACGGCCATCGCGCCCGCTAGCAGATGAAAACCCGATGGGCCGGGGCCATGGTTGAGCCGGAGGATGTCCGTGATCAACGGCGGCTGCTCCGGTGAGAGATCCTTTGGGTCGCTGAGGATCGGGGGGTATTTCATCGGCCGGACTTCGAACCGGTTCCCGTCATAGACCACGCCGGGAAAGAGCAGATAATGCTGCGGGCTCCACTGGGGGAACGAAAACTCAATGAGAAGCGCCACGTTTTCCGCCCGGCCTTCCAGGAGAGTGAGGCGGATTTGAGATGCGTCGTTCGCGGCCTTCAGTTCCCACCGGCATCCGGCAAAGGAGAACGGTGCGGTGTCGCGGGGGATGCGGATCTCTTCGCAGAGTGACGATCCGTCGTAGTGCTGGACTTTGGCAACGTAAATGCATGAGGATGGACTGCCGTGTGAAGTGGTAAACAGGCCAGTCTCCGAGGTTGTGAGGTGATTTTCAGGTGGTTTCATGGAAGCGGCTTGGGCAGGTAGCGAGAGTTGTGGGAGATGGCCTCGGAGATGTAACGCACCTGCTGCTCCCGGATGGTGGACGGCAGGTCGGTGTAGCCGAAGTCCGTGTGGGAATGGTGGATGATGTGGACTTCTTCGATCATTTTCGATGAAGACTCAGAGAGAATTAAGTTCAATCATCTGGTGGCAGGAAAACGCGGGCAGGCGCAGCGTCACGCGGTCGCCGGATTGTTCGAGCGTGACATTTCCTCCCTGCGGCACGAGCCTGGCCGATTTGACCGACAGTTGCAGCGTGACCTCGATGTCATGCAGCGGCGGCAGATCCTCGATGACTTCCACACTCTTGCCGCCGGAGACATTCCCGCCGGAAAGCTGCATCACCCCGCCCCGGTTCACCGTTGGCGCATAGAGCAGATGCAGGACATGGCGGTTTTCTTTCGGCTGCTTCGTGAGGGAAAGACGCGCCGTTGAGGGTAGGTTGGTGGAAAGAGTCAGCGTGTCTCCTAACAAAGCCCGAATCGCCTTCACGATGAACTCGCGATAGGCCACCGCTCCATAAGCGCGATAATTCCGAAAGACCGGGTGGGCGAAGTAGAGGATGTTCCCATGCCGCACTCCGCAGTCAAAACCCGAGGGCCGTTCCTGATTCGGCGTGTGCTGGTGGCTGCAAAAATGTTCCCACGTCCGGTTGAAAAATGGGTCGTAGATTTGCCCGAGTGAAGAGCCTTTTGTTGCGCGGATGCGATGCGAGCGCTCATACATGACTTGCGGCCGGTTGACGAAGGCGGCGCGTAATTCCGGCACGGGCAGCAGGTAATCATGGCCGCGGTTGGGCTCGTTGTCCGGCGGATAATACGGGCTGAGTCCCTCGTAGGCGGCACCCAGATCGAAGGCGAATTCCGACCGATCCTTCCAAAGACCGCTCTCGCCGGAGAGGATCAGTTTGCCGCCCTTGGTTAGATAGGCGTCGAGCTTGGCTTTGAGCTCCGCATCAATCCGAATGTCGTCGGGAAGAATGAGCGCCTTGTAGCGGGCAAAGTCCATCGTGCGATCAATCAGTCCAAAGAGGAAATGGCTTTCCAGCAGGACTCGGCAGGCTCCTTCGTCGGGAAGCGACTCGAGGCGGGAGAGGCTCTCCGCTTCGCTGGAGAGAATGGCGAGATCGAACACCTGCTCCGCGCCAACGCACCAGGGTTCCTTGTCGCGCACCTCGCGGTAGACTTCACCAATAATCTCGTAGGTCGAGGAATCAAGCGTTCCGTTCGGGTGAAGCTGGTCGCCGACGCTGCACTTGGCACCGAAGGCCAGCATCGCGGCGCACTCGTAGCGCAGGGCATTCGGGTGCTTGTAGCCGCCAAACTCGCCCCAGGTCGTGTGGAACTTGCCGGTCATGCCGAGGAAATCGAGCGGCAGGTTGCACGCATACTTGGCCGACATCGGGAAGTGATCGTAACCCCAGCCCCCGGTCGGCAGGGACTCCAGTTCGAGGTGGCTGAAGTGGGGGAGAAGATCATGCCGTCCGCGCGGAATGTGACCGGCGTTGTGGAAGACCGGCATGTCGGAGCGCAGCGACTTCGCCGCCTCGGTAGTGCGCTGATAGTATTTCTCCAGCGCGAGGCGGGAGGATTCCTTGCGGTCCTCTTCTCTCTCGGGATCAAGGCTGTTAGCCTTCATGAAGTCGAGACTCCACCGGCTGCACGACTGGTTTTGGCTGATGATATCCAGAAAGATGCCGTCGCAGTCGGGGAAGAGCCTCACTGCCTCACGGATCTGTTCGCAGAGATAGTCCAGATACGGGCTATGGAAATCCATCATGTGGAAGCCGGCCTCGAGGGTGCGCCGTGCCCAGCCGGTATAGGCGCCATCCTTGTTCACCTCGCGCCATTCGGGGTGATCGTGCGAGGCGAGATTATCCACGCCAGCGGAGAGGTAAACCGGCGCGTTGATGCCGGCCTCCTTGGTCGCGTCATATTGCTTGCGCAGCAGGTCGAAGGAAAGATGCGGATGCATCTTCCCAACCTGGGTGGGATGGTAGCTCCAACCGTGGTGGCACTTCGAGAAGAGGGTGATCGAATCGGCCGCCGCCGCTTGTAGTGTCTCCTGCCAGCGCTGCTTGTCGAACTTCTCCCCGATGCCGGGAATGTGCGGCGAGGTATGGAAGTCGAGGTGGATCTGGCGAAAGCGCAGTGGATGGGGGAGCGGATTCATGATGGCCTGGGTATTAATACTTCAGTCGGTAGAACACCGCGCGATTTGCGGGATCAATTTGCAACGTCATTGCGTTACTTGCCGTCGAACCGCTGACCGGATACCACGTCCCCGTCAGGGTGTTGGTCTGCGATTGCAACGTCCAGCCAAGGTGATCCGCCGGCCAGCTTAAAGTCAACTGCCCGCCGCTCACACTGCAGGTGATGTTGGTGGGGTTGAGACTGGGACCGGTGGAATTCACCGTATAGCTCGCGCTCAGTTTGTTTTGGGAAGTGTAGGCGGGCCATTGATTGTAGGCCGTGGACCAGAAGTGCGAATCACCCGCTTGACTTATTGAGTCAACGAGAACCGCGACGCCAAAGTTCGTCAAACTTCCGTTCCTGGCCAGCAGCGAGCTCACATCGATGGTCTGCAGGGCGTAATCCGCCGCCATCGTAAAGGAAACATAGGCATTGGTATCCAGTTGGGGCTTGGTGTTCCAGGTGGTAGCACCAGTGATGGGTGCTTGGAGGCGGTAAACTTTGTAGGTGTTGTTACTAGCCTGTTTGCCCATGATCGTGAACGAGGCGCTGCTCACGGTGCCGATGGTATCACCGGCGTTGGTGAATCCGCTCAAATTCCACTGGAGGATGGCACCCGCTCGATTATTGAAGGTGCTGGTGCCACTGTTCCAATCAGCCGCCGTGACCTGTCCGTAGCATGCAAAATAGTTGGTGCCGAACCACCACGCCGAACTGTTCGGGTTTCCGCCATTGGCGGTGCCGGCTGCCAGATTGGCCTCCAGGGAGGTGGTGGCATTGGTGATGGCTGCGATGATGTTATTATTCGTGCTAAGCCGGACAACTCGGACCTCGAGGGGTTGTAAATCCAGCGTGAGGTTGGTGGAAGATCCGCCACTGACACTGCGACCCAGCAGGGCTGTGGCATACATGGTCCGATCCAAGGCAAAGCTGGCTGAGTTATTGGTGCGGGTGGCGTTCACTGCGACCAGGCAGACGTCGCCGTTCAGCAGATAGGCGCGCCAGCCCACGTCATCGTTGATCGGGGCGGAAACCCTGCCCGCCGGGGCCGGGTCCGCGAGCAGCATGGCCTCAAGATTCTTAATCTCCTGACCAACCGCCTTGAGGTCGGTCCAGCGCGCGGCAAAAGTCGCTGCCGGGTCGCGCTGCAGATCAAAGAAGGAATAGAACACCAGCCCATTGGCCCCGCCGGCGATGCATTGCCAGGCCATCGAACGCATCTCATCGCGGGTCGGCGGAACGCCGGTCAGGCCATAGCACGCCAGGTTGTGCGCCTGGGGCACCATCCACGTCGGCCCCGGCCGGGAGGCATCGGCGGTCAAGCGGGCCATTTTCAAAGGGTAATTGATCCGCTGGCTTTGGTATATCGCTGAATCGCTATGGTCGACCACCGGGTAGGGATCAGTGCCGAGCACGTCGTAGCTTCCGCTGCGTTCCACCAGATCCGTTTGATAAAAAACCTCCCAGCAGGGATGATTGGTATCCGCGTTGCGGACCAACTGGTAGTGGAGACGCATTTCATCGAGGTTGGTGATGGGTTCCTCATCCGCGAGATACCAGGCCAGCAGGGCGGGATGATCCTTGTGCGCAGCCACGGCAGCCAGGAGCGCGGCCTCACCGGCGGCGGCGTTCGTGGCGTAGTATTCGCCCGCAAAGGTGTCCTTGACACTGTAGATCACTTTGATCCCCGCCGCCTGGCAGGCGTCGAGATTCGCGGTCTGAGCGCTTACCGTTCCATCCATGCTGCCGTAGGGCATGATGCAATTGAAGGGCGAATCTTGGTAGGTGGCCAGATCGGCATTACTAATAGAGCTCCAGTAGGTGCCCAGCGGAAAAAATCGCTGGCCATTCACCAAGGTCCGTCCCTGCGGATCGAAGGATACCGTCCGCGCAATGGGCTGTGCCAGGCGCTGGAAGGGGCGCTCTACGGAGACAGCCACGCCATTGGCTGACAGCACCGTGACGCGCAAGGTGTAGGCTCCGGGCGCCAGGGGCGTGGCGTCGAAGCTCCACATCGCCTCGGTGAGCGAAGTGCCGCTTTCAAGCAGATCAAGCACCACTGCTCCGCCTCCGTCCCGGACCTGCAACCGTGGTTGCATTTGCGCGCGCTGGGTGGCATCGCTGGCAAAGATGCGTCCGCGCACGGTAACCAGCCCGCCGGCGGCGGCATCACGATAGGCGTCGCTGCGGACTTCGGACAGCGGGACGCGGATCGAGCCGCTGCCGGTGATGTAGCCGCCGGAGTTCGTTGCGTTGAAGCTGCCGGCCCGCTGGGCGATATTATTGAACTTGAGCGTGGCGACATCGTCGACAGCTCCGTGAGCGAGATTGAGCACCGCGCCCGAGGCGATGGAAACCGTCGCGGCGTCCGAAAGGCTGGCCGAAGCGAGGTTGAGGTTGCCGGCCGCAACCGTCGTCGGGCCGGAAATGCTGTTGCTCCCGGCGAGAGTCAGCGTGCCGGTGCCGTCCTTGGTGAAGCCATTGGTTCCCGCGATCGACTCGCTGATGGTGGCGGAGAAGCCCGTCCCCACCGTGATGGTGCTGCCGCCAATGAGGGTCAGCGTGCCCGCGATGCCGGTATCGGTAATATTGTAAATGCCGTTGAACGTGATGTTTTTCACCGTCACCGCGCCGTCCACATTGACCGTGCCGGCACCCGTGGCGCCAAAGACGGCGTTCGCCCCCTGGGACCAGGCGTAAGCCGGAGCCCAATTGGCCGCCGTGGTGCTCCAGATGCCATTGCCCGCAGCGTTGTTCCAAGTCAGATTGTTGATGGTGGGGTTCTGCAGGACATAATCCGCAGTGAGCTTGTTTTGCGCGCCCAGCGCGGGCCAGCTAGCGCCATAGGCCGTGGACCAGAAGTTGTCGTTCCCGGCTCCGCTGTCCAACAGGACCGCAACACCGAATGTCGTCATACCTCCGTTGTTGGCCAGCAGCGAACTCACATCAATGGTCTTCAGGGTGTAGTTCGTCCCCGCCGCAAAGGACACAAAGGTGTTGGTGTCCAACAAAGGCTTGGAGTTCCAGGTCGTCGTTCCGTTAATAACGCCAGTGAGGCGATAGATTTTATAGACGTTGGTATAGGGGTTTCCAACCGGTCCCACGCCGTCTTTGGGCAGGATCGTGATCGTGGCTCCGTTGACTTTTCCCATGGTGTCACCGGAGTTGGTGAAACCGGTCAAATTCCACTGGAGGATGCTGCCCGCCCGCCAAGGGAAGGTGTTTCCACTATTCCAATCCACCGCCGTGAGCGATCCGTAGTTTTCAAAGACGTTCGTCCCGCCCCACCACGCGTTGCTGTTCGGGTCGCCGCCGGAGGTGCTCGCGGCCAGATTGACCTCACGCGCGGTCGTGGCACTGGAGATGACCGCAGCCTGCGCGGTGGCCGCGAGCGTCGCTGCGGCGAGCGCGATGACGGCAAACGCTTTCAGGGTTAAGTTCATGTTTTTACGCGGTTGCGCCGGGCTTCAATGGTTCCACTTGTGATTGGTTTGAGGTGTTTAGTTCTTCCTCTGTCGGCACGAATCCCGGCGGCTGATACGCCGCCGCTCCGCCGCGTTTCTGCCATTCGGAGTAAAGCCGCCTGAGAGAAAGCAGGGAAGCGGCGGCGCAAAGAACAGACCAGACGGGAATGAAGCGGTAACAGTAGTCTTTCGTCGGGTAAATCACTGCCAGCCGGTCAAGCAACAGGCCAACGACCAAGCCGCCCACCATCATTGCCAGCGAACGCACGATGGCATTGGCCGAGCAGAATTGCCCGTAACGGGACTTGGGTAGAATCCGCATATACATCGGAAGCTCCGCCGCCTGGTAAAGAGCGGTCGCCGCAGTGACGATGACCGTGATGCCGACGAACAACCCGCGGGCAACGGCGGGACTAAAATCATAAAACAGGAAAAGCAGCCAGAGCGGCTGAATCACCAAAAGAGCGATGCTGGCCCAAAGCAAGACGCGCAACGGATGCAGCCGATCCGCCAGAATACCCGACGGATACATCAGCACCGCGCCCAAGACGCCGGCAACGGCATAGGTTTTCCCGAAGAATTCGAGATCCACGCCGATGGAGCGGGCCTGGAGAATAAGAAACCCTCCGGTGACATACATCAGGTTATAAAAGGCATTCGTCAAAAAGAAGAGCCAGTAGAACCGGATCGAATAGGATTCCACGAAGAAGGTTTTGACGCTGCTGACCAGGCCGGTGCCGCCGTCGGCATGGGCCGGTGGTGTCGGGTATTCCCCTTCCTTGACCTTCCAGCACATCAATAGAAAGGCCGTGCAATAAAGGCCCGCCGCAATCAGGAAAACCGCCGCCATATGGCTGGCCGCATACTTCAGGAAAAACCAGTTGAAAACCGCACCCGCTAGGGTGCCCACCACCCGGAACAACGCCATGAACCGGGACAGCACCTCGGTCGGCACCACGTCGTTGAAGAGGTAATAATAGACCGAGTTCACCACCATGTTGAAGATCTGGAAGCAGAAGACCAGCAGGCAGACCACGGTGAGGATGACGGCGGTCTGGGAAAATCCGCCATGGATCGCCCCATGCAGCCAGGCGCCGATCTGCGGCGCAAAGCCGAGCAGCGCGAGGAAGAACGCCAGCGGAATCGTGGCCAGAAAAAGAAATGGGATCCGCCGACCCCAGCGGCTGCGGAACCGGTCGCTCCAGAAACTCGACACCGGACCGATGGTCATGTTGAGAATGCCCGGAATCGTCGAGAGAATCAGACCGAGCACCCAGTTGGGCGCTCCCAGGGCGTTCACATTCACCTGCAGCACGGAAGGCACCGCCGCTTGCACGAGGATCAGGCAAAAGTCGCCCCATAGCAGCCAGGTAAAAAGCGAAAACAGTGCCGCCTTCGTGTAGGTCAAAGAGCCCACCTGGAATACTTTGCCGGCGTGGGCGGAGTTCGATGCCGTGGAGTTCATGGGTGGTATCAAAATAGAGCCGAGTCAATCGCAACGCAAAAGGGCGCGGCCGGAAGACCATGCCGGTTGAGGAGATGTGTCTTGGGGCAGGCTTGCCAAGCGAAGCGCATCCAGGCGGCATCCGGTGGCCCTTCATGGAAGCAAACCCGATCGCCCATAATTTTTCCTCCAGACAGC
>Ga0007882_10000957_pt1 | contig 16976 bp, 11 predicted proteins | sample CryBogCBH12Aug01_FD_71195 | JGI IMG/M metagenome (GOLD analysis project Ga0007882, IMG submission 71195) | Freshwater microbial communities from Crystal Bog, Wisconsin, USA - CBH12Aug09.1 | ecosystem: Environmental > Aquatic > Freshwater > Lake | place: Crystal Bog, Wisconsin, USA | collected... | reverse complement strand
TTTCGTGTCCTTTTTGTCATTTCTTGCTCCTTTTTGGGGCAAGTTAACAACTTAAACTGCTGTCTAAAAATCGGGGTCCACTATAGATAACAGCTATAGGATCTGGAATGGCTTACGGTGCTGTACTTTTCATGGACGGGCACATTTCTTTTACATATTTTCAATGGGAATATATTCCTACCTATATGTTCGCTTTTGTAGGAGGAATTATTGTAAGTCAGAGAAAGCAAAATGCCCACTTAACAAAAATCTCTGTTCTGAAAAGCCTGAGCGGGAGTATCGCCCATGAAATGAGAAACCCGCTCAACGCCATTACAAACGCGATAGCTTCAGTTCACGCCAAATTGCCCGAAAAACCAGAAAGCGTTACCGAAATAGGTACTGACGGCTATACTATCAGCCATTCCGGCCTTATCAGCATCCATCAAGTTATCGACGAAAGCTCAAATACACTGAACAGGGCTAACAAAATCATCGATTCTATTCTGACCAGCATGCAGGGTGGCGAAGTAGCTACCAAAGGATTTATTCGTATGAAAGCAGCTGAAGCAATTAACACCGCAATCAACATTTTTCCATACTCTGATGCAGGAGAAAAAAAGTTCATCAACATCAAAAATATTCAGAATTTCGAATTTTTAGGTGATCGAGACCTCTTTTATTACGTAGTCTTTAATCTTTTGAAAAACGCCTTGTACTACAAAAATAAAAAAGGTTTCGAAATAGAAATAACCATCGACTCCACCCCGGCAGCAAACACTATCTTTGTTAGAGACACTGGACCAGGCATACCCAAAAACCAACACGAAAGGATATTTGAAAACTTCTACACTGCAAACAAAAAAGAAGGTAACGGTCTTGGACTTTCTTTTTGCAGAAGGGTTATCGATTCGTTCGGGGGCAGAATAGTATGCGACTCAAAGGAAAATGAATGGACAGAGTTCTCTATTACATTGCCGAAATACGACTCTAAAAAAGTCCAGGAAATAAAAACCAGAATCCTCAGAGAAAAACGAATACTTATCACTGATGATCAGATCAACAATAGACTGATTATTTCCAAGTACATCTCGGATATGAATTGCCGGTATGACTTGGCTGAAAACGGTCAACAGGCTTTGGCCTTAATGTCTGAAAACCGGTATGATCTCATATTAATGGATTTTGAAATGCCATTTTTAAACGGAGATGATCTGGTAAGGTTTATACGCTCATCACAGAATATGAACCCATCCCTGAGCCTGCATTATCTCCAAACTCCAATTGTCGGAATAACAGCATTGCCTGAACCTGAAGCAGGTGTAAGGGGCAGAACATGCGGCATGAATGAAGTGCTTGCAAAACCAATCCGAAGAACAGATATCAAGAAGATCATTGAACGGTACTTTTTTTCAGAATTTTCATTCATCAAAAACGAACAACACGAGATTATCAATAACAAACGCATACTTCTTGTTGACGACAACGAAACCAGCAGACAATTCATGAGTATGTTGCTCAAACATTACGGATGCTACGTTGAACAGGCTGAAAATGGTAGAAAAGCCTTGGATGCTTTAGAAAATGAAGATTTCGATCTTGTGCTGATGGATATGGAAATGCCGGTCATGGATGGAATAGCTGCTACAAAAGCCATTAGAAGCGGTGAATACTTCACCCGTTTCAGCTCATTCAACACTATTCCAATCATAGGACTGACAGGAAATACCGATGAAAAAAGCTCACGTAACATGAGGGAAGCTGGAATGAATTACCATCTTGGTAAACCAGTATTCAAAGATGAACTTATATCCGCCATTTCAGTTATGATGAAAAATAATTCACAAAGGATCAAGACTATGAAAAGTCAATATTCACTTGAACAAACACATAACAATGGGAAATTCTGGAACTCCATTGCAAATGAAAAAATTTTAGATCACTCAACCATCAACAGCCTTAAAGAGATTGGCGGCAAAGAACTGCTTGAAAGTCTTGTCGAAACATTCATCGCCGATTGTGATAAACTCACTGATGAACTCGCTGATGCAATTGTCAAAAAAGACTTAAAACAATACGATAGTATCATTCATACCCTCAAAGGCTCTACAGGCAGTATCGGTGCGAACAAAATGTATGTTATTTCAAGATATATCAACGACTTCTCGCACAAAGGTGAATGGCCTGAAAACGATGAATGGATGGATATTTTCAAAACTGTCTATTCAGAAACTGTGCAGGAACTGCAGAACTTATACCCTCGGTAAAACGAACCATCGAATCATCTTGAGCTTCAAAATCAATCCATACCGTATCAACATTGCCGTATTTATGATTCATGAAAAAGGAAATCCTGATCGTTAAAAACATTACTCACGAAGGCCCGGGATTGCTTGAAAACATCCTGATTGAACACGGTATTGCATCGAACTGTGTTGAACTTGCTACAGGAGCACTAATGCCTGATCCTATAAACTACAGCGCCCTGGTCATACTCGGTGGACCTCAAAGTGCCAACGATGAAACACCTGTCATGCAACATCAACTTAAGCAAATTGAACGAGCAGTCCATGCAGAAATACCTTATCTCGGAATATGCCTCGGCATGCAGACTCTTGTTAAAGCCGTGGGGGGAAAAGTAAAAAAATGTACCGTAAAAGAGATTGGGTTTATTGACACGAAAGGTCATCCTTATTGCATAGAACTCACCGATGCCGGAAAAAATGACCCGCTTTTTAACGGTCTTGAAACCAGTTTAGCGGTATTCCAGCTTCATGGAGAAACAGTTGAACTCGCATCTTCAGGAATGGAACTGCTTGCCAGAGGTCAAGACTGCACGATTCAAGGTGTAAAAGTTGGAAAAAACGCATACGGACTGCAATGCCATTTTGAACTGACCAATACAATGTTTTCAGAATGGTTCGGCATCGATACCGACCTGAAACTGATGGACCGCATCACCCTCATGGAACAATTTGAAGCCATAAGAAATAAATATACCTCCACAGGCCTTATCCTGATGAATAATTTCCTCAGAATTGCCGGCCTCCTCTGAACACCATTGTTACATGATCGACCCACGACGCATAAGACTTTTAAACGACAACCCCGAAATTCATGGACCAGTTATCTACTGGATGTCCCGCGACCAGAGAGTCAGCCATAACTGGGCACTTCTGTTTGCACAGAGAAAATCAGAAACTCTGCAACAACCTCTTATCGTAATCTTTGCCCTTACACCCTCTTTTCTCGGTGCCGCACTCCGCCATTACGATTATATGCTCAAAGGCCTTCAGGAAGTTGAAATCAATCTCCAACACCTTAATATCCCCTTTTTTCTTCTGCACGGTGACCCTGAAAAAGAAATTCCCGCTTTTTTACAGACATTGAACGCCGGACTATTAGTGACTGATTATTCACCTCTAAAAATTTGCAGAAAATGGAAAACAACAATAAGCAGTAAAATCAAGATTCCACTCTATGAAATCGATGCCCATAACATCGTACCCTGTTGGCTCGCTTCCGGAAAACAGGAATTCTCCGCACGAACATTCCGTCCGAAAATCTCAATATTACTCAGTGAGTTTCTGACAACATTCCCCGATCTCAAACAACTTTCCTACCCACTTCCAACAAGGTCTGTCGAATGGAACAATGTATCTCAAAAATTGAATACTGACCCAACGGTTCAGCCCTTATCTTGGCTCAAGCCTGGAGAAAAAGCTGCAGATGCATGCCTTGAGACCTTCCTGCACAACCAGCTTTCCTTCTATGCAGAAAAACGCAATAACCCGAATGCAGCAGCCATCTCCAATCTATCACCCTATCTTCATTTCGGGCATATCAGCGCTCAATATATTGCAACGAAAATTCAAAACAGCGACGCAGGAGAAGCCGACAAAAAAGCATTTCTGGAAGAGCTGATAGTCCGGCGGGAACTGTCAGAAAATTATTGCAACTTCAACGACCAATACGACTCATTCGACGGCATACCAGCCTGGGCAAAAGAAACCCTCGCATGTCATACTTCTGACCATCGAGAGTATCAATACTCCTACGAAAAGTTTGCTAAAGCAGAAACTCACGACCAGCTATGGAATGCCGCGCAGCTCGAACTGCTAACAACTGGAAAGATCCATGGCTATATGCGGATGTACTGGGCGAAAAAAATTCTGGAATGGAGTGAAACTCCACGAAAGGCATTTGAAACCGCTATCACTCTAAATGACCACTATGCTCTTGATGGAAGAGATCCAAACGGTTATACTGGCGTTGCATGGGCAATCGGAGGACTGCATGACCGACCCTGGTTTGAGAGGAGTGTTTATGGAAAGATCCGTTATATGAACGCGTCAGGATGTGCAAGAAAGTTCGACGTCAACAGCTACATTGCCCGCTATAGCCAGCAGAAGCTTGAACTGTTTTGAGGTCAATCCATCTCCTCAGAACAGTGCAAGCTCACCCTTTTCCTACTCTATGACCAGATCAATAGTACGGCGTTGCATATCTACAGTATTAACCTTTACCTTGACCCGTTGACCAATCTGCAAGCGTTTCTTGCGTCGCTTTCCTACAAGCGAATACGTGGCTTCATCGTACTCGTAATAGTCATCGGTGAGATTGCGCATATGCACCATCCCCTCAATAGCAAAATCAACCATTCTCACATAGATGCCGTAATCGGTAGCACCCGAAATAATACCAGGGTAAACTTTGCCGACATGGCTGGCCATATATTCGACCTGCTTAAGTTTTATTGATTCACGTTCAGCTTCGACAGCACTTTTTTCCCGTTCATTTGATATCTGGCAGACTGTCCGAATCTTATCCGCCAGTTCGGCAAGACGTTTGGTGGAAATTTTCCTGCGTTTTTTTCGCAGGCCCTCATATTCAAAAAGCAACCGATGCACAATCAAATCAGGATAACGCCTGATGGGAGAAGTAAAATGAGTATAATGCTCGAACCCAAGGCCATAATGCCCAACGTTGTCGCCAGTATAGACAGCCTTTGACATCGAGCGAAGCACAAGCTCATTCACCAGAAACTCAACATTCGTCCCCTTAACCTGCTGCAGCAGTTGTCGAAGCACAGGAGCCGAAACAATAGGCCCCTCCTTCCCCCGATTCAGCTTGAGATCAAAGCCAAGTCTCTTGACAAAATTAGCAAGAATAATCACTTTCTCCTGCTGGGGCGAATCATGAACCCTATAAATAACCGGCTGAGGTTCCTTCTTGTTTTCCTTGAAAGTTTTGGTCAGATATTTAGCCACCTTGCGATTGGCAAGCAGCATAAACTCCTCGATAAGGCGATGACTCCCAAGTCTTTCTTTTTTCATCACCTCAAGTGGTTCACCCTTACTGCCCAGTTTAAAACGTACCTCTTCAGTTTCAAAATCAAGCCCGCCATGTTTGAACCGTTTTTCCCGCAGGAGAACACTCAGTCGATCGAGCAACTGAAGCTCAACAACAAAATCACCTTCACCCTTCTTCAGAATCTCCTCAACATCTTCGTAGGCAAAACGCCGCTTTGAGTGGATGACCGTTTTATGAAACTCATGCTTGCGGACTTCACCCTCAGCCGTCATAGTAATAAAAACTGAAAAAGCCATCCGATCAACGCCCGGATTGAGACTGCACACCTGTTCGGAAAGCCTTGCAGGCAACATAGGAATAACCCTGTCAACAAGGTATACCGAGGTAGCTCTTTTCAATGCTTCCCGATCCAGTGGCGAGTTTTCCGGCACATAATGCGATACATCGGCTATATGAACCCCAACAGAATAGAGTCCATCATCCAGCAACTCAATAGAAAGGGCATCGTCAAAATCCTTTGCATCAACAGGATCAATTGTAAAAACTGTTTTGTCACGGATATCAAGCCTGTCGGCAAGATCCTCATCAGTAATTCCTTCACGGATTGAAGCTGCAAAATCAAGCAAGGCACTATCAAACGTTTCATCAATACCTCGGCTCCGGGCAATAGCACTCACTTCAACAGAAGAGTCACCAGCTTGACCCAGAATCTCCAGCACCATTGCCTGAATCATCCCTTCTTTACTAAAATCAAGCTCCCCTACAAGCACCTTCTGGCCATCACTGGCTTTTGCTGAATTTTTGATAGGCACAATAATTTCAGGAAGTATCTTCCTGTTATCCGGCTTAAGGATAAACTTTCTGTTTGACTTGGTAAGGGTACCTATAAGAGTTGTAATGCTTCTTGAAATAACGCTCTGTACCACTCCTTCGCAACGTTGATGAGGGGTTGATTTCGATGTATAAGTATCAGGGACTTTGGCAACAAGCACCTCGACCTCATCCCCATGAATAGCAGAATTCAAATCTCCAGCCTTAATAAATATATCATCATCGAACCCTTCGATATCCACAAATCCATAACCGTTCGGATGCGTTGATATATGACCGGTATAACTCTTGGAAACCTTGTAATGTTCCTTACCGGGAAGAGGGAAGGGCTTAACATGCACAAGATGATCTTCATAAGTAGAGGCCTCTATAACAGATAAGCCATAGCTGCGATTGGAATCCTTGTCAACAACCCCTTCCTCCTGCAGTTTATGGAGCACATACCAGAATCCCGGAAGCTGCTTTGATTCTGTATAACCCAGTGCCAATGCCAGATCCAGAGACCTTAAACGCTCTCCTTCGTGATCAGAAAAAAACGTTACAATTTCAGCAGCAAGAGAGCTTTCACCACGCCGAAAAAGGAATTCGTTAATCAGGATATGATCATTTGGTTTCACCCTCTCACCACTATGGGATTGAGACGGCTTATTATTCTTCTTGCCAGAAGCAGGGGTTCTTGATTTTCGTTTAAAACGCTGTCTTGCCACTACAATTCAATCATTTATGTTAGGATTCCATTTTTTGTCAGCACCATACGTCATAACACAAGCTACTGATCCGTTCACCAAAAACCTTTTGCATGTTTTCTGAAGTTAATAACATCAGAATACTTCAGCAACTAATAAGCAATACAATCTGTGCTCAATCTTTAACCCCGCAATGCTGTATATATCCAGATAAAAATGTTTCCTTGGAGAGCAATATTAACGAAGCAGTAACCTTTTAAATTCTCGGATCAATGCGGGAACAATGGACGGATAAGGTCTCGACTTAAACTCTAAAAAAATAACATAATCAATAAGTAGCAACATAACACCGTGCCCCCAGTTAATTTTCATGGTTATCACAGTAATTCCCTGTTATTCAACCAAAAAAGAAGGCATCAAAGCCCTGCATAATCGACTATAGGAAATACTGAGATGTCTGTATATCAGATTGGAGAGAAAGGCAACAAACGAAGAAAGAAATAAATAGAGGAAAGATCAGTTCGGACAAAACCATCTTTTAAATCAGCCACCCGATTGAAACATAAAAGCTATAGGCAGAAACTTTTAGTGGCTACTTCCCACTTTGGTTCCACCTATAGCCTCCAAAACTCAACGTCAATAGTCTTACAAGAATATCTATATAGACTTCATTAATTCACAAATCCATTACCTTGAATTTCTTCAATATAAGCAACTCCTCTATGTCCAGATGTATCCTTAGCAGCGAAACCGTACCATTTCGAGGCTTCATGAGTATTTTTAGCAACTCCTTTACCGTGTTCATACATCATCCCAAGATTGATCTGTGCAGATGCAAGACCCTGTTCAGCAGCTAAACGATACCATTTCACAGCTTCTGGATAATTCTTAGAAACACCCTGACCATTTTCATAAATCATCCCAAGCTTTAACTGTGCACATGCAAGACCCTGCTCAGCAGCTAAACGATACCATTTCACAGCTTCTGGATAATTCTTAGAAACACCTATCCCATTCTCATATAATAAACCGAAATTATATTGAGCAGGAGCATATCCTTGATAAGCAGCAAAATCATACCATTTTACAGCCTCCACATAATCCTGCTTAACACCTTGACCCTTTTCGTACATTTCCCCAAGAGTAAACTGAGCTACTGCATCTCCCTGATCGGCCTTCAAAAGCAACTTGTCTTCCTCTGCCGGAGATGAAGCTATTGCCGTTCCAAAAAACAGAACCGACAAAAAAGCAAGTATAAAAAATTTATTAATCATGTCTAACTCCAACTTCAAGTTTCTCAGCATACTACACTTCAGCGAAGGGTTTGATATACCAACAACTACTCTCTTATATATTGAAACATTTCTCATAGCCTTAAGTAGTTGTATATTCAATAACGCTTTCATCACATTATAAGCAAATTACATGCCATACATTAAATCACAGCAATACTAAGCACTTAATCACAATCATCTAAACGAGTTATAATTGCATATTGATTATTAACGACAAGTTAGGTGAACACAATCAATCTTCTATTAATGAGCGCACCACTAAAACTGTCTCAAAATAATACACACTGAATCGAAATCGTCTCACAAGTTCATAATACTTCTTATAAGCAAACTCGTAATGAGATTAACTGCGAAGCATATTCTTCCTCCTGCGTTTTAACCCTTCGCAGAAACCTTGTTTATGCTGATATTGAAATATCAATGTGTCCAACCTGCCCCAGAGGGGTTCCAGCATTTCACATGAACAAAACAGGTAATTGCAACTGCAAAAAGGTATGCGCTAATGTCTAATGTTCTGATCGTGTACTTCTCTCAAGGTGGAAGTACAGCTCAAATAGCGGAATCCATAACCAAAGGTTTACGGGCATCAGGCAATAAGATCACACTCTGCAATATCAGGAATGATCAACCGCCAAGTCTTGAAGGTTACGACATCCTGGGCATTGGAACACCTGTATACTACTTCCGCCCCCCATTCATCATAACAGACTATGTAAACGGTCTCAAACACCTCAAAGGCATGCCAGCCTTTGTTTTTGTAATACACGGAACGTATAAGGGCGAAACCGGTAACGACATACGACATGCCCTTTCCATAAAAGGCGCCAAAGAAACCGGCTATTTCAGCTGTCTTGGTGCCGATTTCTACCTACCATATCTGAAAGAAGGCTATCTTTTCTCAGCGGACCACCCCTCGACATCTGAATTATCTCAAGCCCAAAAATTTGGAATCCAGGTAGACAACATTATGGCCGGTCAGAAATACATCACTCCGAAATATGACCCAAAGCCAGCCATCATGTATAACCTGGAGCGATTTTTCGCAAACCATTGGTTGGTCAAAACGCTGTACAGCAGATTGTTCCACGTCAACAAAATTAAGTGTAGTGCTTTTGATCTTTGTATAAAACATTGTCCTACCGGCAATATCACACCTGACAAAGATGGCCACCCGGTCTGGAATCGACATTGCCTGTTCTGTCTGAATTGCGAAATGATTTGCCCGCATGAGGCAATCACTACACCAGTGAGCTGGCCGATATTTCATCCTGTCATCAAGTACAATGTCACCCATGCATCAAAGGATGCCACGATTCATCATGTCAGGGTTAAACACCGCAATGGCATCACAACACGACAATAATCGATAGCGATATTCACCATTGTTGTGCAGTTTTCCATAAATTATAACGGCAAAGTAAAGACGGACAAATTTCCTCTGACAAGAAGAAGAAAAATTTTAACCTCTTTCCTCTATGAAAACGCTGAACGATTTTATCGCCGGAATACCAAAAGCAGAACTGCACCTCCACATTGAAGGGACACTTGAGCCTGAGCTGATGGTTGCCATAGGAAAACGCAACGGCGTTGCACTTCCCTATCCCGATGCCGAATCAGCCAGAAAGGCTTATAATTTTACTGACCTGCAATCTTTCCTCGATATTTATTATCGTTCAACCTCAGTACTTATAACCGAAGAAGATTTCTACGACCTGACGATGGCATACCTCAAAAAGGCACAATCCCAGAATATCCGCCATGCCGAAATCTTTTTCGATCCCCAAAGTCATACATCACGAGGCATTACTTTTGAAACTGTTATCAAGGGTATTGAACGAGCACTTATTGAGGCAAACACCACACTCGATATCTCCACAAAACTCATTATGTGCATCCTTCGCCATCTGAGCGAAACCGAAGGCATGGAGATGTTTGAAAAAGCCCTTCCCTGGAAACAATGGATAGCGGGCATAGGTCTTGACTCTTCCGAACGAGGCAATCCTCCCGAAAAATTCAAAAACCTCTTTGAACATGCACATCAGGAAGGCTTTATGACTGTCGCCCATGCTGGCGAAGAAGGCAGCGCTGCCTCTGTCCGAAAAACTCTTGAAATGCTGCATGTAACCCGCATCGACCACGGTGTTCACTGCATGGAAGATGATAACCTGGTTGCTGAACTGGTAAAAACGCAGATCCCCCTTACCGTTTGCCCCCTCTCAAATATCAAGCTCAAAGTCTTTGAAAGCATGAAGCAGCACAATCTTAAAGCAATGCTTCAAAAAGGGCTCTGTGTCACCATCAACTCGGACGATCCCGCATATTTCGGAGGATATATCAACGAAAATTATATCGAAGCAGCAACCGCTCTTCAACTTGATCGCAAAGATATTATCCAGCTTGCACAAAACTCATTTATTGCTTCATCACTCAGTACCGTTCATAAACAACTTAATTTGAATGAGATCGAACGTTACATCAGCCTGCAGAACACCTAACCATCAATAATCCTGATACATGAGTGCAACATATATCGAGAAAGTAACCACTCTCTTTACAGCAGATGCAATTGAAAAGCGCATCCAGGACATCGGCAAAATCATATCGCTTGAATACGGAGCAATAACTCCCGAAAATCCTCTCTGTCTAATCGTAGTTCTTAAAGGAGCCTTTGTCTTTGCCGCTGACCTTATCCGTACGATAACGATTCCCTGTACTATCGATTTCATTCGTGCGTCAAGCTATGGATCCGAAAAAATCTCTTCAGGAACCGTCGACATCACGCACAACCTCACCGTTACAAACCGGCACATCCTTCTAATAGAAGATATTGTCGACACAGGCCTTACCATTCAACGGATTACAGCCGATCTTATGACAGGGAACCCTGCATCACTAAGGCTCTGTACTCTCCTTGACAAACCCGACTCTCGAAAACACGCTGTCAACATCAACTATACTGGATTTATTGTTCCCGATAACTTTATTGTAGGCTATGGCATAGACTATAACGAGCGCTATCGGGAACTCCCCTCTTTAGGAATCCTGGACTCCTGACAGGAATAACTGGACCTCACTCCCAAGGCTCCCATAGATCCTTCGATTTGCATTAAAAAAAACTGCACTAAATATTTTTTATTAAAATAACCTGAAAGGAAACAAAAATGTCTGAAATTTTATTATTATTGATTTAATAATCCTTATTTATTTAGGAAATAATAATTTTATACCTAAATAAACGAAAAAGATGAATCGCCCTGACAGCAAGTTATAGACGGACAGAATAAAGCACCTTATGCATACAGAAAGCACAACATTTTCTTATCCAGCTAAAAAACCCTGGATAATCGATACAACCCTTAGGGATGGCGAACAGGCTCCAGGGGTTGTTTTCAGCGCTGCGGAAAAAAAAGAAATTGCATGTCTCCTTGCCGATACCGGAGTAAACGAACTCGAAATCGGATATCCTGCCATCAGCAATGATGAGCAAAGAGCGATTAGTAAAATTGCAGCACTGAACCTGCCAGTACGCCTGACCAGTTGGGCCAGAGCTAAATGGCAGGACATTGAAGATGCCAGAAAATGCGGAACCGAGGCAGTTCACATCAGCTTTCCAGTCTCCACGCTCTACCTTCAGCTTATGGAAAAGGATTACGCATGGGTACAGCAGCAATTACAGGAACTCATACCGAAAGCAAAAAAATATTTCAGTTTTGTAAGTGTCGGGGCACAGGATGCTACAAGAGCAGAACATGATATGTTAAAGAGTTTTGTACTTGATGCCGAAGCATGTGGAGCAGACAGAATTCGTATTGCCGATACTGTCGGCATAGCCACCCCAACATCAATAATAACCCTGATAAGCCACCTGAAATCAATAAGCTATGCAGCTCTTGAATTTCATGCCCATAACGATCTTGGCATGGCAACAGCCAACGCTTTTACGGCTCTTGAAGCAGGTTGTCATGCGGTTAGTGTTTCAGTAACCGGACTCGGCGAACGGGCAGGAAACGCAGCCTTTGAAGAGCTTGCCATAGCCCTGAAGCTCTCCGGTAAGTACGATACATGCATTGATACCCGGAAGCTTTCGCATCTCTGCTGTGTAGTAAGCAAAGCAGCAGGACGCATTATCGAATCTCAAAAACCAGTCGTAGGTAAATCGGTTTTTCAACATGAATCAGGTATTCACTGTGCCGCATTACTTAAAGATCCGCTCTCCTATCAACCCTTTCTCCCTGATCAAGTGGGTCGGGGGAAGCATGAACTTATCATTGGAAAACATTCAGGAAGCGCATCCTTACAGCATTATTTTTCAAACCGGGGTATTATAATAACAAGAGACGAAGCAAATCATCTGCTGACGATGGTCCGTAATAGAGCTACCGAAAAAAAAGGAGCACTGAATCCCGAAGAACTCGAAAGCATCTACAGCACCCTTTTGGTCAAACAGTGATAAAACTCATATCATAAGTATAATGCTTATAGCCCAGGAAGAGGATCATAGCAGTATCAGCCTGCTTGCCGAAGTCAGCAGGACCATAACCAATGAAAATGATATCAACAAGGTATTGAGACTTGTTCTTTTTATCATGTCCGAACACATGAACATGCTCAGGGGCATGATAACGATACTTAACCGCGATACCCGAGAAATTGTCATCAACGAATCATTCGGCCTGACATACGAAGAAAAAGAAAGGGGGCGCTATCAGATAGGAGAAGGAATCATAGGACAGGTTGTTAAAACCGGTAAAACCGTTATTGTCCCCAGCATCAACAACGAGCCGCTCTTTCTCGATCGCACCCGTTCACGAGCAAAGGCAAAAAAGGATGACCTTTGTTTTATATGTATACCAATCAAGGCTGGCACCGAAATCATCGGGACACTCAGCGCAGATCGCCAGATTGAACCCTTACAAGGAGAAGAAAATACTAAAAAAGCAAAACCTGATAAAAGGCATAGAGACATGCTGCAGCACTATGTCGATCAGCTCTCCATTATTGCCGCCATGATCTCACAAGCAGTCCGCCTCAGACAGCTTGCACACGAAAAAAGCACAAGCAGCCATCAAGAAATCAAACAAACACATCAGCATTCAGAAGTCAAGCCGCATCAGGAAGAATACGACGAAGAAACTATTTCAGAATCTGAACGCCCAGCAAACATCATCGGCAACACAAAACCAATGATTGGCCTCTTTAAAATGATTGAAAAAATAGCCAAAACCAGCGCAACAACCCTGATACTGGGCGAGAGCGGCGTAGGAAAAGAGTTGGTCGCAAGCGCTATTCATTTTAAGAGCCACAGATCCAGCAATGCCTTCATTAAGTTCAACTGCGCTGCATTGCCCGAAAGCATAGTCGAAAGCGAGCTCTTCGGTCATGAAAAAGGAGCATTCACAGGAGCCTCCGCTACCCGTCAGGGACGATTCGAACTCGCACATATGGGTACAATCTTTCTTGATGAAGTCGGCGAACTCAGCCTGCCTATACAGGCAAAACTACTTAGAATCATCCAGGAAAAAGAGTTCGAGCGAGTTGGAGGATCAAAAACCATAAAGGTTGATGTCCGAGTCATTGCCGCAACAAACCGCAATCTTGAAGATTTAATACGTGAAGGGCTTTTCAGGGAAGACCTCTATTACCGACTGAATATATTTCCAATAACTGTTCCGCCGCTGCGTGAGCGCAAAACCGATATACTCCTGCTCGCAGACTACTTTGTAGAAAAATACAACACTGCAAACCAGAAAGGAATCCGCCGGATATCAACAACAGCAATCGACATGCTCATGCGATATCACTGGCCAGGCAACGTCCGTGAACTTCAAAACTGTATGGAACGGGCTGTCATTCTGAGTGAAGATAACGTTATTCACGGCTATCATCTTCCCCCAACGCTTCAAACTGCAGAATCAAGCGGCACACCCTATACAGGCTCACTGCAGCAGAAACTCGATGCAATAGAAAAAGAGATGATCATGGAAGCGTTGAAACGCACTAAAGGAAATATGTCCAGAGCAGCTATACAATTAGGCCTTTCCGACAGAATCATGGGGCTTCGAATAAAAAAATTCGATATCGACTACCGTAAATTCCGCCCTTGACAGGCTCACTGAAATTCAACTTCTATAAATGCAATAAATTCAAAATCTATTTTCAGAAGAACATTGAATTTATTGCATTATATTTCTACGCTGGGTAAATATTATGTAGTGTTCATAAGAACACTCCCTCCCGTTATCAGTCATAACAAGAGTTGATTCAGAGTTGATTATTTATACAACTACTGAAGCGTAGAACAATGTGTGCGTTGAACAAAAAACAAATAAGCCGCATTCCTGATAACAATGGCTCAGGACATCCTGTTTCGATCGACATGATTGACTTCAATCCCTCATGGCAATTCGAAGACAGCAAAACCGGAGTATTCTACAAAAACGGTGTTATCCCCCACAAACTTTTCATCACTTATCTCGGTGGTAATATTCACCTCGACAGTGCCAAAAAAGCTCTCGAAATCCTTGAGAACATGTTTAAAAGCGGGGTACTGAGCAACTGCCAGTATATCAGGATTGCCGATTACAGCGAAGTCAGCAGCGCATCCTTCAACACCAGAATCCTTTACGCCAACACGCTGAACCGCCTTAACAGCGAATACCATTGCCAACCCCTTATCACCTACATCTCCGGTGCATCACTGCTTTTAAAAACAATGCTGCGCATGTTCGCCACCTATGTAAAGCAAAAATTCATCTTTGTCTCGACTGTTCAGGAGGCCTTAACGCTGATAAACGCGAGCCCGAACCATGCGATAACCGAAACAGATCATCCGATTACAATTTCACAAAAAGAAATCGATCACTTTGCATCTCTCTGTGGACAGATACTATTCAATGAAACGTTCACCTTCGATGAAAAACTGAATGGCGTCTCACCCGACAATCCCCTTCACAACCTCTATACTATTATTTCTCTCCTGAATCATGATCTTAAAGAGCTTCAGAAAACCGAAAAACAACAGACGCAAAAAATTGAGGAAGCCTTAACCGAATCACAAATGCTGAACGACAGGCTATCAGTTGAGAAAAAAAATGTCGAAGAAAAAGAGCAAATACAGAAAATTCTGATCGAAAACCTTAAAAAAGCAATCGCAGAGGCAGAAATCGCAAACCAGGCAAAAAGCGACTTCCTTGCCAATATATCTCATGAAATCATAACACCTTTACATGCTGTCATCGGCATGACCGATCTCCTTTGCCGCACCCAACTTAACGGCGAACAGAAAAACTATGCCAATACCATACAAAAAAGTTCACAGCATCTTCATATGTTACTCAACAACATCCTTGATTTCAGCAAAAACGAATCAGGACAACTCGACAAAGAAAAATCAATTTTTGATATCCGAACTCTCCTCGATGATATCTCAGCATTCTTGATTGACAGTGCCCTGACAAAAAAGCTGTTCTTGACTTTCAATATTCCGTCTTCAATACCAGCAATGCTTTCAGGCTATCCTGCCTACCTCCAGCAGTCAATGATAAATCTAGTCCAGAATGCAATCAAGTTCTCCAACGAAGGTGAAATTGTTGTCAGTATCGAACCTGTAACTGAAACCCCTCATAATATCGATCTCAGAATCTCTGTTAAAGACCATGGAATAGGCATTCCCGAAAATAAAAAAGAACTGGTTTTCGATAAATTCACCCAACTTGATTCTTCAGCTACCCGCAAAGAAGGTGGAGCAGGACTTGGTCTTGCCATTAGCAAGCAACTGATAGAATTTATGGGTGGAAAGCTCAACCTCATTAGTCAGGAAAATGAAGGTTCCGAGTTCTGGTTTCAACTTTCATTCACAAAGGTCAAGGAAAACACCAACACACCAGATACAGACTCCACAAAGAGGAATTCATATTCAGCTCCTTTTACCCCACTGCAACCATCTGAAACTACATTGCCATCAAATACACGGGTACTCCTCGTCGAAGACAATATTATCAATCAACGTGTTGCCATAGCCATGCTCAATAAATTGGGTTGCACAGTAGATATTGCCGCCAATGGTATTGAAGCTATTGACGCCCTTAAACAACAACCCTATGCACTTGTTATCATGGACTTGCAAATGCCGGTGATGGGAGGAATTGAAGCCACAAAAGAGATCAGAAAAAAAGAAACCGGAATAATAAATCCTGATATTCCCGTTATTGCCATGACAGCCAACGCCACTTCTCAAGATAAAAAAACCTGCCTCTACGCAGGCATGAACGACTTTATCTCAAAACCCGTTGTCATGCCCACCCTACAGGAATTACTGAAAAAATGGGTACAATAATTCCCGTATAAAGTCATCGCGTTCCTTACAATAACACTTACTTCGGCATACCGGCAATATAATTCTCAATACTGTTGACTTCTTCTTCGCTCAGTGTGAACACCCCTGCCCCAATAATACCATCCACCTGAGCAGCATTGCGCCCACCAACAATCGCCCCAGTAACAGCAGGATGTCGCAATGTCCAAGCAATAGCAACTTCCCCTGCAGAACGCCCATGGGGTAACCCGATACTTTTGAGAATGTCAACCAGCTCAAGATTTGCAGACAAACGCGGTTCCTTAAACTCTTTGTTTTCCCGTCGCCAATCATCATGCGAAAAGTTTGCAACTCGTTCATGCGTCATAGCCCCGGACAACATACCTGACAGCATTGGCGAATAAACAATAACCCCGATGTTATGCTCCAGACAAAACGGAAGGATCTCCTTTTGAATAGCAGGACGCAACATTGAATATGGAGGTTGAAGAGAGGCAACAGGTTCAATAGGCATTATACGTCGTAGTTGGTCAACATTAAAATTCGACACCCCAATAT
>Ga0007882_10000955_pt1 | contig 16988 bp, 17 predicted proteins | sample CryBogCBH12Aug01_FD_71195 | JGI IMG/M metagenome (GOLD analysis project Ga0007882, IMG submission 71195) | Freshwater microbial communities from Crystal Bog, Wisconsin, USA - CBH12Aug09.1 | ecosystem: Environmental > Aquatic > Freshwater > Lake | place: Crystal Bog, Wisconsin, USA | collected... | reverse complement strand
GACCGGCATGGTGGCCCGTGCCGTTGCGGAACTGAACCTGGACCTGGCGCAATGCTGGTTTGTGGGCGATACTACTACGGATGTGCAGACCGCCAAAAACGCGGGCGTGAAATCCATCCTGCTGCGCACCGGCTATGGCGGCGCGGATGCGAAACACGCGGCCGCCCCGGATTTTGTGGCGGACAATTTGCTGGCGGCAGTCAATCGGATACTCGAATCCAACAACCTATGATCATCAGTCGGACTCCCTTGCGGATGAGCTTTGTCGGCGGCGGCTCGGATTTGCCGGTGTTTTACCGCAAATACGGCGGCGCGGTGTTGTCCACCGCCATTGACCGGTATGTGTATGTGACGGTGAACCGGAAGTTTGACGACCGCATCCGCATTTCCTATTCGCGCACGGAAGATGCCCGCACCGTGGATCACATCAAGCATCCGCTCGTCCGCGAAGGCATGAAGGTGGTGGAACTGACCGGCGGGGTGGAAATCACCTCCATCGCGGACATTCCGTCGAAAGGCTCCGGCCTCGGCTCCTCCTCGACCTTCACGGTGGGCCTGCTCAACGCGCTCCACGCCTATAGCGGCCGGCACGCCGGCGCGGAGCAACTCGCCCGCGAAGCCTGCGAAATTGAAATCGAACGCTGCGGCGAACCCATCGGTAAGCAGGATCAATACGCCGCCGCCTTCGGGGGCCTCAACCTCATCCAGTTCAACCCCGATGACTCCGTCTCCGTCGAGCCGGTCATCTGCCGGCGCGAAACCATCCGCGCCCTGGAATCACACATCATCGTCTTTTACACCGGCGTCACGCGCAGCGCCTCGGGCATTCTGCGGCACCAGAGTTCGGTGCTGGCCACGGAGAAAAAGAAGTGTGCGGTGACCGTCAAAATGGTCGAACTGGCGCACACGCTGTGCCGGGAACTGCGGGAAAACCGGGTCGCCTCCTTCGGCGAAATCATTCACGAAGGTTGGCTGCTCAAGAAGAGTCTGGCGGCGGGCATCACCACGGATGCGATTGATACCTGGTATGCGAAGGCGCGGCGGGCTGGGGCGGTGGGCGGCAAACTGCTGGGGGCCGGCACCGGCGGGTTCATGATGTTCTACGCGCCGCCCGACCGGCACGAGGCCATCACCCGCGCCCTGGAACTCCCGCGCACCGACTTCAAATTCGAGCCGCAGGGCAGCCGGATTATTTTTGTCCACTGACCGGCGGCAGGGCCGCCAGAAACCGGGCGGCAGTGGCCGCCCAGGAATTGTCCCGGATGAACGCCGCGCGGTCCGCGCGGTCCAGGTAATTTTCTCCGGCGCGCATCCGGTTGATTTCCGTTTCGGCCGCCGCCAGAAACGCCGCCTGGTTGAAGGGCGGCACGTAGCGGACAAAGTCGCCAAACAGCGGCCGGTAATTTTCCAGTTCATACGCCACCACCGGCGTGCCGGCCAGGACGCTCTCCCCAATCACCCGCGGGCTGCCCTCATGTTTGCTGGGCATCAGGAATACCCGGCTGGACTTGAAAAGCCGGATCTTTTCCGGCTCGCTGACGAAGCCGCTGAAATCAATGTGTTTTTGCAGGCCCAGCCCCTTGATGAGCGGCTCCAAAGCAGGGCGCACATTGCCCAGCAACACGGCGCGAAAATGCGGCAACCGCTGCGCGAGGGCTCCCAGCGTGGCCAGCAGGTCGTTCACGCCCTTCTGCTGATGGACGCGGCCGAGCCAGATGACGTCATAAATTCGCTCCTGGGGCGGCACGGCCGCAGCGGTGTCCGTGTCCAGCCCGTAGGAGAGCCAGGTCATGTCCTGCGGGGCAAACCCCAGCCGACGCAGGCGCGGCTCCATGTGCGGATGCAGATAGAAAATGTGCCGGTTCCGGCACCGGGCAAAACTCCGCAGCGACCACTCCTGGCTGCCCCAGTAATGCAAGGAGGCCAGCCGCGTGACCGGCACATCCGGCCGGCTGGCCCGGATAATCTGGCCGAAACGCGGCGCCTCCATGTGCAGCACCATCAGCTTGCGCCCGGCAGCGGAGCGGGCCGCTGGCAGCACGTCGAACCAGTAGTCGCTGACGGCATACACCGTGTCTTCCGGGCGAATTTTTTCCAGTTGCGCCATCGTGCGCTGGTGGCGCCGGTAAAAGTCCCGGAACATGGCGAACTGGCCGCCCACCGCTCCTTGGTTGACCTTGGCCATTTTGCCCTCGTCCGTCAGCGTGAGCGTGCCCGGCACCCGGTGTTCCGCCAGCACTTCCTTGAGCGCGTGCCCGCCAAAAAAATTGAGCTGATAACCCGCGCGGGCCGCCGCCGCCGCGAGCTGCAGGAAATGTATGTCCCCGCCGGCAATGGTCGTGGAGAAAATGCCGTTGACGATGAAATGGATTTTGGCGCTCATGCGAGCTAGGGTTTTTCCTTCAGCGTCTGTTTGACCTGCAAGTCAGCAATCAGTCTTTTGTCCTGGCCGCGCTGCCGGTAGGTCCAGACGCCCCAGGCATTGCCCGCGACACTGCCGAGGCAGGCGGGCAAGTGCCAGAGCCAGGCGGCGTCGCGGTCGCGCGCCAATCCGCGCAGCGTGTGCCAGAGCGGGCCGGCAAAGGTCACGCAATAGACCGCCGCCAGCCACAAAGGCACCGGCGGGCGCTCCTTCATCCAGTTCACCGGCATTTCCTGCTGCACCCGCAGGAAATGCACCGTGGCCCGCCGCCGCTTTTGGACAAAGCGCCAGAGCGTCTGAATGTAGTAATGATGCACGCCGCGCCCCTGAATCCGGAGCCATTCACGCTGGCCACGCTTCATCAGAAACAGGGCCACGTGGGTGTCCTGAAACTTTTCGCCCGCGTGGACGGATTCCAAATCCGCGCGGCGGAAGACAAAGCCATTCGCACCCAGGGGATACGAGTAGCAGCCGTCCGGCAGCGTCCACCGCTCGGTTTCACCCTGCCGCGCCACCGAGATGGGGTTGGCGCTCATCAGCCAGGCAATGGGGTCGCTGATGTGCAGCAAATGCGTGAGGTAAGCGCAGAAAGAACTCATCTGTGGCGAGGGCAAATAGTAGCTCTCCACGCCGAGCGCCTGCGGGTTGGCCAGCAGCGCCCGGACAGCCAGCTCAAGATAATCCGGGTGCGTGATTTCGTTGTCGGCATCCAGAAAGACAATGATGCTGCCGCGCGCGCGGCCCAGGGCCAGGCGCTTGCCCTCCTCCATGTTCTTGCCATTGTCGTCCAGCACCACCGCGCCGTAACGGGCGGCAATTTCCCGGGTGCGGTCTTTGGAATGCGCATCCGCCAGGATAATTTCGACTTTTTCCCGGGGATAAGTCTGCCGGACCACGGACGCCAGACAGTTTTCCAAGATGGCCTCGGCGTTCAGCGTCGGCATGATGATGCTGACGTGAGGCAGGGGTTCCGGGTCAGGTGTCATGGCGGCAGTTTGTCTGAAGTGAAAGGCAAAAACAAATCAGGTTTGCACGGTCTGGCGGCGCCGCCAGAGCGTGTGGAACCAGGCGGCAAAAACAATCGCCAAGGCCACCCCCGTCAACAGGGCCATGCCCGGGAGCAGTGTCCCGATTGACCGGCCCAGGAAAAACAGAATCGCCCAGTAGAGAACGCCCAGCCCGCCATACAACAGGGTGATGCGGGACCAGCGGCTGGCCAGTGCCCAGAATGAAATCGCCTGTAGCAGGCCGATGAACACCATCGGCAGCGCCAGTTGGGCGATGATCATTTCGGCCTCCGGCGACCGGTGGTGCAGAATCACTAGCACGCAATATCCGCGCAGCAAATAGAGCAGGCCCGCGCCCGCGAGCAGCCCCGTCACATAAATGCCGAGCAGTTTCATCTGCTCCGCCACGGCCTGACCGGAACGGCTGCCGGAGCGCGAGGTGAAAAACACCGTCAGCAGCGGGGCCACGGTGGTGGGCAGTGCGCCGGCGAGCTGCCGGGCCACATTGTAGGCGTCATTGTCCAGCCGCGGCAGAAATTTCTTGGCAATCAGGTAGTCGCCCTGCATGAAACAGTAGGAGCCAATGACGCACGCGGAACTCACCACCAGGTAATGGGTGAATTCGCGGCCCCAAGGCGAGACCGGCCGGCCCGGAAGCTTCAGCTCCCGCCGCCAGAACAGAATGACCAGATTGGCCAGCAAGCTAAAGGCGGTGGCCAACACCATGGTTTCGGCGGAAGGCCAGCGCAGGGTGATGCCGCAGCCGAAGGCAAAGCGCAGCAGCATGGTCAAAAAGCCGATCAGCGCGAGCCGCTTGAACCAGCCCAAGCCCTGGCACAGGGCCGTGACATAAGCCCCCCACAAGCCCAGCAGGGCGCACGTCATGGTGACCAGCATGACGTTCTGGTTATAATGAAAAAACAGGCTCAGCGGCTTGATGACTACCAGCACCAACCCGGTTCCCCCCAAGGTCAGCCAGAACAGGAATTTACGGCAGCCTAGAATCAAACCCTGCAGGCGGTCGTGATCCTTGATGGTCTGATAATGGGCAACGTAGTGCGTGATGGCAAAGGTGGCCACCAAGGACACCAGCCCCAGCAGGGGCAGAAAGCCGCTGATCGCGCTGTTGGCATCGCCGTATTGCCCGTCCGGCGGCAGCCGGCTGACCACCACGGCCTGAAACGCCAGGTTGCCGGCCCCGGTCAGGAAATTGACAACCGAAAAAATCAGGCCGCTTTGCAACAGGCCGCTCACTTTGGAAGGTGTTTTCATGCGAACTTAGTCACCACACCTGCTTGGGACGCGCCGCTCGCGCCCGCGCGACGGGCTTGCTCCCGTCGCCGGACCAGGCTGGACAACTCCAGGCCCGTAAAGGCCGCTGGCAGATTAATCTCCATAATTGCAAACTTGTGACCTGTATTTTGCCGGCAGGATGCCAAGCAGCATTAACCGCGCGCACGACGACTACAGAGGGGGAAATGTAGCAGGGCAGCCAAGTCAGGTCGAGTGCCTTTCACCCGAAAAACGATGGGCAGATTAACTCGCGGGCACCGGGAGGAGGAAGCAAAGCCCTTGGGCTAACTGGCTTGGCAGAAACTACGGTGGCTGAGATTGAAGTTGGCCGCTTTTCCCGAATCAAACCGCCGGACGAAGTTCCAGCCGGTGAATGGCAGTTTGCGCGGGTTTCAACGACCGCCACTCGCAGGGCGCGGCATTGAGATGGCGCAGGGTGGCGGCGGTGGCGGAAACAGACAGTTCAGTGTAGCTCACCGTGGCGGCATCCGGCCGGTGCATGCAGGTGGAGAACGGCCCGCACACCGGCAGGTGCGAACGGTGCAGGCGACGCAGCCAGGCCAGAGTGCCGGCAGAGGACAGCCGCGAGGCCTGGCGAAAAATTCGGCTGCGCACGCGCTGGGCCTGCGGTTCGTCCAGACCGGAAGAGATGAACTGCTGCGCCCGCCACAGATGATCCACGCGCACCAGCGCGTTCAAATTCCAGCGCCATTCCACCACCTCCCGCCGCGCCGGAAAAACGCCGATGAGCCGGAAGGGATTGACCCGTTTCAGCGGCAGCGCGGCCAGAACTGCTGCCGCGCCAGCCGCATCGGTTTGGGCGGAGACGGCATTGACGACTTCGCCCCGGCTGAGCGAGTTGGCCTGTATTGGCGCGGGAACGGAATACCAGTTGACCAGCGCAAAGGCGGTACCGGTGTCATTGACGGTGAACCACGAACCGCCGCCCGGTTCGGCGGGGCCCAGCACGGTGCGACCGGCCAGCGTCCGCCGGTGGGGCAGCCGGCCGGCGGGGCGCGTGCGCTGTTCGTCGCGGTTCATGGCGAGCAAATAGCCGCGCTGGCGGGCGATGAAACTGACGGTGCACATGGCTTAATCCGCGCCAGGATAGGTCGCGGCGGTTTTGAGATACGCGCGCCAGACGCGCCAGACTTCGAGCAGCGGCAGCGGCACATGCCCGCGCCGGCGGTTCTCCGCGCCGATGGCAAAGACCAGGCTCCATTGGTGAAACAGGGTGGCGTAGGCGGAACGCAGCGAATTGCGGGCATCATAGATGCTCGCGGCCTCGGCTGCCGCGCCGTTCAGCTCGATTATCTGGAAGTTTTTACCGGCGCACAAATCCGCCTCGTTCGCGAACCGCAGGTCGTAGCGGCCGATGAAAAAGCCGTCCAACTTCCGCGAGATGCCGTCAATGCACGCCGCCAGTTCCGGCGTGTGCAGGCGCGCGCCGTCGCGGAAGATGCAGCCCTGCGCGTGGTTGCCCGCCTCGACGAGCCGGAGCGTTTCGCCGGCGGCCAGCACGTCGTTCTGGCGGGAGGCGAAGCGTTTCAGATAGGTGCCGGCAATCAGCCGGGCGCGCGGGTCGCGGCGAATTAATTCCCCGATGCTATTTTGGCCGTCGCCGGTGATGACCGGGAAGACTTTTTCGGTGATGGAAAAAATCGTGCCGTGTTCCGCCCCCGGAAAACGGTAGTAGAAAATGCCCGCCTCGCCCGGCCCGGGCGCGTAACGCTGCACCACCAGCGGGGCCGGCGTCCGCGCCAGATACGCCGCCGCCTGCTCCGGCGTCTGAATCAGCTTGATGCCCGCGCCGCGCTGGCCCACATCCGGCTTGAGGATGAACGGATAATTAATGCCGTGTCGCGCCAAGTTGTCTGCCAGCGCCTGCCGGCGGCTTTCCGGGGTGCCGACGGGAATCAGCACCGCTTCCGCCGTAAATTCCGGGCTGGTGGCGAACAGGGCGTCCAGCATGGTGATTTTGGATTCGCCCACCATGCCGCCGGAAAAGATGCCGGGGTTGGCCGCCATGGGCACGGATACGCTGCGATGCCGGATGGCCAGCCAGACCAGCCACAAACCGACCGGCGGGTAAAACAGCCAGGCCGGCCAGAATTCCCAGTGCCGCCAGCGTTCGACCCGGGCGGCGAACGCCCGGAAATCGGCGCGAGCCAGGGCGCGTCGCACCAGTTGGGACACGACCAGCAAGGCCACACACAAGCCCAGCAGCCACCAACCGCCATGCTGGCAGGCTCCCAACCAGGGCACCACGCGGGCACCGAGCGTTTGCGCCAGCCACAGGATAAAACCGGTCCAGACGGCGGCCGCCAGGCCCGTGACCAGCAGAAAGCGCGGCAGCGCCAGGCGCAGAAATCCCGCTGCCAGATAGGTGGGCAGGCGGGTGCCGGGCACGCACCGGCTGAAGATTAAAATCAATGTGCCGCGTTCGGCAAACCACGCTTCGCAACGGGCCACGCGCGCGGCGTGCTTGCGGAAAGTGGAACGTTCAAACCACGCGCGACCGCCAAACCGGGCCAGGCCATAAAGACCTGCGTCTCCCAGCCAGATACCCAAAAAACAGGCTCCAAACGCCGCCGGCCAGGAGAGGGTTCCCGCCGCCAGCAACAGCCCCGCGCCAATTGCCGCCACATCCTCCAGCACGAAGGTCGCCAGGAAGAGGCCGGCGACTTGCCAGATGGGCATCCAGCCGGCAATCACCGGAAACGGCCAGGGAAAATCATGCGTCATGTTGCGCCGGAAACCCTCAGGCCGCCGCCACGGTCTGCTGGTGTTTCAACGTGGACGGGGCCACACCGAAGCCGGCGGGCGTTTTGATGTTCATGATGCCCGCCATGATGCCGATGAGCGCGTAATGATGCACCGCATGGGCGACGGCATACATCGCCTCCCGCCCGACCGTCGAGGGCGAGGCCTGCGAACCGCTCGCGGCGTAACTGGTCTTGCAGGTCACCGCCAAGGTGCGGCCCAACACGGCGGGATTCAGTTTGGCATATCCCGCGATGAGTTCGCGCGTGGCGTTGAGGGCGGCGAAGCGGTCGTTTTCCACCAGCGTGCCGCGTTCGCGATGGTCATAATTCAGGTCCCCGGCCTCGACGGCATCAAGCAGGGTGCGAAAATGGTCGAGACAATGGCGGTAATGGCCGCCGATGGAGGCGTGAAAGGCCACGGGCAGTTTGCGTGTGTAATCGTCGCCGCTGATTTCCGTCAGCAACACCTCGCCCTGCGCCAGGGTTTCCCGCACGGCGGCCAGCAGTTCATTTTCGGTGGCAGAACTCATAGGTCAATTGTCGGTTTGCGGCGCGGGCGGTTTCCTGACGGATTACTTCCCTTTTTTCATCACCAATCCGGGCCAGTTGGCCTCGGCTTTGGCGAGATTGCCTTTGGTGTCCTTGTTAAAATCCTCGCGGACGGACTTACTATACTGCAAGAGCAGCCGTCCGTCCACCACCTGAAACGCATCCACGTCAATTTCCACCAGCCGGTTGCGGGAAACCCCATAGGCGCACCAACCGCCGTAGGCCGGCTCATACTGGGCGGGGGCCTTCAGAAAGAGGTCGCGGTCGGCCTTGGAGGCGAAGTAATAAATCGCGCCATCACGTTTGGCGACAAATTCCGGCCGGCCCTTCACCGGCTGGTGTTCGGTGAAAAAGGCCACGGGATCGTAGCCCTGAATGGCCACGCCAGCGCGGTCGAGGTTGAGGAGGGTTTTGGTTTGCGCCAGCGCGGGCAGGGCCAGGCCGGCGAGCACGAGGGCCAGAATATATGTTTTCATAAATTGTTTCATCGTGGGTTGGTCGGCGGGACGGCGGAAACCTTACAGGGGATTTTGGAGCCGCTGGCGCCCGCCCATTCCTTGGCACTGCCAATCAAACCGGAGCAATGATTTTTACGTTTGGAAAATAAGTGCGATAACGTGCGGCGTCCCGGGTAACCAGCGTCCGCTGCTCGATTTCAGCATGGGCTCCAATGAAGAAATCAGGCAGCGGCGACGTCTTCACCCCGCCGCTACGCCGGTATTTCAAAAACGCCTGTGCTGCCAGCCAGCCAGCCGGGTATGGCAAAGGCAGCCGCTGAAAAACCGCCGGTTCCAGCCACTGATCCAAATCGGCGGCACTCGTGAATGCCGGTGCCAGTTCCGCATAAATCACGGGGTTGATAAGAATCGGCCCCTGGGCGGCGGCCATGCGGAGCTGTTTTTCCGACCAGGCGAGCCACACCGGATCGCCCGTCGCAATGTCCAACAGGACATTCGTGTCGAAGAGATTCATTCCACGCCGCGCGTGATTGCCATTACGTTTGCCGTGGTCGTGCCTGGACGGGCGGCACCGCGGGCGCGTTGCAGCCAGCTTTCCACCGGGGGCGGGGTGGCCCGCCGCACGCGCAGCTTTTCCAGCCAGCCGGCCAGTTTGTCCACTTCCGGCGCGGGCAGCTTTTCAATGGCGCTCTCAATTTCTGCAATGCTGCTCATACCCGGAATCTAGCACGTCACGGCGGTCAACGGCAAGGCCTGAACCCAGGATCCGTTTTCCGCGCCCCGGTGCCGCTGGCGCGACATTCTCATGGAACCCGGTTCCAGACCGTTCAGGCTCGGCCGCCACCGGCATCAAGGAAAAAACTTTGAAAAGTAAGCGACAACGCTAAAGTAGAAGCATGAAACTTAATGAAGTCAGGTGGAACATTCGTTTCTACCCCTCCGCTTTACCACCCGGTTTGCGTGATGTATGAGCCCGAATTGGCCAGGCACAATATGCGCGGTTGGAGCTCTGGCTGCATTTTTTCTGAGCTACCGCTTCGGCACCGGTACACCCAAAAAGACAAGGTTGCTCCTTGCGCTTACCGCCACCATCATTGCCATACCGGGTGCCAGTTTTGCGGTCTATTATGCCCATGTATTTCCTGAGCCGAGCGGGTATTACGAGTTTCGCTCCTGGCGCGGGACTGAATGCCTGCTGGTTTTTTTGGGGAGTGCGGGTGGACTGATTGCGACAATGCTTCCCCGGCCACTGCTGATTCTTCCTTTGTTTGCGACTGCCGCCTTCGCTTTTGCCCCGATTGTAAAGCCATGGATTCGTCCGATTCCACCAGAACAGATGAGTGACAAATGGGATGCCGGTGTTTGCCTGCAAAGCACGGCCTCGACTTGTGGCGCAGCTTCAGTGGCTTCCATACTAATGTGTTACGGGGTGCAGGTCAGCGAGAAAGAGCTGGCACATGATGCTCATTCCTATATCGGTGGCACCGAGGCATGGTATCTCGCACGGGCAGTGAGAGCTCGGGGATTTGATGTTTGTTTTCGATTGTCCTCCGGGTTTGACCCGAAGATTCCACTTCCGGCCATGGCCGGTGTGCGACTTGACTCAAACGGGCATTTCATTGCGATCTTGTCACGCACAGGCGATCGGTTCTTGATTGGCGATCCACTCACGGGGCGCGCGGAGTTGTCCAGCAACGAGCTTGTTGATCAATATGTGTTCACGGGATTTTATATGTCCATTTCAAAGGGCGATCAAGTCGGTTTAACGAATGGAAGCCAGCCGTCTTGTCCTGCAACAGATCAAACTTCATCAGCGGTTGGTGCTCGTCACTGACTCTTTCGTGAGGCAACGCGGCAGCCTGAGTTTGTATTTTATTAGATGTCCCTCATTCGGCCACACAGCCTCTCCTGCGCCGGCTCGTTCGATTTTGGGCGTGACTTCAGCTACATTAAAATTCTTTCGCCGTCTCTCAAGCGGCGAATCTGTTCCAGTAACCTTCCGGTCAACGGCGGCGTCTTAATCTTGAATCCCGGCCGGCTCGGCCCCGGCCCGTTCGGCGGCAGGACAAAATGCGCCAAATGGCTGAATCGCAGTATTTAGGTGGTCGAATTGGAGAGGCTTGACCCGAAAACAAGCCATGAAACAACTTAAAATAATTCGTATTGGAGATAACATGAAAACTTTCATTCCGACTCGCCGCGCCTTCACGCTCATCGAGCTGCTGGTGGTCATTGCGATCATTGCCATCCTGGCCGCCCTGCTGCTGCCCGCCCTGTCCGCCGCCAAAGCCAAGGCCAAGGCCATCTATTGTTTGAGCAACGGACGGCAGGTGATGCTGGCCACCAAGGTTTATATGAACGACAGCGGCGGCGTCATTGTGCCGCTGTGGATTGCCACCGGCGTGGACGGCTACATGGCCTACAATGCCAGCACCTTTTCCATTCAAAGCCCGTTTTACTGGTGGGTGGACAAGCTGCGGTTGGATAACTATGGCATCGCGCTGGGCGTGATGGATTGTCCCGCCTTAACGCAGCCTGCGACGCGCTCCAATGGCGGACAATACAGCTCCGTGCGGCCGCTGGGCATCGGCATGAATTTCCCGGAGTACGGCTGGACCGCCAACACCCCCGGTCAGCCGCAACACCCCTACAGCCACGCTGCGGACAATTCCGTGGCGGAGCCGAGCCAGTCCCTGGTTTACGCGGACTCCGCGCAGATTGCCAATCCCACCGCCCCGGCGGACAGTTGGGTGGAAACCCCGGGCACCGGCAGCATTTATTTCCGCGTGCCCAGCGATTCCCAAAACGGCAATGAATATGCGAATGAGCCGACCCGCACCGTTGCCCGCCACAACCACCGGGTGAACGCGACCTTTTTCGATGGCCATGGCGCGGCGGTGAAAAACAGCGCCATTGACTACCCCGCCGCCCGGACGGATGACGCCGCCCAGTGGCCGCGCAACCACAACGGGGACGAGCCCTAGCCGTCCGAAAAAACTTTCCCGGGGTGGCAGCCGACGTCAGGAGGGTCAAATACCTCTGTAGACATTTATCAATTTTGAGCCTCCTGACGGGGCGCATCCTGACACTGGACCGAACCTTCCGCCGTTCGGAGCGCCGGCTTGCAGCCGGCTTTGCGCGGCCATTCCGGCCAAACGGCTGGAAGACACAACCGGCTGGAAGACAATCACCGTATAGAACCAACGGAAGCGGTAAGCCGGTCACAGACCGGCGCTCCGGGGGAGTGCAGCATGCGCCCCTCCTAACGTCGGCTGCTACTTCTTTATTGGGTCGCCGCCGGCGGAGTGACGGTGAACCGGATGGACCCCACGCCAATGTCGGAATTGAATATTTCCGGCACTATCGGCGTGTTGCAAGTGGCACCGCCGTAAATGGTTTCAAAGGTGTTCGTTCCCGTCCGGTGAATGGAGCCCAGGCCAGCCACAGTGGCAATGCCCAGAAAATACAGGTTCCGGTTCAGGTTGGTATCCGTGCTGCCGGCCAGCAGACCGGGCTTGCCCTCCCCAAACCCCCAGCGCAAGCCATCGAGCGAGTATTGCAGGGCTGGCACCCAGCGGCCGGTGACATCCTTGGCAGAGGTGATGCGCACCAACAGCGGGTGGCCGGAGGTTTCCAAGTAGCCGATTTGGTTGCCAATCTGTGAGAAACCCATGACGCGTTCCTCCCGGGTTTCATCGTAGGCGTCCGCCCGGTCAGAACGGATGCGGCGGATGCCCAGGTAGTGGTGATGGCGGGAAAGCAGGTAATAGAGCCAGTATTTTTTGCCCTCCGCATCCCAGGGTGCATACACAAATTCCTCGTCTCCGATAAAGGTGTGGGTGGGGTCGCTGATGTGGGTCACGACGGAGGCGTCCAGCTTCTTGCGCCACGTGTTCCCATCATCGGAGGTAGCCAGGCCAATGCGGCTGCCGCCGCCCGTGTCCGCCACCAGTCCCGGTTCATCCAGCGGCTGGCCATGATCCACCTGGTATTGCACATACATGGCCCACTTGCCATTGGCCGGGTCGATGAAGGCCTGCGCCTGCAGATAATTGCCGCGCGTCCAGCCTTTCGGGTCGGTGCCATCCTCCTTGCCGTGCCAGAACTCGGGACGGCCCTGCGGCATGACCCACGAGCGGGCGTGGCCGTCAGTGGACGCCCATTTCAACACATGATCCCCATCGCCCCGGGCGGAGCGCCAGCGGCCGCCGGCAAAGAGTAGATAGCCCGGCACCGCGTCGGACGGCCGCACCAAATCCACCGAGTAATCGTAGAGTGGATAGTCGCGCTGGTTGAACGGCCCGGTGACGGACTGCGCGCCAAAGAATTCTGTCTCCGTCTGAATCGTGTAACCCTGGAAATGGTCGGTCACGGTGGTGGCACCGTGCAGGTGCGGCGACTCCGCCAGCAGAAGGGCGCACGCACAGAATGTTTTAAACCGGGTCATGCCATGAGGGAGTGGACGGCTCGCATTTTACTCCCGAACATACGGGACATGCCAGCGCCAATCCTTGGTCAAAACCCCCCGCTGTTTTCCCTGGCGGAGCAGTTCGGCCACTTGGTTCCAATCCAGCGTCAACACACCTTGATCCGGCCAGTGGCTACCCTCCGCCACCCAAAAGTCTAGCTTCACTTCCAAGCGTCCGTTCCGGGACGCCGGCGTGGCCAGACTGTAGTTGCCCAGCGCCTGATCAAGCTCCCGGCCCGTTGACTTCGCCCAGCCCCAAAGCACGGCGTCCGTGATGTCCACCGGCAGGGCGGGCGACTCCACGGCAAACAGGCGTGGATGCGCGTCTCGCGAACCGCCCTCCTTGGAATAGACATCGCCCACAAACACCGCCAGGCCGCCCTGCACCACGGAGTCCACGCCATACAACGAGGGCCAGACCCGCAGCCGCTTGCCGTCTGCCCCGTGAAATTCCAAAGAAGTGCGCGCCAGCGCCGGATCCGCCCCGCGTTCCTTATGGGCGACTTCTACATACCCCTGCCCGAGTTCGGCCACGGTTTCGGATTTCTTGGCGGATTCGCAGCCCGCGAGCACGATGCAAAGCAGGGCCAGGGGCAGCCGCAAGCGCCACCGGTTTAGGGGCGTCAAGATGGAAGGTGATAAGCTCATATGCTGGCTGAGTATCACCACTCCGGCGCACCGGCGCAAGTTGTCCTCATGCCCATGGGCGGAGAGCAAAAAACTTCTTTAGCGGAGCGCGGCTGTGCTGAAAGCCCGCCGCAGCGATGTCCGAACGTTCAGCCGCGTCGGTTGGTTCCACCCGCCCGGGGTGGTTGCCGTGGCTGCGGCTGGTCTCCGACACAGCCGCGCTCCGCCGGATGGGTTTCGCCAGCCGTTGAAGTTTTTAACGGTTAAGAAGATTATTTGCCGCCCCCCATTCCAATTTCCCTGGCCAATTGTAATTGCCCCGCCGGGGGTTGCGGCCTAAGCTGAAACCAATTTAAAAGATTATATGAAAAAGCTTTTGATTCCCCTCGCCATTCTGGGTGTGCTCGGTTTCATCGTGCTGGTGCTGGTGCTCATGGCCGCCGCCGGTTACAACGGCCTCGTCAGCCGGTCGCAGGGCGTGGACAAACAGTGGGCGCAGGTGCAGAACGTCTATCAGCGCCGTGCCGACCTCATCCCCAACCTGGTGGCCACCGTCTCCGGCGCGGCGAATTTTGAGAAGTCCACCCTCACCGCCATCACGGAGGCCCGCGCTTCCGTGGGCAAGGTTACGCTGAACCCAAACAATGCCCCGACCGACGCCGCGCAACTCGCCGCCTTTGAGAAGGCCCAGGGCCAGCTCTCCACCGCCCTGTCCCGCCTGCTGGTCGTTTCCGAGCAATACCCGGACTTGAAGGCCACCGCCGGTTTCCGCGATTTGCAGGTCCAGTTGGAAGGCACGGAAAACCGCATCAGCGTGGAGCGTGAACGCTTCAACAACGCTGTGCAGGATTACAACACTGCCATCAAATCGTTCCCGACTCTGCTCTATGCGGGGGCCATGGGCTTCCGGGAAAAGCCGTATTTCACCGCCGTCACCGGCGCGGAGAAACCGCCGCAGGTGCAGTTTAATTTCAATTCGCCTCCGGCCAAACCCTGAGGGAAAACTGGATTTTCAAGCCACAGATGAGCACAGATGGACACAGATAAAACAAAATGAGACTTCTGCAAATGCCGTCTTTGGCTGTAGCGGCGGTCTGTGACCGCCGTGCTTCGTTGGGATTTTCGCGTCCCGCCGGCGGTCATAGACCGCCGCTACAGGTGTTGGCAGAGACCTCAAAACGGCCGGTTCGTGCGGGGGGCAGCGGCCTGGCCGGACTGACCGCGCTGATGGCTTTACTGATTCTGCTCGCCAGCGGTTTCGGCCTGCAGGCCGAGGTGTTGCCGCCGGCTCCGGCGCATTGGTTCAACGACTACGCCGGCGTGGTGGCCCCAGCCGTGGCACAGCGACTGGACCAGACCCTCCAAGATTTTGAACGCCAGAAATCCAGCCAGATTGTCGTCGCCATCTTCCCCAAGATGCAGAGCGACTCCTCCGTGGAGGATTACACCGTGCGCGTGGCGCAGTCTTGGCACGTGGGCCAGAAGGATAAGGACAACGGCGCGGTGCTGTTCGTCTTTGTGGCCGAACACAAACTGTATGTCCAAGTCGGCTACGGGCTGGAAGGCGCGCTGCCCGATGCGCTGTGCAAACGCATCATTCAGGATGAAATCGTACCGCATCTGCATGGCGGTGATTTCAACGGCGGCATGACCGCCGGGGTCACCGCCCTGCTCGCGGCGGCCAAGGGTGAATATCAGGGCACCGGGCAGACGGCGGGCGAGTCCCGCCATCAACTACGGCTGCCGCCCAGCGAAGGCGGCATTTGGCTGGTGGCGGCCTTTTTCCTGTTCTTTGTCTTTTTCGTTCCCATCATGAAAATGCTGGCTGGCGGCCGGTCAGTGACTTATTCCCGGGGCGGCTATGTGCGCCGCAATTCGGGCGGCGTGTTTTTGGGCGGTGGCGGTTGGGGTGGTGGTGGAGGAGGTTTTTCCGGCGGCGGGGGCGGCGGTGGATTCTCCGGCGGCGGCGGCAGCTTTGGCGGCGGCGGCGCGGGAGGGAGCTGGTGATATGAAACCGCAGCATTTTCTCAAAGAGTTGAAGCACGACGACATCGTTGCCGCCATCAAGGCCGCCGAGCGAAACACGTCCGGCGAGATTCGCATTTTCGTCAGCCACCAGCGCCCGGCCGACATCATGGCCGTGGCGCGGGAGCAGTTTCAGAAACTGGGCATGACCTGCACGCGCCATCGCAATGGCGTCCTCATATATGTCGCGCCGGCGGCCCGGCAGTTCGCCATCATCGGCGACACCGGGGTGCATCGGCATTGCGGCGATACCTTCTGGAAACAGGTGGCGGACGAAATGTCCGGCCACTTCCGGGCCGGCGATTTCAGCGCGGGCATCATCCACGGCATTCAAAAGGCCGGCGCGCTGCTGGCCGCGCATTTCCCGCCCGGACCGCAGGACGGCAACGAACTGTCTGACGAGATCGCCCATGATTGAACCGGTCCGCCGAACCGTGTAGTGTGTCCGGCAAGTTCATGACGCCACCGTCCACAGCTTCGGAGCGCCCGGCCATTTTTGTGCTGGGGGTCGGCTCCTTCGCCCACAGCATCGGCACCGCGCTGGCGGCCGATGGCGCGGCGGTGTCCACCTGCCTCACCCGCAACTACGGGCATTTTCCGCCCACGCTCGTCGGCCCGACCTTTCCCGGCGATGCCACGGCCCGGTTGGTGCCGCTGCTCCGCGAGCACCGGGCGCAGGCGGTCATTCCGCAGTCCATTGACTGGGCGCAGCAGCCCTGGGCGGCGGAACTGGCGACCTCGGGCATCGGCATTTTCAGCCCCGTGGGCGAGGCCATGCGCATTGAGCGCGAGCGTGATTTCGCCCGCGAACTGTGTGCGCGGTTTGCCATTCCCTTTCCACAGTCGTTTGTGGCCTCGAACCGGCTGGAGGCCGAGAAGATTCTCGCCGCCCACCAGCGGCCTTTCGTCATCAAAAACCCGCTCTGCTCGCCCACCAGCCCCGTCCATACCGTGCTGTGCGAGACGGTGGCGGACACCCGTGCCTGGCTGCGGCAGGTGAATTACGCCGAGGGCGTGTTCCTGCAGGAATATTTGGGCCGCGCCGAGGCCGGGCACATCGTGCTGGTCAGCGCGGGCGAAATCCATTCGCTCGTCACCAACCAGGAATACAAATATGCCCACAACGGCAACCTCGGCATCGTCGCCGGCGCGCCGCTGGGCGGCCTGGTCGAGCGCGATGAGACGGACAAATACGGCCTGGCGCGCGAACTCATCCATCCGCTCAAACCCTGGCTGCAAGCCGTGGGCTTCAACGGGCCGCTGCAAGTGACCGCCATCAAAAAAGACGGCCGCTGGCATGTGATTGAATACAACATCCGCATCGGCGTGACTTCCGGCCCGATGATATTGCGAATGCTGGCCAATCCGGTGGAG
>Ga0007882_10000954_pt1 | contig 16989 bp, 15 predicted proteins | sample CryBogCBH12Aug01_FD_71195 | JGI IMG/M metagenome (GOLD analysis project Ga0007882, IMG submission 71195) | Freshwater microbial communities from Crystal Bog, Wisconsin, USA - CBH12Aug09.1 | ecosystem: Environmental > Aquatic > Freshwater > Lake | place: Crystal Bog, Wisconsin, USA | collected... | reverse complement strand
TACCAGCATTTAAGACAACCACTTTATTTCCAAATTGCCTGTGTAAGCGCCTTGATAGAACGTCTGGCCATCTATCGTCCGTGTTCATGGTGGATGCTGTCCCGTCTGTTATTGAGTCACCAAAATTTAAAATTACTTTGGTGCTCTTAGGCAGCATCATGTCGATAGCGTCTAAGAAAAACCAAGATGCGGTTGAATAAGGGAATACTTTTTCTGATTCCTCCTTGCTAAGCGCCCCAGAGTTGGGCGGGCTAATGTATGAGGTGGTAAGCGCTTTGGCATGCCAGGTCATAGGACCACTAGTACCAACCACGTGAAAACTAACTGCCATTTTTCGGCCATCTAACAATGCAACTTTTTTAGTTTTTACAGGATTGCCCCGATCATCATTTGCGAAGGGCAAGACTACAGGATCACTCCAGGCCCATTGACCCGGCGCAATCGTCACGCTAGTGCTACCGTTAAAAGTTACAACTTGGTTGGAGTTTTCGAAAAGCTCTGCGCTACTGAGTTGCAAGCCCACATAAACGTTATCAAACGTAACTGGTTGTGTTCCCAATGCGTTGGTCAAGCGGATACGGGTTGTTTTACCCCATACGTCTGGTTTAACGATCATCCGAAAGGACTGGTCTTGGGCGCCTTTACCGGGCTGGGGGAAAGTTAAGTCCTGGTTGGGCTGTGCAGAGGGGTTGCCAACTGGATAGGGTCCCTGAACAGATGCAATCCATGTTGTAATCCATTTGTGATTAGAAGTCTGGCTCGCATTAGATGGTAATGACGTTGTAAGTAGTAAGCACGCAAAAATCAAGCACTGACAAACAGCGCCTTTAATGCCTTGGATACTCGACTCGTAAGGGTTTAAATAATCTTGGATCAAGGTAGCACCTCATTTAAAAGTTAGAGGAATACTAACCTTAAAAGAGGTTTTAAGGTGCACCTATTTTCCCCAGGTAAGGGGCAACAATTAATCTTTAAAGCGAGTACTCTTATCGACTACTTCTACAGATTTTATGCTGATTGGCTTGCACATTTCTTGGGAATTGAGTAAGCGAAGTGTTTCACAGTCTTGATCGCTTACATAGCTAATAGCGTGATCACTAGGGCTCTTACCTGTTGCACCCCATATCCCAAGGCCCGCGGAGGTTAGCGGATACTCAAGTATGAGTGCACACCCATTTAAAAGCAAAAATGCCAATAATGGCAAGCAGGCTTTGAGCGATGAGTGGAGTTTGAACATTTGCAAGATGATAACAATTTTTTTGAAAAATGAATATTGAGCTAGCTGTTTTCCACGTATTTAATTGAATTTTGAGACTGAAAATTCTTGCCTAATTCAAACGATGCGGGGAGCCACAAATAAGAATATTTAGCAAAGTTTCTCAAAGTTTCAGGAAAAATTAGATTAAATGTCAATGATTAATTCACGGTTTCTTTCAGTGTACGGGTTAAAAACTGTAAATTAATACTAAAGAATTGATCGCAATGATGGTCTGTGTAGTTTGAATGTTTTGAAATTATTAAACAGAAAGAAAATATAGCTTCACAGGCTTACAAATATTGCTAAACTCATCGCCCTAGAGCACACAAAACAAATTACAAGATTGTTTAATCGAGCATTTTTAATTACAACAGCACATGAGCTAATTGTCAGACCATGTGCCTTACCAAATATTAGCTAATTCATGGGACTACGCATATACAACACGCTAAGGCGTGGAGTGGAAGAATTTACCCCTTTAAGTGACGGACACGTTCGAATGTACGTTTGCGGCATGACGGTTTATGATTACTGCCACTTAGGGCATGCTCGGTCAATGATTGCATTTGACATAGTGCAGCGTTGGCTAAAAGAAAGTGGTTACAAAGTTACATACGTCCGCAATATCACTGACATAGACGACAAAATCATTCGCCGCGCAGTTGAGAATAAGGAGAGTATCCGCTCATTAACCAACAGGATGATTGAAGCATTGCATGAGGATTCAGATGCATTAGGCATTCAGTCTCCCACACTTGAACCTCGAGCGACTGACTACATCCCCCAAATGCTTTCTATGATTGATACCTTAAAAGAAAAGGGACTTGCTTATCAAACCAAGTCCGGAGATGTGAATTTCGCGGTGAGAAAATTTGGAGGGTACGGCAAATTATCTGGAAAATCACTTGACGAGCTCCACGCAGGTGAGCGAGTTGCCGTCTTAGATGATAAGGAGGATCCTCTTGATTTTGTTTTGTGGAAAAGCGCAAAGCCTGACGAACCCGAGGAGGTGAAGTGGGCGAGTCATTACGGGGCCGGTCGTCCTGGGTGGCACATCGAGTGTTCTGCGATGAGTTTGGCAGAGTTGGGTATGCCAATAGATATTCACGGTGGTGGTGCTGACCTTCAGTTTCCTCACCATGAAAATGAAATCGCCCAAAGTGAGGGTGCAAGTTCTCATTATTCAGTGCAGGATCATTTAAATAGCTCAAGTACACCCTCTCACGCTCAATTTGCTAAAGTTTGGATGCACAACGGATTCATCAATGTTGATAACGAGAAAATGTCTAAGAGTTTAGGCAATTTCTTCACCATTAGAGATGTTCTAAATCTATACGATGCAGAAACCGTTCGTTTTTTTGTTGTCCGCTCTCATTACCGCTCACCCTTAAATTACAGTAATGTTCATTTGGATGATGCGAAGGGGGCCTTGAAACGTTTATACACAGCACTTTCTTTGGTTCCACTGTCTGACGCCCAAGGCTTTGCAAACGAGCAAGCCAGCAGTGCGCAACGCTTTGATCAAACAGTAAATATAGACTGGCTTAACCCTTACGCTGCGCGTTTTAAAGTTGCAATGGATGAAGATTTCGCAACGCCAGAGGCTGTATCAGTTTTATTTGAACTCGCAGGCGAAGTCAACCGTACACACTCGCCAGAACTTGCTTTGTTGCTTAAAAATTTGGGTGGTACTTTGGGTCTTCTGCAGCGAAATCCAAAAGAGTTTTTACAAAGTGATGCGGGAGCCAAAGACAAAGACTTGAGTCCCCAAGAGATTCAAACTTTAATTGATGAACGGGCACTTGCAAAGAAAAATAAGGACTTTGCTCTTGCTGACAAAATAAGAGCGGACTTGGCTGCTAAGCATATTATTCTCAAAGACTCTCCACAGGGCACGCAGTGGGAGCGTGGTTAATTCATGATCGTTAAATTAAAGCCTGATGAGATCAAAATCGTCACCCCAGATTACTGGGAGGAGGCCTGTAAACATTTGTCTAAAAAAGACCGAGTAATGCGAAGGCTGATCCCCCAGTTTGGCGAGGCTTCACTGCAGTCACGAGGGGACGCTTTCGTAACTCTCGCCAGAAGTATTGTTGGACAGCAAATCTCCGTAAAAGCTGCTCAAACGGTGTGGGATCGGTTTATCCTCCTAACCAAAAAATTAACTCCTGCTAACGTTTTAAAAATGAAAGTGGACGACATGCGAGCTGCTGGGTTATCAGCGCGCAAGGTAGAGTATCTAGTCGATCTAGCCCTGCATTTTGACAATGGCGGCGTACGTGTCAAAGACTGGGAATCGATGAGTGATGAGGAAATCATCACCGAGTTGGTGGCTATCCGCGGCATTGGGCGTTGGACAGCAGAGATGCTGTTGATTTTTCACCTCTTGCGCCCAAACATCCTGCCACTAGATGATGTCGGTTTAATCAACGGCATCAGTCGCAACTACTTCTCTGGTGAGTCCGTAAGTCGCAGTGAGGCGAGGGAAGTTGCTGCACCGTGGGCACCGTATTGCAGTGTTGCGACTTGGTATATTTGGAGATCCTTGGATCCGGTGCCTGTTGAGTATTGAAGCCGTCTCTAAAAAATAATACTAAATACCTAATTTTTGGTATTGCTTTGCTCTCTCTTTAGGAGATAATTAGCACTACCTCAAGGGCCAATTTAAGCCCTTAGACTACAGGAGTCCTGCTTGAGTAAAAAGACATTTCTAGATTTTGAATCGCCCATCGCGGAATTAGAGGGCAAGATCGAAGAACTGAGATATGTACAAAGCGAATCTGCAGTCGATATCTCAGATGAAATCGAGCAACTGTCCAAGAAGAGCCAACAACTCACCAAAGACATCTATAGTGATTTGACACCCTGGCAAATCACTAAAATTGCCAGACACCCCGAGCGCCCCTACACACTTGACTATGTGCGTGAGATTTTTACTGATTTTCAGGAAATGCACGGGGACAGACATTTCTCCGATGATTTAAGTATTGTGGGTGGTTTGGCTAGGTTTAACGGCACACCTTGTATGGTGCTTGGCCATCAAAAGGGGCGTGATACTAAAGAGCGTGCAGCGCGAAATTTTGGTATGACCAGGCCCGAGGGATACCGTAAAGCACTGCGGTTGATGAAAACAGCTGAGAAATTTAAATTGCCTGTCTTTACCTTTGTTGATACGCCTGGGGCTTATCCAGGAATTGACGCAGAGGAGCGGGGTCAAAGCGAGGCGATCGGCCGCAACATTTTTGAGATGGCTCAGCTCGAGGTACCAATTATTACCACCATCATCGGAGAGGGTGGCTCTGGTGGTGCGCTAGCTATTAGTGTGGCTGACCAACTATTGATGCTCCAGTTCTCTATTTACTCTGTGATCAGTCCTGAGGGTTGCGCCTCCATTTTATGGAAGACCGCGGAGCGAGCTAGTGATGCTGCAGAAGCACTAGGAATTACTGCACACCGACTGAAAGCGCTTGGCTTAATTGACAAAATTGTTAGCGAGCCGGTTGGTGGAGCTCACAGAGATGTAAAACAAGTTTGTGCTCAACTCAAGCGGGGTCTAAATGACGCTTTGCGTCAGGTGAGTGATTTAAAAATTAAAGAGTTACTTGACCGCAGGTATGACAGGCTTCAAAGTTACGGTCGATACAGTGATACCAAAGCTGAGGCCGCAGCGTAAGGGCTTTGCTCTTAGCAAGTGCACTTAAACATACTGGTCCACTTCAGTAAAGAAGTTAGCCTATTCCTATGAAAAAAAATAACACCAAGTCTGACTCCGTCGACTTGGTGGATTTAAGTGCACTCATTGCCCCTTTAGGTATCGGTCCTTTGGTGCCAACTGCCGTTGCTTTCAGTGGGGGGGCAGATTCGACAGCATTGTTATTAGCTTGTATTGAGTATAGGTCTTCGGTCCGAGCAGGGACGGGCGCATTACCCCCCTTAAGAGCGGTCCACATCCATCACGGGCTTCAGGCTGCGGCGGATTCCTTTGCTGAGCACTGTACTAAGTTTTGTTCCAGACACGATGTTCAACTCCATATCGAATATGTAAAGGCCTCTCACCTGCCAGGAGAAAGTCCCGAGGAAGCAGCCCGTAACGCAAGGTATAAGGCGTTTGCAAATGTTCTAGCACGAGTTTGGTCAGGTGAGGTGAGTAGTGTTTTACTGGGGCAGCATGCGGATGACCAGGTCGAAACACTTATTCTTGCTTTATCAAGGGGTGCAGGTTTGCCTGGGTTATCGAGCATGGCCAGTAGTTTTGAGCGTCTTGGAGTGAATTACTACAGACCATTTTTAAGTATAAGCTCCGAGGCTATAAAGGATTGGTTACGTTTTAAGGGCGAGGGGTGGATAGAGGATCCGACCAATCAAGACACGCAGTACACACGTAACAAGATCCGTGCGGAGATCATCCCATCTATTTACAAAGCGTTCCCAGCGTTTCGTCAAACCGCCTCTCGCAGCGCAAGCCACGCTGCCCAAGCACAGCTCTTACTCACCGAACTTGGCGAAGAAGACTTAAAACGAGTTGGAAATCCACCTCAACTTAAGTTGCTACAGGCCCTAAGCGTTCCCAGGTGCGCAAATGTACTGAGATTTTGGTTTGCTAGCATTGGTACCACCCCTTCCAACACTCAGTTACAGGAATTGATCTCACAAATACAGCGCTGTACTACCCGAGCACATAAAATCGAATTAAAACTGGGCCGAGGTTTTGTAAGCCGGGTAGGGGAGGTATTGGCCTGGTCTGAATTGTTACAATAGACGGTTTGTCCTTGAGACAGTTGTTACAACAAAAATCAAATGGCACTAATAGTTCATAAGTATGGGGGGACCTCAATGGGGTCTCCAGAGCGCATTAAAAATGTTGCAAAAAGAGTCGCTAAATGGGCTCGTGCAGGTCATCAAATGGTCGTTGTTCCCTCTGCAATGAGTGGAGAGACAAACCGTTTGCTTGGATTAGCAAAAGAATTGGCACCCCTTAAAGAGACCAGTGCATATATGCGTGAGCTGGATATGCTTGCCTCAACGGGTGAGCAGGCTTCCTCTGCGTTATTGGCGATAGCACTTCAAAGTGAGGGAATGGATTCTGTCAGTTATGCTGGTTGGCAAGTCCCGATCCGAACGGATAGTGCTTTTACTAAAGCCAGAATCGAAGCAATTGAAGACGACAAGGTTAGGGCCGATTTAAAGGCTGGACGAGTTGTCATCATCACTGGATTCCAAGGCGTAGATGAAAACAAAAATATCACTACTCTTGGAAGAGGTGGTTCTGACACTTCAGCAGTCGCAGTCGCTGCCGCACTTAAAGCCGATGAGTGTCTCATTTACACGGACGTAGACGGGGTATACACCACTGATCCTAGGGTAGTTCCTGATGCAAGACGCCTTAAGACAGTTTCTTTTGAAGAAATGCTTGAGATGGCCTCGCTCGGAAGCAAAGTGCTACAAATCCGTTCAGTCGAATTCGCTGGCAAGTACAAAGTACCACTTCGGGTGCTATCAAGCTTTACGCCGTGGGATATAAACATTCAAGAAGAAGCCAAGTCTGGCACCTTAATTACTTTTGAGGAAGATACACAAATGGAACAAGCTGTCGTCTCAGGTATCGCATTTAATCGCGACGAAGCCAAAATCTCAATTATTGGGGTTCCCGATAAGCCCGGCATCGCTTATCAGATCTTAGGTGCTGTGGCAGAAGGCAATATAGAGGTTGATATGATCATCCAAAATATTGGTAAGGACGGACACACCGACTTTAGCTTTACGGTTCACCGCAATGACTTCGCCCGTGCAATGGATTTGCTCAAAGCCAAAGTGTTGCCAACCCTAGGCTCCACTGAGGCAACTGGGGACACTAAGATCTGTAAAGTTTCAATCGTGGGGATTGGAATGCGCTCCCACGTTGGAATTGCCAGCAAAATGTTCAGAACTTTGAGCGAAGAAGGCATTAATATCCAGATGATTTCAACCAGCGAAATCAAGACTTCTGTGGTAATTGATGAAAAATATATGGAATTAGCAGTCCGAGCATTGCATAAGGCTTTTGACTTAGACCAAGTTCAGGCATAATCTACTCACCAGGAAACGTGACCGAGAGGCCGAAGGTGCTCCCCTGCTAAGGGAGTATGGGGTGATGAGCTCCATCAAGGGTTCGAATCCCTTCGTTTCCGCCAAATACTTAAAATATTCGTTTTTCGGCTCTCCACCATTAACGGGGGATGGCCATTTCACTAAAAGCTTTACGTCCTTAGAATCAAATAATGATTTATTTTGGGCTCACATCACGTATAGCCATAACTTTAGTTGGTAACTCGGAATTTTGCGCTATCTGCATAAAAAATTATTAGTAGCGGAATCAATAGTTACCGTAAATTTGCTTCATTCGTATCATTCTCAAATTTTTCTTATTGTTAGTCTTCCAATTATCGCAGGTGTAATCAATATCAACTAAATTTAGATCTTCAACTACAAAGCCTAATCGTAAAGACGGAGAGAGTTGAAAATAATCATAACCACATCTGAATTCTGACAGTATGGATCCCGTGGTCAGTAAATAAGTACAGTTCGAGCACTTTTTTATGTCATCTGTCATATTTGCATTTTAAAAATTGAATTTTTTTAAAACATCATAATTAAAGTAATTAATTTCTAAATTAATATTCTATGATTTTTGACTGAATACTTAATTAAATATTCGTAATTGTTAAGTATTGATTTTTAATCGCTTCATTTGAGGTGTGTAAATTGAGCTTTAATCGTGGTCTGAGTAGAGATGAGTCTCAGACAAATCAAATGAACTCGATAATAAAAAAAATAGAGAGTAGCAGGAGCGCTTGAATGTGCTTAAGTAAAATCTTTTGTAGTTAATGGTATTTGAAAAGCGCAGGGAAGTGTTGTTTTAAAAATGCTTGATCAATGTTGTCAATAGAGTATTTCCATTTTGGATTCTTGTCCTTATCTATTAAAGCAGCTCTAACGCCTTCTACAAACTCACCCTTTGTTCGCCAATGCTGGGTGAGTTCAAGCTCAATTTTGAAGCACTCACTTAATCCAAGCTTCCTACCTTGAGAGAGGAGTTGCAACGTGGCAGCCATTGCAAGGGGCGAGTTTCGTAGCATACTTGCTTTAGTCTCATTGCTCCATGTGTTATCTGATAGATGATTTAACTCGCTAAAAATAGCGTGTAAAGAATCACTGGAGAAAACTGTTTTAATAAGATCCAAGTTTTCATAGACCTCAGAGTCTACGTAATCTCGGGAACCATTCAAGGATTGCAAGATCTTTGTAATTTCATTTTTGAGTTCTGTTTCGGCAGATGCTAGGTTTCCTAAATCTTCTAAAGCATTGAGAAAGTCTACCCACCTCTCACTTGGCAAGCTCCAATCAGCTAGCTTACAAAACAAAGCGTCATAGTGATTTAAATTCTTTCCCGTAAGTCCAAGATAGTTTGCAATTGCTGGGTCATGACGCGTTAGAAAATAGCTAGCGCCTACGTCAGGAAAATAGCCAATTGCAGTTTCCGGCATTGCAATTCTTGTTGTCTCATTTACGATCCTAAAGCTCGCGCCTTGGGTGATACCCATTCCCCCGCCCATGACGATTCCATTCATTAGAGCGATATAAGGCTTAGGGTAGTTATATATATACTCATTTAATGCAAACTCTTCTTTAAAAAAATCATCATATTCGCTTAGCCCTTTAACGATGCACTCGTGCACCCTACGTACATCCCCTCCTGCACAAAATGCCTTCTCACCTTTGCCCCTAACCACAACCGCCTTAACTAAATTATTGTTCGACCATTCAATTAAAGCGCCATACATAGCTCTAACCATTGAAATATTCAAGGTGTTCAAAGCGCTTGGTCGGTTTAGAGTTATAAAACCTATACCGTTTTTAATTTCAGTTTGTAAATAATCTTGCTCTAGTGCGGTCGTCATGAGTTATTTTTTCTAAATCTTTTGATATGGCTATTAAAAGTTATTGATTTTTAAAAATTGGCTTTCTTTTTTCAATAAACGCATTCATTCCCTCTTTTTGGTCCTCTGTTCCAAACGTCGAGTGGAACAACCGTCTCTCAAAATGGATGCCTTCAGATAAAGATACTTCATAGGCGTGGTTGACTGCTTCCTTTGCCATAAGAACGATTGGCATTGACAATGCTGCAATTTTTTGAGCAGTTGCTAAAGCCTCCTCAATAAGTTTGTCGTTTGCTATAACCCTTGATACAAGTCCGCAACGCTCAGCTTCTTGAGCATCTATCATTCTTGCAGTAAGGACCATCTCCATCGCCTTGGATTTGCCCACAAAGCGAGTTAGGCGCTGACTTCCACCGGCGCCTGGTATGGTGCCAAGATTAATCTCGGGTTGGCCAAACTTTGCACTCTCAGCCGCCAGTATGAAATCACACATCATGGCCAACTCGCAACCTCCACCTAGCGCGTATCCTGAAACTGCTGCAATAGTTGGTTTTCTAAACTTTGTAATTCTTTCCCAAGTGTCAGTTATAAAGTCCGATTTATAGGCCTGCATATAGGTCAGATCTTTCATGGCCTTGATATCGGCTCCCGCTGCAAAGGCTTTCTCGTTTCCTGTTAAAACTACAACATGTACTTCAGTGTCCTGCTCAAAAGAGTCGAGAGCGTGAGCTAATTCGCGGGTTAATTCAGGACTCAAAGCATTGAGTGCTTGTGGACGATTAAGCTTCACTAATCTCACTTTGCCGTGGGTTTCAATTAGGATGTTGTCGTAGTTCATTTTTTACCTTTATTTAATTAATTCAAACTTTTCTGACTAGGAACTGTAAGTCCTATTTTTGAGCCATCAGGCTTATTGATTCAGGCTTATTGATTCAACCGGCGATGAATTCAGCGTTAAATACAATTTCAATTGAAATTAAAGAACGGATTTAACGTTTTTCAAACCATGGTAGGGTCGATTCTAACGGTTGGTATCCGCCTCGCGCCCATCATCATGCAGCCTTAGATTAGCTAGTTGTATCATAAATTAGCCTTAAGACTTTTGCCAGCTCTAATAGTTGCTGGTCCTGTGGAGGTCTGAGAACTTATCGATTAATGCTTCGCATGCTTAGATCCCATAGACTTTTTCTCAAGTCTAGATCGTAAGCTGCTGGGGTAGGGGTGTCTATTTGTGAGTTGGCGTAATAAAGGCCGCTCTGTGAATGAGGAGCATGAAGTGCGCAGTAAAGGGTTGTTATGGCGCCTTGCTCAGGAGTGAGCATACCTCTCATCTTAAGTAATGGTTTTAAAAACGCTGGTAACTCCCTCCAAACTTGTGTATTCACTACTCCAGGATGGAGTGAATATGTTGAGACATTAGTGCCCTTTAGTTGTAAAGCAAGCTCAGCACTAAAGTGAATATTCGCTAATTTAGAAACTGCGTATTCTTTGATGCCGCTCCAAGATGATGTAGGATTTAGTGCGTCCAGCCAATTAACCTTGGTAGGAGCTCTTTTGTGAGCTTTACTAGCGACTGTGACGATTCTTGAGGGAGCACTTGTTTTGAGTCGATCTAGCAAAAGGTGCGTGAGTAAAAAATGGCCCATATGGTTGACTCCAAAAGCCATCTCGAAGCCACTTTTTGTAAAACCTCGCTTGCCCGCAAGTCCTGCATTGTTTATGAGCAGGTGCAGGGGTTTTGATGTTTCAAGAAATTGCTGAGCACACTTCTCTATGCTTGCAAAATCACTTAAATCTAATTCAATAAAAAAGGCGCGATTTTCTCCAGCTAGGTTATTGATATTTTGAATAACGCCTTGAGTGCGCTCCAACGATTTACAAGCCAAGTAAACCTCATAACCCGCCTGGGATAACTCAATCGCAGTTACAGCACCAATTCCTGTATTTGCTCCGGTTATGAGGGCAGTTTTTAAAGGTTTTGAGCTAGCAATTGGCATGTAAATTTTTCTTTGTAAAGCCTAGAGATTGAATCCGGATATTTGAGGGCTAATGAATGTACCCAACATATTATTTGAAATTCTTTTGACGATTAGATGACAAAATATTGAATAGAGACCATTTAATTAATTATAAATAACTATTTTTATGTGTTTTGACATAAATCTTCAACATTAATTTTGTAACATTAATTCAATAAAGAATATCTACTGGCATCTCGAGGCGCTGCAAATGTTTACAAATATCAAGCTAGCTTGGACTAGAACCTTAATTATTATTTGCGCATTGTTTGCTCAAGTAGCCGCTGCCGCGGATAACGAAATACAAGGTGCGGGCTCCTCTTTATCGAATTCAATTATGCAAAAGTTAATACGTGAGTACGGCCCAGCGCACCGCGTGGATATCACTTACCGAGCTGTAGGCTCTGGCGAGGGAATTAGAAGCATTGCTGCAGCGAGTATTGATTTCGCATTAACTGATGTTCCACTTACTAAATATGAGCTTGATCTATTGGGTATTTTGCAGTTCCCGGTATTTTTTAGTGCAATTACGCCAATCGTTAATGTGCCAGGTGTAGGCTCATCAGAGCTCAAACTATCGGGTCAAGTATTAGCAGAAATTTACATGGGGCGAATCAATAATTGGCGTGATGCCAAGCTCATTGCTTTAAATCCTGTGTTGAATCTTCCTGATTTACCAATAACAGTCATCACCCGTTCAGACGCATCTGGTTCCAGTTATGTTTTTACTGGATTCTTAAGTCGTGAGAGTTCCGAGTGGGCCGAATCACTTGGTATTGGATCAAAACTTAGTTGGCCAACAGGTCAAGGTGTTAGAGGCACTGATGGGGTCATAAAAGCAGTTAAACAGACACCTGGTGCAATAGGCTATGCCGAGTTGGGTGACGCCATTAGTAATAAATCTTCAATAGTACAAATCAAAACGGGCGAACGTTTTTTAACACCTAGCCTGGAGAGCTTGAACCAAAGTGTGGGTCAATTTAAATGGGATCGCAACACTTACTACTCCATTAAAGGGGAAGGCTACTCTGAAACTCAGTGGCCTATAGTTGCTGTAACTTATGCTCTGATTCGAAGAGTCTGCGCCGATGATCAAGATGCAAGGGATACTTTATTATTTTTCGATTGGATTTTGACCGGAAAAAATCCAGCGTTTACTGAACTCAGTATGTCTACACCACAGGGCGGAGTTGCATTAAACGGGATACGACGAAAATTCAGTGAGGTGGTTAATTCCAGAGGTATCGTTATTCAAAATTTTGAACCTTTGCGAGGAGCACAGTGAAATGAAAAATACGATTCGTCTAGGTGTTTTTGTGGTTATAGCTTTAATCTCCCAGCAAACCCTTTGTGCGGGATCTTCTGTTGCTAAGAGTGTGAAAATCTTTAAGGCTCTGATTGTCGAGGGCGAGCGACCTGAGATCAGTTCGTGCCTAACAACGGCACTTCAAAGCGTGAAAGATTCACCTGCTTACGATAAGATCAATTGGGAACCTGAGATGTCAACTAGCGCAGTTGTGCGAGAGTATCAAGTTGCTGGCGCTTTAATCAAGGAAACAACTCTTAAGGCATTGGCTTTAGTAAGAGATCAGCGAGTGTTTCACTTGGATAACTGGACTAGAGTCACAATTAATTGTCAACAAATTAATGAAGGTAAGCCAGTTATTAGTTTTAAAAAAGATATATAGAACTTAACATCTATAAATCATAGCTAACCTAATAACCGCTGACCTAATACCCGCTGGCCTAATACCCGCTAGCCTAATGGTAATAGGCACTTTAAATTATTAGTGCAGACTAAACTGACGACGATTCACGATTGACTTTCTAATACAAGGCTCAGTGTTAAAGCCTATTTAATTTCGATCTCTTCAGCTATTACGGAAAATATGAATCAAAGTTGACATTCCTCATCTTTTAATTTCGATGGTGAAGCGCTAATTGCTAATCGCAATTTTAAAAATGTATATGATCGAATCAGTTCATTTTTAGCAATTTCAAGTTAGGAAAACTGATGATTAGAGCGCCCATTTGATTCAATTTAAAAATCTCAGTTTAAAAGCTCTTAGTCTATCTGGATCAGTCTTAGCAAGCGCTAATTTTTGGGGATGGACAATGAAGCGGTGGTTGATAGTGATTCTGATTGGAGGAGTAATTGCGCGAATCTTAATTTATTTCTTAAATAAACCTAATTTCTCCACCATAGGCCTTAGAGATATTAGCGAAATGGACACGCTATTTAACTCTATGGAATCCTTTGACCCTTTGTCATACATCGATACTAGTCGCGGTGTATTTGTTGGGCTACAAAGCCCTCAAAGCGTAGATCCAAAAAATTCAAGACAAAATTTAGTAACTCCGCTTTATGTGCCTTGGCTACTCTTTAGAGAAACTCATGCACAGATTCTAGGATCGACGGGTAGCGGCAAAGGTATTGCACTCGGTGTCTTGGGCTATCAATTTGCATTGAATAAAGAGTCTCTAATCGTTTTCGATCCTAAGGGTGACGCTAGACTTCCGTTGGTATTGACTCAAGGCGCCTTAAAAAGCGGTGTGGAATTTATTTATCTGGACTTGCAAGCGCATTCGAAGGCGCAGTTTAATTTGTTGGAGGGTGCAAACGAATTTGAAATAGAAGAACTCTTGGTTGGAGGCTTAGGACTGCAACCCTCTAGTGGTGACGGTAATTACTACCGCGGTATAGATCAAGATGCAGCTGAGCAGGTCTCCAAATTAGCGATTCAAGACGCTCTAACCTCACCCGTGACTCTGCCGCGCTTGCTTGAGATCTCCCAGTTTCATAAACAACTCTGCAAGGCTGATAACTTCGTTCGTCGTCTGCGTCAAGTGTGTGAGCTTAGAGTGATACAAACCGATCACAGTATTGGGTTACTCGAGCATATAGGCAAGGGCAGTGTGATATACATCCGGGGCAGTACAGATAATCACAGGGTCAAAATGCTTCAAACAATGCTTTTGATTCGAATACTTCAAATCATTAAGTCTAGATCTTTGGTGAGGAATAGCCAGACTCCGCTTGTTCTAAAGCCTGTATGTCTGGTCCTAGATGAATTTAAACACCTACTCTCGCCCGTTGCTCTTGATATGTTAGGAGTGGTTCGCGAACTTGGTTGTCACGCTTTGTTAGCACATCAGTCATTAGCTGATTTAGCGGGTTGTCCAGGACTAGACAGACGCGATGTCGAGCCTGTAGTCGTTGATAACGCCACTTTGAAATTAATATTTCGAATTGGAGATGATCAAGCTGCGCGGGGTTTTGCAAATAAATCTGGGCAAGAGAGAACTTATAAAGAGAGCATTAGACCCGTTCCTGGCTCTCTTGCTGGGGAGGCTAAGAGTTGGAGTGAGGCACAACACAGCAGAATGAGTGCAGATCTTTTTCTACATTTGCATCGACCAAGCGAAGCCCCAAAACCTTTTACCGCAGGGGTGCTGTTTGGCCTTGGATTGGCGAAGCTTTTTAGTCTTTCTCCAATAATGGTAGGAGGTGCTTTGGCTCCCCCTGTAGAGGCACCATCAAGCTCAAGATCTGCGCTAATAGATATAGAGGATTTAATTTGAATTATTCGACGACTCAAATCCTCCTTATCAAGCCCACACGCTGCGAGATGGAGTCTTTAATACTCCAGTTTTTAGCAGTGGAGTCTTGGAGTAGTCAACACAATTTGTGCGAACTTTTACAGATAAACAAGCGGAATTTGTTGAGCGTTTTAAAACCTATGCTTAATAAAAGAACCCTGAAAGCAATATTACAGGGTGTCATGGGTGGAGAGGTTCAGCTTTACGGCATTACGCGTTTAGGGTACAAAAGCCTTTCCAATGAATATGGGGTTTTCTGCGAGGATTTAGATTTAAATCCGAATTTACTTACCCCTCGTATTTCACCAACTTTTATTCCGCACCGACTTGATATCCAAATGTTAAGAATTCGGGCTGAGAGGGCAGGGTGGAGTAACTGGATAAATGCTGATACTGGACAGTTGATCAACATAAATAAACAAAATAAGCCTCAGTTAGGACAAGCTAATTTGGTGAGCGATCACCGTCCCGACGCTTGGTGCACAAATACGTTAGGTGAAAGATTTTGTATTGAATGTGAGCGGACTATGAAGTCTAAATCAAGATATACGGATATTTTGTGTAACTATTTGTTAGCGCTCAAAAGGGGTGATTTTGACGGGGTGATCTGGGTATGTCCAGATTTAGACCTTCGCAATAAATTAGCAAATTTGATCACCTCAATCACTCATGTTCGTATTGGACTGTTGAGCGTGCTGGTGCCCCGTAACCGGTTTGAGAGGCTAATATTCATGACTTTTGATGAATGGGTTAGATAGACCGTAGATCCATTGACCCATTAACCATTGATCAATTAAGTATTGATCAATTAACTATTAATCAATTAACTATTAATCAATTAACTATTGGCCCTAAGCTACTTAGAACCCAACCGGTGGCCTTCTTCCAGCTGCTAATGACTTTGTTAAAACACGCTTTTTTGCTCCAAGCGTATAGCCTTCAGCCAAACCCTCTGCAACACCCCCAACGATCTTAATTAGCATCAGTCCAATCACAATAGGAAAGAAGACCACAGCAGCAAAATATAACATTACGTTCTCAAAGGTCGTATTTTTAGAGATATCAGAAAGATTCATTGGAATTCACCTTGTATGGGGTAGAACATAAATCTACGTATCTAATAGATCGGCACGAAGTCTCTATTCTTGAGTAATTACGGTAAAGCTATTTGGGCTAGTAATTTGCAAGTAAATCTCATCTTAGTGTCAAAATTCCCTACACATTGCCCTATTGAAGTTAAACGATCAGCTACTAACAATCAATTATCGGCTACTGGTAGATCGAAAATTAACATTTTTTGATCCTTACTAACTCAGCCCCCCTTGGCAAGCCCTTTTAGACTGGGGGTAGCTGTTCCGGCGCCTCCGCCGCCTTAGTTTGGGCACGCAATATGCTTTATTCAGGTGATTTCCTTAAAAGTAATACTTTTTAATTGCTTGATGTGGTGATGCCGACGATTGCCATGCAGATCAATTTTGGAGACCGAGATTTAGTTGAATGCTGCGATTAATTCGCACGTAACCTTTTTGGTTCATTGTTAATGACTGTTTCATCTTTTAATTCGTTAAGTAGCGCGCAGGTTCAAAGCCTTAGTAGCGTAGCTATACAAGCTCTGGGTTCACAGTCGATCCAGGGCTTGAGTACGTCTTTTACAGCAGCCCTAAGTACCGCCCAGATTCAATTACTAACCACTAATCAGATACAGGGGTTGAATAGTGCTCAACTCTCGAGTTTTGCTACACCCCAGATCGCCGCACTTACTACAACTGATTTGCAAGCACTCACTACGCTGCAACTGTCTTATTTCAACACGTCAGAGATTTCTTCTCTTACTTCCTCTCAAGTCGCCTCGCTGCAGACAAATCAAGTGTTAGGGCTTACTACAAACTTAATTGACGCCCTGAGTACGTCACAGTTTACGCAGTTGAACACGAGCGACATACTAAGCTTGAGTACATTGCAACTGGCAAATCTTACGACAACGCTCGTAGCCTCTATATCCACTACTCAGACCGGTACATTAAGTTCCAGACAAATAGCCTCTCTTACAACGAGCGTAGTTTCGCAGCTATCTACATCAGTCTTGAATGTCCTGAATTCAACTCAGATTGCGGGGTTGAGTACCGTACTGATACCCAGTCTCACGACGGCTCAGGTCGCGTCAATAAATACTGCCTCGCTCAGCCAACTCAGTTCT
>Ga0007882_10000952_pt1 | contig 17003 bp, 25 predicted proteins | sample CryBogCBH12Aug01_FD_71195 | JGI IMG/M metagenome (GOLD analysis project Ga0007882, IMG submission 71195) | Freshwater microbial communities from Crystal Bog, Wisconsin, USA - CBH12Aug09.1 | ecosystem: Environmental > Aquatic > Freshwater > Lake | place: Crystal Bog, Wisconsin, USA | collected... | reverse complement strand
TCACAGGGGCAATAACTCCTGCTAGTGATGCAGGTGCGCCAACTGGCGGAGGGAAGCTCGGTGCAACCGAAGCTGGTAGTTCGGCTACAGGAGGCAGCAATACCTTGCTTATCGTAGGAGTCGTGAGCGCAGTAGCAATAATCGGAACTATCGCTATAATTATTATAAGGCATAAAGCAGCAGGCGCAGCCCCAAGTAAATAATGACCCCCAAAAATAAGAAAATCCTAATCTGGACTGGCTTTACAGTTGTTACTCTCTTTCTGGGATATGTCGGTTATTCTATTTACAGACAGGTTCAGCTTGCTGAGCAAATGACCGTAAAACTTAATGGCGCATCGCTTTTGCCTGTAACAGGCTCGGATTTAGGTGTGTCGATAACGGTAAGCGTTAAGAATATATCAAACCTGAACATCAATATAAGCGAACTTAATTTTGATATTTACCTAAATGACAAATACGTCAACAAGGTTTTGCAAAAAACAAATCAGAACATAGCTCCAAATGCCGTTTCGCAGATTCAGTTCAATGTCTATGTAAACCCGTCCGACCTTGTATCAGGCGTGGATATTGCCGAAGCATTGGCAACACTAAACATAAATACACTCAAGTTGAAAATTCAAGGCTATTTTAGCGGCTCGGTAGATGGAATTAATATTCGCAATTTCCCATTCACCGAAGAAAGCCTGATTGGTGATTTGATAAATTCTTAATAACTTCGCCTCTCACCAAATCGCAACAACATGAGTGTCGTAAGCCAAATCGAAAAGACTTTTACAAAAAAACTTCAAGACTATTCAAAAGAATTCAATGTTCCATTTAGGGATGTGCAGGTTCTTATTTTTCAAAAAGATGATGCCAGCCCAGCGGAGCTGAATCTGTATGTCCAAAACGAATTTAAGCGCAAGCTCGATATTCAAGAGGATGTTCTTGAATTAAATATCGACTTTTTGGGTAAGTCCGCACAGGTGCAGATGTTTCTCGGTATCATACTGGGAGCGTTCGCATCCGAATTATCATGTACCAAACAAGAGATTCAAGTGCAGCTCGTAGCAAGGTCAAACGAAGACCCGTCCGTTTGTCTCGCACTGAACAAAAATAATCAGTTCGTCAGGTGGATAGACTTGGAAAAAGAACTTGATTTTTAGAAATACTGTCTGGTTCAGGAATTGAGTCGGACATTAAACAAAAACGGAGTAAGGCGTTGCCATTAGGCGAGTCTATGACCTCCGAAGCCAATCCCATCGCCTTTGGCGTGGGTGGGTAGTTCACCATGAATATCCCAACTTCTCCAGTTGGACTGCCTTCTGGTTCTGTTTGGAATAACGCAGGCTCTCTGAGTATTGTTTAAATCGCAACCCACGATTTGAGGAAAATAATGAGCAAAAGATAGGTATAAGAAGTATTTTTGACATAATCAATAATTGAAAATGCCAATTATAAATTTAACCTCCGCACAATCGCCATACACCTTGACTCCACAGGAGTTTACTGGTTTGGTGAATTTTCCATATGTGTTTATCGTAGGTTCAGGTGGCGGTACGATAGTAGTTAACCTACCAAAATTAAGCACCATCGGTTATCAGGGCGAAATTGTAGCCCTGTGCGCGGATGGTTCTACGACCATAGATGTGGTCGCTTATGCCGACGATGAGATTTCTGAAAATTCTGGTAGCACAATTACTTCCAAGACGGTAGTGGGCAATCAGTCTTTTGTGAGTTTAAATGCTACAAACCAAAGCTGGCTTGATACCACAACAACACAAGGTGGCGGTGGAGGGTCAGGTATCATGATAGTTGGCGCAGGCGCAGGTTCAACCATGCGTTGCGGAAATGGCAATAACGCGGCAGGTGCGTGTTCTACGGTAAGTGGCGGTGGAAGTAACTCTGCATGTGCTAAAGGGTCAACTATAGGCGGTGGAGGGAATAATACCACATGTAGCTTGGGTGGTTTTATAGGTGGTGGCGACCTGAATACCGATTCGGCATATGAAATAGGTTTTATAGGTGGCGGATATGGAAATACTGTATCTGGAATCGGTGCATCTGTTGTAGCTGGAACAACAAATACCGCTTCTGGACATTGGTCGTTTGTTGGTAATGGTCTTAATAATATAGCTTCTAGTTGTTATTCATTTGTCGGAGGGGGCATCAATAATGCTTCCTCTGGTCGATTCTCATCGGTAGTGGGTGGACAGTGCAATACTGTAGTCGGTGGTGGCAAAGCGAGCGAATTTATGTTTGTTGGCGGAGGTTGCGGAAACAGTGCGATTGCAAGTTACTCGTTCATTGGAGCAGGAAAATCAAACACCGCATCTGGATACTGCTCATTTGTGGGCAGTGGAAATTGCAATATATCTTGTGGTTCGCTATCTTCTATCGTTGGAGGGAATAATAATACCGCCTCTGGAGCTTGGGCACTTGTGGCAGCGGGTAATGTGAACACATCATCTGGCGATTATGCTGTAATAGTGAATGGGCATTCTAATACCGTATCTGGTTCTTATTCATTCGTAGGTAATGGGCAGTCGAATACAATTTCATCTAATTACTCTTTTATAGGTGGCGGTGAGTTTAATGTTGTCAATGGATATGCCTCAGTGGTGGTTGGTGGTGGAAGCCACATTATTGATGGAATGAGTGCGACCTCTTTTATTGGTGGCGGTGGTGCTAATACTATAAATGCGGCTGGGTGTTCGTTTATTGGTGGCGGTCAAGTAAACAACCTTAATGCTATATATACATCAATATCTGGTGGTTGTGGAAACAATATTTCAGGATGCTTCTCAAATATATCAAACGGCTGTGGTGGTGCAATATCTGGTAACTATGCATTTATCGGAGGTGGCATCCAAAATTGCATCACAGGAAATGCTTCTACAATAGTAGGTGGCAGTATAAACGTTGCATCTGGGGGGAGTGTTTTTATAGGAAACGGTACTGAAAACAACGCATCTGGTTCTTACTCATTTATTGGTAGCGGCTTGGCAAATACCGCCTCTGGGTACTATTCAATAATTTTAAATGGAGGCGATAACATCGCATCTTGCGATTATAGTATGGTCGCTAATGGTATACAAAACTTTGCCTGTGGTCATTACTCAACGGTGGGTGGTGGTGTTTGCAATACATCATCTGAAAATCATAGCGTTATCGGCAATGGTGTATCAAATACCTCATCAAATTCTTATAGTATTGTTGAAAATGGTAATCAAAACGCTTCGTCGGGCATTTATTCCGTTATAATAAATGGATTCCAAAACACGGCTTCTGGTACTTATTCTACGGTAGTTTCTGGTTTTTGTAATACCACTTCTGGCTCATATTCTTTTGTGGGTGGCGGAGGTTGTAATTTAGTCTCTTGTTGCTATTCGGTTGTGTCAGGTGGAATCCATAATACAGCATCTGCTAACTATTCTATAGTTAGTGGTGGTGCTTGCAATACAATAACTGCGGACTGTTCTGCTATCGTAGGTGGACAGAGAAATAATGCCTGTGGAGGCGTATCGTTCATTGGTGGTGGATATTCTAATAACGTTACAAGTGGAGGTGGATATGGCTCTATTATAGCAGGCTTTGAGAACACTGTTAGTGCAAACTTTACCACAATAGGTGCGGGATTTCAAAATACCGCATCTGGATTATATGCCGTAGTGGGTGGTGGATGTAGCAATACTGCATCAGGTTTATACGCCTTTGTAGGTGGCGGCTGTGCGAATATGGCTAGTGGTAATTATAGTGGCATATTGGGCGGGCAATCAAATACAGTAGCGCAATTTTCTTCATTCATTGTGGGTACAAATATAACAGCAGATATGTCCTGTACTACTTATGTCAACTGTCTTTCAATAAAAAATATCCCAACCTCCGCTGTTGGACTTTGCTCTGGGATGCTTTGGAATAATGGCGGAGTTGTAAACATAGTTCCATAAAATATCGTAAAACTAAAAACAAATAAAAAATGGTAGCATTTAACACAATCCATGTATTTGGATTCGGAAACTCTCAGTTCATTTCTTCAACAGTAAATAAGCAGGTAGCTTCTTCTGCGCTTTCGGCTCTGCCAGCATTTGTGGCTTATATCAAATCAACAAAACCGTCAGATGTGACGCTATGTGATTATCATGTCATACATATCTTTGATAACTTCGAGGTGAAGTATCTTGGTAATGGTCTGGATGGCGATGGTGCAACTTTACCCGCTGGAACAAAGACGTCTTGGTCTGTAAAGTGGTCTGCTTTAGACCAAGCCACGCTCGCTCCTTTTGTCGCTGAACTCGCAGCAGCGGTCGGTGTGACTGCCTAAATATTTTTTACTTCATCTCCGTGATAAAAGAGATAAATGTGAAAATAATTTTTAGCTTTGCATGAAACAAAAGCGGATGAATTATTCGATATTTCATGTAGAGGGTGGTCTAGGAAAGAATGTCGCAGCGACAGCGGTAGCACGAGCAATCAAGAATAATCACCCCAACAGGGAGTTGGTTGTTGTTTGCTCGTATCCAGAGGTCTTCATGCACCTATCGTTTGTACACAGGGTCTTCCGTCTCGGAGTGACCCCTTACTTTTATCAGGAGTTCATAGAAGACAAGGATTCGCTCATATTTAGACATGAGCCATATTTTACTACTGACCATATATACAAGAGAAAGACCCTGATAGAGAACTGGTGTAACTTCTACAACATCAAGTATGATGGCGAGATGCCTGAGCTTGACATCTCTAAAAGGATAAGGGATTTTGTGTCGGTGAAATTCAATCGCCAAAAGCCGATAATGCTGATACAGACGAACGGCGGTATGTTGCAAGGGCAGAACTTAAACTACGCTTGGACGCGAGATATACCGATGGAAATTACACAGGCGGTGGTCAATAAGTTCTCAAAGAAATACCACATCCTACAGATATGCAGGAATCAAGCCAATGTGGTCGCAGGTGCGGAGGGTATATTTGAGCCGATGCCCAACCTCGAACTTTTTTCATTGCTTTTTTTAAGTGTAAAAGGACTTTTTATAGATTCCTGTATGCAACATGCAGCGGCAGCACTAGACAAAGAATCGACTGTGCTGTGGATAGGCTCACCTTCGACCGTATTCGGCTATAAGATGCACACTAACATCCAAGCCAATGCTCCGAAAAACAAACCTAAACTTCCTGATAGTTACCTCTTTGATTATGACTTCGAGGGTAAAATCCACGATTACCCATATGGAGAGAAAGAGAAGTTGTTTGATGTGGAGGAAATAATTGAGTCACTTGAATAAAAGCAACATGATAGAAAAAATATTCTTTCAAAGCTCGCTACCAAGAAGCGGGAGCACTCTCTTTCAGAACTTGATTTCTCAAAACCCAGATTTCTATGCTACACCTACATCTGGGGTGCTTGAGCTTTTGTATGGTGCCCGACCAAACTATACAAATTCACCTGAGTTCAAAGCGCAGGATGCTGAGCTTATGAAAAAGGGCTGGCACGGTTTCTGTCGCTCAGGTATGGAGGGCTTCTATAACGCTGTCGCAGGCGATAAAAAATATGTGCTCGACAAAAGCAGGGGATGGGGCATACACTATAATTTCCTTGACTCGTTCTACCCAGACCCCAAAGTGATATGCTTACTCAGAGACCCTGTGGATGTGTTTTGTAGTTTCGAGAAAAAATTCAGAGCTAACCCAGACAAGGACTCAGGCATAGTCAATCACGCTATGGCTCAGGGCACGACTACCGAGAAGCGAATAGACATATGGGCAAGCCCTACACAGCCCATCGGCTTGGCTTTTGAAAGGCTGTGGCAGATAAAAAAAGAGGGCATCAACAAGAAGATGCTTTTTATCAGGTACGAAGACCTGTGTGATAATCCGACCAGAGAAATGCGAAAGGTGTATGAATACTTGGGACTGCCTTACTTCGAGCACGACTTCAATAACATCGAGCAGGTCACAAAGGAAGATGATGAGGTCTATGGTATCTATGGAGACCATGTAATCAAACCGAAACTACAGCTAGTCAAGAGCGATGCAAAGAAAATTCTGGGAGCAGAGGTTATCAAGTGGATTAACGATAGATATTCATGGGTTGAAAGTCTCTAGTCTTGAATTTTTGTATTAATTTCACAGGCAATAATATACATTAGTGTACAAACTATTAAATTCGCATAGTGTTAAGAGCGTATAAATATAGGATATATCCAACTGCAAAGCAGGCAGAGCTAATAAACAAGCATATCGGGGCTTACAGGTTGGTATATAACCTTGCATTAGATGTCAAGATGTATGCCTACAAATCACAGCGCATATCACTTACGGCATATGAGCTAATGAGTCAACTGCCCGAATTAAAGAAGGAGTATACATGGCTTAATGAAATAGACAGCCAATGCCTGCAACAGGCGATAATGAATATGGCTAATGCATTTAAGAACTTCTTTAAAGGCAACGGCTATCCTAAATTTAAAAGCCGTAACAAAGGCACACAATCATTTAGAAATCCACATGGTAATAAAGTTAAATTCTTAGAAGGAAAAATTAAACTACCTAAGTTTCTTGAAGGAATAAAGATTGCAATAGACCGAGAGCATAAGGGAAAAATAAGGAGCAGCACCGTATCAATGACACCTACGGGTAAATACTATGTATCGGTGCTATGTGAAACAGGCGAGAAACTACCAGAGAAGAAAGCCCCTACCGCAGATAAAACCATCGGTATAGATATAGGGTTAAGTAATTTTGCAGTAACAAGCGATGGTACAATAATCTCTAATCCTAAATATCTCAAACAGTCATTAGAGCGATTAAAGATATTACAGCGTAGATTATCAAGAAAAAAGAAAGGCAGTACCAACAGAAAGAAAGCACAGCATAGAGTAGCAGTAATGCACGAGAAGATAGCCAACCAGAGAAAAGACTTCATACATAAACTCTCGTCACAATTAGTATCGAGCCATGATGCTATTGTAATGGAAGATTTGAATATAAGCGGTATGATTAAAAACCACAAACTTGCACAGGGTATATCTGATGTAGGCTGGGGAATGTTTATCGAAGCCATCAAATACAAATCCGAGTGGTCGGGTAAACACTTCTATCAGATACCAAGATTTGAGCCATCAACAAAGAAGTGTAGTAATTGTGGTGTACTCAACCAAACACTAACCCTTGCTATACGCGAGTGGATATGTGCCGAATGCGGAACATTGCATGACCGAGACAAGAATGCTGCTGATAACATTAAACAATATTTTTTAACCCATTCACCGAAGGTTATTCGGGGTGTGCCTGTGGAGCAGTCGGCATTAGCTGATGCTATGAGGCAGGAAGATGTACACTAAAGTATATCATTACCTAAGCAATGAACAAAACAGCACTCTACATATCAATCGGATGGCTCGTATCTATCATTCTGTTTTGCGGATTGACGTACTGGTTATCGCATAGCAAGCCCATTCCTACTTATACGCAGGACTATGTATTGAGGAAACAATACGACTCATTAATGGTAGAGGCACAGAAGAAAGAGGTAAGTGCAAAGTACCTGCAATCCGCAATAGACTCGGTGATTAAATTTTCGGCATCTCAGCAGTTCACCATAGACAGCCTTATTAAATACAAAATCCAAAAAAAGATAAGAGATGAAAAAAGTTATCAGTCTGTTAGCTCTTTGTCTGATAGTGCCATTAACGCTCGTTTGTCAGACAAGCTCAAAAAATAGCTATCCCAAAACGGTTACTGGCGCAGTGAATTTCGGAAAGGATACCTTCTCTGTATTCACTCAAGTGCAAAAAATGATAATAATGGAAAGGCTCGAAGAGCTTGAAAACTGTCAGTCCGATGCGATATTGGATTCTCAGATAATTTCCCATTACGAAGAAAAATCGCAATTGGATAGCGCAGCAATATCCGACCTCGAAAGGCAGCACAGGCTTGAAGCCTCTCAGCTCATGGACTTCAAGAGAGCTATATTCAATAGGAATGAGCAAATAGTAAAGGACAGCATCTATTCAGTTCATTTACGAAGAACCCTAAAGAAACAAACTGTGCTAAAAAAAACGGGCACAACACTGGGCGCGGTATTGGGATTTATTGGCGGGGTCTTCGTTGGGTTCTTAACATATCCTCTCGTACATAGATAGTGGAAGCGAAAACAAAAAAGAGATTGCTTGTAGGTGTTGGTATATTTGCCGTCGCCACTACCGTATTTGTGGTCTGGTATAAAAAAGTTTTCCTCCGCCAGCCTCCGCCAGCCGACAAGCTAAAAACGGCTTTTAATCCCAATCAATTCCTGAGTCCTGCAAGCGGAACGGTTGTAGCGGTGCGTTCATTCGATAGCAGTGATTTCACTGAAAATAAATACAGTGCGGAGGATAATATCGAAGGTGCGGTAAAGCTGTTTGCAGGCGATGTCGATACGAGTGGTACAATAATATCTATTCATATGGGGCTGGATGATATTCACTTTCAGGTCTGCCCTATGGCTGCTACCGTAACGAAGATAGACTATGTGCGAGGCAGTCATAAGAATGCGATAAGCAAGGGCGCAGATGGTATAATACGGTATCAGAATGAGCATTGCTCGTATCTATTCGAGACCTCTGGTGGAATAAAATACAAGGTCGTGCAGATAGCAGGATTCCTAGCTCGAAGAATAGAGAGCTATGTTAAACAAGGTCAACAGGTGAACACTGGAGATAAAATCGGTGTTATCAATCTCGGCAGCCAAACCACCGTCATCTTGCCAAGCTCCATACTGTGTTCGGCGAAAGTGGGCGACAAGGTATTGGTCGGAGCAACAGTAATTGGAATGTTAAAGTAAAACGCACCTATCCCTTAACACAGCGCAAATAGGTTGCGGTAAAAAAGAGTAGATTAGTAAAAATGTTGAAAGGTTATAAATATCGGATATACCCAACATCGGCTCAGCGAGAGCGGATAGAGCACCATTTTGGTGCTTGCAGGCAGGTGTATAACATGGCGTTGGAGATAAAAATAGCTTCGTATAAAGCGGGGCTAAAAACACCATCAGCATTTGATTTGTGCAAGCAGCTACCAGAGCTTAAAGAGTCGTTTGAATGGATGAAAGGTTTGGACAGTCAGGCATTGCAAGCAGCAATAAAGAAAGTGGATGTCTCTTATTCTAAGTTCTTTAAGGGTGCAGGGTTTCCGAAGTTTGCTAATAAGCATGACGGGCAATCGTATCAATGCCCTCACGAAGTAAAGAGGATTGATTGGGAAGCGCAAACGCTCACTATTCCTAAGATAAAAAACATCCCGATAGTTCTCAGTAGAAAATTCGAGGGAAATATAAAAACAGTGACCATCAGCCGAGACCCGTCAGGAAAATATTATGCGAGCATTTTAGTTGAAGCTCTGGTTGAGAAGAAAGCAAAGCAGCCAGTGACGCTCGAAACGTCGGTCGGGATTGATTTGGGCATCAAGCACCTAGCGACGCTGAGCACAGGCGAGAAAATTGAAAACCCAAGATTTTTGAAGAATAGCAGCGACAGATTGACTGTGCTTCAACGAAGAGCGAGCAGGAAGAAGAAGGGTAGTGAAAACTCCAAAAAAGCAAAATACAAAGTAGTCCTGTGCCATGAGAAAATCAGAAATCAGCGCAAGGATTATCTACATAAAATTTCTTTCAGAATAGTGTGCGAGAGCCAAACCATTATGATGGAAGATTTGAACGTGAAGGGCATGTCCAGCCGAGTGAAGCCAAAAAAAGCCAAGCAAGGCACTGGATATGCCCCGAATGGTCAGGCAGCTAAGAGCGGTTTAAACAAATCTATCAGGGATGTAGGATTTTCAATGTATAAGACCATGATAGAGTACAAGGCGGATTGGTATGGAGTGAATGTTATTAAAATCGGACGTTTCACCCCATCCTCTAAAGTCTGTAGTAACTGTGGCGCAATCAATGATACGCTGACGCTTGCCGACCGCGAGTGGGCGTGTGCAGATTGCGGAGCATTGCACGACCGCGATGTCAACGCTGCAATTAACATAAAACGGATAGGATTAGAGCAATATTGCAAAAACAAAACAGGGAAACCGCTTCCCGAAGAGCCTGTGGAGTCGTCGGCGTTAGCTGGGGCTATGAAGCAGGAAATCCGTCTGTCACAAGAGGGATAAGCGCGAAGTGAAAAATAATGGCGCAGGACACAATTCATATCAATAAACTGCTTAATCACCTGAAAGGTAAGCGTCGTATTTTGTTTTTGACGACCTCAAACAGATACGTGAAGCATGATGACCAGCCCAAGTCCACAGCTCTTGCATACAAGCTCGCTACCGATTTGACGGCAATGGGTGTATACTCGGTCAAGGTTATAGAAATACCTCTTTTGAACATACATCCATGCGAGGGTAATGTAAGTGCTAAGGGAGGCAATAATTGTGGCGTCAAGGCTGCTCAGTTGCTCGATAATGATAAAAATCCGACAGGTAACATTCGTTGCTGGGCATCTTATAATAATCCCGATGATGAGTTATGGAAAGTAGCGAACGAGATATTTGCCAGCGACACGGTCATCTTCTTTGCCTCTGTACGTTGGGGGCAGGCAAACGGGTACTATCAAAAATTAATCGAGCGGCTGGACTGGATGGAGAACCGATGGAGTTCTTTAGGCGAGGATAACATCCTGAAAGATAAAGACGCTGGTTTAATATGTATCGGGCAGCAGTGGAACGGCGAGAAAGTAGTGGAGACCCAAAAAAAAGTTTTGGAGTTCTATGGATTCAAGACTCCTGACGCCCTTTTCGGTAATTGGCAATATACCCTAGATGCATACGACGAGAGCCTTGCATCATACAGGGCTGCGATACCTGCCTTCGAAAAGACATTCAATGTTAGTATGAAAAAATTTCTTCAACTCATCGCCCCGCTCAGAAAGCGATTCGGGTTATAGAGATGCTTTGTCAGGCAGGCATGAGGGATATGCCCAGAGCGATAGTTTTCCTGCCTTCCTACGCTCATATCACAGCTAAGACTTCAAGCAAAACGCCCCCGAAAGGAGGCGTTTTATTTATAATGAAAAGAGAAGCAAAAGCCTACAGGGAGTTCATGGCGACTTGGTTTTCGTGAGCGATTTCACGCAACTTTTCGAGCAATGCTTTGGAAAGAGGAATGTTGTTTGCAGAAACATAAGCCCCGCGCATGATTTGGTTGAAGATAGGCTTAGTTATGATGTCTTGGAGAGTCTCGTATAGCTCAGCTCTTTGTTTGCGGGAAATCTTAGCGTTAAGCTCCTTTATCTCAGCTAGAATGTCTTCTTTGCTTTGTGGTTTACTTGCCATGTGTGAGTTAATTTGTTAAAACAATACTGCAAATATAATGATAAAAGCGAAAATACCAACAAAAAACAAAAAAAATCAAATAATATTTGTTTTTATGTTTTTTATGTTTTTTATTTGCTGTCGAGATGTGCAACTGGAATAATAAAATAAAAACCAAGTATAGAAAATCGTTTAGTATTGCTTGGGGAAAATAGAATGAAAAAAAACAAGGATATAAAATCGAAGGCTAATAAATCTAAACCTTCATCTGTGCATTCAGCCGCATCAAAAAAACCGCATCAAAAAACAGCGGTGAAAGCGGAGGTTAAAAAGCATATTCCTGCAAAGAAAAGACCTGCACCGAAGCATAAGCCTGTAGCGAAACCTCCTAAAGAGATTGAAGACATAAAGGTCGAGCTGCCATCGGAGGTTGAAGAGAAGAAGCTACCCAAGCCAAGATTCAGGCGTGTAAGATTCCACGAAAACGGAATAGAAATGTATTTGGAAGAAGGAAGAAAAGTTACTATATTTCAGGGTGATGACGGCACGTTCACAATCGAAACTAAAAAGGCGTTGAAGCCAGAGGATGACTTCGCTAGTTTTGTGCCTGTAAGCATAGACCTAGATTCAAAATGGGGGCTACGCACCGCTAAATGTCGTTTTGTATTAAGCCGAGAGGCTATGCTTGCATTGGGTATTGGGTTGAATGAAATAGTAAAAGCAAAAATCGTCAAATGAGGTTCTATATAGGTGATATTGTCCATGTATATTGGGTGCTAAGAGAGCAAGCAGAAGCTAATTTGACCAAGCCTGATGAGCCTTGTGTGTATCAAGGTATGATGGTCAAGATATTGGATTTCAACGATGCCGATAAGACAATAATCGGTCAACATGCTTCTGGTTACAGAGTAACCCTATACCCAAAACAAGTAGAACTGATTGAGCGAACCTTTGTAAACAATATACATAATTTCATAATGCAAATTTTTGAGAAGAACTTTGAATGGAAGTAAATATTAAAAATAGCAAAGCGGTTTTTTTTGATGCATTCTATGAGGATGGTACACTAAAAACATCGGATGCCCCTATAGGTAACAAAAGTTCAAATACCGCCTCTGGATACAACTGGATGTGTCCAGCTTGTGAAGAGATAGATTTGAAAAAAATAATTGCGGCACTAAATCCAGAAAACGCAAAGTATAAAATAGAAATCATCCTTGAAAAAATAAAATAAAATGCCAATAGAATTCATAGACACCTCGCCTAAAATCATAGGCTTGCCGAGAATATATTTCACGGCTCAGCGCATTACATTCAATGCATTTATGGTCAGCGTAACAGGGCTGAAAGCAGGCGACAAAATCAAAATTGGGGTTGAGACCGACAGGGCTTCTGATGATTATGGTCAGTGGTACATTGTCATCAACGATAAGGACGGCAAAGGAGATGTGGTCAAAGAGGCTCATCGCAGGGGTGGACAGAAAGACCTCGTGCTATATTGCAAGGCAATGTTCAAGCTGATTCAAGAGAAGATGGGCGAAGAAGGCATTTTTCAATTCCGCGTGGTCAATGAACGTCAAGACACCAAGAAGCCTAGAACGTACAAGATTTTCAAAGAAGCAAAATTATAGAAGGTGGGTAGCATAAGAGATTTGCAATACAGGAACGTCGAAAATCACATCGCTGTAACGGATTTTGCCCTCAAGCGTTCGTCTGTAAATGATGAGTCAATGAGTCCGACAAACGAAATGTCAGGCTCAATGGAGCACGAATGTATCGGCTGTGGTATTGTCGCGAATGCGGAGGATATGGAAGAAATTGAGGGTGCTTGGTGGTGTAACGAGTGTAAAAAAACAATATGAACTGGTACAAAAAACTAAGTATAAATCAGAGAATAAATTTAAAAGAGCTTTGCCCTATTATGTCAACGCTGCAATTAACATAAAACGTGTAGGATTAGAGCAATATTGCAAAAACAAAACAGGGAAACCGCTTCCCGAAGAGCCTGTGGAGTCGTCGGCGTTAGCTGGGGCTATGAAGCAGGAAATCCCTCTGTCACATGAGGGATAAGCGCGAAAATGTCAAAATGAATACACCAAAAATTCTCAATGTTGATAAAGCTAAATTGATTATAGATTGGACACCTCAATGTGAATGGCTCGTATTTCTTATCGATGATAGAGAACCGCTCTTTGCTTGTGAGCAACTGGGATTTACTCTTTCTATAGGGGTGGGTAAAGATATTTGTTATGGTTTTAAAGACACTGTGCCTGATATATGGAATCCCAAAGAGAAATGGATTGTATGGAATATAAAGGGGGTTACAGGTCAGGCAGATGTAACTTGTTTATTAGAACAGTTGAAAGAGAGTATAGATAAGACCGCCATGAGGGGAGAGTTCTTTTATTTAACTTCTACCGAAAATAAACTCCAATGATTCATATAAACCCCCACGTCTTTTATCTGTTCGGTTTCATATATCTGGCAAGCTGGCTTTGGCAGTTGGTTACGTCTAGTCCCGCAAAATCACAAGTAAATTTTGATAAGTCAAAAAAACTAAAGACATCATTGGTTGATTCGGGAGAGAGGGAGGGACTGGGAGAAGGGATTCTGTGGGGTGCAGTATGGGCTAACTGCTATTGCATCATACAAGGCGAAGGATTATTTGATGACGACTACAATCCAACCCACTGGATGCCCATTCCTACCGTGCCAATTTCCTTAACCAAAAAACAATAAAATCATGGTACAATTTTCAGAATCGTGTGCCAAACTTAAAAAATTGGCAGAGGTGTATAAGAGCGGAATAAAAAGTGTTGTCATAGCCTTGCTATTTCAATGTTTCTTTATCTGGCTTTGCGTCGCAGTGCTTCATTGCAGGTTGAGCAATAGGCACTTAGCCTTCTTGTTTTGTTTGAGTTTCATATGGGATGTATCCCTAGCGTTCATAATAAGAAAAAGAAAGAAATGAGAAACATAGTCGTCGCATATTTTCTTACCGACTTCGAGTATCCTTTTTTCAAATATACTACGAAGCCTCAGCTAATGCCCTGCATTAAAAATTGGTGCGAGTCCGTACAAAAGGTAGGGCTGGATGCGATAGTGTTTGTAGATGAAGAAGCGAACCTGAATCATCCGCTGACCAAAGGCTATGACAAGATACGATTTGAGATGATAGCCTCTAAAGCAGGCATAAACCAGATGGATGACAGGTGGATTCATTTATACAGGTACATGGAGTCTGCCGAAGATGTACGTGCATTCTTTATGACCGATATTGGTGATGCTACATTCCTGAAAAACCCTTTTAAGTTCATCAAACACGATGTAATCTATGTCGGCGATGAAGAAAGCAAGGTAGACATAGGATGGATGTCGCATAGAGTGAACGAGATAAACCGAGAGGATTGCCGTAGTAATTTTGAGCTAATCAAAGAAAAGATATTGCTGAACTGTGGCATATTCGGAGGATACAGAAATGCAGTGCTGCCAGCTCTAAAGGACATCAGCGACAGGCTCATGCTTTATAATTTCAAGGGAGATGTCATAGACATGATTGTAACCAATGAAGTGTTGCACTTAAAATACAGCGATAAGATATTTCATGGATACCCGCTCAACACCGAGTTTTGGAGAGGGGATATACATAGCGATTGTTGTTATATTCAGCATAAATAAAAGATATGGATTTGATATTCGAAGATAAATTGATTCCGACAGATTGCAGTGGCATATACACATTGCAGGTCTTAAAATGGCTTTAGAGTATATTATTAACAATAAAAACAAAGCAACTGCAATACGAGATTAATTCATAATATAATAAAACAAGAAAATGGGACTAAATACAACACATGGAGCATGGGACGCATCTTATTCTACATTTCAAGAATGGAGAGAATGGTTAGCTAACAAAGCAGGATTTAAATTAAGAAACAACATGGTAGGTTTCGGTGGAGACACCGAATGGGATGAATCAGCAGACTACTACCCACTTTTGTCTCATTCCGATTGTGATGGAGAATTAACACCATTAGAGTGTTCCAGAACCGTTAAATTCCTTTCTTCAATAACAGAGAAAAAGCCAACCGACAAAGACCTGAGCTTTGCGGAAAAGTTTCAATATCAACGCTGCGAAAGGTTTATAAAAGGATGTGAAAAGGCGATTGAAAATAAACAATCAATATTATTTCAATAGTAATTTGTATAACCAACCCTGTAAAATAGCATGAAGAAGAACCATAGAAAAGCACTGAGCAGGACATTCCCTGCATATCATCCGAAAGCTGGAGAAAGCACTTTTTTCGTCGAGAAGGTGTGGACTTCAATAGCGGATAAATACCAAGCCTCATTAAAGTCAACGGAAGATTTGAATGAAAAGAATATGGCGCAAGTGTGGGATTTTTTGATTAGCATAGATAAACAAACAATTCAACAGCCAAAGCATCACACAATCCGTGATGGACACAAAGTAAAGGTCGGCGACACTATCACATTCTATGTATGGCTAGGAACTCCATATCGCAGTCCACAGATAGTCATTGCGCCTCCGATAGTCGTAAAGAAAGTTTGGGATTTCGAGATTGCTAATGCCGTATACAGAATGGGAAAAGATGGCTGGATTGCACCTATAGATGAGATTGCAAAAAACGATGGATTAAGTAAAAATGATTTGCTTGAGTGGTTTGAATACCCTAAGCCTTTCTCTGGACAGATAATTTGCTGGGACGACAAAATTGAATATTGAATGACGCTGAACGAGAACCCGCTTGCTGATGCTCAGAGAGAGTTTGAAGAACTGCGAATAGAAAGTTGCAGCGGTGGGTTTTGTGATTATGAAAACAAAGCTCGTCGGATATGGGTGATTGCCAGAATGGATGAGCTACAGAAAACAATAAAAGCGATACGCGGTAAGCCATTAAAATACGATTGGTCGCAAGTTGAGTGTTTAAAAGAAAACAATGAAAAAAATTAGCATTTAAATTCCTGTAATTGTGTCATATTTGTTGGCTGTGCCGATAGTAGTCATTGTAGTTTTGAAAAGAGCCGTCAAAAAATAAATATGGAAGAAAAAAAAATCAAAATCGAGATAGTCCGTGAGGATGGCATTGATGGCTTCGGAGCATATTTGCATCCGACATTGACCAGAGATGGCAAGGCTCATGTGATTCTCAATATTGAGGCTATAGTGATAGCGTGTTTGACGGAGGAGGACATAAGTTTCAAGGAAATGTTGTTCACGCGGGACTAAAAGCGCGATTCAATGTAATAGCAAAGGGCAATGGGAGAGAATATTTATGTTGTTATATGGGCACGTACCAGCAAATATTCTGGAAATATATGATAGTATATACATCGCTTGCGATAAAAGATGCTATTTTTCAGATTCGATTGCAACACGAAGATTAGGATATACCATATACCACTCAGACTCTATAAAATAAAAGAATGAAGATATACAACACAAGAAAAGACATGCTGTATGAAGTGCAGCGCAATGGTAAAATAGCCGAACTGGGCGTATATAAAGGCGACTTCGCTCAGGAGATACTAGACCAATGTGAGCCAGAGGAATTAACGCTCATAGACCTATGGCAAAACCACGACATACAGAGCGGTGACGCCGATGGTAATAACCTGCAATTCCAAAACGGCTCATACCTGTTCGATGTGGTCTGCGAGAAGTTCACCAGTAACCCTAAAGTCAGAATAAAAAAGGGTCTTACAAGCCTCATACTTCTG
>Ga0007882_10000948_pt1 | contig 17043 bp, 24 predicted proteins | sample CryBogCBH12Aug01_FD_71195 | JGI IMG/M metagenome (GOLD analysis project Ga0007882, IMG submission 71195) | Freshwater microbial communities from Crystal Bog, Wisconsin, USA - CBH12Aug09.1 | ecosystem: Environmental > Aquatic > Freshwater > Lake | place: Crystal Bog, Wisconsin, USA | collected... | reverse complement strand
TGGGCGTGACGACTTTCAATTTGTCCGGGGAGATCACGCGGACGCCGCGCCCCTTCATCTGCTCGAAAAACCCGGCGGACTTGACGTTGCGCAGGAAAAACACGCACTCAATGGGTTTGACATCGGTGCCGGTGGAAATCATGTCCACGGTGACGGCGACGCGCGGGAAATAGCTATTGCGGAAATTGGTCAGGATTTCATCCGGCGTGAGGCTGGAGGTTTTGACCCATGTAGTTTTTTTGACCGGCTGGCCTTTGTCATCTTTCACCACAACTCCCGATTCGTCGGTGACGATTTCCTCTTTGCGCGTAAAGCCGGTGCGGTAGGTGATTTTTTCGCAGAACTCGTTTTTCTCAGCGAATACCTCGCGGACCATGCGGACGATGTCGTCGGCATGGGAATCGTCCTTGGCAAAGATGAGCGTCTTGGGGACTTCGGAGCGTTCGGGGAACGCATCGGGCAAAACCTTGTCCTTATATTCACGAATCACGGTGCGGATTTGACTTTCGTTGACGACATCGCGGTCGAGGTCGGTCGCCGTGTAGGTCAAATCGGTCTGCAGTTTTTCAATGCGCTCGGCACGGGTCAGTTTCTGGCGCTTGTCCACATAGACGCCGGTGGGATCGGCCACGATGGTTGCACCTTGCTCGGTGACGCGGGTTCGCCTTTCCACGGTTTGGCGGAATCGAAGCCGGAGCCTTCCTCGTTCGCCTCGTCAAATTCGGCCTCGCCCTTGAGCATGGAGAATAGGCGCTGGATGGTGGTGATGACGACCTTGGCGGCGGGATTGATAGCGTTGGATTTCAGCCGCTGGACGGTGTAGAGCGTGGGAAATTTCCGCGTGTCGTCGAGCGGGGTGAAATTGGCAAATTCGTCTTCGGCCTGTTTGCCCAGGTTGCCGCGATCCACGAGAAACAGGACGCGCTTGGCTCCGGCGAACTTGAGCAGTCGGTAAGTGTTATTGACGGCGGTAAAAGTTTTGCCCGCGCCGGTGGCCATCTGGATCAGGGCACGCGGGTCGGCCTTGGCGAAGGATTTTTCCAGGCTGGTGATGGCTTCAACCTGCACTTTCCACAGGCCGGTTTCTTCCAGGGGCGGAAGTTCTTTCAACCGTTCGCGGAGCTGAGCAGGCTGCGCGACCCATTCGGCGAGCGTTTCCGGACGCGGGAAGCTGAATACTTTACGGCTGCGCGGCTTGGGGTCGAGGCCGTTGGTGAAAAAGATGACGGCGCCGTTTGACTCAAAAAGAAACGGCAGCGGACGGTGATGCGCCGGGAGGTTGGCCGGCAGACCGGCGGCGTATTTGGCGGATTGGGCTTCCACGCCGGTCAACGGGCCGTCGGCTTTAGCTTCCACAGCGCCTAGCGCCTTCCGGTCGAGGTAGAGCAAATAATCGGCGAAGCCAAAACCGGACTTCATCGGGAACTCACGGACGGCGATACCGCGTCCGGCGGTGAGATCCATGTCTTCACGGTTCTGAACCAGCCAGCCGGACGCGACGAGCTTGGCATCTATCTCGACGCGGGCTTTTTGTTCGGGCGTGTCGGACATTGGGGTCAGGACTGTGTGGTCGGCAACTTCATGCCGTCCCAAAGTTCGCCGCGATCCAGGGCGGCGAGCATTTCGTCGTTGATGGCGAGCCATTCCTTCACGGGAACACTTGTATAGTTTTTAACCGTGAATATATCCTCGGCCGAACCAAGCAACTCCGCCGCATGGCCAGCCTTTAGCAGTGACTCGCGGGCGCGTGAGATATTACCGGTCAAAGCAAAAGCAATATAGATGGCTTGCCAGCGATTTGCTTGATCACTCAAGGGAGCCGCACTTATTTCGCCAGCAGAGTCAAAAAAATCAATAACTTGTTTCCACGCATGGGCCGATACAAGCAGTCGTTTCCTTCTTGATGCCTCCGTTAAATTAAATGCAAAAATCAACAATCTGGAGGGGACTTTGTCTCCTTTGACCTCTCGATTTAAGCAAAATGTAAAGGATTCCACTGCCGCAGCATAATCTTCCGCAGCCATGCCGGACTCGGCCCGGCATTCCTGAATAATCGCCTGACGTGATGGCGGAAGTTGATCGGAATGTTGGAGAACATAATTGCAAATCTCCAAGGCTTTTGGATGGTTTTGTTTTTTTCGATACTGTTGTAGCAGCCAATTAAATGAATCTGGATATGCAGGATCAATTTCCAGTGCGCGATTAGCTAGATCCATCGCCTCTTCAGGTGCGGCTAACATCATTTTCAACCTAGCCTGGCACGTCAAACTTTCAGCGTGATCGGGAAAATCTTTCTCCAATATCAGCAAAAGCCGCTCGCCCCTTCCGACGTCAACGTCTTTAATCGCCTCGTTTGTCTGTGAGATTAAAAAATCAATTCCATTACGGTTAAAATCTATCAGTTTCTTTAACAGTTCCCGATAATCCCGGACGATGGGCTGTGATTCCGGCTGTTCATCCAGCACAAAAATCTTTTCACATAGTGCCGCGCTTGGTTGGTAGCGGATGGTTGATTCAATGGTTACTCCAAGAGATGCCGTGGCGGCAGCAAACCTCTTTGTGAGCGGACTCTCCTTATCGCGCGGAAGGTTTGGAACCGGTGAAGCCACGTAATGTAATTGCGGTACCCGCTTAAAATCCGATTCCGAAATCGTTTTTGCAACGGCGGCAACGCCATTGACATTCTGCTCATTGAGACCGAACAACAGCACAACCAAATCCGGAAGATGCAATGTGCAAATTCCCCCCACATCAGTCAGGCCGGTGCGGGAATCGATTAAAACAAAATCTGGCTTGAATTCACGGGCAATGGCTGCTTTCCAATTTTCAACAAACGGCTCTCCTATCCCATCATTGTAGAGTTTAACCCAATCCAGACTTGCTCGCGCCGAATTGTAAGCGCCATCCTTTTTGCCGGCCGGCATAATCCATAGCTTGCCTCGCAAATTACCTTCAAGCGTGCATGGATGGACATATTTACTTATAGCAGGAGCTTTTTTGGTGTTTTCAAACTCTGTTACATATTCAACAACTCCTGGCTTATTGGCGACGGTATTAAAATCTTTGAAACTATCCAAGCCTGGTGCTTCCAAATCAAAATCAATCAAAACAACACTGCGACCTCTTTGCACGAGCATTGCCGCGATATTGGCTAACGAGAGTGATCTGCCGACGCCGCCTTTATAGGAATAAAACGTGATCCAGAAAGGTTTCATTTGCAAAGGATAGCTACACGGTTTAAACCCAGTGCTGGATTGCGAATGTTTTGATTCCATCCAGTCTGATTATCGTTTGTTCTGACCGAACACTGAAAGCCGGATAGATCTTTAAGATCGGGAAACATGGCTTCCAAGTCTGACGTTTCCCTGTAATCGGCAATTCGATTTACCCCCCGCCAGCCGCGCTGTTTCAGCCATTCGAACGCCGCAGGAAATTGTGCAAGCACGCGGATGTAATAGGACATCGAGCGAGTAGGAACTTGCGAACCACTTTCCCATTTGTGGAAAGTTTTTTCGCCCAAGCCGAGTATTTCGCTCATGTCGTCCTGACGATGGACGCCGAGTATTTCACGAATTTGTTCAAGTTCTTGTCCTGTCAGTTGTTCTGTGGATTCGGCGACTACAGATTCGATGTATTGAACGGTTTCACCTGGGAACAGGGTTTCGCCGCATTTGTCACAGCGATCCACCCAGATGTCGGCGACGGTGACGGGATTGTCGTTTGGGATTTTTGCGAGATGGGTGATCTGGATTTGTTCAAACTTGCCTTCCCCACATTCGCGGCACGGTTTCCCGGCCAGTGTCTTGGTTGGTTTTGGAGGATTCATATTTGTGGTAATCTTGGTCCCGGCTTATGGTCATGTGCGTAAACCGTTATTAAATCGTCTGATTCAAGCCAAATTTCGACATAGATATCATCACCTTCGGAAATTGTAACATTGGCCTGAACATCATCGGGAATAAGTTCGCGTTTACCTTTTTTTGGTTTTCTGGAAAAAATTGATTCGTATTTATGAAATACTTTTTTACCCGCCTTAATGTGCTGAATAATTGCTTCACGAAGTGCTGATTCAGGGATTGAATTCTTCTCGAGCCATTCACTTGCTGTGCCCTTGAACATAACTGTTTGACTCTGCGCACAGGCTGCTTGAATTCGCTCCAATTCTTCGGCATTTGCCAGCGGTGGAAGAAAACTTGCATGTATGTATTGACACATTTCCATTTTAGCGGTAAGAATGCAAGTGTTCTTTGGAACTATTTTGAAAAAAAATCGGAACCGACAATGAATTTGGGTCGGCTACACTACAGGTTGTGGTGTCCATAAACCTCCATTGGAGCTCGCCGTTTTTTTCCGCCATTGGTTTCATGGATTGTGTCTGGTGCGAGAATATGCTGACTGATTCAGACTTGCACCAAAAAAATGAAATTGAAGTGCGAATACGCACGTAAAAAAAATTCATCAGAACGGAAGAAGAATTTAGTTATAGAAATAATTTTGACCCTTGTGGGTTAGAACGGAAAAGGCCGCAAGACGTTAGCGCGTCCTGCGGCCCAACCGAGATCAGCAAACAAACCGAGGCTCGTTGCCGACCGGCGTGAATAGTTACAACTCCATTATTGGGGTGGTTCAGCCAAAAAGCAAGTGTCTCAACGCCCAGAAATAAAACGGGCGATCAGTGAGAAAGCAGCACTATGGCAAACCTAAACTTGTTCACGCATCCGGCGACGTTTCGCCGGATCAATCCAAAATTCCTGAACCATTGGCTCACGCCGCATCGGGAATATCTCGCCCAGCGCAACTTCACGCTGCCGGCGACGAACGTCGAAGGGCCGATTGATTATGAACACCTGGGCGCGGTGTTCATGGAACCGGACGCGGCGATGCCGCGCCAATTGATGCACTCGGCATCGCTGATCCACGAAATGGCGAACGAGGACGCGATGAACGCGCTCATTGATGGCGCGGGGCAACGCAACATCATGCTGGAGGAACAATCCTGAATACATCCGCGTCCTGCAGAACCTCACCGGTTGGCAAAAGCGTGCCTGGCTCGACGGCGATTGGGACATTGCCGCCGGCCAATACTTCACAACGCTTCGCCGCGAAGTTCATGTCGTTGCCGATTTTGATGAAACTCGCGCCCGTGAATTTTTTATGGCTTTGGACTACGGGTTCGCGCATTACACCGTCGCTCTTTTGTGCTGCACCGATGGCGACGGGAATATTTTCGTCGTGGACGAACACGCGGAACGGCTTTGGCTGCCGGAGCGCCACGCGGCGGCAATCAAGGCGATGGTAGCCCGGCACAAAATCGGCGACCATAAATTAACCGTCGGGGATCTGAAACGTATTGTGGCCGGCGCGGATGTGTTCTCGCGCCAGAGCGACGGCACCACCATCGCCGCGCAGTATGCGAAGCATGGCATTTCACTGCGCTGCGCGAACACCGATCGCGTGAACGGCTGGGCGGAAATCCTGACTCGGTTCGGTGATGTCGAGGCCGGGATTCGTCCGACACTTTTTATTCACCAGCGGTGCGGCCGTTTGATTGAAACCCTGCCGACACTGCAACACGATCCGAACCGGCCGGAAGATGTGCTGAAAGTGGATGCCGACGAGGACGGCATCGGTGGTGATGATTGCGCGGATGCGCTGCGGTATGCGGTCGCGACGAAGGTGCGGACGGTCACGCAACGGAAGTTGCGCGGTTTTTAACACTAGAGGCCAACCCTGAACGCCTGTCAAAGTGCCGCAACGTGTGGCCGACCATCAAACCAATCACGCCCCAGCGCCGACCCTTGGGGATGGAAGGGTCGAAAGCGCAAGGGATGGGTGGGGGCAATTTGGGGGAAATATGCCCCGACTAATTTTTCAAAACAGCGGAGCGGCGGAGTTGGCGTGAAGGATGCCTGCAAGCTGGCGCAACGATAGCAGCGCCACGGGCGGTAGCGCGACCGCCGGGGACGGCGGAGCTATCGGTGTGACAGTGAAGCAGCGGGATAGCACACAACGCCACTTTGTGGGGCATTTACTTCCAGCACAGGGTCTCGGGGTTCCCTGTGCGCCCGGAATAAATGACCGGAGGGTCACCCACAAAGTGTGTTGTGTGATTGTCCCGGAAGCATTCCTGCATGACAACGGAGCCGCGAAGCTCACGATATTTTTCGGGGCGTCTGGACTCGTTCCCTGGCGTCGTTGCGCCAGCGGGACGACAATATTCCCCGACTCCCCGACGCTGGAGCGTAGCGGAATGATGGCCAGTTTGCGGGTGTCAGGGTCAAACCTGAGACAGCAGGCCGCGAAGCCCAGCGCTGGGGTGTCGGTCTAAATTGGTTTTCGCAGTGAGTCCGGCCAGTTTTGGGAGTGCAGCGCTCTGGAGCGCAATGAAATGCAGCGAAAGATTAGCGGAGCGATCAAAAGCTGGTCGGTCTCACGAATAATCATGGTGGCTTGCACCGGGCGAAGCCTTGCGGTGCTATTGCATTTGCCTTCGGCGATAGGCATCGCCTCGCGCCGTAATCTGTTTCTGGCCGGACGAAGTCTCGCGGCCTATTGGTTGCCTTGGCCGATATGCGGAGCATCGCGGCCTGTCTTTCCCCGCTCGCCCGAGCGCGATCAGCGAGAACCGGAGTGTAACGACGGTTCGAGCCGCGCGAGGAGCGCAGCGACGAGGGTCTTTGCAGACTGCCACCGTTGGGCGTGGCCGGTTTTATCCGGTCTCGCCAGTTTTTGACCGTCGGAACGTAACGATAGCGTTCCGCCGTCGTTTGCGGACGCGGCAGTGAAGTGGAGCGGTCGGAAAGCAGGTGAGTCCGGCCAGGCCGCTGGCGGAACAGGGTCGGCACTTGAAGCGAGGCACGAGCTTAAGCGCTGACGCTGTGACGCCGGGCATTTTTTTTGGGTGGAGCGATAGCGACAGGGAATCAACCCACTAACTTTTCCCTGCCTGGCCCGCGCCTGAATCATCCGCCAACCTGAACGGTTGAATGGCGCGGAAAACTTTCGCCAACTTGCGACGCCCTACGCGTGCGCGCGGGCAGCGAAAGGGCCGCGAGTGTGACGTTCGTAAACCGGTGAAGCGGCCCGTCCGAGCGGCGTCAGCCGCGATGGTGAGTGTCAGGCACCGCGCACGCGCCTGATGTGCGGCCTGAGTTATTGAGCGAAGCGAACACAACAAAACTCCGCACAACATTCGCCAATGGAAACCGTGAATGGGTTGGCGCGTTCGTATCTATTGAGCGCACGCGAACACAATTGGCTAGAGCCTGGCCGGCGATTGAGGCATTTCAATTCCACTGATCCTCACGGTGATTGCGGCGGTTCAAACCAATGGCTGAGAACTTCAATTAGTCTGGGGTCATCAAATGGTTTCTCCGTGCGTTCACCGGTTACAGCAGTGCGAAACAGCAGACCAGCAACAGCGCCTGCTGTATATGCCGCTGGCTTGGAAACTGAATCCGGTCGGTTGCGAGCTAGTCCGTAAAGCATTATCGGGTTAACTTGGCTTGGTTTGACAGTGTCACAACTGCCATCATCATATTCGACACGAATACCAGTTACGCGTGGAATGCGCGCTGGGGTGGTGGGCGATGCCTCTGGATCATTCATTTGTAATTATACGGTGAATGAGTTCCGCAGCACTAAATCCGGCGATGATCCATAGACAAACATTGGAACTATGCAGAGCACTACGCAAACTCAATTCATCCTCTTTGGCTGTCTGAATGCTCTCAGGAATCTTCTGCTTTCCCCTTTCAATATATCGGCCGATAATCTCGCGGGTTTGGCGGCGTGTCTCCGTGAGTGCGCATAGCGCCAATATCAAAACAATTGTAATGGCTAACATATTTGGTTTCGGTGGTTCTTATAATATGTCTCGTCAAGGTTTGGAGTCCAGAGGTTTACGACCTTTGGCGCAAGGTTTGGGGATGCGTAATCCCCGATAAAAAAATCGCGGCGAGCCATCAAGGCGAAGCCGCGAAAAATTTTATGGGGTGCAACTATTGTTGCATTGACAGGTTCAGGCCGTTTCCGATTTGCAAATCTGCGGCTTGGCATTTGGGTCGCTGGTGTAAATCAAGGGCTGGCCGCATTTGTGGCAGTTGTGCCAATAGCAACCGGTATCGCGGTCTTTTTGGCTGCGGCAATACCAGCGGATGCCGCACATGGCGTGTTCGTCGGGGCTCTTGTAGGTGCGGGCCTGCGCGGTGCGGCGGCGCCAATCTTCGGTCTTGGCGAGTTTCTCGGCTTTGATTTTTTCGCGGGCGACTTGCAATAAAACTTTCGCGGCAGCTTTGGCTTCGCGCTCGTGCTGCTCGGCGGCGCGTTGGGCGTCGCATTTCGCTGCCTCTGCGGCTTCGGCTTCGGCTTCAAAAAACATCAGGTCTTGATTCATGTAAAAAAGCCGCGCCTGTCACGCGCGGCGTTGTGGGTGGTCAATCTTCGTCCGGCATCATCACGGTGATGGCTGGCTGCGGGTCATCCATGTCGAGCGGGCCGCAAGTGGCAATCAACTTGATGAGCTTGGCGCGGTGGTTGTCGTTGCGAACATACAAGGCAACCGGCACGCGGTCGGCGTGGCCGTGGCTGCGGAGGATGGCAAAGCGCAACATCCAGACGATGTCCCAAAGCCGTCCGGCTTCGTCCTGGCACTCTACGCCAGCGGGAACGGCGACGTAGGCGTCAAACACTGTCCGTGTCAGGAACACCGGAAAGCTGATTCCGGCTTCCTTGGCGGTCTTGGTGACTTCGACCTGCACGCCGTCGGCGACAGCTTGCGCTCGCGTGTAGGCATAGATGACAGGGCCGAAGGGTGATTCGTTTTGTTCTGTGTTCATAATATCAGCGGTTAAGAATGGGAATTTCAGACTGTGCAGAAATGCGCTCCAGCTTGGGGCTGGGCTGAATTGTCACCGGCTTGCCAAAGCGCGGGACTATGGTGCGCGGCTTCTGAACCACGGCGATGACGGCGGCGCAATCGCTCACGCGGATGACTTGGCAGGGCTGGCCGGCATACTCGACAACGTCGCCAGCGCGAAGGGTGTAAATGTTGGTCATAAATATCCTGTGGTGAAGATCACGCAGGCCGTTGGTCGCCGGGGTAATAGGTGGGATACTTCTCGTGCGGGTCACCGGCACCACGCAAACGGAACGCTCCGCACGGGTGCTGCCATGCTTGGCGCTCGCGGTTCCAATGGAAACCAACCTGCGCCAACTGCTGCCGCAAACTGGCGGCGGGCTGTTCTTTGAAGGAAACCCAAATCCACTTGCCGACCACCTCGGCTAGATTGAACAGGTCGGGATTGACGGTGTGCAACAAGGCCAAAACCTTGTCGGTGGGCAACGTCCGGTTTGCCTTCCGTGCCTCGGTATCAATCGGAAGTCGGGTGTCCGGCTTCGCGGCTGCGCTCTGCGCCAACGGCGCGGTGTCACTGGTCAACTGTGCGGCTCGGCTCACGAGCTCTGAGTTCTTTTTTTGTGATGTAGTTTTCATGTGCTTTTTTTTACTGCTCTGCTGTGCGTATTCGGTCTGTCGCCCTTCACGAAAAAGCCGCGCCCCCAGCCCTCCTGCGTGGAAGTAGTCTTCAGAAGGAGCCGCGCAATGGCGGGCTGGTGTGATTGGGCAAGGCCGTGAGGGCGACAGAAAGAAACGCAGGAGCAGAAAAAATCGGCACTGGAAACGAAGCTGCCGACACAAAAAACCAACCATTAACCTTTCGAGCGCAGCGAGCAAACTATCCACGACCGTAGGGAGCCAATCCTCTATTGCTTGTCCTCGACGACAGGCAACGCCTCGCGTCGTAATGCTGCACCTGGCCGGACGAAGTCTCGCGACCTTTGGTCACGCTGCCGGAAGTGTGACCAATCACACCATGACGAGGAGCGTGAGCGACGAGGAGTTCGACGCCGGACAGCGCGGTAAAGCATGGCGAACCTGAATGCATTTCTTGGAACCAAATCATTCGCGAACCTATCTCGTCCAAATCGCGCGCGCTGTCAGCGAAAGGCACGCCGACCGTGACTTTCGTAAACCTGTGAAGGCGTGCCGGTGCGCGGCGACAGACGGCGTCAGCCGGCTGGCCGCGCATGAGCGTCGGCGTCCGCGCGCGGAAATTGGCATTCGTGAATGGAAACCGTGAAATTGAAGCGCGACTCGTCATTGCTGAGCGCAGCGAACTAACTTCCTATTGAGCAACGCGAACTTATTTAATTGCTGGCACGATGCCGAATTAAAATCCGTCAAATTTATTTTTGCACAAAATTATGCATTCCTGTTCGTGGGTGATGACATTGTGTGCGTAATTGTGCGCGAGTGTTTTTGAGGGGCGAAAATATTTTCTAAAACCGATGCTAAAGTTCGCTCGTGCCGGCGAACTCTACCCATCTTGATTACGACGCGAACATCGTTGCGTGGCAACGTGCGCGTGATGTTTTCGCTGGTGAGGATGCCGTCAAAGCCGCTGGTGAAAAGTATCTGCCGCGTCTGGATTGTCAGGATGACAAGGAATATCTCGCCTACAAAAACCGTGCTTCTTTCTTCAACGCCACTGCCCGCACCGCTGATGGTTTTGTCGGTTTGATTTTCCGCCGTGATCCAACTTTCAAACTTCCTGAATCCGGCGGCATCGCTGATGCACTCACCGAGTTTGTCGAGGACGCCGACATGCTTGGCACATCGCTTTCTGCTTTCTCCAAGAAACTCGTCACCGAAATCATCAATGTCGGTCGTGCTGGCACGCTGATTGACTGGAACGAGGAAGCCGAGCAGCGCGCTTACGCTGTCGCTTACACCGCTGAAGACATCATCAACTGGCAGACGGAACGGGTGAACGGTCGCAACGTCCTCACTCTGGTCGTGCTCCAGGAGACGTGTCAGAAATCTACCGCTGATTCTGATCCCTTTATCCGGGAAGACATCCAGCAACTTCGCGTTCTCAAGCTCGTGCCGCCGCAAGGTGCGACTGACAACACCAAAGCCGACTGGTCTTACCTTGTCGAAATCTGGCAACTCCTGCCCAAGAGCCAAGGCTCTGGTAGCGGCTTTATCAGTCGTTCGTTCTGGAATGGCATCTTTGGGAATGGTCAATCGTCCAGCCAATCCAACAAGGAATGGAAGCTGGTGGACACCATCACGCCGCTTCGCCTCGGCAAATCGCTGCCGCTGATTCCCTTTGTCTTTCATGGTCCGCGCCATTCCCTGCCCGAAGTGGACAAGATTCCGCTGGCTGACATCATCTTCAAGAATCTGGATCACTACCGTCTGGATGCTGACTACAAGCATGGGATGCATTTCACTGCACTGCCCACGGCTTGGGTGAGCGGGTTCCCGAAGGAATCGTCGCTGCACATTGGCAGCAGCACGGCATGGGTGGCTGATTTACCCGGCGCGACGGCAGGTTTTTTGGAATTTCACGGTCAAGGGCTGATGACCTTTGAACGTGCGATGGATCGTGACGAGCAGCTTATGGCCGTGCTCGGCACCCGAATGTTGGAATCCAAGAAGCGCGTTGGTGAAACCGCCGCTGCCATCGAGCTTCGCCAGAGTGGTGAGAATTCCATCCTGAACACCGTTTCTCTCAGCATCAGCTCTTCGCTGACGCAAGTGCTGCGCTGGGTCTATTGGTGGAACTCCACTGAACCCATTCCTGACGCCATTGGTCCTGACCTTGTCCTCGCCAGTCTGAACACTGATTTCAGTATCACCGGCATGTCGGCTTTGGAGATCACCGCGCTCGTGGCCGCATGGCAAGCCGGTGCCATCAGTCAGGCCACGATGCTCGACCTGTTTCGCGCCGGTGAAGTCATCGCACCTGGTCGCACGAACGATGAAGAAATCAAACTGCTGGCAACGCAGAAACCACCACCGGCAACAGCTCCGGTGAAACCACCGATGGCTGACAGCAAAAGTGAAACCCCTCAACCAATCACCTGATTTATGGCCCTAAAATTCAAGTATGCAACGAAGCAGGAAATTCCTGCTGAACAACAGGCTTTCTACGTCGAGCGCGATGGTGCCTGGCTGCTCGATGCCGATGGTGTCGTGAGTCAGTCCAAGCTGGATGAGTTCCGCCAGAACAACATCACGCTGACGAACCAACTGAAACGGTTTGATGGCATTGACCCTGACGCCATTCGCCAACTCGCTGATGACAAGCGCAAGCTGGAAGAGGCCGCGCAGATTAAGGCTGGCGAAGTGGACAAGGTCATCGCTGCCCGGCTCAAGGCCGAATTGGACAAGATTCATGCGCCGGTCGTGGCCGAACGTGATGCGCTGCATGGTCGCTTGACGGCAATCCAGATTGATCAAGCCGTTGTGAGTGAAGCCACGAAACGTGGGCTTCGTCCGACCGCTTTGACTGACATTACCGCCCGCGCCCGCCAGACGTTCAAGCTCGTCAATGGCGTGCCGCAGGCTTTCGAGGCTGACGGCCAGACTGCCCGCACGGGCAAGGACGGCGTGTCGCCGATGACTTTGGCTGAATGGGTGGATGCGTTGGTGTCCGACGCTCCGCACTTGTTCGAAGCAAACGCTGGCAGCGGTGCTGCTGGCTCTGGCCCCGGTGGGGTTGGCAACCGGTCCGCGAGGAATCCCTTCCGCAAGGAATCGTTCAATCTCACGGAACAAATGAAAATCCAAAAATCCGATCCTGCGCTGGCTGCTCGCCTCAAGGCGGCTGCCTGACGGATCAAAAACACAAAACTTAGTTTATGGCCAAGACACAACTTGCAGACATCATCGTGCCAGCGCAGTTCGCTGGTTACGTTCTTCAGCGCACGGCGGAGAAATCCGACCTGTTTCAATCCGGCATCGTCGTGCGGACGCCGGACTATGACGAGCGCGCCAGCCTCGGCGGCACGCAAGTCAATATGCCGCACTGGAACGACCTGACGGGCAACCGCCAGCCGCTTTCCGATTCGGCACCACTCGTGCCGGCGAAACTGGTCGCTGACCAGGACATCGCCCGCATTCACAACGACGGCAACGCTTGGTCGTGGAATCATCTGGCGACGGTGGTCGCGGGTGATGATCCGGCCTTGGCGCTGGCGAACTTCATGGCGGATTACTGGAATCGCCAGAACCAATACATGCTCATCAACTCGCTCGCCGGCGTGTTCGGTGCGGCGAGCATGGCGGGCAACCTGCTGGCGATTCACAGTGAATCTGTCGCCGCGCAGACGGCTGCAACCAAGCTGAACGGCGCGACCTTCGTGGACGCGACGCAACGGCTCGGTGATCGTGGCGACCGGCTGGTAGCTGTGGCGATGCATTCTGCGGTCGAGGCCGCGCTGCGCAAGCTCGACCTGATTGACTTCATCCCGGACAGCCAGGGTGAGACGCAGATCCGCGTGTTTCAAGGCCGGCGCGTCATCGTGGACGATGGCTGTCCCTCGCGTGCGGGCACGACCGATGGTCTGGTTTACACCACGTTCCTGTTCGGTCCCGGCGCGTTCGGCATGGGCTTCTCGGATCTGAACGGTGCGCCCGTGGAAGGTGGTCACGGCACGGAAGGTTGCGAAACGGCTCGTGATGCGCTCAACAGCGACACGATCCTCGTCAATCGTCGCCGGTTCATCCTTCATCCGCGCGGCGTGAAGTTCACCAGTGCGAGCGTGGCGGGTGCCAATCCGACCAACGCTGAATTGGCCAATGCCGCGAACTGGGTGCGCGTCTGGGAAAACAAAAACGTCCCGGTCGTCGCCGTGACGCACAACATCTGAACCAATGGCGTGCCGGTTCGCGCCGGCACGCCGCTTTACCAAATTATTTTATGGGTAAACTTATTCCTCGTAGTTTTGAACGGATTCGTTCGGGTGAACAAATCCAGCCGACAACTTTTACCAACGTTGCAGCGGCGGTCGCTGCTGGTGTCACGGCGGCGAAATTTCCGCGCCGCATCATCTACCTGTCCGCCGGTGGCACTGGCTCCGTGCCGTGTCTCGCCATCAGCGACGGCACGAACTGGCGGCAAGTCGATATTGGCATCAACGCCATTTGAGTGCGAGCCGCACCTGCCATTATGGACAAACCCTATCCAATCATTCGACGGAAGAGGCATCCTTTGCTGGCGGCCACCATGCCGGACGCGCCACCGGTGGTCACGATCTGTCCGCATTGCGGCCGGTCTTCTGGTGAACCGGTGGCCGTGCCGCAGGCGCCAACGGAAAAACAAAAACCTGACGATGCTTCAAACGTTTCCAACTCTGCTGCGCCGTAACGCGCCGTGGACGCCGCTCCAACGGCGGACATGGCTCGCGACTCGTCGCCACCGGCATCCGGCGGAACCTGCACCTGATCCAGACCCGGTGCCTGTGCCGGAGCCATTGCCTTTTTTGGCCGATATGGCGACGGGTTTTGACGGGCTGGCGGATAGTGAAAATGTCCTGTTTAACCTCGTTGCCGACGGCCCTGTGGCCCGGCTTAATGGTTCAGCTTACATTGCGGATTGGACCTGCGCCGATGCGACGGTGGTGCCGCATTGCATCGTCAGTAACCGGCACGATGGTTATGTCTTTTCCGATTCTTTCCCGTTGCCCAACTCGGGCAGCAAGGGGACGGTGGCGTATAAAATTCTGCTGCCTGCCGGCGGCAATTATCGCGGCCTGTGTCCTTATTGGGGGCCTTATGGTGGCTGGGGAATGTCCATGCTTTTGATCGCGTCGGGTGGGGTGAATGGCGGTGCTGATGAATCCCTCTACATTCAGACGCCCAAGGGCAGTTATTTTACTTCGTCGGTGGTTTTTCCCAAAGACGGGAATTTTCACTGGCTGATTTACAGGTGGGATGCGGACATCGGCTTTTACGAAATCTCGGTGGATGGTCTTCCGGAAACTGTCGCACAGGCCGGTTACGAAGAAACTTCTTACGACTGGGGCGAAGTGATGAACTTTTCATCCGAAGCTCAATCGGAATCGGCTGAGTGCATCAATGTTATTTCCCACGTTTCCTGGTGGGACCGGTCGTTGACGGATTTGGAAATGAACCTACTCATGACTGACTGAACAAAAATTATGAATGCAATCGCAATCAAACCTAAAACTGTGGAAGTGATGCCGGCACGCACGGCGAACTTCACCAACCTGTTCTGGCGCACCAGTGATGACGCCTTTCAGCGCAAGCTGACTGTCGTGGTCAACAACGTCGCCGTGATCCAAGTCACCGGCGCGGATTATGACGCGCTCGGTGAATGGACCGATGACGCCATCCAGAATTTGATTCTGGCGAAGTTCGGCCTCGAACTCGCGACGCAATAAATTATGCCGCTCACGCTCGTCAAGGAAACCGGCGCGGGTCTGGTGGACGCCAACAGCTACGCGGCCGTGGCCGATGGCAACGCCTATTATGACGGCCATCTGTATGCCTCGGCGTGGACGGCGGCGAGCGATGATCAAAAAGCCGTGGCCCTGGTGATGGCGTCGCGGCTGATTGACGCGGAATATCAATTCAACGGCACGCGCACGAATGCCGTGCAAGGTATGCAATGGCCGCGTGCGAAGTGCCCTGAGCCGGACAACGTCCATGTGCCGATCTCCGTGTTCCTGCCGATTCCTTGCGACTACGTTCAATATGACACCGTGCCAAAAGCCGTTGTCCAGGCGACGTGTGAGATGGCGCGGGAGCTGTTGATTGCGGACCGGACGACTGCGCCCGTGGGTGAGGGGCTGAAATATTCGAACGTCGGCAGCACGCAAACCGGTTACGACAAAACCGACCGGCGCCAAGTTCTCTCACAGGTCGCGCAAGTCATGCTGGCGAAATACGGTTCTCAAATCAGCGCCCATAGCGGCGTGGTGCGGCTGCAACGGGTATGACGGAGCAAATTCAAAATTTGAAACGGATACGGTTCATTCCGGAAATCACGCTCGGCAATGTGCTGCAACTCCTGACGATTGCGGCGGCGGTGGTGGGCTTGTGGGTGAGTCTCGACAAGCGGCTTGCCGCCGTTGAGATGCAGGAGAATTACGCCATCGAGGAACGGCACGATTTGAAAAAGAGTTTGGCGACGCTCGCCGAAAATCAGGCGGTGCTGGCGCGGACGGTGGATCGCATCAGCATCCTGTTTGAACAACACACGAAAGAACAACCGAAATGAAAACGAAAATTGTCCTCATTGATTTGGCTCTCATCGCGGCGGTCGGCCTGCTGGCCGGCTGCAATCTGGCACCGCTGAAAGGTGGCCGCGCCACCACGGCGGGCATCATCGGTCAAACCGTCATGCAAGGTGAGAATCCGGCGCAAGCATCCCGGCAGGATCAAGAGACCATCCGCACGAAATCTTACACCGTGCCGGCGGGTTCGCGACTGGTGGAGACGCGAGTCATCGCCGCCGCGGGCGGAGCGCCCGTCACCAATGCGCAAACCATGATAGTCAGCGCGCCGATGGCCGTTACCGAACATGAAGAGACGCGAGCAAAAACGGAATTGGGAGCGGCTCAGAAGGACACGGCGCGCGAATTGAGCGCGAAGCTGGCGAGCCTCAAGGGTATCGTCTGGGTCGGCGTGGCGTTGTTCCTGTTCGGGCTGGCCTCAATGTTTTACCCACCGTTGCAAGCCATCATCGGCAGTGTGACGACCAGCGTGGCAATTCTGGTCGGCGGCATTGCGCTGATGATCTTGCCGTCGCTGATCGTCGGCAACGAGCTGCTAATTTTGGGTGGCGTGGGCGCGGCGGTGGGTGTATGGTTTTTCGCACACCGGCATGGCCAGTTGCGCGGCTTGGTGGATGCGGCAAAGGCTGGTGAGGATGTCGGTCAGGTGACAAAATCCTCATGACATTCATGACAAAAATCTTTGCGCGCCGGCGCGTGTAAGTGCATGAACGCTGCGTTTAGTTATTTTTGCGACATCAAAAGCAGCCTTATTTTATGCGGTATTCATGCGCGTTGACGCCTTGACTCGCAAGAACGCGCCAAAGTTCACGCGGATTCGAAACCTCCACCGCGCACCATTCTTTTTATTCAATGCTTTCTCGATTTTTAGGGTTAAAACCAACAGAATTAAATTAAGCCGATTCCTTTTGAGGTTGTTTAAGTCTGTTTTCCAGA
>Ga0007882_10000947_pt1 | contig 17044 bp, 11 predicted proteins | sample CryBogCBH12Aug01_FD_71195 | JGI IMG/M metagenome (GOLD analysis project Ga0007882, IMG submission 71195) | Freshwater microbial communities from Crystal Bog, Wisconsin, USA - CBH12Aug09.1 | ecosystem: Environmental > Aquatic > Freshwater > Lake | place: Crystal Bog, Wisconsin, USA | collected... | reverse complement strand
CCACTTCCGTGGCGCGCCGCTGGCGGTCCTGGCAATGCCGGGCGCCCAGAACTTGCCTTCCGCGCCGACGCTCACGCCGGCCTTCACCAGGGCCTCGGTGAACACTTCGAATTTGGGCGGGAAATAACCGTCATGGTCCGCCGCCGATTCCAGTTGCCACGGGTAGCGCCCGGTCAAAATCGCCGCGCGCGACGGGGAGCATTTTGCATCGGTCGTATAGGCGTTATTGAAAATCAGCCCCTGGCGGGCAAGCTTATCAATGTTCGGCGTTTTCACCCACGAACAGCCGGTCGCCCCGAAATGCGACGCATCGTCCGCCAAAATAAAAAGAATGTTGGGCTTGCGGGCAGGCGTCGTCGCTTGGGCGGGACCGCTAACTATGACGGACGCACCGGCGACCAGCAACATTGAAACGCAGCGAGCGAAGAGGTTTGTGAAAGTTGAGTTCGAACCAAAGGCTCCTCGGCTGGCGGAGCTGCCGGCCAGAGCTGTCCCGGCAACATTAATGAACGAACGTCGCGATAAGGTTTTCATAGTTTAGCTACTCTTCACCCGGTTGACTGCCATCGGGATTGCTCAGGAGCGACTCGAGCGACCCACAATAATGTTTCGTGTAGGAGATGGTATCCCGATCGCACTTAGTGTTCCCGATGCCCGCTTTTCCAGCTTTCGGATTCAATTGATTGAGCACGTTTTGGAGAAAGCTCCGCGCCGCCAGCGCCTCAGGATTGCTGCTCGATTTTGGAACGACAGGCTCGGAAAAAGGCGCGTGGGACATGTCGTTCAACTCGCCGTTTTCGTGCAGCTTCCACTGGAGATTTTCGTCGTACCAAAAGGTGCCGAGCAGCACAAAGATCCAATCCCTGGGAGTCGTTAGCGGTTTTCCGAAAAGCAATGGCGCAAACGAGACTCCGTCCATGGGGCGATCGGTGGGGATATTCCCCCCCGCCAGCTCGGTGAAGGTCGTAAAGAAGTCGGTCGAATCGACCAGATTATTGCAAACCTGTCCCTTCGGAGTCGTGCCGGGCCAATGAGCAATCATCGGCACATGGGCCCCACCCTCCAACATGGTAAACTTGCACCCCGAGAGCTGTTTGCCTCCGTCAATGGTGGAGAATGCCCTGAAGGCGGGAACCGTTCCATTATCGCCGGCGAAAATCACGAGCGTGTTCTGTTCAATGTTGAGCGCTTTTAAGGTGCTCATCAGCTTGCCAACGAGCTTATCCATGTAAGCCACATTGTCTTGATAGTATTGGCTGAGCGACTCATTCGGACCGGAATCGGGCGTTCGCAGGATCGGATAATGAATATGGGACATCGGATAGTAGAGAAAAAAAGGCTTGTTCGCTTTGGTGGCAGTGGTTACGAAGTCTATGGCAAATTGATTTAACACATCCGGCATATACTGATTCGGAGGCAAGATTTTCTTTTGACCGTTTTCCGTATAATTTCCATTCCAGGTACTGAGCTTCTTGCCGGCTGCCGATCCACTGCGTTCAGAAACTGCCCCCGACTTGTCGATTTGGTAGTCAGTGCCATCTTGCATCCGCTGACCCGCCCAATAACTGCCACCGGGAATAGTCATCTCTTGGTCAAACCCCCAAGCCAATGGCTCCGAAGACAGATGCCACTTGCCGACTGAAGCCGTGACGTACCCGGCATGGTGTAACGGGGTGCACATTAACACCTCATTCGAGGGCTTCATGACCCGCTGCGATGAGTTCGAGGTCATCCCCGTTCTAAAGTTGAATCGCCCCGTCAAGATTTTTGCGCGGGCGGGCGCACACAGCGGCTCTGAGTAGCAGCGTTGAAACCGGATCCCAGTAGCCGCCAGTTGATCAATATTCGGCGTCTTGAATTTATCGGCGCCATAAACGCTTACATTTCCGATGCCGAGGTCGTCGGCCAAAATGAGAATGATGTTCGGCTTTTGTTTTGGACCGGAGCCCATCCCGTTTCCCTTGGATTTGGTCTCAGCTGGAAGTTGATCTGGCTCGTTTGCGAATAACGTGGTGACCGAGGCGAACATCAAGACGATCGGCAGCGTGAATGCGAGTGCACGCTTCATCATGTTCTTGCTATTATATTTATGCAAGCCGGACATATTGCGTTTTAAGGGATTTTGGAAAAGCTCACCACTGAAAAGTGGCCGGTTGATGATTCAAAGTCCAGTGTGACGGTGTCGTTGTTTCCATCCAATCGGTTGGCTCGGCAACGGCTTGCGGCTGGGCGGCGACGGACAAGGCCGCCCGCAGCGCCTTTTCCTGCTCCGGGCCAACCAATCGCTGGGGCCAACTGACGAAGAAAGGCAAACCACTGCGCGCAATCAAATCAAGCCATTGGCGGTTCTTTTCCCACGGAATCGCATCGGGGCGCGATAGCCCAGAGCAGTCCGGGTCACAGAGATAAAAAGCTCCGTTTTGGCAGCCGCGGAACGCCAGTGAGTTCACGCCCATTTTATGCGTGCGGTTCCACTCCCGGCCGCTGGTGTCGTCGCCAATGCGATCCAGATCAAAAATCCCGGCGGACAAATGGCTCATCGTATTACAACCATCCAGCAGCACGTCCTCACCCGCCGCCTCGCGCAGGGTGCGATAGAAATTAAGGATGATTTCCGCCGTCGTGCGGGAGCGATCGGAAAAAGCCCAGCCGTCGCGCGCTACTTGTTCGCCCATCTGGTTGCCATAGCTGCCGAAAATTTCAAACGTGGAAAAATCGTGTTTGACCAGCTCGTATCCCCAACTGCGGAATCGGTCCACATTTTCCGCAATGGCTTTCAATACTTCCGGGTTCGATGGGTCGAAACTTCCGGGACGAGCGGCCAGGCGCCAGCTCCTAGGACAATCCGGCCATGCTCGCAAAGGCCGATACCACAGGCCCGGCCGCGCGTGCATGGCTTTGATGGCCCGGGCGATTTCCGGCATGGTCGAGCCGAATTTTTCGTTGGTTGCCGTCCAGGGATTGCCATTGGTATTGACGCCCTGACGACCGGCTTGCCAGCCATCATCAATGACCATATAAGGCTGATTTTCGCTGGTCGGTGAAAGCGAGGCGGTAAACGCCGCGTCTTTCAGAAAGTTTTCCGCCGTATTCTTGCCATAGGCGCAATACCAATCATTGAACCCGTAAACCGGCTGACGCACTGGGCGCGGATTCGGGCACATCTGCGGGCAGAAAGCGCGCGCGGCAGCGAAGGCGCTTTCGTTTGCCTTGCCTGGCCGCGCCGTGATTGTGCAAACCGCCAAGGTGCGCCCGCCCAACTCCACGCCCACACCCCCACAGCGCACATCGGCCCACAAGTCAATGCCGTCGGCAGCCACCTTCCAGTGGCACAACGCCGCCGGACCGGTCATCACACCGTAGCCGTGCGTGGCCGTGCCATCGTATTCCAAAAAATACCACGGCATCACGCCGGCTTGTTGGAGCGGTTTCCATTCCAGGTCGCCGTAGGCGCGTTCCCAGGCATCGCCCAGAAAGCGCGCGCCGGCCTCATAACTCGCCGCCCAATGCAAATGAAGCTTTTTCACCGCCACCCCTGGCGCTTTCAGCGACACCGCTCCGCCAGACTGAATCGCGACCGTCACGCCCGCGCCAGACCATTGGCCGGCTTTATCGGAGGACAACGCCACCGGCTTATCCGTTAGCACCACCTCGATGGCAGCGGGGGGCTGGGTGATGTCCGTAAAACCGGAGGCCAGCAGACCACTCTGGCCCAATAAAAAAAACAACCCGATCAAGCCAAGCCAGCAGCGTTTAATGGATATCGTTGGATTCATAAAAGAATTTGTTTTGCAGTGATTGGCTTTGGTTCAAACGGCCCGGTCGCGTCCGTCCGCGCGTCAGCCCTCCAAAAAAATTGATTGTGATCGTCGAATGATAACGAATCTGCCCGTAAGCTGATAACGTGATTCAAATCGGGTCTCATTATCATTCTTTGAGGTCGCAATGGCTTTGCATCAATTCGATTTTCGATCATCCCAGCCAAATCGGCGATGTCCATGCTATATGGCCGTTCTGCATCATCACCCGGCAGAACCAAAATTCGCCCGATCTCTTCCTTTGACCGATCCAGTTTTTGTCGGCTGTCGCCGCACCAACCGGAATGACAGATTCGACTTTACCGTCCCGTAGAACCTGAATCTCCTTGATCGGATCTCCGGCTTCAGCCGTCAATCGAAAATTCCCGGTTTCGGTATCCAGGCTGCTCCCCATCGGGTGACCGTTGCAACTCAGCAACAGCTTCATCGCAAATCCGGATGTTCCGAAAGCTCGACGAGCTTTAAACGCCTCGTAAAGCGCCTCCCGCGTGAGTTCCCGCGTTAAGACAGCGGCACAGGAGATCCCCTGGTGATCGCCGCTGGCAATCAGACCGAATCGGTCTCCGCTGAGGAGCTGTGGCACGATCCAAGCGTTATGATGGGGCCGGTTCGCCACCCCAGGAGCGTTCGGCTGTTCCCCGGATCCGCGATGATCTTGGAAGACCTCCACCACCGGCTCAAAATCTGCTTTGTAGGTTCTCCAATCAAAGGTATGCCCCGCATCGGCTGGATGGTGGGGGGGAGCGATCAATTTCATGCCCTGATACGCTTGCCACAGCGGCGTGAAGTCACCGGGAGCGCCCTCGTCACGGGAATCAAGCACTGGCAGATCCCGATCGTCCTCAAACAAAATTGGATTCACATGCCCGTGAGGATCTGCCGTGAACTCATAGGCCCGGAGCCCCACAAATTTGCCCGGAAAATAATGGTATTCAGCCATTTTTTGAATAATTAATATTTCCGTATGCCAGAGGTTGTAGGAGTGATCGGTAATTGCGACAAAATCATCGTTTTGCACATCCTGAAAGAACCGATACTTGCTTTGAATATCCCGATCATGTTCCCGCACGCAAACCGAGAACTCCGTGTGGCAGTGGGTCTGCCCCATCGCGTGAATGAAACCGTCGACCATCGGATTGGGAATGACCGGGTTTTTAATCGATTTTATTGATGTTTTCACCGCTCGTTGCATCATGGGAATCGCGGTCGCAACCGGCTGCGCATCCAACCGGACGCGAAGCCGTCCAATGCCAACTTGCCCGCGCGAATCATGCAACTCTCCCGATCGCATAAACCCGGTGCGCCTCCCATCCTCCATGAAAGCCGACGTCAGGGTGTCAGCATTCAGGGAATGGGAAATCGTCTGATCAAACCGTGCGTTTTTAATCATGCAGACGGGAGTCGTCCACCCTCGTTCCTCCAACAAACAAATCGAGAGGTTCGAATATTGATGTGATGGGTTTTCCATTCCAGGATTTATTACAGCCAATGGCATTGGGTTCTCCAGCTTTGCAAAATCGACCGCTTTTTTTAGTGCGTGCTGCCTCAGCATGAGATAAACACGCCCGTTGTTGTTTTCAATAATTTGGGTATGCGCACACCCAGCCGACTCGGGCAACACACCACCATTTTTTGCATCAACGGGAACTGAAATCATGCCGTCTTTCAGCAGACCAGCATACGCTCTTCCTCTCGAATGAAAAAAAGTGGTTTGTGCGGCGTAGCGGTGATCTCCCGCCATCACGGGACCGGAACGACCGGATTTTCCAGACTCGGACGATTGATCTGCCTCGTCGTAAGCGGTGAAGGAGAACCAAATACCGCCCTCGCGCGCGGGATGAATGGAGGGAAAGATGCAGGAATAATCCGATGCGCTCAGCATGACCGGCGAACCCACTTTCACCCCAAGCTTGCTGAACTGCTGGGCTCGGACCACATACTGACCTTCAAAACTGGTGTAGGCCACGAACAAATTCCCTTCCTGGTCAAAGCAACATACGGGATCATAGCCGTTATGCTGCCCGTCCGTCACATCCACCGGTTCCCCGATTTTTCCCTCTTCCAACATCACGCACCGAACTTTTGTTTTTTTTCCGTCCCGCTCCTCCCACGCCAAAACCGACTTGCCTCCCGAGCTGCCCGAGGCGAGACGTTGAGGACGTCCCGTTGTCGGAATGGGCGAAGTTATTTGATCGAGAGCTCTCAGCTCCGCCGTTCGGATGGGCCACGTGGCACCCTGCTTTTCGACCCAAAAAATTCGTCCGCCTGCAAAACACGGATCAAGGATGTAGGTATCGCGGGCAAGCACGGTCTCTTGGGCGTGGAAATCGGGTTGAAAGATCAGACTTTCCCGGGTCCCCTGGACTCTCATGAATGCCAGTCCGTTGCCCCCCTCAGCATTTAGTATGGGATGATAACACTCATTCTTATGACGAGTTCCACTGGCGAATACGACTTTTTCAAGCGGGCTGATCTGCGTCGCCGCCAGAGCGACCTCGTCGGATTTTGCAAGATTGTCGGGCTTGGCATTCAATTCAGCCTCTGTTCCGAGTCCGATCCCAGCGCAGGCGCAGCCCGTCAGTTTTAAAAAGTATCTGCGGTTCATAAATCTAGACTGAATCTTTTGCGGCAGATTTGCAACTGCATTCCTGAGTTTCTGGTGGCCAAGGGCGCATCCTGACACTGCCCCGAAACTTCCGCCGTTCGGAGCGCCGGCTTGCAGCCGGCTTTGCGCGTTCATGCCGGCCAAATGGTTAGAAAACACTGACCGCATACGACCAGCGGAAGCGTTAAGCCGGTCACAGACCGGCGCTCCCCGGGGCAGGGTCGGGACGCGCCCGGTGACCAAGATTGCGCCGGGAGACGAAAGCCTCTGAAAAAGCTCGCACGTTCCGTCCGTGGCGTCATGTGGTGGCATCGTCGTGACAATAAGCAGTGCTTTCATGCGTCATCTAATTTCCATAGTTGTGACCATGCTTATCCGGTTGCTTGCCAAAACCCAAACCGGGCCGGAAAATTAACGCCGAGACGCCGAGGAGCGCGGAGCATCGCAGAGAAGGCCGTCATGCTCGTGGGCGTGGCATTTGGAGTGCAGCAACGGGTTGCCGCTTTGGTCGCGGCGACGCGTCGCCGCGACCAAAGCGCGGACGCGTCCGCGCACTCCACACGCTCCCGCCCTCCGCGTTCCTCGGCATTGCTTGGCGTCTCTGCGTTAATTCGCTATCTGGACGGCTCCGTCTTTTGGCAACCAACCGGATATGCACAGATGACGATTTTCTCCAACAGCGATGCCGTCAGTTCCTACCCGGGGTTTTTGAATGATCGTCCACCGTGGAATTATCGTTCGACAGAGCCACACCCACGAACGTGTCGGCGCACCCGTAGTAGAGGAACCATTGTTTGTTAAAGAGCACCAGGCCCTCGGTAAACGTTGTGCCCTGCTGGTATTGGCCCGATTTTTCCCAGAGAAGCTCCGGCTGGATGTAAGGGTGATCCAGCCGGGCAATGAGTTTACCCGGAGCCTTCGCATCAAACAAAGCCTGCATTCCCGTATAAACCCCGGCCGAAAGTCGGGGATCGCCTTCGTTATCAGGGCTGCCGTTTTTGCCGTTGTAAAAGAGGATGATACCCTTGTCCGTCAGCAATGCCAGGGGACCCACCTCGTCCAGCATGCTGTCGGCAAATCCCTTGCGGGTGGTCATCACCTTTGTCCCCTGCCCCCAATGGATGAGATCATCGGAACTGGCCAGGCTGACGGACCTCACGCCGACATACATCCAATATTTGCCGTTGATTTTGGCGGCAACCAAATGGCCGGCTTTAATTTCCTGCACGATGGCGGCCGATTTCTGTCCGATCCCGGCGTAGCCCTGCTTGGTCCAGGTATGCAGATCCTTGGAGGTGGCCACTCCCAGCCTGATTCCCTTCGTAGCAATGCCGCGCGCATACATGGTGTAAGTCAGATAATAGGTGCCGTCCGGACCTTCCGCGAGCCGGGGGTCTTCGCAACCGCCATACCATTCATAATCCTTCTGGTCATCCTCCGCGGGAAACATCACCGGCTCGGGTTCCTTGACAAAATGAATGCCGTCTTCGCTCACAGCCAAACCAATCCGGGAGGTAAATGAGCCGATTTTTCCCTTTCCGGAATCATCTTCCGCGCGATAGAGCACATAGATTTTCCCGTCCTTCACCACCGCCGCCGGGTTAAACGTGTGCGTCGCTTCCCAATGCACGGGCACTTTCCTCATCGGGCAGTCAAACACGCTGGCGGGGTCAGGTTTGATGACCGGTTGCGCGTCGGCTGGGCGACTGAACGGCCCGATGGCCCAGTCCGGCAAGGCTGGTTCAGCCGCCCACGAGGAGGTCGGAATGAGGAATGCGGCGCATAAAAGTAATTTGAGGTTTTTCATTGGGACTGTTTTTTGCGGGGGGAACTTTCTTGTATTATGTGGGATTCCGCACGGATGTTGATATCTGATCTTAAAGACGTTGCTCAGATTTTTGATAGAATTTTTCGTTTCGGCACTGGTCATCGCCTTATCGGGCTCCTGGGGAGACAGCCGGGGTTTGTCCCTGCGCATTGGCACCAAGGGCCAAGATGCCGACATTCCACCCTTCCACGACAACGCTGGGTTCGCCTGCCAGGGCGGGCGGACATTCAATCTCCACTGACTTCTTATCGCCAGGCGGCACGGAGAAATAGTTGTCGCCGTAGAAGCATGGACGCAGAAGTTTTTTGTCTGCATCCAGAATTTTGATGCGAATGAAGAAAGCAAGCTGCCCGCTCGTGTTCTCCAACGAGACCTTGATAATGGATTTTCCGTCCTTGTTGATGGTATGGGTCCTCACCGATAGCCTTGCCCCCGGCATCTGGTTTAACTCGGAGAAATCCCCTTCTGATCCAAAGGATGCACTGTCACTTGTCCTCCAGTAAAACGTATCATCCAGTATTTCATTTTGCTGGTTCAATAGCTGACAGCGGACAAAGTGCGCCCCGGATAAATTGAGATCGGCAGCAACCGGGACCTTGATCAATCCGGTGGTTGATGTTTCCACGGGAAGCGATTTCAGCGGTGCTTCTGCCGACCAGGCCAACCCCCAGTCGAGCTTGCGGACTTCCGCCTTCACCTTGAGATTCGCAGACGGAGCAAAGGAGTTGTTGACGGCCGTGACATCGCTTTCTTTATAATTAAATTGGGCGTGCAGCGACTTGTTGGCATGGGCTAAATAGTAGAGCGCTGAATTCGCCTCAAGCGTGTAATCATAAATGCGCGAACAGATTTGCGGGTGGGTGTTGTTGACCGTCCAGAGCGCGTAACCGGTTGCGAAACGGCCGTGGGTATCCCACTTGTTGCGCTGCCACTGCTCACCAATGGCGCGATAGACCTGGGCGTTGAGCAGTTGCCCTTTGAAGCCGTAGTTGTCAATGCCCGTGCGGCCAACCATGTCGGGCGTGTCCAAGTCACCGAAACGTGTTAGTGCTTTGATAAAATTAAACATCCGATGGAATCCGCCGCCGTCAAGGTAATCGACGTATTCCCGGTCAGCCGGATAAGCCTTGTTGGCGGGCATGATTTCCTTGACGACTTCTGCCACGGGCAACGCCGGCGCTCCCGATTCATCGCAAAAACCCCCGAATAATCCCATTGGCCCGGTTCCAAATTTATCCTTGTTGGAATAATCATAATACCCTTTGAGTCCGATCCAACGATAGGGGGCGCCCCGCTGGCCGAGATCCTTGGAACAGGCAGAATAGGGACGGGTGCCATCTTGATTTCTGACGATTGCATCCATGCCCTGAATGTCATCACCTTCATTGCAGCCGACATAATTAAAGAGGCAGGCGTGGTTGCGGATGCGGCGAACATAATCTGCCCAGTTATCAAAGGTGATTTTTACATACTCCTGATCGTCGCGCGGGCAGACAACCTGTTTGCAAAGGTTGGCCTCGGCCCAAACCATGATTCCGAATTTGTCGCAGGCGTCAAAAAGTTCATCGTCGTGGGGGCCGCTGGCGCTCCAGAGCCGGATCCAGTTCAGCCCCGCATCATGAATCATCCGCACCTGCGCTGCCTCACGCGCAGGGGTCTGTCGTTGCATGGCGTCCTGGACCCAAGAGCCGCCGGACAGGAACATCCGTTTCCCGTTCACCCAGCAAACCCATTGTCCATGCTCTGGACGGTTTTCAATGGAGCGAATGCCGAACAGGCGGTGAACCTGGCTTGCCACTCCTGAGGACGGCCGAAAGCTGACGTTGAGCGCATACAGGTGCGGTTCGCCCCGGCCATTGGGCCACCACAGTTTTGGATTTTTGTAAACCAGCTCGGCATTCTCTGTGTGGCTCAGCTTGAGATCGCGAGTTTCATTCGGCTCCAATGTCACCGGTCGGCTCAGCTTCTGCTCGCCAAATTCAACCACCAGGGTGCCCGTTAGCCGTTCCTTCGAGGTGTTTACCAACAATGTCCTGAAATTCAAGTCGGCGGACTCCGTTGTTGGCACTCCCGCCGTGCTCATAAACGGATCTCGGATGTCCACCGGACCGGTGGCGTAAAGTGTCACATCACGCAGGATGCCGATACTACGATCACGAACGCCGTCGATAAAAGTGAAGTCGAACCCGACATTGTCGTAGATCGCCCCCGGGGTAAGGCCGATTTTCCTATCCCCCCCACATCCCGCGTTCTTTGGTATTCCTGGAGCAGAAAGGGGCTCAATCTTGACGGAAACAGCGTTGTCTCCAGACTGCAACCGGTCAGTGACATTGAATATCCCACGCTGATAAGCGCCGGTAACCGTTCCCAGGTTTTTCCCGTTCAGATAATAGGTGGCGCGCCAGTTGGCTCCGTCGAACTTCAACCAGACGTTTTTTCCCTTAAATGAATTTGGAACCTTGAAGGTGGTCCGATACCAATGGGCAAAAGTGAACGGACTGCCAGGCATGCTGGCATCGGGAATTTTGGGGGTGGCCGTGAAGAGCTTGTTGTTTAAGCCCACATAGGGGTCGGGATACACACCGGCCTTGACATAGGCGGTTAATACCGTACCGGGCACGACTGCGGGTATCCAGCTTGGGTTAAGTTCGTAATCCGGCGATGAGATCTTTTCTCCCGAGTCTGAAAGCCCGGAAGCAGTGCGTAGTTTCCATCCTCCATTCAGAATAATGCGGGAACCAGCAATGGGTTCGACCTCCTTGTTCGTGGGTTGGTTTTCCGCACGTAGAAAGCAGATTGCCATCGAGCAGAAGAAGACCAGGGCGAAAAATTGTTTCATAGCAGGCCTGAAAGCGGTTCAGATGTTTAATCGGTGTTTGCCGTAAATTACCGCGCGCCGGCCCCGGGAACAACACATTCTTTCCGTCCAGCTTACGTTGGTTCGGCAGGGGCATTTGCAACTTGGCACACCAGCAAGCACGCCTGGGCAGTGTTGCCATCTCAAATTGACCGCGACAACCCGCTATGATGGATTTCCGTGTTCATTTGCATAAGGATAATCAGGCCTTTCAAACTGTCCAAATCTCAACTGGGGCGGACCAGCGGACGGGAAAAATGACTTGCCAATTCAGGAAGCGTGTAGAAAATCACGAAAACCACCACGCCAATTGTGGCATATAAACAATATTGGCTTTCCGAAACAAAAGCTATGATCATCAAACCCTTGCACTCGGCCGTGGCCTTTTTATTTTTACTGGCATTGAATGCAGCGGCGCTGGATGCTTCGGAGCCAAACACCAACTGGACGCCGCTGCTCGACGCCAAGCTGACGCACTGGGAGCTTTGGATGGGCGTGCCACACGAGTCGGTCAAGGGCTTGCCGCCGGGCACGCCGACGAGTCCCGACGGACACAGGGGAACCCCGCTCGGTTTGAACAACGACCCCAAGCACGTTTTCACCGTGCGCCTGGAGGAGGGCGAACCGGTGCTGTGCATCAGCGGGGAGATTTTTGGCGGGCTGACCACGTTGGAGACCTATTCCAATTATTGTTTCCGCTGCCAGTTCAAGTGGGGCGAGCGCAAGTGGGTGCCCAAGCTGAACGTGCCGCGACAACGGATTTTTATTCGATTGCACCGGGAAGCACGGCGTATTTTGGAACGTCTGGAAACGCTGTGTCGAATTCCAAATTGAAGAGCAAAACATGGGCGACGCTTTTTTCCTGGCTGGCACCTGCGGGAAGGCTCCCGTGGTTCAAGGCGAAAAATTCTGGGTTTACGATCCCGCCGGGGAGATGAAGGCGTTCGGCCAAATCCCCAACGGTATCAAAACCAAGGTGGCTCATCGGAAGGGTGAATTTGAAAAGCCGCGAGGGGAGTGGAACACGCTGGAGCTTTACACGATCGGCAACAGCGCCGTCTATGTGGTGAACGGCAAAGTGGTGCAGGTGCTGCGGGACCTCGCGCTGGCCGGCCACCCTTCAGATAAAGACCCACAACCCTTGAGCGCAGGCCAGTTACAACTCCAATGCGAAGGTGCCGAGGCCTATTATCGCCGGGTGGAAATCCGCCCGCTCACCGCTTACCCGGCAGCAATCCGGACGGCGGCCGGGTTCGAACCTTAAGGTTTTTCAATTTCTCAAATTTTGCAATGGCCTTCTGATAGAACTAAGCTATGAAAAATATCCACATCCTCCGACTCTTTACGATTATTCCGGCGGTGTTCGCGGCGGCGGTTTCGGCCCGCGCCGCCGAAACCTTGCCAACCGCCAAACCGAACATTGTCTATATTCTTGCCGACGATTTGGGTTATGGCGACGTGCATTGCTTGAACCCTGAACGTTGCAAAATCGCGACGCCCAATCTGGACCAGCTCGCTTCGCAATCAATGACCTTTACCGATTCCCACAGCGGTTCGTCGGTTTGCACACCGACTCGTTATGGCGTGATAACCGGGCGCTATGCCTGGCGCTCCCGCTTGCAGAGCAACGTGCTTTACACCTATACCAAGCCCTTGATCGCGGAAGATCGCCAGACGGTCCCTGCACTATTGAAAAAAAGTGGCTACTATACCGCCATAGTTGGCAAGTGGCATCTTGGATTTACGGTTGAAGGGGTGCCCATCGTCAGGCATCCGGATCTGCGGGTGGGCGCCGTGACCCATAATGGGCCGGTGACCCGCGGATTCGATTATTTTTTTGGCGTCGAAGGCGAGGAGGCGGACGTTTTCACGTTTTTTGAAAATGATCGGATCGTGCAGTTGACTCCCCCGGTTGACGCCTTGCCCCTGATTACAAAACATGCCTGCGACCTAATTGGCGAACGGGCCAAGCAACCGGAACCATTCTTTCTATACCTCGCGCTCACCGCCCCGCATGTGCCGATTGTCCCCAACCGCGACTGGAAGGGCAAGAGCGGCATCGGTGACTACGGCGACTTTGTGATGGAAACCGATTGGGCCGTAGGCCAGGTCTTGGCAGCGCTGGATAAATCAGGCCTGGCCGGGAATACCCTGGTCTATTTCACCAGCGACAACGGCTGCTCGCGCGCCGCCAATATCCGCTACCTGGAAAGTATCGGCCATTTTGCCAGCGGGCCGTTTCGCGGGTATAAGTCGGATATCTGGGACGGCGGCCATCATGTTGCCTTCTTTGCCCGCTGGCCGGGAGTGATCAAGCCGGGGTCCAAATGCACTCAACTAGTCTGTCATACCGACCTGATGGCTACCTGTGCCGATATCCTGGGCGCCAAATTGGATGAGCATACCGGAGAGGATTCCTTCAGCATGTTGCCATTGCTAAAGGGTGGAAACACACCGATCCGGGACTATGTTGTGCATCATTCCATTTTCGGAATGTTCGCCATCCGGGACGCACAGTGGAAGCTTGAACTCTGCCCCGGTTCCGGGGGGTGGGAATCACCCAAGGACAGTGAAGCCTTCGCTGAGAAATTGCCTCCGATTCAACTTTATAACATGAGCGGCGATATCAGCGAGAAAGCCAACCAACAACAAGTCCATCCCGAAATCGTAAAACGGCTGTTTGCGGCATTTAAAAAAATCGTGGCGGATGGACGCAGCACGCCCGGCCCCGTGGAAAAGAATGACGTGGCCGTGGACATCTACAAATCTTCGATCACCAAAGCCGTGCTGGACCCCATGGATTAAAGCTTTACCCGCCCGGCACTCCTCCGTGGCGTTTCTCGCTTCTGAACTGCACAGGTAATTGATCCCAGCTTGATACTTACCAATCACAATGCGCTGATTACTGATCATGCCTATCCAAGCCCGCTGGAAGATGGAGTGTTTAAACTTCAAAGAACTATTAGTACTTACTTATTCTATTGGCTGATTTTGAAGTTGGAGCGGGTGAAGGGAATCGAACCCTCGTCTATGTGGTGTAAAGTTGCGTTAAGTGGTTACGAGTAGTTCCTCTGCCAGTTCAAAGATTCAGCTTGTTGATGAATTGCGTGACCACGCCAAAATGTTTCCCGATGTCCGGCTCCAGTCCGCATTCAACCGCCATCTCCGCAAATGGCCTGGACCATGAGGCCGGCGGCGAAGCGAGGTCGGGCGGAATTTTGTGAGTCTTCCGTCGTTGAAAAGTTTCACGGATGGACTTCGGCAGGCGGACAGCATCCAGTTTGGTTTGTTCGATCAAAAGAATCAAATCAACCAAATCTTTGACGCGGGTATTCTCACGGCTAACTCGCGGCAAGGTATAAGCGTGGAGCTTTTCGGCGAATTGTTCTTCGGGTGAAACTGCCGGGAAGTTCTTTTTGGCAATGCCAGCAAACCCCAGCCAGTCCCGGCCGGAAAGTGATTCGTATGGCTGGCGCAAAATATCGCCCGTGCTCACGTCCAAGTGAAACTTTACAAATGAACGTCCCGCCAAGCGCGCATCAACCGGAAATCGTGCGCCGCCGTAGGGTGCGGCATCCAAGTCTTGCAGCGCATTGCCAAACTCAAAGGTGAAAAAATCCAGCAAGTCCAGCTTGCCCGCTTCGCGCAGTGACTCGAGAATATTTGCCGCGTTCGCATCCCAATCCGCCGCCGGCATCGGAAGTTGTGTTACCGCCAGGTCTATGTCGCGCGTGGTGCGAGCTGTCTTTAGCCGCAATTCCATTGCGTAACCACCTTTCAGCAGCCACGGGGCGTTTGGCTTTGCAAACAGTCGGCAAAGCAGTCGGTCAAATGCCGCCTGCCGACGAACCCGCTGAAGGTCGAGACTTTCTGATTGTGCCAATTTTTTCAGACGGTCTTCCAGCGCGGTGCGAAACGCGGTGGCGGAATCATATTTTTGTGGTGCCTTCATCGCTGGCCCTCAACGAGCAGTTCGTCAAACCATTTTGGAATTTGTCCCCGCTGGCGCAGTTCCGAGATTTCACGTGCGAGAATCAGCCCGCGTTGCCGCCCTTCCCTCAGAGCCTGTTTGATGATGTCGCGGGAGACCGATTCAGCCACTGCCAGATCGGTGATGGCACGGAGCGGTCGTGTCACAGCGAAGCCATGCCGCTGCACAACGTCTTTCTCATCCAGAATCGAGCGGTGTAGCACCAGTATCTTCGGTGTTTTTGCATTCCGTCGGAATGTGGGTGGAACTGTCATGTGCAGTTTGGACGGATTGACGTCTGAAAGTTCATGAATGCTGAGCGCGGTTTGGTGCGAATAAACGCCTTCTGGCACGCCGGCTCGGTTGCGTGACCACAGATGGTAGATGACTAGTTGCTCTTCGTTCGACTGAGGAAAACGCGCTAGCCGGTAGATACCCCGCTCGACTCGCACCCAATTCCCAGATTTGACGTGATGGGCTTGGCTTCCTAGCTGGTAGCCGGCATCGGCCGCCTGTTTGGCGGTGAAATAGCCTTGCTGCCCTTCAACGCTATCGAAGAGTGCAGCCGGAACATTTTTTTTGGCACGACCAACCATCGCACAAATATACAAATATTTTGTATAAACATGCAAGGCCGCTTAATGGGGAAAACGCCCAAACGAAAGATCCAATTCATCCAACGAGTCGGGAATTTGGAGTCAACCCAACGCAGAAAGCGCCAGTGTCATTTACTGCAATTTTACTGCACCGAATCGCAAGTCGTTGATTATCAATGGAGCGGGTGAAGGGAATCGAACCCTCGTTTCAATCACCGCACTTTTCGCTTTGTTGGACTTTTCGCAGAAAACGCACGTTTAGGCCGTGGATAAAGGCGATTATGATTTTCCTGAAATCTAAAGAAACCATCTTGACTGGTTGTGCCTTTTATGCAAATTTTATGCATCGCACCCGCGCGCAGGCTATCACAGGCTGTGAGTGAAGGGAGCGAAACCCTTAACACTGACACGTTATGGCAAGCATCCACAAACAATCCGGGCGGGCTTACTGGTATGCCTCCTACCGCGACGCGAACCGGAAGTATCACTTCGTCTCCACCAAGATCGAACACACGCCGCCGGGCAAGGACGCCAAGGAGCGCACGAATGCCGCCGCGCACAATCGCCGGCTGGCACAGGACATGGCCAGTCGCCTCGAAGAAGCGGAGATCGGCAATGCCACGGAAGCTCACCTGCGAAAGCTCCTGGCCGATGTGTCCGAGCGGGTGAACCAGACCCGACTGGAGTTCAAAACCGTGGAGACGTTCCTGGATGAATGGCTGGCACGGGCGCAAAAAACCAAGTCCGGCGGGACGTATGAGCGTTACAGCGGCATCGTGAAGAATTTCAAGAAATCCCTCGCGGCGAAAATCAAGGCGAAGCTGGCGGACATCACGGTGCGCGATGTGCAGAAGTTTATTCAGGACCGACTCGACAGCGGGCTGAATCCGAGCACGGTGCGCACGGATTGCAAGATTCTCAACGCGCCGTTTGCGCTGGCGCTGCGGCAAGGTCTGACGCTGACCAACCCGGTGGCGGCGTCGGAAATTCCCGAAGGCGCGAAGGAAAGCCGTTCGCCATTCAGTCGCGACCAAGTCGGCGATCTGCTGAAAGCCTGCGACAGACTGGCCGCGAAAGCGGAAAAAGAGAAAGGGAAGGAGGATCCAAAAGTCTGGAAGGAATGGAAGACGTGCATCCTCGTCGGGTTTTATACGGGCGTCCGCCTCGGCGACGCGGTGGGGATGCCGCTCTCGGCGTTTGACTTCGATGGCCATGTTTTGAAGTTGCGCCCACAAAAAACCAGCCGCAAAAAACGCGACCTGGTCATCCCGCTGCACCCGCAACTTGAGGCGCATGTTCTCGACTTACCCATTGTGACGGAGGAACGAGCGCTGAAAGGGAAAACTGGCGATGACACCAACGTGCCGATT
>Ga0007882_10000946_pt1 | contig 17059 bp, 12 predicted proteins | sample CryBogCBH12Aug01_FD_71195 | JGI IMG/M metagenome (GOLD analysis project Ga0007882, IMG submission 71195) | Freshwater microbial communities from Crystal Bog, Wisconsin, USA - CBH12Aug09.1 | ecosystem: Environmental > Aquatic > Freshwater > Lake | place: Crystal Bog, Wisconsin, USA | collected... | reverse complement strand
CATCAAGGATATCCTTTGTGCCCTGCCGGCCCCGAAACAATTCGAACAATGAGTGATCCCGTCAAGGTACCGGCGTCCGGCGGGCGGCCACGAATACTGGTGGTGGACGATGCGTCGGAAGTCCTCAATATCCTGCTTTACGCGCTCAAAGACGATTATACGGTGATCGGCACGCGAAGCGGTCCCAAGGCCCTGCAGATGGCCGCGTCAATTCCCGCACCGGACCTGATCCTTCTCGACATCGTTATGCCGGGCATGGATGGCTATCAGGTATGCGCCCGTCTGAAGGAGAACGAGGCGACGCGCTCCATTCCAGTGATTTTTTTGACCGCCCTGGAAGAAGAGGAAAGTGAGACCATAGGATTTAATCTGGGAGCAGTGGATTACATCCGTAAACCAATTCGCGTCGCTGCTCTGCATCTGAGGGTCAAGTTGCACATCGAACTGTTGCTGTCGCATCGGCGACTGGAAGAACAGAACCGCTATTTAGAGAAAGCTGCCCAGCTGCGCGAAGATGTCGAAAATATTACCCGGCACGACCTGAAAGGCCCGCTGACCTCAATTATTGGTGTGCCTGAAATATTGTTGATGGAGTGTGATTTCACGGAAGGTCAACGGGATCTCGTCAAGACGATCGAGAAAGCCGGATACCGTATGTTGGAGATGATCAACCGATCGCTCGACCTCTTCAAGATGGAGAACGGGAAATACGATTTTCATCCGGAGTCAGTGGATATTCTCCTGGTCGTGCGCCAGGCGTTGGCCGAACTGGCGCCAATCATGGCGGCAAAGAGTCTTCAGGTCATCATGCAGATCGATGGTCAGACGCCAAAGGCTGGATGCAAGGTTATGGCATTGGCAGAGAAGTTCCTTTGCCATTCGATGCTTTCTAATCTTTTCAAGAATGCAGTCGAAGCATCACCATCCGATGAAATTATAAATGTAAATTTTCAATACGGAGCTGTAGTAAGCATATACCTGGAAAACGGTGGTAGTGTTCCTGAGGAGATTCGTCACAGTTTCTTCGATAAGTTCGTTACCGCGGGGAAACGGTCAGGCACTGGCCTCGGTACATATTCCGCACGATTGATCGCACAAACCCAAGGGGGCGCGATCAGTCTTGACACCACGGTTCCCGGACGGACCTGCGTCCGGATAACTCTTCCTCGGGTAGTCGGTTGGGAACCGTAGCCGGGTTTGAACCGCATATTCGTCTCGCTATGGTTGCGGCACAGTCAAGACCTGCCCCGGATAAATCAGATTGGGATTGCGAATATGGGCCTTGTTGGCCTGGTAGATAAGGGTATAGGCGGCCCCGTCGCCAAACCGTCGGCGGGCGATGCGCCACAGGCTGTTTCCGGGCTCAACCGTAACGGTTGAGGATCCGAAGGCGGGAATATTTGCAAACGACACTTCGACCCGAAAGGCGACCTTGCCGTCTTCTTTAATTTGATCGGCGCGGATTGTATGTGTGCCCTTGCCAAGTGATAAGGCCTGCGCTGTCAGCGCCCAATCGCCGCCATTATCCGCCTTGGCGACACCTACGGCGACATTATCGAGGTAAAGTTGAATGGTCGCGCCGGGTCCGGATTTGCCTCCGGCCGACAGTCGTTCCTGGTCATAATCGATGCTGCCGATACTGAGCGGTCCAGCTCCCGCCAGAGCTTGCGGTCCTTGCAGCACTAAACTTCCGCCATGCCCCAACTGTTTAATCGCCAATACGGCTCCATTGGAGTTATCCGGCACCACGATGACCACCGGGTCCTGCCCCTCGATGGTGGGCTGCCCAGGAGGTCCAGAGCGGAGGTGCAGATCATGCCGTCCTGCCGTCAATGGCTGCTCAGAGACAAAGACCCACTGCCCGCGGCCATCGGCGAGAACCCTCGCAACCTCCTTGTCACCGTCAAGGATCGCAACGTTGGTGTTGGGCATCGTCCGCCCGGCGATCACGGTGTTACCTGTCGGCCCAATCCGAACAACGTCGAAGGATGGTGGGACTGGCTCCACGATAACCGGCGCCGGCTTCTCCACCGGTGGTGAAGCCGGCGTTTGAGCCACATTCATCGGAGGGCCGGGTTCAGTTTGAGAATGCCGCCATAGGCCTAAGATAGCAGCGGCGGTTAATACGGTCAGACCTAAGGCAATAACAACTGCTTTTGTCATTTTGGATGTCGTTTGCGAAGCATCCATATTGTTCTTCCGGTCTGACGGATATTTTCGGCTGCTTCTGAGCATTGTCATTCCTCGCCAGGCGGCGCGTTGTAGCAACCATGCGGTGCCAGAACACCGGCAGGACGCCGGTGCCACCGCACCTTCTGAATGGTTTAATGCACTAATCTCGGGGAATCTTAAGCGGCAACGAGCCGCCGCATAAGCCTCGGAATTCACCCAGGACAATCGGGGCAATAGCTTGCGATGGTGCCGGTCGGGACCCGAAAAAAATGGGGAGCAGCGATGCCGCAACTTTCAGGCAGGAGTGGGGCGTGGCATCCCCAAATTCGTCCTTTGACAGTGTGACGGCTCATGCCTGCGTAGGTTCCGAACCTTGTGCCGGCGTCAGAAACAACGCTTTCTCGGCTTGATCTCGATCGTGTCAGCGCCTGTTCGCCGCGTCGCGGCGACAGGGGCCGTTACGACCAGGTTGGAGCGTCACATAAATGCACGACGAGCATACCTTATCAACGTTGGTCGAATGAGAAAGAAGCTGCCTGCAAACTTTCCCACTCTTTCCAAAGCCCCCACCGGGATCGAGGGCCTCGATCAAATATTGGGCGGCGGGTTGCCTGTTGGGCGTCCTACGCTGGTATGCGGCACCGCCGGGTGTGGCAAGACTATGCTTGCCATGGAGTTCCTGGTGCGCGGGGCGACGCAATTCGGCGAGCCGGGCGTGTTCATGATGTTCGAGGAAAATGCAGCGGAGCTTTCGGCTAACGTCCGCTCACTCGGGTTCGATCTTGAGAAGCTCACGGCGCAGAAAAAGATTTTACTCGACTATGTCCGCATTGACCGTTGCGAGATCGAGGAGAGCGGCGATTACGATCTCGAAGGGCTCTTCGTTAGGCTTGGATACACGATCGATTCCATCGGTGCGAAACGTGTTGTGCTTGACACGGTCGAGGCGCTTTTTGCCGGCATTCCGGATAGCGGCATTCTCCGCGCCGAGCTGCGCCGACTTTTCCGTTGGCTGAAGGATCGCGGAATGACGGCGATCATCACCGGAGAAAAGGGTGACGGAAATGCGATCACACGCTACGGCCTCGAGGAATACGTCGCCGACTGCGTGATCGTCCTGGATCAGCGCATCCAAGAGCAAGTTTCCACCCGTCGCCTTCGCGTTCTGAAGTATCGCGGTACCGCCCACGGCACGAACGAATATCCTTTTCTCATCGGCCCACACGGGATCTCGGTGCTGCCGATCACATCGCTGCAACTCGAACACCAGGCCTCCGAGCAACGCGTCCCCTTGGGCATCGCGCGCCTGGATGAGATGCTGGGTGGCAAAGGCGTCTTTCGCGGCAGCAGCGTGCTCGTCTCCGGGTCGCCGGGCACCGGCAAGAGCAGCATCGCCGCCAAGTTCGTCGAAACCGCATGCCGACGGGGCGAGCGGGCGCTTTATTTTGCCTATGAGGAATCGACCGCGCAGATCGTACGCAACATGCGGTCCGTCGGGATCGACCTTGAGCCATGGGTAAAAAAGGGGCTGCTGGAAATTCATTCCTCCCGGCCGACACTGCAGGGGCTGGAGCAGCATTTGGTGATGATGTACGACCTGATCCGCGCGTTCCGCCCGAACGTGGTGGTCGTCGATCCGATCAGCAATCTGACGATGGCGGCCGTTGATAACGAAGTGAAGCCAATGCTCATGCGGCTTATCGACCTCTTGAGAAAAGAGCAGGTCACCGGGGTCTTTACCAGCCTGACCATTGGCGGCGACGCGACGACGGCGCCGGAGGATTCCCAGGTTGGCGTGTCTTCGCTCATGGATACCTGGCTGCTGCTGCGAAATCTCGAGTTCACCGGCGAGCGCAACCGTACCATTTTCGTCCGGAAATCGCGCGGCATGGCGCACTCCAATCAAGTCCGCGAGTTTGTCCTTAGTGACAGCGGAATCGATCTGGTGGATGTGTATCTGGGCGACGATCGCGTGCTGACCGGCAGCGCACGGGTCGCGCAGGAAGCGCAGGAGCGTGCCGCCGCCACGTTGCGAGGACAAGACCACCAACGCAAGTTGCGCCAACTCGCCGGCAAACAACAATCGATCGAGGCGCAAATTGCCGCGCTGCAAGCCGAGGCGCTGGCGGAGAGCGAAGAGGTGCACTTCGCCATCGCGCAGGAGACTTTGCAGGAAACGGCCAAACATCAAAATACCGATGCGATGGCGAAACGCCGCAGCGGCACCGGCAAGACGGCTGAAAAGCGATGACAGCGACCGCCCATTACGTCCTGCGACTTTACATTGCCGGCTCCACGCCGCGTGGCACACGGGCGATCTCGAATGTCCGCAAGATATGCGACGAGTATCTGGAAGGACTTTACGAGTTGGAGGTTGTGGACATCTCCCAACATCCGATGCTGGCCATGACCGAACAGATTATCGCGACGCCGACCTTGATCAAAACGTTGCCGCTGCCCCTTCGCCGGGTCATTGGCGACATGTCGCGGTCCGATCGCTTCCTCCTCGGGCTTGATCTCCGCGATATAGCGGAGAAGGCGCCATCGGCAATCACCCGATGATGACCTTGGCCCGGAAACCATCCTCTCGGGCGACGCTTCTCTGGGAAAACGGTGAACTGCGGGCGCGGATAATGGAGTTGGAGGCGGCGCTCGCGGCGATCAGGAGCGGCGACGTGGATGCCCTGGTGGTGGAAAGCGCCGCCGGACCGCAGATCTTCGCGTTGCAAGGCCTGGACGCCGAATCGTGCCGCTTTCGTGGCGATATGTTGGCACAGGTCAGCGATGCCGTGATGGCCGTCGATAGCGAAACACGCGTCACCTATCTCAATGCCGCTGCCGAACGATTGTATGGCGTCACCGCGTCCGGGGTTCTCGGACGCATGTCGTCTGCGATCTACGAAAGGCGATGGGTGAATGCCGAGGACGAAGCCGCGGCAATGGCCGCCCTTAGCGAGTTCGGCGAATGGCACGGCGAAAACGTCCATGTCAGACGCGACGGGCTCGTTCTCAATGTCGAGTCCAGCATCACGGTATTGGCGGATTCCGACGGACAGCCGTCCGGCGTGCTCGCTGTCATCCGCGACGTGACCGAGCGCAAACGGCACGAGGTTCTGCTGCTGGTCTCGGAAATTCGCTACCGCCGTCTCTTCGAAACGGCCCATGACGGCGTGCTGATTCTTGACCCTCAGTCGCGCAAAATCATCGATGCCAATCCGTTCATGACGCGAATGCTGGGCTACCTGCACAGCCAACTCGTCGGGAAGGAACTGTTTGAGATCGGCCTCTTCAAGGACAAGGCCGCAAGCCAGGAAATGGTGAATAACCTGAAACGGACAAACGAGGTCCGTTACGAAAACCTGCCGCTCGAAAGTCAGGATGGACGGCATCAGGAAGTCGAAGTCATCGCCAACCTTTACGATGAAAACGGCTGCCCCGTCATCCAGTGCAACGTTCGCGATATCACTGAGCGCAAACGCAACGAGGAGCACGTCAAGCTCCTTATTGGCGAGGTCAATCACCGCGCCAAAAACCTGCTCGCTGTGGTCCAGGCCATTGTCCACCAAACCGCAAAATACGGCGACTCGGCCACCTTTGCGGCGCGCCTGGCCGACCGTATCGACGGGCTCGCCGCCGGCCAGGACCTGCTGGTCAGGAATCATTGGCTGGGCGTCGAGGTGGCGGACCTTGTCGAAGCCCAGCTCGCCCATTTCAAGGACCTGTTGGGCAGGCGCGTGCTGATCGTCGGCCCCTCCGTTCGACTGACAATGGCCGCCGCCCAGGGCATAGGCATGGCCCTGCATGAGTTGGCGACTAACGCCGGCAAGTACGGGGCACTCTCGAACCTCGAAGGGCGGGTGCATATCGCCTGGCAGGTCTCTGTTGCCGCCAAGCCGGTGTTTTCCATGTCCTGGCTCGAGAATGGCGGCCCCAAGGTGGTGGTGCCCACCCGCAAAGGCTTTGGCCAGATCGTCATCGGGCGCATCGCGGAGCAAGCCGTTGACGGCTGCGCCGAGATAACCTTCCGGGAGAGCGGGTTCTCGTGGAAATTGAGCGCTCCGGCCGAGAGCGCGCTGGTGTCAACCGAGGTGGGAATTTAGATGAGCCAGGGCACAGCGACGTTCGATCATCAGCCTCCACGGATCCTCATTGTCGAGGACGAGCCGATCCTTGCGCTTACCCTTGAGGAATTGCTCGTCGAAGACGGTTTTGCGATCGCCGGCCTGGCGTCAAGCCTCGACAAGGCGCTGGCCATTATCGAAAGCGGTGCCTGCGACGCCGCGATCCTCGACACCAATCTGGCCGGTGTCAATGTCGGCCCCGCCGCAGTGGCGTTAACGGCCCGAGGGGTACCGTTCCTCATCCTGTCAGGTAATTTGCCCAACCAGCAAAACAGTGCTTTAGCCGGGGCGCCATATTTGCAGAAACCGTGTCGTAATGATCGTATAATGCAAGTATTGCGTAGCATCCTTGAAATAACCGAATGTGATGCCAAAAAATGAACTGATTATACTTATACAGGGATTGTCATTATGTTAAGGCACGCCACGTTACAAATTATTATATTTCTCACAGTTTTTGTGGCAATTGCGCCAGGAAGTGCATCTGCTGACGTTGGCGCACAAGGTTATATTCAAGATGTCGCACAAAAAGCATTTGCCACGGTCGCTGCGGTGAACATATCTGATAAAGATCGCAACAATAGGTTCAGGCAGGCCTTCTTGTCCGCCTTCGACATTCCCGAGATGGGCAAAACGGTGTTGTCACGTCACTGGGTGAAGGCCTCTCCGGCGCAACAGAAAGCGTTCCTGAAGGAATTCGAGGATACCCAGGTTCTGACATGGGGGCGGCGTTTTAGGGATTATAATGGGTTACGCCTTGAGACTCTTGGTGAAGTCAAGGAGGGGGATGCCGGATGGCTGGTCGATTCACGCATCATCCAGACCCGGGGTCCGCCGATATCCATGCAGTGGAGGCTCCGTCCAAATGCCGAGGGAAACACGCGCATCACGGACATCATTGTCGAGGGAATAAGCATGGTCCTAACCTGCCGTGATGACTACGGCAGCGCTCTGCAGCGGTCCGGGGGCAATGTTGATGCCCTTCTTTCGGCGATGCGGACCAAGAACGAACAGTTGACCGGGCCACCTTGATCGTTGTCGCCCTAAACGAAGAGGCGAATTGCCCAAGCGAATATTTGAGGGGGCTACGGTCGATGTCGACGTCGTCATGACATCCTTGCTTGCCACCAGGCGGTTCGGTCCGCTGTTTGCGGCGCAGTTCCTGGGTGCTCTGAATGATAACTTCTTCAAGAACGCCGTTATGGTCTTTATCATCTATCGGCTTGCCGCGGCGAAGGGAGTCGATGGAGGCATCTTGTTGCCGGTTGGCGCCGGCATTTTCGTGTTGCCCTTCTTTCTGTTTTCGGCGACGGCCGGGCAGGTGGCGGACCGATTTGACAAGGCATGGCTCATTCGGGTGACCAAGGGTGTCGAGGTGCTCTGCATGGCCTGTGGCGCCGCGGCGTTGATGGCCCAAAGCATCACCGCCATGATGGCCGCCCTCTTCCTCATGGGTGCCCAGGCCAGCTTTTTCGGCCCGTTGAAATACGCCATCCTGCCCGAACAACTGGCCGAGCATGAACTGGTTGCCGGCAATGGCCTGATCGAGGCCGGCACTTTTCTGGCTATTCTTATGGGCACCATCGCCGGCGGCCTGCTGGTGATGACCAGCGACGGTCCAACCGCCATGGCTGTCGCCATGGTCGGCATCGCTGGGCTGGGCTGGGCTTTTTCCTGGGCGGTGCCGTCCACCGGCAAATGTTCCCCCAGGCTCGTCGTCGGTGCCAATTTTCTGCGGGAAACCATGCAGATCCTGCGATACACCGCCGCTAATCGGCCTGTCTTCCTGTCGGTGTTGGGCATCTCGTGGTTCTGGCTGGTGGGCGCCGTCTTCCTGTCGGAATTTCCGGCCTTTGCCAAGGATGTGATCGGCGGCGACGAACGTCTCGTCACCATGTTCATGGCGCTATTCTCGATCGGAATCGCCGTCGGCTCGGTGTGGTGCGGCCGATTGTCGAAGGGGGAAGTGACCGCCAAATATGTGCCGCTGGCGGCGATCGGCATTGCCGTATGCGCCTTCGATCTTTGGGCGTCGACGCGGGATCTCTCTCATGCGGCCGGGGCGCCGATATCGGTGGGCGATTTCCTGGGAAGTTTTGCCGGCTGGCATGTCGCGGCCGATCTGATCCTGCTGTCGATCTGCGGCGGCGTCTATGGCGTGCCGCTCTACGCCTGCCTGCAGGCGATGACCGAAGAAAGCCACCGGGCGCGGGTCATTGCCGCCAACAACGTTATGAATGCGGCCTTCATGGTGGCGGGCTCGGTCGTTGTCGCCGGAATGCTGGCGGCCGGATTGTCCGTTCCCGATATCTTCCTGGCTGTCGCCCTCACTTCGACGGTCGCCGCCGCCTATATCTGCCAGTTGCTGCCGCGCGAACTGTTCTGCAGCGTCGCCGCCTGGCTGTTCCGCCGCCTCTACCGGGTCGAGGTTCACGGCCTGGAGAAACTCCACGGATTGACCGGGCCGATGGTCATCGTTGCGAACCATGTCAGCTGGTTGGACGGCCCCCTGATGGCGGCATTCATTCCGGGTGATACGGCTTTTGCCATCAACACCTTTGTGTTTGCCAAATGGTGGGGGCATCTGTCGAAGATTTTTGCCCATATCATCCCGGTGGATCCGACCAATCCGATGTCGACGAAGTCGATGATCCGGGCGGTGGAAGGCGGGAGGCGCCTGATCATTTTTCCCGAGGGTCGGCTGACGGTCACCGGCTCGCTGATGAAAGTCTATGACGGTCCCGGCGTCATCGCCGACAAGGCCAAGGCGGCGTTGGTGCCGGTCAAGATCGACGGCACCCAGTTGTGCAGACTGAACCGGCTTGAAGGCAAAATGCCGCTCAAGACGTTCCCCAAGATCACCATCTCGATCCAGGACCCGGTCAATCTGCTTATCCCAGAGGAACTCAAGGGCCGCGCCCGGCGCCGCGTTGCCGCGCAGCGCCTCTACGACGTCATGAGCACCATGATGTTCCAGACGCGTCGTACCGACATCACCCTGTTCGAGGGACTGCTGGAGGCCCGCCGGGTCCATGGCGGTGCCAAGGGGATCGTCGAGGACATCGAAACCATCACCCGGCCGGTATCCTATGATCGTCTGGTGATCGGCAGCCTGATGCTGGGCCGGACCATCGCCAGGAACACCCGAGCAGGGGAATATGTTGGTGTTCTGTTGCCTAACGCCGTCAGCACGGTCGTGGCGCTGTTTGCGCTACAGTCGCAAAGCCGGGTCCCGGCCATGCTGAATTTCTCCAGTGGCGCCGAGAACATGCTTTCGGCCTGCCGGGCTGCCGAAATCCGCATCGTCCTCACCTCTCATCGTTTCATCAACAAGGCCCGGCTTGAAGACAGTGTTGCCCAACTGGCAACAACAACGCGGCTGATCTATCTGGAGGACGTCAGGGCGCGGGCCGGCCGATTGGCCGCGGCCCTGGTCGCCGCCATGGATCTGCCGTTGCTTGGAGCCTTCTTCGCTTCGCTGTTGAGTCGTTTGGTTCTGGCGAAGTGGCGCCTGTCAGGCCGCAAGGCGACAGGGTGCGACATGCCGGCGGTCACGCTGTTCACCTCGGGGTCCGAGGGAAAGCCCAAAGGCGTTGTGCTGTCGCACCGGAATATTCTGGCCAATATCGCCCAACTGGGCGCCCGGGTCGATTTCAATTCCGCCGACAAGGTCTTTAATGCCCTGCCGGTCTTTCATTCCTTTGGGCTGACCGGTGGCCTGCTGTTGCCCGTTCTGTCGGGTATCAAGACCTTCCTCTATCCCAACCCGCTCCATTACAAGATCGTTCCCGAGCTGGTTTACGATACCAATGCTACCGTGATGTTCGGCACCAATACCTTCCTCGCTGGTTATGCCAAACATGGCAACGTCTACGACTTCTACAGCGTGCGTTATATCTTCGCCGGCGCCGAACGGGTCGAGGAGGAGACGCGTCGCATGGTCTTTGAAAAGTTCGGTTTGCGGATTCTGGAAGGATACGGCGCGACCGAGACGGCACCGGTGATCGCGGTCAATACGCCGATGCATTTTCGTGCCGGAACGGTCGGCCGGATCCTGCCCGCTATCGAATTCCGCCTGGAAGCAGTGCCTGGCGTCGATGAAGGACAACGCCTCATCGTCAAGGGGCCCAACATCATGATGGGCTATCTCAGGGACGATACTCCCGGTGTCATTCAGCCACCGGCCGACGGCTGGTACGACACCGGCGATATCGTTGCGCTTGATGCCGAGGGCTTTGTGCGGATCATCGGCAGGGCCAGGCGCTTCGTAAAGATCGCCGGCGAGATGGTCTCTCTTGCCGCGGTCGAGGCCGTTGTGGCCGTGATATGGCCGGGGCAGACCCACGCGGCCCTGGGCTTGTCGGACGCCAAAAAGGGAGAGCGGATCATCCTTCTCACCGATCAGCCGCAAGCGACCCGGGGAGATCTTCTTTCTCATGCCAAGGAAAAAGGCATGTCGGACTTGATGATGCCGAAGTTGGTTCTCAGCGTCGACAAGCTGCCGATGCTGGGAACAGGCAAGGTCAACTACCCGGCGGCGTTGGCCCTGGCGCAGCAAAGGCTGGACCTCTAGCAGTCTGCGAGCCGATTGCGAGAGTGAATTCTCAACTCTTGACAATGGTCCTCATTGAAACATTCTGGTTGAATGGGAAGTGGGGCAATACCCCAGAAGAATTGCGAGGAGAGAAGCGGAGATGGGCGCTTGGCGCCCCCCTGGCAATCCAGACAACGGCGGAATTCTGGGGTTCTGGATTGCTTATCTGCGCTCGCAATGACGGCAGCGGTAGGCCTCTGCCCGGGGTTTTGCCCCGGTTACGTTGAAGGGGCCAAGCCCATGGTAGTATTGGGAATTATGCAGTCAGAAATTCGTACAAGGAGAAAATTTCCGAGCAGCTTTTGGAAAACAAACAGCAAAAGTGAAAAATGGCATTCTTGAGAACAGTGCGATTGGCGAAAAATAGGGATGTGGCGATCCCCGGTAAAAAATGGGGTTCGTTAACTGATAGTTCTCGCCGAATTGTCGGAATGACCGTCGTCATCAATCTGTTGACGGTTGCCTTGGTCTGGCTTTCGGCACAATCAAGTCTGAAGCAATATCACGATCAAGCAGCCGCCACCGCTGCCAATATCAATCTGCTGCTCACTCAAAATATCAGCGCCGAAATTGACAAGATCGATTATGCCCTGAAGGTCGGCGCCGATGAATATGTCAGGCAGCGGGAGCGAACCGGTCCGCCTACGGGTATGGACATGAATGCCTTCCTGACCCGGCAACTGCAGCAGTTGCCGATGGTCGACGGCTTGCGTGTCGCCGATGCCGAGGGCGCTGTGATTTGCGGAACCAGCCTTCCGGCGAACAGCCGGTTTTCAACGGCGGACCGGGATTATTTCCTGACCCTGCGCGACGATCCCAACCAAAACTTTGCCATTTCCCGGCTTGCCAAAGGGCGCATCAACGACAAATGGAGCATTTTTTTCGCCCGTCGCCTGCCTCCCACAGCCGACGGGCGCTTCAGTGGGGTAATCTTCGCTGCCGTGTCGGCGGAGCGCTTTATCCAGAAACTGCACTCCCTGCAACTCGGCCCTCAGGGCGTGGCGGTGATGCGCGGCAACGTCACCCGCGACTTTGATCTGGTTGCCCGCTTTCCCGATACTCTGGAACTGGGCCAGACGAAGGTTTCGGAAACCTTCCGTCGGATGGTGGCGGCGCATCCCTCAGGCGGCACCTACGAAGCGCATGCCGGCGGCGATAACGTTCTGCGTACCTTCTCCTATCTGGCTGTTGGGGAATACCCGCTGATGACGCTGGTGGGCCTGGCGGAGAGCGATTATCTGGGCCCCTGGCTGTCGGATTGTTTGAAACTCTGTGGCCTGGCGCTGGTGGTTGCGGTGGTGACGGTCTTTTCGGCTGTCCGCTTGAACGCCTCGTTTAAGGCCGAGCAGGCGCGGTCCCAGGAACTGGCTCGCTCAAACGCCGAATTGGAGCAGTTTGCCTATATCGCTTCCCATGATCTTCGCCAACCTGTCAGGACCGTCATCAATTACCTGTCACTGATTGAAAAGAGATTGGGGCCGGCCATTGACGAAGATTTGAAAAAGTACTTCGGTTTCGCCAGTAACGGCGCCCGGCGCATGGACAATCTGATCGTGGATTTGCTTGAGTGTTCCCGTGCCGGACGCAAGGCGGAGCCGTTCGTCTCGGTCCAACTGGCCGCCGCGGTGGCCGAAAGCCTGCAAAATCTTGCTCCGGCCATTGTTGAAGCGGGGGCCTTGGTGACCGTCGCGGACGACCTGCCGACCGTATTCGGGAACCCCTCCGATTTAACCCGACTGTTTCAGAACCTGATAGGTAACTCGATCAAATACAGACATCCACGGCTCCACCCGGAGATCGGCATCGGATGGCGAAGTGAAGCGGACCATTGGCTGGTCTGGGTTAAGGATAACGGCGTCGGTATTCCGTCAGAGTTTCATGAACGTGTGTTCGGGATCTTCCAGCGCCTTGTGCCCAGAGAGGCTTCCGAGGGGACCGGCATCGGTCTGACGATATGCCGTAAAGTGATCGAGGCCCATGGCGGTAAGATCTGGATTGAGAACGCGGAGCAGGGGGGCTGTATCTTCATGATGACCTTCCCAAAACGGTGATTAGACCCGAATAGCCGATGCCGGAGATATTGATCGATGAATTGGCGGATGAGAGTAGACGTCGGCGACATCACCCGGCAGACGGTGGATGCGATCGTCAACGCGGCCAATTCGACACTGCTGGGCGGCGGCGGTGTCGACGGCGCGATCCACCGGGCCGCTGGGCCGGACCTCTTGGAGGAGTGTCGCGGCCTTGGAGGCTGCCCAACCGGAGACGCACGGATCACCAAAGGTTATAATCTGCCGGCAAGGTTCGTGATCCACACTGTTGGACCGCGCTGGCATGGGCGCGGAGACCATGAAGACGATCAACTCGCGTCGTGCTACCGCCGGTCACTCGAATTGGCGGTGGCGAACAACTGTTCCTCCGTTGCATTTCCGGCCATTTCCACCGGGGTGTATGGCTTTCCCCCCGGGCGCGCCGCCCCCATCGCCGTGGCTGAGGTCGCCCGGACGCTGGCCCTGCAACCGAGTTTGCATCTGGTGATCTTCTGCTGCTTCAGCGAGGAGTCGGCGGCCTTGCACCGCAAGGCGATGACCGCTTTGGCAATACCCTTCTAACCGCTCCGGTCCAGAATCCGTTCAGGCCATCCCGAGGGCGCGCTTGCGGCGGTCCATCATGCGCCAGACAAAGGGCGTGAAAATAAGCTGCATGGCCAATTCCATCTTGCCGCCCGGCACGACGACCGTATTCGCCCGGCTCATCCACGATCCGTCGATCATGCTGAGCAGATAGGGAAAATCGATCCCTTTGGGGTTGGCGAAGCGAATGACCACCATGCTCTCGGCGGCAGAGGGAATATCTCTGGCAATGAACGGATTGGAGGTGTCGACCATCGGCACCCGCTGGAAATTGACATGGGTGTGGGCGAACTGCGAGCAGATGTAATTCACATAATCGGGCATGCGGCGCAGGATCGTATCGGTGACCGCTTCCGTGCTGTAGCCCCTTTGGATTTTGTCGCGATGCAGTTTCTGGATCCATTCAAGGTTGATCACCGGCACGACACCGATCCGCAGATCAACATGCTGGGCGATATTGTGCTCGGGCGTTATCACCACCCCATGCAGGCCTTCATAGAATAGCAGATCGGTTTCTTCCGGCAGGTCTTCCCAGGCCGTGAAGGTGCCGGGATCCTGGCGGTAGGGCGCGGCTTCCACCTCGTCATGCAGGTATTTGCGCGCTTTCCCTCCGCCCGTTTCGCCATAGGTTCTGAACAGGTTCTCCAATTCGCCGAACAGATTGGTGTCCGGACCGAAATGGCTGAAATGTTTATTGCCGGCCTTTTCCGCCTCTGCCTGGCGGATCTTCATGTCCTTGCGGTCGTAGCGGTGAAAGCTGTCGCCCTCGATGACCGCCGCCCGCACGCCTTCGCGACGGAAAATATTGGCGAAGGTGCGGGTGACCGTCGACGTCCCCGCGCCCGAGGATCCGGTGATGGCAATGATGGGATGGCGTTCGGACATGGTGGCTCCTTAAGGATCGGGTCCGGGTCAGTCTCGGAAAAGGCCGCGCTCGACGAACAGCGGGTTGTCGAGGTCGCTTGTCGCGGCCGGCTCGGCGTGATAGCGCTCGATCCGCTCGACTTCATGTTTCGAGCCGAACACCAGGGGGATGCGCTGGTGCAGCGCCTCCGGTTTGAGGGTGAGGATCGGTTGGCGACCGGTACTGGCGCGACCGCCCGCCTGTTCCATGATCAAGCCGATCGGATTGGCCTCGTAGAGCAGGCGCAAGCGTCCGGGTTTGGCCGGCATCTTGGTGTCACGCGGATAAAGGAAGACCCCGCCGCGGATGAGAACGCGATGCGCCTCGGCGACCAGCGAGGCAATCCAGCGCATGTTGAAATCCTTGCCCCGCGGCCCTGATTTGCCGGCCAGACATTCGTCCACATAGCGTTTCACCGGCGCCTCCCAGAACCGGCTGTTGGACGTGTTGATGGCAAATTCCTGGCTGTCCACCGGCACCTTCAGATTGGGGTGGGTGAGGAAGAATTCGCCGAGATTGGCATCGAGGGTGAAGCCGTTGACACCGTTGCCGACGGTGATGACGAGCATGGTGGTCGGGCCATAGAGCGCGTAGCCGGCCGCCACCTGCTGCATGCCCGGCTGCAGAAAATCCGCCTCGGCGGCATCCCGATCGCTGCCGGCTGCCCGCAGGATACTGAAGATACTGCCGATCGAGACGTTGACATCGATGTTGGAGGAGCCATCCAGCGGATCGAAGACCAGAAGATATTTTCCTCGCGGGTAGCGGGAGGGGATGGGGTAGGGCTTTTCCATTTCCTCGGAGGCCATTCCGGCCAGATGCCCGCCCCATTCATTGATGCGGATGAACAGGTTGTTGCTGAGCAGATCGAGTTTCTTTTGCGCCTCGCCATGGACATTGGTGCCGCCCGGCGTCTCGAGGGTCGGATCGGCAAGCGGTTCGCCAAGCTCACCTTGGGCGACGGCCCGCGAGATCGCCTTGCAGGCCAATGCGACATCCAGGATCAGGGCGTTGAAATCACCGCTGGCGGCGGGATACCGGCGGCGTTCCTCGATCAGGAATTGCGCCAGGGTGGTGCGGTTGGTCAGCGGCATCAACGTCTCCCGAAAGGATCCTGTGTTGTCAGTCAGCTCAGCCGGAGAGTCCGAGGCGCTTGCGCCATCCCGGATAAAGACTGTCGGCGTCGGCGGGAAAGGATTCGAAGGCGCGGGCGAAGTCACGGTGTTCCGTCGCCCATGCGAGGGGATCGGCCTTGGCTTCCCAGCAGAGATAGGCCTGGCGCAAGGATCGGGCGCCGGCGGCGGCGCCGTCGACATGTCCATAGGCACCGCCGCCGGCGGTGAGGATGACGTTGCCATGGCCCAGATTGTTGAAGAAACCGGGGATCCGCAGCGCGTTCATGCCGCCCGAGATGATCGGCGTGGTCGGCTTCAAACCCAGCCATTCCTGCGTGAAATACGGGCCTTCGGCATGATCGCGCTCGATCATGTAGGCGATGCGCCGATCGTCCTGTACGCCTTCCATCTTACCGAACCCCATGGTGCCGGTGTGAATGCCCGAGGCCCCGGACAGGCGCGCCAGCTTGCAGTGGACAAACGCGGTGTAGCCCCGCTGTGACTGGGGACTGGTTACCGCGCCGTGACCGGCCCGGTGATAGTGCAGAAACTGGCCGGGGAAATAGCGGCGGGCCAGGGTCACAGCCGTGGGGCCGGCGCAATAGCCGTCGACAAGGAAAGCCACATGGCTGGCGTTCTCACCGAAAGTCTCAAGAATGTACTCGCCGCGAGCGATCATTTCAAAGGGATCATCGGCGGTGATATTGGCGGAAAACAACTTGGCATTGCCGGTGGCATCCTGGGCGCGGGCCAAGGCGTCGGCCACCAGGGGAATGGTGCGGCGCATGGGTGCGAAGACCTGGTTGCCTTGCGGTTCGTCGTTCTTGATGAAGTCGCCGCCCAGCCAGAAATCATAGGCGGCATTGGCGAAAGGCTCCGGCTGCAAACCAAGTTTGGGCTTGATGATAGTGCCGACGATAAGGCCGCCGGCGGTCACCGAGCGGCCGAGAACGCGCCACAGATCGGCAATGCCGCTGGCCGGGCCGTCGAACAGGCGCAGCAGGCTGGGCGGCACAAAGATATCATGCATCTTGCCGTATTCGACGTCGCCCATGCCCTGGTTGTTGCCGATGGTCAAGGTCAGCACCGAGGCGATCATCGCGCGGCCGTCGGTGATGTTGCGGTCGAACAGCTCGATCGGATAGGCGATCTTGGTCAGTTGCCGGGCCTCGTCGATGTCGTAGACCAGGGCATCGAGCGAGCGGGTGAAGTCGTCGGTGGTGGAAACGGCGACATTGGTACCGGTCGAGGATTCGGCGGCGAAATGGGCGGCGGTCTCCAGATAGCCATAGCCCGCTTTGGGCTTCAGAATATAGGCGCAGAGCACATGGCGCCCGCCGGCGATGAGGTCGGCTTCCCTGAGGGTGAGGTCGGCATACCGGTTCGATTGATCCATCTTCCGTTCCTTTCGAATGACACTTAAAGAACCGCGCAAGGCTGTCGGGAGACCAAATCCCTCAGTTGCGCCAGGCTTACCTCGGCGAGATCACGGACGACCGCCGCGGCGTCTGTAAAATCCT
>Ga0007882_10000943_pt1 | contig 17084 bp, 7 predicted proteins | sample CryBogCBH12Aug01_FD_71195 | JGI IMG/M metagenome (GOLD analysis project Ga0007882, IMG submission 71195) | Freshwater microbial communities from Crystal Bog, Wisconsin, USA - CBH12Aug09.1 | ecosystem: Environmental > Aquatic > Freshwater > Lake | place: Crystal Bog, Wisconsin, USA | collected... | reverse complement strand
AGCCACGCCGTCCGCGTCTGCCGACGAATGGACACAATGCGACCGGGCTGGTGGCAACGGCAGAGAAGTTTCTTGAAAAGGCGACGGAGGTGGCTACGGAGGTGCGTTTTCATGGAATTAATGAAAAAGACGCACCGCGATGGGGCAGGTTACGGCATTAAACGATTAGAGCGTATTAAATAATTCTGTAACCATTCGGTGGGATTGGAGTTGGGCAGCGGTCTTTTTGGGTTTGAGCTTCGTTTCGGCTCAGTTACAGGGTTATTTAAACCTGCGCCTTCTCCGAAGCCTCGCCCAAACCCAAAAAACCTCGCTCCGAACGACTACAGAATTATTTAAAAACGCTCTAAACAGCTAAAAAGGGGCCACCGAACCGTAGCAAGGCGAGCCGACCGGATGCTCGTTTAATGGAGCTCCGGCCAGATTCAGCGCCGAACGGTGCCGGGTATTAGCTGACTATACCCCGATTGCGTTAAACGACGCGATGCCTCAATGGACAATGGACCACTTCGCGCCGGGATCCGTATCCGCAAGTCCCCAGCCGAGTTGGCTGTTCTTCATCGCCTGCGCATGACCGTCCGCGAAGACAGTATTGACCCGCCAGTTGTGACGTGGAATGGCAATGGCGTCTGCTACGGGTGTAAGGCCGGGTAATTGAGGGCCATTGACCCGACACAGGCAGTCTGCCGACCCGCCCTTAGTAAGAATCCTGAACCCATGAATCGCAATTGGCTGCCGTGGCAGTGGGAGGCTGTAAAACCTTGCCCTGATCAACAAACATAAACGTATCCGACGGATGCACCACCTGTGTTTCTTTCGTGCATCCATCAGTGGTGCTTTTGGAAAGTGATTGTCCAATTGCATTTTTCGAACCACCTCCAGCAGCATAGGAATTCAGTCCAATGCCGAGAAAATGATTGGTACTGCCAGACCCACCGCCGGGATTGGTTGCCGGCAGCAGACAGCTGGGACAATCATAAACGGTAATCGCAGTGCAATATTTCAACAGGCGGAATATATCCGGCCACCAAATCCGGTCCGGGGAACTGCTTAAATTACATATAAAAGTGTTTTGATCGTACGTAGATGAGGGCCAAGGCAGGTTGGGATACGCATTGCCGCCTGTCCACACAAAGCAAAAGGGTTCGTAATTCCCATTGTAATCACCAACATACAATTTTCCGGCGAGAACGCACTGCTTCATGTTGCTCAAGCAGCGGATGGCTTGCGCCTTTTGCTTGGCCTTGGCTAGGGCCGGCAGCAGCATGGCGGCCAGGATGGCAATAATGGCAATGACCACCAGCAGTTCAATCAACGTGAAGGCATGGTTTGCGGGACGTGTCTTATGGGGTTTGTTTCGTATCATAAATCTCGTTCAACTATTTTTGGGCTTAAACTGGGCGGCGGAGCCGTCGGCTCCGCCGCCGCATCAAGTTCTATCCTTTCGGCTACTGCCGCAACAGGAAAAAGTCCTGGGATACGGTGTTGGTTACTGGGATGGGAGCCGTAAAGTTGCCGCTCCCATCAAAGGTATTGGTCGCGATCGGCAACCAGTTGGCCAAGGGCAGGGCCAAGTTTGTGGAGGACAAGATAACATAAGTCCCACTGGGCACGCCGTTGGTGCCGGTCACCACCAGATTGCTGCCCACCACCTGGACTTGTGTGACGACGGGCGGGTTCTTTTGGACGCCGGCCACGGCCTTCAACATTCCGTTGGTCGGATTGAAGCTCCAGGCCAACCCCGCTGCGGGTGTCGGAATAATGCTGGTGAAGTTCCCCACCGGAGCCGAAACCGCGCCGAAAATATGGAAGCTCTGGTTCAGCACCGGCGTGCCGGCCAGGTTACTGATTACCAGCGTCCCGCCATAGGTCGCTTTGGTCAGGCCGGCCACCAAATCGCTGGTGCCACTGCTCGCATTGATGTCAACATAGTTGGTGCAACCGGCCGCCAACGACAGCGCGCCGTTGACCGTCAAGGTGCCGATGCCTGCGTCGCCCGGAGCCAGACTGCCGTTGGCCCCGACGGTCAACGGACCGGCGATGGTTCCCGTGCCCGCCAGCGTCCCGGCGCTGACCAGTGTCGTGTTGGTATAGGTGTTGATGCTGTTGAGCGTCAGCACGCCGTTGCCAGTCTTGGTCAGGCCGCCGCTACCGCCTTGCAGCAACGGCTGGGTCACGGTGATGCTGTAGTTGGAGGAGTCAAGAATGGCACCGCCATTCAGGACGAACGCATTGGTCAACCCGCCCAGGAAGTTGGTCGAAGCGGCGTTGGCGCGGAGGGTTCCGCCGTTGAAGTTAAGCAGGCTCTCGCCGGGGTAGTTGGTGTCCGATTGCACCCCGCTAACTTCCAACACCCCGCCGGGGAGCAGATCCACTTGGGCCAGCGCGCAACTGGCACCCAGACGCGCAATGGCTCCCGGCGTGGTCGCGATTCGGCCGGACAGCTCGAGCATATTGGTCGCCGTGGCATCACCATATAGATTGGTGCTGCCATAATAGCCCACGTAAATGAAGGCGGTGGGGATATTGGTGCTCTGGAGGGTCGCCCCGTTGGTCAAAAACAGGCGGGCTTCGCCGTTGAGCGCCGAGCAAAAGATGCGGACGAAGTTCCCCGCCACGCTGGTCAAGGTGGTACCGTCAAACACCTCATCACCCTGGCGCAAATCGCAGGCGGTTTTCACGCTATGCACGCCCTTCAAAGTGAGGACGCCGGTGTTGGTTTTTGAGAAGCTGCCGTTGGTCGAACCGCCGCTCAAGACCACATCACTGGCAATGTTCAGCACCCGCTGACCACCGTTCCAATTAAACAGGCCGGCCAGGTTTAACGGGCCGGTATTGGCGGCATCGCCGAGCGTCGTCGGGTTCGTCGAGGTAATCAGGACCGCGTTCGTCAGGCTTCGTGCGGTCACGCCGTCAGCGCTTAGGGCGCCGCCGCTAAGGGTAACCAAACCGCTGCCTAGCGCACCAGCCGCGCCCAACCGCACAATGCCGGCCGCAACCGTAGTGCCGCCGGAGTAGGCATTGGAACTGGTCAGTGTCAGGCCAGCGGTGCCGGATTTGACCAAACTTCCGGTGCCGCCGATGACACTGGTGCCGCCAATGGAATAATCCGTCGAGCTGTTATTTACCGTGATGGTGGCGGGGCTTACCGGGGTGGCCACGTTGACCGTGTAGGAGCCGCTGTTGTTATCATCGAAAACCACCGCCCGGCCAACCCCGCTGCTCTCGGTATAATACGTCTGCCCAAGCAAAGAATCATTCCAGTTCGCAGTGAGGCCGATGTCCCAATCACTGCTATTGTAGCCATACCACGTCAACGGCACGACCTGACCAGTGGTGATTTGCACGTCAATCGAACTATTCCCGGTATTGTTGACAAGCACCCCCGTATTGCCAGCAGGCAAAGTGCCCAACCGGAAAGCACTGAACGCTCCGGAGGACAAGCTGCCCGAATAATGGATGATCGGGTATTGCCCGACATACAACACATTGGTTCCATTAAAGTTAATGGTGTTGGTGCCGCTGGCCGAGAGGTTGCCCAGCAACGCCAGCACGGCCGTCCCGCTGCTCAAGTTAAACCCGCCCAGATTGAGGTCCAAAGTTCCATTGTGGCTGGCCGTGCTGCCGAAGGTGACATCGGAATTAGCATTAAGGGTTCCGCCTTGCGTGGCCACGTTGATGCCCAGGCTGCCGCCAACCGTCTCGACGAAGGCACCGTAAACCGTCGCTCCCGTCGGCAGCACCAACTCACCTTGATTCACGGTGGTGGGGCCGGTGTAGGTGTTGACGCCACTCAGCGTGAGCACGCCGTTGCCGTTCTTGGTCAAGCCACCGTCCGGGGTGGAGTCCGCCGGTGCGAGCAAGGGCTGGCTCACGGTAATGCTATTGCTGCTGGTATCGAAGATGGCACCGCCGGCCAAGACGTAGGCGTACGTAAGGCTCTGGATGAAGTTGGCGGTGCTGGCGGTGGGCATCAACGTGCCACCGTTGAAGTTGAATACGGTGGGACAACGATTGGCCGCGATATCGCCATACTGCAAGCCGCCGATCTGCAGCGTCCCACCGGAGAGGAGGTTAATCACGGCCAGATTGGCGGAACGGCCCATGATCAGCTTATTGGTGGAATTGGGGGTGGCGAATACGCCAGACACATCCAATTCATTGGTGGCGAGCGAACTCGTCCCGCCAGCGGTGGTGTTGCCGAAGGCGCTGCCACCCAGACGCAAGGTTACGTTGGTGCCGGTCATCACCAGGGCACCACCATTGGTGATGGCGAGCCGGGAAAGGCCGTTGGTCTGATTCACCGAGATGGACAAGCCGCCGACACTGTTGGTGACCAGCGCCCCATCAAAAATCAGGTTCCCACTGGTGATGGTGGGGCTGCCGTTCCAGAGGTGGACCCCATGCAGGGTGAGCGTGTTGGTTCCGGCCAAGTTGGGATTGTTGGTGTTCGGCGAGGCCAGGCTGATGTAACCGTTGGTGGAACCGCCGCTGAAAATGGCGTCACCATAAAGACTGATTACCTGGCCGCCATTCAGGTTCAATGGGCCGGTCAGGGTCAGCGCTCCGAAATTGGTGGCATCGCCGAGGTTGACGTTGTTTCTGACGAACACGGCGTTCGTCAACGTCCGGGCACTGGCACCATCGGAACTGAGCGTCACCCCCGCAGTGTAAAGCGAGAGCTGCCCCGTCCCCAAGGGACTGGCACCCGCTCCGAGCCGCAGCGCCCCGCCCGAAAGCGTTACCCCATTGGTGAAAGTGTTGTTGCCCGTTATCGTCAGTGCCATGGTGCCTTGTTTGCTCACCGCAGTAACACTCGTGATGGGATACGACGACGCATTGATGGTGTAGTTGTTGTTCGTGTTGTTGACTGTGATGACAGCCGGTTTAACCGCCTGAGTCACATTCACGACAAAGTTGCTGGCGGTGTCGTTAAACAGCACGCTGTCCCCGGCGATGGCCGTTTCGGTGTAGGCCACCTGGTTGGTGCCACCGGATGCAATCCAGTTGGTCGTGTTGTTGATGTCCCAGACACTGCTGGCCGCGCCGTTCACATAGCCCACCCAGGTTTTGGGCGGGCCCGAAATCACCGTGATGCTGACATCCACGGAATGATTCGCGGTGTTGTTCACCAAGCTCATAATTGAGTTGGCGGGCGTGGTTCCCAGACTAAAGGCGCTGAAGCCGGCCCCGCCAATGCTGCCCGTGTATTTGATGAGCGGATACTGGCCGGGCACCAGGGTGGTGTTGGCGCTGGCGGCGATGTTGATGACGACGTTGTTGGAAGTCGTGAGCGAACCCGCGCTGTTGATGAACGGATTCAGGTGATTGGTATATGTCCCGTAGTTGAAGGTCACATTGTTCGTGTAGGTGTTGGTGGAGACAGTGGCCGTGCCCTGCAGGGCCAGTGTCGCGACGTTCAATGACTGCTCATTTGTGGACATTACCACCACCAGGTTGGCGCCGGCGGCCACCGTGAGTGCCCCGCCGCCGGAGGTGGTGGTGTTCAGGTATAAAGTTCCCGCATTCACCAGAATCGGCCCGCTGAAGGTATTTGATCCGGTAAGGCTAAGCTGCCCGGCTCCATTCTTGGTGAGGCCATAGCCGGGGCCGGAAACGACCCCCCCGACGGTGAAGGTGCTATTGCTGACCGTGACTGTGCGGCTGGCGTTCATGGTCACGGCGCCAACACCCAGGTTCAAGGAGCTGCTGCCCAGCACGGTGAAATCACCATTCCAATACTGCACATTGTTATTGGCCTCGGTGAGGTTTCCGCCGCTGGTGTTGTCGAGCACGGTGCCGCCGGAAATCGTCAGCGGGCCACTGCCAATTGCGTTGGTGCTGTTAATGTTTAATTGTCCGGCGGTGAGCTGCAAGCCGCCACTATAGGCGTTGGAGCCGGAAAGGGTCAGCACGTTGGTGCCAATCTTTACCAGACTGACCGAGCCGAAGGAATTCAGGATATTGCCGCTGAAATTGCCGGCGGCATTGTTGCTGCCCACCGTCAGCGTGGAAGTTCCACCGCTGGCTGTGGGAATATCAATGACGCCGGTGCCAGCCAAACCGTTAACGGTCTGGTTATAACCATTCAGATTCAAAGTGCCCCCGTTGTTGATGGTGAGGTTTCCTGCGGTAACACCCGCCGGAAGGGCTTGGGCAGCGCCCAGGGTAAGATAACCGCCGGCAACCGTGACCCCGCCGGCAAACGTGTTGGCACCGCTGAGTGTCAACGTGCGGGAGCCGGTTTTCAAGAGCGACCCGGGGCCGGCAATGGGAGAACCGCTGATGGTATAGTCATTGACGGAGTTGTTCACATAAATGTCGAGCGGGTTGACCGTGGCGGGCACATTGACGGTAAAGTGAGTAGCCGTGTCGTCAAACTGCACCCCGGAAACCCCATCCGTATAGGTGCCGGTGCTCCAGTTCGCGGTCGTGGTATCCCAATTGTTGTTTCCCCCGTTGCCCACCCAAGTGGTGAACGGCGGAACATAGTTGGCAATCGCCGCCGCCTGCACCCCCAAAGAAGTCACGGTGACCGTGGCGGCGTGACTAAAGGTAAACCTTACTGTCAACGCATCGGTGGGATGATCCGCCTGAAACTGGACGCTGTAAATGAAATTGCCGGCCACAAACGCGGGATTCAGCACCGGGGGCGTGGCAAAGCCGGCGAGGGCGGTTTCAAACTGCAAGCTGGCGGTGCTGCCGTTGTTGTAATAGCCATAAAGATAAACGGTGTGCGTATTGGTGTCTCCCGGAACAAACTGGAAGGTTTCAAAATAAACATCAGCGGCAAATGCCGTGGCGTTATTAATCCTAAAGCTGTTGTTGGCCTCGCTGGGATTATTTGTGCCGGAGGTGTTTGGGGCGCCATCACTCCAAGTAAACGCTTCTGCGGATCGGTTGGCGGTGCCATCATTCACGGCGATGGTCCCCCCATAATACATGCCCAAATTGGTAATGCTGCTGCCCCCCGCTTTATGGTTGCCAACCGTAATCAGGTTGGTTCCGGAGATCGTTACCCCATTCGTGCCGGTATAAATCTGCCAATCGAGGTCATTATAGAGGCCGAGGTGCGTGAGATCATTCGTCAGCGGGGTGGCATTCGGGGTGGAGGTATAGGTTGGGGTGCCGATAGACGCCGCCGGGGCGAGATTCACCGAGCAGCACAAGAACGTGGTCACCAGCAATGCCAGCAGACAACTAGTCGGAGTCAGGGGTTTTTTCATATGAATTTGCATTATGTTTTGGTTTAGGCGGCAAACCGATCACGGAAAACTCTTCTTGCGAAAAGTTTTTCGAGGTTTCCTCAATATTAAAGTCACCTTCGCCAAATGCAATATGCCCGAAACCGGGTATGCCGGCAGATTGGCTCAAGCCGCGGGCGGAGCAATCAGTCGGTTTATTCCTTGAGCGTAAATACAATTGTAAGAGGTTGTTTACATGTGTATTATGGTTTTTTGCGATGCTGGCTACCGGCTTGCAAGACTGGGGAGGCGGATAATCCGCCACCCCGTGGTAATTTATTGGGCGAACGGGCGTATGGCATGCGCTTGCAATTGAAGTCGCAAATTGACCGGCTAACCTGCAAAGCATCGGTTCCAGTTTGTTTGTTTTCGGGCTGCGCCGTGTCAGGCGGGCGGGGCTTCCTTTAGGTTCGGCGACAACGTACCGTGGGCGTATCCCAACATCGACCCGGGAGCGCTGGTCGATGCGGGGCGACCACTTTCGCTGCCCCTACACGGTGGTTACTTTCCGGCTGTTTTGCCAGAATGAATGCGCAAAGCCGGCTGCAAGCCCGTACTCCGAACAGCGGGCGGTTCGGGGGGCGTTTCAGGATGTGCCCCGGTGCTGAAATCCGTGATTTTCATTTGGACAATCCCGCGCCATTCGCGCATTAATGTATTGTGATTTCCATGGTGAGTTTCAAAAAAAGACGCAAAATTGGCATGAAGTTCGTCTTTGTGGTTCCTGCGACTCTCTGTCTGGCGCTGCTTTGCTTTGAAAGCCTTGGCTTGGGTTATGCCCAAGAGGCGAATCAGGCATTGGGGATTGTGCAATTGCTCGTCAATGGTCGGCCGGCAAAGCTGTCACGCGATGGCATCAACCGGCTGCCCTCCGGCCCTCGGATTATTGCCATCACATGCGGTTCGGTGGAGGGCAATGACCCCAAAATCCCCCCCATGCGCTTCCGGTTCAAGCTGGTGGGATATGATACGGACTGGCGTGAGTTCGCCGCCCAAATGCGGATCATTTTCAGCTTTCTGGATGAGGAAGGAAACGAGGTCGGCAAAAAAGAATATTTTGTAAGTGGCCAAAGCAAGGGTTGGACGGGCAATTTTCAAACTTCCGCCTTGGAACACCGCGAGGAGGCCTTCGATGCTCCCCCGGCAGCGCACCGGCTCTGGATTAGCATCATCTCCGCCGGTTCACCGCAGACCTTGGGGGCCATTGCGGTCAGTGATTTGGCCGTGCACACTCCGGGCACCGCCAACAGTCCGGAACTGCCCCTCTTGTATCTCAATGATGATTCACCCGCCAAGCTCAACGACGAGTGGATGCGGGACGGCACGCAAATCCGGATGGCTCAAATCAAGGAAATCGGGGGCAAGCCGCGCCGAAATGCGCTGGTCATTGTTGACGACGACCCTTATGGTCACGCCCAGTGGAACAATCTCAAAACCAAAGCCCCCGTGTTGGTGCCGGGACAGAAGCTGGTGGCTGAATGGAACCAGATGTACAGCATCGGCTTGGGGGCGCCTTCAACCGCTGTCTATCAGGATCTCTTCCCCGGCCGTTATCGGTTTGCTTTGGAACGCCTGACGGTGACGGGCGTGCCAACCGGTGAATTATCGTTTTGGGAATTTGAAGTGCCCTATCCGTTTTGGAAGACTGACTGGTTTTGGGGGGGGATTTTTTTCTCCGCTTTGACCGGGATTTTCCTGGTTTATCAGCATCGCGCCCGGGGGCGGCTGCAGGCGGAAAATCTCCGGCTGGCGCAGCAGCAAATCCTGGAGCAAGAGCGGATTCGCATCGCCCAAGACATTCATGACGACCTCGGCGCCCAAGTCACGCAAATCACGCTGGTCAGCGCCATGGCCGAGCGGTCCGTGGCGGATGCGCAGGCTTCCAAGCAGAGTTTTCAACGCATCACCGAATTGTCGCGCAAGCTGGTGGCTTCCCTGTATGATACCGTCTGGGTGGTAAACCCGGAAAATGACAATTTGGAGGCGGTGGGAAACTATCTTTGCCAGATGTTCAATCAACTGGTTGCGCAGGCGGGGCTGAGTTGCCGGTTGGTGGTGCCCACGTTGCCCTCCAATCTGCCAATTTCCAGCCACCAGCGGCACAATCTGGCGATGGCCGTAAAAGAAGCCACCAACAATATTATCAAACATGCCAAGGCCACCGAAGCCCGGATGAGCATCAGTCTGGAAAACTCGAAACTCAACATCGACATTGAGGACGACGGCGTCGGATTCAGTCCCGAATCGGTAAAACCGGGCAGTGGAATGGGAAACTTGAGCCATCGGCTGGAGGCGGTTGGCGGGCGGGCCGAAGTGAAAAGTCGCCCCGGCGGCGGCACGCAGGTGCATTTGCAAATGTTGATCGGGCATGAAAATCTTCGCTTGGCGGCAGAAACGCGGAGCGGTGACAGCTTCCGCCCCGACCGGCGGCAGCCGAAAAGCCCAACGGAAACCTAATTTCGATGAAACGTGTAGCAATTGTGGAAGATGACCAGGGGCTGCGTGAGCAGTTGGCCCGCATATTAAAAACCGCCGCTGATGTCAAATGCGTGGGGGCATACGAGTCGGCTGAAGCAGCTTTGGAAGCCCTGCCCAGCGTCAAACCGGATATTGTGCTGATGGACATCCGGCTGCCCAAGATGTCCGGCATTGAATGCGTGGCGAAACTCAAAGAACTGCTCCCGTCCGTTCAGATCATCATCGTGACGGTTTACGAGGACAGCGAAAAAATCTTTCACGCCCTGCGCAGCGGAGCCAGCGGCTACCTGGTGAAATCCGGGCCGCCGGAAAAACTGCTGGAGGCCATTCAGGACGTAACGCTGGGCGGTTCCCCGATGTCACCACACATTGCGCGCAAGGTGGTTCAGCATTTCCGCATTTTGGGGCCAACGGCAATGGAAGAGGATCCGCTTTCACCGCGCGAGCGGGAGGTTTTGGACATGCTGGCGGCGGGTTATATTTACAAGGAGATCGGTGAGCAGCTAAACATCGCCCCGGAAACCGTTCGCACCAACGTCAAGCACATCTGCCAAAAAATGCAGGTCAAAAATAAAATGGAAGCCTTGGCCAAGCATCTGCAACAAAAATAATTTCGGGTGAATGTCCTGATGAGCCGCCTCGGCCAGAGGAACCAAGCCAGCCCTGAATCCCGATCTCACAAGTCGCTTGCGGTAGTTGGCGGGGCAAGCGCCAATCTATAAGGAGGGGCGTCGCCACCCCCAAGCGCGACCCCGCGCACTTCAAGCATCGCCACCAAGTCCGTCATGAGGCGGTGGGGGAGGCGTGTCTCCAGCCGAAAACTACTTTTCCGGACGAGTTTGGAGGTTTGGTTTACGTCCCCGGCCTGCAAAGTGAATACCCGAAAACGGGGATGTCCAATCTTTGCCAGACTTTGGTAAATTTAATCAAATGTCACATGGCCATCAACGCATAGCCAATTTATTGAAACTGAGAAATCTCTATTAAAAAACGAGCTGACATGCTCATAAATTGGTTGATCGCTCGAGCCACTGCGGGGCGGCAAGCCAATTCCGTTACTTTGGCCGGCTTGGGGGCATCGGTTGAAGGTGCTCGAATTTACCCTGCCATGGGCGGCTGGGCTGACTATCGTGAGCGGCACGAGAACATTTGCGAGGACTGGGCAAAGTTATACCCCGCCTTGGCGAATTGGGAATTGAAGCTGTCGCCGATGCCGGATTGGAAACGATATCCATGTTCAATGGTCAAACTGGCAATTAAAAATTTTCCGGTCAGGATAAATCCGACACTTTGAATAAAACTCCAAAATACGTAACTATCCCTTCCAGCCATTCGTCCAGTTCTCCAATTATGAAATTAGCCTTATCACTAGCCCTCGTTTTCGCCGCAGGGTCGTCGCTGACGACACTTCATGCGACCGACGTACCGCCCGCAGCAACCAAACCCAACGTCGTCTTCCTGCTGGGCGACGATGTGGGTTGGAGCGATATCAGCACTCACCCAGGCGGCTTCGTCCCCACGCCCAGCATTGACCGCTTTTTTAAGGAGAGCGTTGAATTGCGCAACTACATGGGGTGGTGTGTTTGCTCACCCACCCGGGCCATGCTGCTGACCGCCCGGCATCCCTTTCGCGTGGGCACCGGGCCGGAAACGGGCGGGGAACTGGCGAAGGATGAAGCCACCATCGCCGAAGGCTTCAAGGCCAATGGCTACCGCACCGGCATCTTCGGAAAATGGCACAACGGCGAAAATCCCGGCACCCCGGAATTTCTTGCCGCACTCGAGCAGGGGGGGAGCAAGAAAAATTACCAGGGGGGATTGGGCGTGAATGCCCACGGTTTCGATGAGGCGTGGGTCTATTACGGCGGGGGCGGGGACTACTTCAACCGGCGCAATTTGAAGGGGGAAGGCCCGGTGAGCTGGTGGCACAATCTGGATTATCACCCGGATGACAAAGGCTACACGGAAGATTTGATTGTGCAGCACGCGATGGATTTCATTCGCGACAACAAGGATCGTCCGTTTTTCTGCTACGTGCCGTTCCACATTGTCCATACGCCGCTACAGGCCAAAGATTCCGACCTGGCCCTGGCGGACAAGGACCAGGACGAAAACATCAAGGCCAATGACAAAACCAAGCACATTTACCGGGCGATGATGGAGGCGCAGGATCGCAACGTGGCCTCCATACTCAAAGAGTTGGACGACCTCGGCCTGCGGGATAACACCATCGTGGTTTACACCAGCGACAACGGAGCGACAGCGGACGGCAGCAATCTGCCCTTCCGCGGCGGCAAACATACCATCTTTGAAGGGGGCACCCATTTGTTTACGGCGGTGCGCTGGCCGAAGGCTGGTCTGGTGGGCGGTAAAACGTGGGACGGCCTGTGCGGGGCGCTGGACATGTTCCCGACGCTGATGGACATGGCCGGCCTGCAGATGCCGCCGACCAAGCCGTTGGATGGCAAGGACTTTTGGCCGGCGCTGCGCGACAACACTCCGAGTCCGGTGGAAGATTATTACTGGGCTTGGAAAAGTTCCGACGGCCTTCGCACAGCCGACTGGAAGCTGCTCCGCTACAGCGACCACAGCGAATTGTATGACATTCACCAGGACGTGGCCGAGGCGCACGATGTGGCGGCCGCGCACCCTGACGTGGTCAAAGCCCTCACCGCCAAGATGGACGCGTGGGTCAGTTCCATCGGGGCCGCCCTGACGTATCAGCCGCCGCCCAAGAAGCTCGATACGAAACCCGCGCCCGAGGGTGAAGTGTTGGAATTTACCGTCACGGTCACGGCCAAGGCCTCGCCGAATGACCGGTTGGTCGTCCCGTTTGCGTCCTTCAACGAGGCGGTGTATGCGACCGATTACATTGAGTATGACGTGATGGCGGCACCGGGGGGCTTGAACCACGGATTTTACTACTCGCCGTTCAAGTCCAAAAATCAAAACAAACCCTCATTGGATTTTAGCAAGGGGGTTGGGGTTGACCAGTTTGGACGCGAACAGTCCCTGGGACCGGAACCGCAAGGCGGCCCGGGCGTTTGGGAACACCGGGTAATCGGGCTGGAAGCCTTCGCCCCGCTATCGTTTGGGCGGCAGGGCATGGTGTTCAAAGGCGGCCATCCGGGCACCTACAAGGTGTATTTGGACAATCTGCAAATCTTGCACGCGGATGGCACCACCACGCCCATCTGGCAGGGGAAGAAAGATGCGCGGATGGAAAAAATTGCCGACACGGCGGCGTTTAAAAATGTGCAAGTACGCGCCGTGCCGCTGGATTCCATAAAGTAAATCGTGGAAGCCAGGGGCCAAGTTTTGCCAGAGGCGCTGCGGATAATCACCGTCGCCCTGGTCGCAAGCCCGGCGGCGACGCGGCTTGGGATAAAACTTGGAAGGGTAGATGAATAGCTAGCCGCATAATTCGAATGGTAATGGCCAAATATAAACATCTTCCCTGGCTGCTGATTGCCATGCTTCTGCCGCTGTGCGCCCCGGCGCAGCCGGCTTCGACGGCAGACAACCGCGCCGCCGCGATTACGGTGGATTTTGCCAAGCCCGTGCACACCATGCGCGGGGGCATCGGCGCCTCCTGGCACGCGATTGGTCCGACGCCATATTATTATCCCGATCTCATCGGCCGCAATAACCGCACCTGCCGGGGCAGCGCCTTTGGGGGCAATCCCCCGCTGACTCCCAAATACGAGCCAGCTTGGAACGACTTGGTGCATCAGGCCAAGTGGCTGGGGTTGGATTTCATCCGGGTGGAGATTGACCTGCGGATGTATAATCCGCAGCGCGGCGTGTTCACCTGGGACAACGAGGAGATGCGGACGCTGGAGCGCATTCTTCAGTTCTGCCAAACGAATCAGGTGGACGTTTATTTTACGATGATGTGGCAGGATGTCGAATGGAACGCGCATCCGGGTGTCTGCCGGTTACAGAGTTCGCCCCGCTCGGTCGCCGATTTTGCCGAGAGTTATGCCGCCTTGCTGGAGCGGTTGGTGAAACAGCAGGGCTACACCTGCATTCATTGGGTGACGGTCAACAACGAACCCGGGTTTGAATCGGCCTGGTGGCAGGGGCCGGATAAGAAGGCCGACTCCATCATGCCCGCCATCCGTGCGCTTCGGGCAGCGCTCGACCAGCGCGGACTGAAGGAGGTCGCAATTTCCGGGCCCGACGGACACACGTTGCAGGCGGGGCAGTTCGACCCGCAGGATCCCGCCGTGGGCGCTATTTCCCTGCATTGCTATGGCAAGATGCCGAGCATGGAGAAAGTGCGGGAAGCCAGCCAGGTGGCGGCGGCGCGCGGCATCCCTTGCTTTTTGGCTGAGTTTGGCTTTTTTTTCGCGGCAATGTTTGAGGGCGACCGCATGGCGTTGGGCGGACCGCGGTCGGAGGCACCGAAGAGTTATTCGGCCCAACTGCTCAATGCGGAGAAGGTGCTGGTGGGCCTGAATGCGGGGGTGGATGGCTTCAACCGCTGGAGTTTCGTCAATCGCGGCGACTTGGACGGCCAATGGCAAATGGTGCGGACTTGGAACCCGAACACCTGGGATTTTTATCAAAATGTCACGCCGGAACCGGTGCCATATTACAGCTATGGCATCTTGACAAGGTTTACCGCCAAGCACTCCACGGTGCTGCTGGCCGCCAGCAATGATCCGGAAGTGGTGGTGGCCGCGTTGCGCAGTCCCAAGGGGCAGACGACGCTCCTCCTCCTCAACAAGGCCGACCAGGAGAGCAAGACCACTGTGCAGTTGGCCGGATTGGGCGACAACCTTGCCCTGCGCGAATACCAGGTCACGGAAGCCGAATTGATGAAACCCGCCTTTGCCCTGACTGCGCTGGCCACCGTCAACGCCAATCCCGCGACCAACCATGTTGCCATTACGTTGCCGGGCAAAAGCATTACGTCCTTGACCACGTTCCAACTGGCCGATGACGCCGATGGCATTACTCAGGAATAGAATCGAAACATCAAACCGACAGCCAACATGCATATTCTAAAATTTAAATCGGTTCGAAAAACACTGGGCCATCCAGTTCGGTGCTTCCCGATTTTAGGTCGTTTGCCGGTTCGTTGCCAAATTCGCTCCCGGGCGGTGATTTCTATCGTGGCCTTGGCGGCGATGACCGGGTGGGGCCAGGCGGCAATGCCTGCGGAAAACGCCGCCAGCGGGTCGCTGCATATTTGGGAAGATACGCCCGAGTATCCCCAAATCGTAACGCCGCCGGATGGCAGCCAGCCGGCGGCGAAGAGAAAGGGCAAAGCCAAAAACGACTCCGGCCCACAGAAGGGAAGTCCCAAAACCGCCAAGGTTTCCTGGGATAGCTGGTCTTTGCCGATTGGCAACGGCCGCTTGGGGGCCGTGTTTTATGGCGGCGTTGCGGACGAACTGGTCCAGTTCAACGAGGATTCACTGTGGTCGGGCGGAGACAATAGCGTCGCCATGCCCAAGCCGGGAAACAAACCGAAAAAAAGTGAGAACATCAATTACGGCAGCTATCAGCCTTTCGGTGATATACATATTTCGCTGCCGCACTCGGAGTTCACCGATTATCGGCGCGATTTGGATCTGGGCCGGGCCGTCGGGACCGTCTCCTATAAGAGTGGTGGGGTGACTTATCGTCGTGAATACTTTGCGAGTTATCCGGACCAGGTAATTGTGATCCGCTTGACGGCGGACAAGCCTGGCAGCATCACCGGCACCATTCAACTCGCCGACCTGCATTTTGCCAAGTTTTCCACGGCAGGCAACACCATTACGGTCCAGGGAAAGCTCGATGAACGGCTTTATGTCACCCAAGGTTTTTCGGATCTTGCCTATGGCACGCCGGACCAGATTGCCAGTGCCGCCCGTCCCTTTGCCGGGAACAACATGAAATACGAGGCGCAGATGCGGGTGCTGGCGGACGGCGGCACCCTTACGTCCGGGGCGGACGGCGAGTTCAAGGTGGCCAATGCGACCAGCGTCACCATCCTGCTGGCCGCCGGCACCGATTATCTCGCGGATTACGCGAAGCATTGGCGGGGGAAAGATCCGCACGCCAAGGTGAGCCGGCAAATTGAAGCGGCGGGGAAGTGGTCTTACCAAGAACTCTTGTCCCGGCACACGGCTGATTATGAGTCTCTGTTCAACCGGCTGCAACTCGACCTCGGCAAAACTGATGCGCAAAAGACCGCGCTGCCGATGCACCAACGTCTGGCGGAGTTTCGCCAGGATGCAAATGATCCCGAATTGGTGGCGTTGATGGCGAATTTCGGCCGCTATCTGCTGATTAGTTCTTCCCGGCCGGGCGGGCTGCCGGCCAACCTACAGGGTTTGTGGAATCCGGAACGCATCATGGCGCCTTGGGGCGCGGACTACCATCTGAATGTCAATCTTCAGATGAATTACTGGCAGTCCGGGCCGGGCAACCTTTCCGAATGCGATGTGCCGCTAATCTCGTGGCTGCAGTCCATCGAGCCGGTGCTTGAGCGCGAGACGAAGGCGAACTACGGCGCGCGCGGCTGGGCGGCCGGCTGGGGATTGAATCTTTTTGGCGGCGGTTCGATTAACAAAAAAGTCGAGGGGGCTTGGATTTGCTGGCATCTCTATGAAAACTATCGCTTCACGCATGACAAGGTGATGCTGGCGCGCGTGAGTTTTCCCCTCCTGCGCGAGGCGGTCAATTTCTGGGAGGACACTTTGATCGAGACGAACGGCGTTTTGCTGGCTCCGAACGTGCAATCGTCGGAATGGGGGCCAACGGAAAATGGCGTGATCTACGCCCAGGAAATCATCTGGGAACTGTTCCACGATTATATTGAGCTGGCCGATGTGTTGGGCACGGATCAGGCCAACCGCAACAAAGCGGCGGCCATGCTTAGCAAACTGGCCACGCCCCAAATTGGGCCGCACGGCGAAGTCATGGAGTGGCAAACCGCGCAGCCGAACCTTTGGGGAAAGGAACACCGCCATATCTCGCATCTCGTCGGACTTTTTCCCGGACGCCAAATCTCGCCGCTCACGACGCCGGACCTGGCCAAGGCCGCCGTGGTTTCACTCGAACATCGGGGCGATGGCGGCACCGGTTGGGCAGAGATTATGCGGGCCGGTTCGTGGGCGCGATTGTTGAATGGGGACAAAGCGATAACGATGTTGGAGGCGGTCCTTAAAGGGCATATCTGGCCCAATGGTTTGGACTCGATCAATTACGGCGCGTCCACCGGCGGGGCGGACAAGTTTCAAATTGACGCCAATCTGGGTTTTCCGGCGGTCGTCTGTGAAATGCTGCTGCAAAGCCAAAGCGGCGTGATTCAACTGTTGCCGGCGCTGCCGGCCAAATTCCCCACCGGTTCGGTGCGCGGCATCC
>Ga0007882_10000937_pt1 | contig 17109 bp, 17 predicted proteins | sample CryBogCBH12Aug01_FD_71195 | JGI IMG/M metagenome (GOLD analysis project Ga0007882, IMG submission 71195) | Freshwater microbial communities from Crystal Bog, Wisconsin, USA - CBH12Aug09.1 | ecosystem: Environmental > Aquatic > Freshwater > Lake | place: Crystal Bog, Wisconsin, USA | collected... | reverse complement strand
AAAAATTCCACCTTTTATTGTAAATATGACGGGCATTAGCGACGAAATGGTAGCGACTGCTCCTTTGTTTGAAGAAGTGGCACCTCAAATATTTAATCTTTTAAAAGATCGAATTTTCGTAGCGCATAATGTGAGTTTCGATTATGGCTTTGTTCATTATTTACTAAATCATCATGGGTATAAATGGTCAGCTCCCAAATTGTGTACCATTAAATTAAGTAAGAAGGTTTTTCCTGGTTTAGAAAAATATGGCTTAGGTTCTTTGACGCGTGATTTAGGCATACGAATTGAAGGTCGTCACCGCGCATGGGGTGATGCGGCTGCCACGGCAAAAGTATTGAGTATGGCGATAGAGAAAGAGGGGATGGCACCTATTCACACCTTATTGAATAAGAAAGAACCGCGCAAAAAAATAGCGCCACCAGATACTGGAGACGCTATTTAATTTCAATTTTATTTTACTATTAATTTAGTGAGCAACTCGTTTATTAAAATGCTAGTATTCTGCAGTAATACCAGTATAATTTTGAGGTGTAATTTGTTTTAATTCCTTTTTCAATGCGGCTGTAACTTTTAAGCCATCAATAAATTTGTGCATTGATTTTTTATCAATCTTACTATTGCCTCTTGTTAAATCTTTTAATGCTTCATAAGGATTTGGATATTTCTCACGACGCAAAATAGTTTGAATGGCTTCAGCAACAACTGCCCAGTTATTTTCTAAGTCTTCTTGAATTTTTGCTTCATTCAAAATTAATTTAACTAAGCCTTTTTCTAATGAATTAATGGCAATCGTAATATGCCCAACGGGTACACCAATATTTCTTAAAACAGTTGAATCCGTTAAGTCTCTTTGTAATCTGCTGATAGGTAATTTTGCTGCTAAGTGCTCTAATAAAGCATTTGCAATACCTAAGTTTCCTTCCGCGTTTTCAAAATCAATTGGATTAACTTTATGCGGCATCGCACTTGATCCTACTTCGCCTTTTTTAGTTTGTTGTTTAAAATAATCCATCGAAATATAGGTCCAAATATCTCGTGCTAAATCAATTAAGATATTATTGATTCTTTTTAAGTTGTCGCAATGTGCTGCAAAGTTATCGTAGTGCTCAATTTGCGTAGTGAATTGCATTCTTTGTAAACCCAATACATCTTCTACAAATTCATTGCCTAATGAAACCCAATTCTTTTTTGGATACGCAATATGATGCGCATTAAAATTACCCGTTGCACCACCAAATTTAGCAGCATAAGGAATGGCTGCAAATAATTCAATTTGATTATGTAAACGCTCCACAAATACCATGATCTCTTTTCCTAAAGTGGTAGGAGATGCTGCTTGACCATGTGTGCGTGCTAATAAGGGGACTTTTTTCCATTGCTTTGCAAATTGGTACAATCTGTTTTGCAAATTCACTAATGCAGGTAAAGTATTATTTTCCATTGCATCTTTCCAGCTTAATGGAATAGCAGTATTGTTAATATCTTGAGAAGTTAATCCAAAGTGAATCCACTCTTTTAATTCACTTGCTTTATGGGCATCTAAGATTTCCTTTAAAAAATATTCTACCGCTTTTACATCGTGGTTTGTGGTAGCCTCAATTGTTTTAATTTTTTGCGCATCTTCCTCTGAAAAGTTTTCAACTACGGCAAGCAAAGATTTTCTTAATGTAGGTGTTACTTTAAAAAATTTCTTATCTGCTAAAAATAAAAAGTAGTGCACTTCTACCAATACTCTGTATTTAATTAAACCGAATTCAGAGAAATAGGCACTTAAATTAGCTGTTTGTTTGTGGTAACGACCGTCAATAGGGGAAATGGAACTAAGTTGTGACATATTGATTGCTTTAAACAATTGGTTTTTGATATCTTTGCGCAAAGTTAATTCAATTGGAGAGAAAGTGGCGCATTGGGGCGGTAAGTTATTTAAACACACGCCCGTTATTATTAGGATTAGAGCAGTCGGCCTTGATGGAGGAGATTGAATTGGTTAAGGCTTATCCAGCTAAAATTGCCCAGGATTTAATAGATGGCACCATTGATATGGGCTTGGTGCCTGTTGCAATTACCCCATTATTGAAAGAGGCTCATTTTGTCTCTAATTACTGTATTGGTGCGGTAGGAGAAGTGGCTAGCGTTTGTATTTTCAGTCAGGTTCCGATGAATCAAATTGAAAAGGTATATCTAGATTATCAAAGTAGAACTTCGGTGCAGTTGGCTAGAATTTTACTTTCCCAATACTGGAAAAAAGAGGTTGAATTTATAAAGGCAGAGGAAGGGTATATTCAGCAGATTGCTGGCAACACGGCAGGAGTAATTATTGGTGATCGTGCTTTAGCCGCAAGAGCTCATTTTGAATATGTATATGATTTAGCCGCTGCTTGGATTGCGCATACGGGATTCCCATTTGTATTTGCAACATGGATTGCGAACAAGCCAATTCATACTTCATTTATGGAGGCATTTGATAAGGCAAATGCTTATGGACTTGAAAATATAGCTCAAGTTATCGCTGGGATTCCTAGCGAGGAGCAGGTATATGATTTGCATACTTATTATACGCAAAATATTAGTTACGATTTTAATGCAGAAAAAAGAAAAGGTCTTGATCTTTTTTTATCCTTTCTTAAATAAGCGATTATACTGTTTGCTTACAAATTCCTTAAAGTAATTTAGAATCTCGGGAGCAGGATTGATCCAAATGGTCAATACATAAAATCCAATACCATAAACGATGGATTGAATAGCAATATTCGCTACAAAGTTTTCCGGAGAAGGGATCTGGTGAACCATCAACATTAAGCCAATACTCAATAATAAGAATAGGCCATGCTTCCAGCGATAAGGCTGCAGTTTAAACTTAAAGTATAAAAATCCAAAACGAACGGAATTGTAAATGGTATAAGCGATTAAATTGGAAATCGCTAATCCCGTTAAATCGTAATGTTGAATTAAATAATAGTTTAAAGGAATGGAAATAATTACAAACATCACATTCGTAAAAAAGTCAAATTTCCAAAAATTAGAAGTGCCAATGATTTGTGCATTTACCCCTGTGGCAAGGTCAATTAATTTGGCGAGTCCTAATATAAAAGCCAGGTTTACCAATGCATCATAGCCCCCACCTTGTTTATTGCTTACCCAGTTTAAGAAGGAGACCAGGTTTTGTATATTCAACCATATTAATCCAAATAATAATAAGCCTATTGCTAATAAGTTGGAAACACTTTTATGGTAAATGTGTTTGATGTTTTCAAAATCCTTTTCCTTCCAAGATTTAGCCAGTATGGGAATGCTGATGGAAGTAAGACTTCGTTGTGGTATTTCTAAAATTGCAGATACATATGTGGCAATCGCAAAAATACTTGCATCACTCAATCCTTTTAATCCCACAATCATGAAAGTGTCGTTGGTGCTCGCGAGTAAATTAAAAAACTGACCAGCGAAAACAAATAATGCAAAACTTATCATCCTGCCTTTTAGTCTTTTGGTAACACTACTAATGGTGAAATTTCGAATTGACCATTCTTTAGATTGTATCAAATTGTATAATAGATACAACATAGGAAGTAAATAGATGCAGCTAAATAATGCTATAAATTGTGTCAGGTCAACAAGATGAAATCCAAAGAGTAAAATTAAAATAGTAGTTAAAACTCTTATGGCTGTTTCTCTTAAAAAATTGGTCATTACCCCTTTGTGTAAACCCCAGGCAAATGCTTCAAGCCAATAAAAGATGAGTAAGAAAAAAGTGTAAGGATAAATGTATCCAAAGTATTGCCCTAAGCTTGGGGACTTACCTAATTTGCGGATGATGAAGTCCTTATTTTGCCATCCAATAAAAAGAAGAATAGCGAATCCTAATAAATTAATTAAAAGAGTAAGAAAAGGAAGTTCGTTTTTGTTGCTGCCTAAATAATGGTTGTAAAAAGGGTAGAATTTATACACCACTGGCAAAGTGCCCAGGGTACAGAAAACAGAAAGTGTTGCTCCTATATCAATCATGGCTCTTACCAAGCCCTGATCATTCTTTGAAAAGAACATGGGGAATAATACAAGCAAATTAACAGCGCCAATCAAGAATCCTAAAAATATAAAATAGGATGATTTAATGCCTTGTTTTTGAATGATACCCATTGTACAAATATATTATTATTTATACTTTTTGGTGAGTCTATTCTTCAAGAGCTTCCAAATGGTGCCATAAGCAATACGACTCTCAGTATAGATTACCTCTTTATTGTCAATTAGTTTGGTAAGGCATTCAACATACCAGTCCTTATGTTTCTCTAAAATGTATTGAATTATGCCCGCTCTATTGGGGTGGGTATCATTTTTTAGCGTCGATTTTTCGGTTTGACGATAGAATAATAAGCATTCAGGAATTAAATGAACTTCCATATTCAACTTCGTAATTCTTATATAAAACTCCCAATCTTCATAACCCAGTTTCATACTTTCGTCATATCCACCCACTTTGTCCCAAACCTCTTTGCGCACCATTGCACATGCTGGGCATTGATTTGAAAATAAAAAATTAAAAGCATTGCCACCTCTTGGTTTTGAAATGCCTGTTTTGTTTCCAAAGTATTTTATATAACTCGTGACTACGGCTGTAGTAGGTTCCTGTTCTAAAATAGCCACTGCTTTTGCGAAAAAACTTGGATCGAAATAATCATCAGCATCCAAGGCTGCGATATATTTTCCTTTAGCATGATTAACCCCGTGATTTCTTGCAGAGGACATTCTGCCATTCTCTTTATGTAAAACAGTGATATTAGGTTGTTCAGCTAATTGATCTAAAACTTGTAAAGTATTGTTATCGGTTGATCCATCATTTACAATGATTATTTCAAATGATTGATTGGTTTGTAAACCTAATTTGCTAATGGTCTCAGGCAAATAGTTGCCGTCATTAAAGCAGGGGATTACAACACTAATTAATGGATTCATACAATAGGTTTACTTGTAGCAGAAAATATTTAATTGAACATCAAAAGGGGTGCCGGTTGATTTTTCAACAAATGGTTTGTTTAAATTATCAGCAGCCATTTTGATATATACTTTAAAACCTGCGTTTTTTACTATATTCAATAGGGTAGTAAGTTTTTCTGTTTCCGCATTGGTGCCGTGGTATTCAAGAAACAGATTGTCAACTTTGTGTAATTGATCAGCGCAGTCTTGAATGACATTGTATTCTGCGCCTTCAATATCCATTTTGATGAAATCTATTTTTTCAAATTTGGATAAGAAACTTGAAAGCTGAATGGCATTTACTTTTGTGGTGCTGGTTCCTGTGGTATCAATTTGACTCGCTTCAGAACCTTTATTGCTGAAAGACAATTCACAGTTTTCCGTCCATACTGCTTGATTGTTTAAAATCACATTATTCAGCTGATTGTCTTGGACGTTTTTTGATAACAACTCAAAAATTATTTTATCAGGCTCAAATGCATACACCGTTGATTGAGGATTGTTGATTGCAAAATAAAGCGTACTGATACCAATGTTCGCTCCACAGTCTAATATAATGCCGCTATTGTGTGCGCTGTTAAATTTGTAAATCTGTTCGGTAAAAATTTCTTTATAAGTTTTAATAACCTCGTAGGGGCGAATATAGTTGAGGATAAACTGCGGAAATTGATATTTTTTTGGAAACTGATCGTCCTTGTGTTTTAATAATTTCTCGGCCAACCATCCAAGTTGATGACCACTATGGGTGGACTTTTTCTTGGATAGCCTTTTTCCAATTCCCTTTAGTATATTTGTAATAATCATTAACGCTTTTATTAAATGTCAGCACCGCTCATTTCAATTTGTATTCCTGCTTATAAACAACCTGAATTTGTTGTTCGTGCTATTCAATCTGTTCAAAAGCAGTCCTATAAAAATGTGGAAATTATCATTTCTGACGATTCCCCCAATGAGGACATAAAAATAGCGATACAATCTTATATTTCTGAGCTCAATATCAAATATTATCACAATCAACCAGCGTTAAAAAGCCCTAAAAATTGGAATAATGCAATACAGCTTTCTAGCGGTGATTATTATATGCTTTTACACCAGGACGATTGGTTGGATTCATCCGAATGTTTGTCCACTTATATCGCTGCGTTTGAGTCCAATCCCAATGCACAGTTTGTATTTTGTAAAAACACGGCCATTCAACCTGATGGGACAAAGATTACCTTGCAATATCTTACTTCCTTATTAAAAGATATGGGCAAAAGACCCAATCATATTTTAAGGGCAAACGTGATTGGTCCTCCAAGCAATACGATGTTAAAAAAAGGGGTGGGCGTTCATTACGATGAGGATTATATCTGGCTAGTGGATGTAGACTATTATGTTTCACTTTTAAATAAGGGTTACGAATATGTATATCTCGACCAGTATTTGGTAAGTATTGGATTGCATGAAGATCAAACCACTGTTTTTTGTAGAAATAATGAAGATGTAATTGTAAAAGAAAATATTTGGTTCGCCGAAAAAATGGGTACTCCTGCTTTTTCGGATATTTTAATTTATGATTATTATTGGCGTTTATTACGCAATTATAAAATTAGGTCTATTCCCGATTTGGTTAATGATGGCGTAGCTGAGCATCGCATTTTACCTGTGATTAAAAAGATGCTTTCTCTACAAGTTAAATTTCCACTTGGGCTGTTAAAGTTTGGACCTTTTTCAAAACTGCTAATGACCTTTAGTTATTTGCAAAGGCCTCAATAGTTTTTTTGAATACTCCTTAACTACCTCTATCTTTTGGCAGCAAATATGTTTTTATACATTAATGCCTTTTTCTCAATAAAAGTCCAGGATAAATAGCCAATGGCAAAACAAACTAGGGTGCTACTTATCAGTAACATCATTGTATTGGGCTTGAAAAAGTAAATGATAAATTGTTGCACTGGGAATCCATAAAGATAGATTCCATAGGAGGGATCTCCCAATATTTGATGCGATACAGTAGCTAGTTTAGAACTTTGTTTTCCCAAGAAAATGATAATAAAAGGAAGACTTATCTGTACCCATGCATAGTTTAATTTAAATAGAGTTGCAGTGATTAGTACCAGTCCAGATAATAATACAATCCATGTTTTAAAAGGAATCGCATCCCAGTTAAAGCAGGCGATAAAAGAGCCCATTAAAAAATAAGTACCCAAGTCAAAAGCAAGTTCCAAATTAATGGGGCTGGTTATTTTCTTTAGGTCATTTAAGAAAAAAATATTTCCTATAAATAATCCAACAAGCAAAATGCTCAATAATATTTTAAGCAGGTTTTTGTTTTTACGAATAGGGAAGAATAATAATAAAACAATATAAAAGAAAAATTCAAATTCAATTGTCCATAAAGAGCCATTGACTGCATGAACAGGTAAATTTTCAAAAACACCTTTGATAAAAAAGTGAGGCATAAATAGTATGCCATTGCCCAAAAAGTATTTATAAATTTCAGGGTCTAATAAATAATAGCCATATTGTAATGGATAAATAAAATATACAACTAATAAGGTAAGTGCAAGTACCACCAATAGAGCCGGGAAGATGCGTAAAATTCTTTTTGTAAGATAGTCTGCAACGGAGTGGCTACGCTCTAAACTTTGAAAAATCAAATATCCACTAATAATAAAGAATCCTTTTACGCCAATAAAGGAAAAAATCATGTATCCGTTTGTTAATTTGGCCAAAGGGTCAAATGGGCCATCTCCATTTAATACATAACTATGGGATAGGATCACAAACCAAGCGAATAAGATTCTAATGATATCAAAATTATTCGCAATTCTTGTTTCTTTGGTCTTGATCATTAATAAAGCTTGTTCTTGTTTCACAAATATATCTTTTTTTATCTTTATCTTCAAGCCTGAAAATGTATCCAGATAAGATGCGCCTATCCATCATCATTGTAAATTTTAAATCAATATCCTATATTTTGGATTGTTTGGCTTCGGCTGAACCTTCTTTAATTAATGATGCTGCAATAGAATGGATAGTGGTTGATAATGAGCAAAATGTAGATTGTAAAAATGCATTGTCTGCAAAATTTCCTTTTGTTCAATGTATTCAAATGGGATACAATGCTGGATTTGCAAGAGCCAATAATGCAGGGATTAAAATAGCTAGGGGTGAAAACATTTTATTATTAAATCCCGATACGATTTTGATTCCTGGCAGTATCCAATCCTGTTTAAGTCGTTTAGAAAATTCAAATCATATCGCCTGCGGGGTTCAATTAGTTTATCCAAATCATGAGCCGCAATTTTCGGGTAGTAATTTTGTAAAAGGAGGGATGAATCATTTATTAGAATTGCCTTATTGGGGCAGTACCGTTAAATATGTTGCTTCCTTTTTAAAAACAAACAAGCCATCCATCATTAAGGCTGAAAAAGAACAAAAGGTAGATTGGGTGAGTGGTGCTTTTTTGATGGTGAAAAGAATTGCCATTGATAAAGCTGGATTCATGGACGAGGATTTCTTTTTATACGCAGAGGAAGTAGAGTGGTGCAGTCGATTAATTAAACAAGGATCTATTTGCATATATGGGGATATTGAAATCATACATTTAATTGGCACTTCTATTCAATCAGCAACGGAATCCATTGACAATAGCTATACCAATTTGTCTGATAAAAAAGGGTTTCAATTGATGATGTCCAATCATGTTCGTATTAGAAAGCAATATGGAATATTTTGGTTCTTTTGTTTGTTGTTGAATTATACTTGGGCAATTCCATTCGCATTTATTGCATGCTTTTTTACAAAGCTATTAAGCTTTAAAAATGTTGTTCCTGAATTTAAATATTTGTTGGGCTTTACAAAAAATGTATTCAAGTTATGGGCGCTGGCCCCCATAATTCTAATTGGCAAACCTCATTTTTATAAATGTATCTAGTAGCCCAATAATCCTTTTAAGGCGTCGATTCTAAATTGAATAACGGGCATGGTTTTGGCAGGAGTTCCAACTAAAGCATACTTAATCCCTAATACAATCGCTGCGCCTAATTTCAATAAGTACTCAAACATTTTTTTAAAGTAATTAATTGAACTGATTGCTTTTGTCCTTGACCTTTCACCACGACCAATTCCACTGGCTACTCGGTATAAATATTCGGGCGTTAACTTACTTACTTCAACTACATGATGCACCATAATATTGGGTTCATAATAAATAGTATGATCCAATGCCATTATTTTATAAAACAATTCTTTGCCTTCTCCACCAATTCTTAGGGTACCTACCACGCCGGGGATAGCTTCATTAAATCCACCCACCTGATCGAATACTTTTTTGGCAACGATCATATTGGACTCCAAAGGATATTTGCCATTTTCAAAAGCACATGCTGTTGGTGCATAATCAAAGTTGCCAACTAAGCTTGAAACATAGTAGCTCATCCATTTTGGTTCGGCAGGGATATATTTTGGAATAATTTTTCCTCCAAATCCAACAATAAATGGTTGGTCTTGGGTATGCTTAATTACATTTTCAACATAATGGGGGCTTGCAATTGCATCATCATCAATAAAACATAACCAAGGGGTGCTGGCTAATTTTGCACCTGTATTTCTTGCAAAGGAAGCACCTTGTTTAGTTTCGGTACTGTATTCAAATTTTCCATCAGGGTGCTCGCTACGCCATTGTTGAAATACATTGGGCGTATTATCTGTCGAATTATTATCAATTATGAAAACCTCAAATTGATCCAATGATGCAGTTTGGTGATACAATGCAGTAAGTGCTTCTCCAATATAATTGGCGCGATTATAACTGCATATGATTATACTTAACTGCATCTACATTAATTTGAATTAAACTGTTGCTCCTTTGTTTTTCTTGAACCAATAAAATCCAGCATATCCTAATAATGCCCAAATAAAGAAGGAAGCAAAACTGGATGCTTGTTTTGAATTAGCAATACTAGTTGGTTTTAATTCTAATTTAATTTTATGATCTCCAGCTGGGACCACCACTCCTCTTAACACATAGTTTACTTTAACGATTGGAGTTTCTTTATCGTCGATATATGCTTTCCATCCAAGTGGGTAGTAAATTTCACTAAATACTGCTAATTGATCTTTTTTAGTGCTTGCTGTATAAGCAACTTCATCATTGTTATTTTGAACAAGTTTAATATGCGCAGCTGAATCAACGCTTAGGTTGGATAGGCTAGCAATCTTATCTTTTTCTTCTACAATAGCAGTGTCCTTTGGATTGAAATTATCTAAAGCATGCATTACACTTGCAGCATCTTTTTCATATCTAATTCCTTTCACAAACCATACATTGCCACAAGCCTGATTATTAGGTAGGGTATCCGTAGCCATATTGCCAGATATCACATACTTAGTATTAAGCATGTTAACAGTTGGCATACAATTAGGGAACTTATACCACTGATTCTCGATTAAATCTTGATAGATACTCAATTTAGCTGGGTTGTATCCTCCAACCGTTTTATGATGATAAGCAATTAAAGCACCTCCATTAAATGCAGCTGAAATTCCATTTCTAACATCTAAAACACGATAGTCAGAAGTATCTTTATTTAATGCATTGTCTAATGGGGTTAGTGTAAAAGCATTTTCATTTTCAGATTGCTCTACAAAATGATCTGGCTTTAAATATTTTACATCTAGTTGGAATAAATCAAATACAGCTACGATACCAATAGCAATATAAACTAGGGTATGATTGATGATTTTTTTGAAAGACAAGAATAATAAAACTGCAATGACAACTAAGAAGATAATTGCTTTAAATAAATCGCCTTCCAACATGGTTTTACGATCGGTTGCAACTGCATTCACTAAATCGTTGGCTGGTGTAATATATTGAGCAGCAGCTGCAGGATCTTTAATTTGAGCACTTACGATATTACTCCATTGAACTAGTTTCTGGTTGTCGTCTTTGCTCTTGAAATCACTGGTCGCATAAATGTAAAATACTGAAACAAATAAAACTAATAATACTGCAAAACTTACTTTGTATTTACCGAATACTTCCTTCCAACTAGTTTCTTTTACTAATGCATCCATACCATATAAGGCCATCACACCTATTAATAAGGTTGGGATAACAATAATCATGCTTGGTGCTCTAAACTTATTGTAGAATGGCAAGTGCTCCAGCATAAAGCTATTGAAAGACAATAAGTAAGAACCCGATGCCAACAAAATTGAAAAAATGATTGCAGCCGAAATCCAATAACGATGTTCGTTTTTTTGAACACTCAAGCCAATGATTGCGAAAAAGCAAATCACGATACCAACATAGGGAGGACCTGAAGTTCCACCGATTCCGCCCCAATAAAAGTTTAAAAAAGATTGAACTTGCTGAGCAATTTGAGGTTGCATTTGTTGTAAGGTTTCAATTCCTTTTGAAGTTGTAGGATCAACATTATTTGGATCACTAGAACCTCCATATAAATTAGGGAACATCATTACCAACGGTTCAGATAAATACATGCTATAACTTAATGCATAATCTGTATTTAAGCCCGTTGCTGTTGTTTTGCTATCCTTTGTAATTAAAGCGCTTCCGCCACGAATAGATTGTTTGCCATATTCATAAGTACTCACTAACATTGGCGCATTCACTGCAAGGCCTAATGCACCCGCAACTAATCCCAATCCTAAAGTTTTTCCAATATGTGCGAAGTCTTTTTCTTTAATCCATTTAATTAAATAGAATACGGATAAAAAGAAAACGATAATGATACCGTAATAAGTGATTTGTAAGTGATTGGCTTGAACAAATAAAGCAGTGGAGACGGCCACCATTAAAGTGCCCAATAAATATCTCTTTTTAAATAATAAGATAACAGACCCAATGAATAAAGGCAGATAACCAATGGCATGCATTTTAGTCATATGACCTACGGTAACAATAATAGGGTTGTAGGTTGCATAGCTATAGGCAAGTCCTCCAATAACACTTAAGATACTATTGAATCCTAAAATTTGAGCAAGTATATAAAAACAAATACTAGCTAAGAAAAATAAACCAATCGGCTCTGGTAATCTTAATGTAAATAATAAGTCCAATGTTCCAATGGTGAATGCATTTGCTGGAATACCTGTAATTTGATAAGTAGGCATTCCTCCAAACATGCTCTTGGTCCAAAGTGGAGTCGTACCATATTTTGCTTTATACTCTAACGCGTCTTGCGCCATTCCCTTCCATTGGGTAACATCACTCTGTTGTAATACTTTGCCTTCCAATGCAGGTTGACAATAAATAATAGCTACAATTGCGAATACAGCTACGGCAATAATATGGGGAACTGCCGACTTTAAAATGGACTTAAACATAGTCATAAATTATAGTCACAAACCTACGACTAAAAAGGCTTTTTGCGTAATTTTCTTATCTTGTAGCTCAATTCTAAATATGAACAATATTTTCAACAAAGCGTTTTTCGCTTTTATGGCTAGACTGGCGATAATTTGCAATGTTTTCTTTGTGCTTTCAGTCATGCACATGCTTTACAAATGGTTTAAATTGCCTGATTTTTTAGCCAATTTTAATGCAGTTTTAGGCTTAGTAATGGCACCAGTTGCCAATATTTGTTTTATCATTTGGCTAATAGGCATCAAATTGACAAAATCTTCTGTGGAGATCCCCAAGTGGCAAACAATTTTGATTGTATTTATGTTATTTGTTCAAATTTGTGCTGCATTCTTTTAATTTGATTAACCCAACCACCCCATGATTAACGCTATTCTTAAGGATAAACCCACCAAGCTTTTTTTAGGCATCACTGCTTTTTTTGTGGCGAATGCATTAATCGCTGAGTGTATTGGAGGTAAGATTTTTTCATTAGAAGGGGTGCTGGGAATTAAGCCTGCAAATTTTACCATTTTAGGGCAGTCGGGTTTGTCATTTAATTTGACCTGTGGTGTTTTATTATGGCCCTTAGAATTTGTAATTACAGATATTGTAAATGAATATTATGGACCTAAAGCAGTAAGAAGAATCAGTATTACCGCAGTGAGTTTAATTGCCTATGCTTTTGTAATGTTTTATTTAGCAATGCGCATTGCGCCTGCTGATTTTTGGGTAGGATCAAAAGTGGCCAATGGAGTTCCTAGCATGCAAAATGCATTTGAAGCTATTTTTGGACAAGGCATGTGGATTATATTGGGTAGTCTAGTTGCCTTTTTGGTGAGTCAGTTTATTGATGTGATTGTGTTTCATAAAATAAAGAAAATAACAGGGGAGAAGATGCCTTGGCTAAGAGCAACAGGCTCAACCGTGGTGTCACAATTGGTAGATAGTTTTGTCGTATTGGTAATTGCCTTTAAGTTTGGCAACAACTGGACTTGGAGTTTTGTAATTGTAGTTTGCATAGTTAATTACATGTATAAATTTACGATGGCTATTATCTTAACGCCTGCAATTACTTTTATAGAAGCGAGGATTGAAAAATATTTAGGACATGCAACAGCTACTAAAATGAAATTAGCTGCAATGGGGATAGAGAATGAAGTGTAGGGTAGGGTGAAGTGAAGTGAAGAGAAAATGTCCTTTAGAATCTATGTTTATCCAATAACATCTTAACGGCTACTTTATCAATAGGAAGTGTCATGCATTCCTCGTTTAATGCGGACAAAGGTATCCATCTTAAATGTTCTGCAGTGCCCGTAATATCTGCAACCTGTTCAGGTAAAAAATCAAATGCTTTTGTTTTTGCATTGATGGTATCTGTTTTGTCAGAGTGCACTAAATAATAAATAGAAATAATTTGATCCTTATTGTTGAAAGCAGAAATTTGAAAAAAGTCGGTGGTGTAAAAGTGTTCTCCTACAATCACTTCTAAATTAGCTTCTTCCATAAATTCTCTTGCTAATCCATCTCGCGTTCCCTCTCCAATTTCAAGCCCACCTCCTGGTAATTTGGTAATATAATTCCCTCTAATGAATTCGTCACTTACCAATAATCTGTTTTGACTATCAATTAAAATTCCATAAACGCGCACATTGAATAATGCCATGGTATAAAAATTAAAGGATGTTATTTTAAGTGGATGCTAGCTTTGTAAACAAATGTGCCAGGACCTTTTAGCCAAATATGATTAAAGTGACCACCGCCTTGATTATTAAAACTTACAGCTAGATTTCCACCAATTGTTTTTATTTTAATATCATGTTCGCCCTCTTTGTGTAAACAAGATGTGATCGCTGCGGCAGTAACGCCTGTTCCACAACTATAGGTTTCATTTTCAACACCTCTTTCATAAGTGCGCACAAATAAATGATCCTGTTGATGCTCAACAAAATTTACATTGATACCTTCTTTTGCAAATCGATCATTATATCTGATACTTTTTCCTTCCTTGAAAACATCCAATTGTTCTATCTCCTTTACTAATTTAATATAATGAGGAGATCCGGTATTGGTCACAAAAAAGTCTCCACCTACTTCTACTGAATTTACATCCGACATTTTCAAATGCACCCATCCATTATTATGAATGCTCGCTTCGTGCGGGCCGTCAATAGCGATAAATTTATAATGCTCTTTCACGATACCATTGTCATGTGCAAATTGCACCAAACACCTGCCTCCATTGCCACACATGGTACCTTCGGTTCCGTCAGCATTGTAATACGTCATTTTAAAATCATAGCCAGCCTCGGTTCCTAATAACATTAATCCATCTGCACCAACACCAAATCGGCGATCACATAAAAAAGCAATCTGTTGATTAGACAATGAAACATTGCTGTCTCTATTATCAATGATTACGAAATCATTTCCAGTACCTTGGTATTTTGAAAATTGAATATTCATTGTATGCTTTTTAATATTATTAGATGTCAGCAATGATACCTAATGTTTTTTGAATCATATGGTCAACTGCTGCGCCCATATTTTTACTGTATTCTTTTTTGACTCTATTGGCTATAATTACATTCACGCTTAAACATTGATGGCCCAATAATTTACATAGTCCGTAAATCGCACTGGTCTCCATTTCAAAATTAGCAATATGATGATTACCATGCTTAAAGCTAGTCATATTATCTACCAAATTAGGCATGTTCAATGGAAGTCTTAAAATGCGTCCTTGTGGTCCATAAAAACCAGGACAGGTAACAGTTATACCTTTACTGTAACCTTCATTAAAATGTTTTATTAAATCATTACTTGCACTTGCAATATAGGGTTTAACATTTGTCTTATTTATTTGAGTATGCTCCTCAAATGCTGCAAGAATTGATTTTTCTTCTTCATTATTTTCCAACTGATAAAAGTGCAATAAATTATCAATACCTAGTCCATGTGTACCAGCTACCAATTGATCCACACCTACTTCGCCTTGTAAAGAACCGCAGGTACCCATTCTGATGACAGAAACGGATTTATGATTTTCATTGATTGTTCTAGTATTAAAATCAATATTCACCAGCGCGTCTACTTCGTTTAAGGCAATGTCAATATTATCAGGTCCAATACCAGTACTTAAAACAGATATTCTTTTATTACCGATATAGCCTGTATGGGTAACAAACTCCCTATGCTCACATTTGAATTCAATGCTGTCAAAGTATTTGCTCACATTGGGGACGCGTTCAGGGTCACCAACGGTTATTACCGTATCTGCAATTTCTTCGGGTCTCACATTTAAGTGGTAAACCGCTCCGCGGTCATTAATAATAAGTTCCGAAGCTCCAATTGCTGCCATATCTCTAGTTTTAAGGTACAAATGTCGTTTAATTCGTAATAGTTGGAAAATTCTTTTATAATTAACTTCTTTGTGTTATTTTCGCGTCCCGAAAAGGTCCTGTGGCCGAGTGGCTAGGCAGAGCTCTGCAAAAGCTTCTACAGCGGTTCGAATCCGCTCGGGACCTCTCAATAACCCCTGAAACATAATATTATCAGGGGTTTTGTTTTTAAGGGGACAACATAGGGGACAACAAAATTGTTCTTTATCGTCTTATTTATATCATCTAACTATAATAAGGTAGTCAAGATATAGGGTTTATTTAATTAGAATATCCAATATCTCTTTTATCATACCATTCCTTATTTTTCTTTCCTTTATAGAAGAAATCAATACCTAATATAATATTCTTTGTAAGGGTATAGGTTTTAATATCACTCCATTCCTTATCATTCTTTATCCTAACCTTATTGAATATATCCTCTACCAATTCTTTATCTATACTTGTCGGTTGGTGTAATGGTTTGGATTTAACACCTACACTCTTACCCGTCAGTTTAGTTATCACATCGGTCATTACCTCCTGAACGATTGGTAGGTTGGATTGAGTGGTTAGGACACTATCGTGGATGGTGTAGAATGGTATGTTAGGGTGTTTTGATTGGAGTTCCTTACAGATATTTAACATTAGGAATACCTCTGACCTTTGTAGTAGATAGGAGAACTACGTAGAGGTGTAGTATTGGTTGAACCTGATTACATAATCACATAATTGAGGGTAAAGTAATTCCATCAACCATATTATCCTTAAAATTTCTAAAATATTCACTAAATTTGTTGATAAGGTATTAGTTTTAGAAGAAAAAGACTAAATTAGATGTATTATACTTTTTTAAATTAAAAACAATTTTATCGTGATGAAATTTGTAGTACTTTTTACAATAATAAAATTAGTATCATTTGTAGTTCTAATTATTTTATTAATAAAATGGAGGAATAAAAAAATTAATTCATAATAAATTAAAAAGATACTATCTAATCCATATGGAAGGGATTTCATTAGAGTTGGTTTATTCCTTATTTTAATGATTTCTCTTAATTACCTATATAAACCATTAGACAATAGTTTTGTAAATTGTTGGGACAAAGTTTCTATTGATTGGTTAAAATGGTTAAATAATTAAATCATGTTTAATTCCCAATCTTTTTGTTTTAATGATTGTTTTATTAGAACAATCAACAATTTTACAAATATCTTTGATTGTTAATCCCTTTTTTAGGTTTTTAATTATCTCCTTTGTCTGTGGTTTTTCAAGGAAGTCCTTTTCTGTTTCTTTGGTTCCTTCGGGTCTTCCTAAACGACCTCCATTTAGAACATATACCTTACGACCTACCATAGTTCTCTCTTTAATATTCTCCAATTCCATCTCATAAAGGG
>Ga0007882_10000934_pt1 | contig 17130 bp, 23 predicted proteins | sample CryBogCBH12Aug01_FD_71195 | JGI IMG/M metagenome (GOLD analysis project Ga0007882, IMG submission 71195) | Freshwater microbial communities from Crystal Bog, Wisconsin, USA - CBH12Aug09.1 | ecosystem: Environmental > Aquatic > Freshwater > Lake | place: Crystal Bog, Wisconsin, USA | collected... | reverse complement strand
TGCAAAACCTCGCTCTGCCAGCCCTCCCAAAAACATTGCACCAGATGTCCTTCCGAAATTCATTCCAAATCCGCTACCACCCTCTCCACCTATCTTCTTTATCTTCCTACCCAGCTCGTCAACCTTATTGCCTGCATTGTCTATCCCTGAAGTATCTATATTTATTTTAGTGGTACCACCCAGCTTATTTAGGTAACCCTGTGTTTTAGCTATAGTGCTGTCAATACCACCAAAAATGCTTTTAGCACTTCCGGCCATAGAGGTCAGTCCGCTCTTCACAGAGCTCCAGTTCAATCCAATATCAAAAAATACCGAGTTATCCATAAAATAAAATTGCCCTTCCTAATATTTTTATCAGGAAGGGCATCTGTCCTGACCTTCAGTTGGGACTATTTTTTACCTTTTTTTACAAAGCTGCTTTCGCTTTCCTTTTTTCTTATGTATTCAAGGTGCTGAAAAGTTTGGGCCATTTGGTAATTATTCATTCCTTCTTCCCAAACGTTGTAATATTTAAATAAGACCTTAATATAACTTGTAACCCCTCCCTTCGGCCCTCCGGTCAGGGTTTTTATAAATTTACAAGTTCACTTTCCCCATTAGCAAGTGATTGTTGCAGTTTTTTAACCACATCAGGCAGGTAGCGGGGCGATTCTATCAATTCCCTATGTCCGCCTATAAAGAGCAGTCCAGCCAGTGTTTTCCAGTCTTCACTTACATTATTGGTTCTTGCAGCTAAGCTATGATAAGCATCTATTTCTTTAAATGAAGCATTTTTAAAATAGGCTATCTTGCCATCTTTTTTAACGGCAAATATGCCAAGTTCATGACTGCTCTTCCAACTCTTTATTTGGGCTTCGTCAACTTCCCCAATGAGTAAAATTTTCTTTTCCATAAAATATAAATTAAATTTTTAAAATACAATTAATTATACGCCTACATAAGTGAGGAACTTAAATGGCAGATCATGTTCCATGTGCGTAGCTCCCTGCTCCCAACCCTTGGGCATTTTATTAATCTTGCAGCCCCCTAAAGTATCAATTGTTAATGCACCTCCCAATACAGGATAGTAAGTCACCACTATATCAAAGCGCAGGTCAAGTACACTACGTCCTTTGGCAGCAAGAGCTGCTACATGCATATTGTCCAGTGCCTCCTTCAGTATTTTAATGCTGCCGTTTTTAGTAATGTTGCCACTTTGTATGCTTATTGCCTCATCACCTGCAGCAAATAGCTCTTCATCATTACTCTCAATACTGTAATTGATGCCTCTTATTTTACCAAGCACAGCCCCGCCAATCACTACTTCCATATCAGCCCAAGACTGCTCATCGTTGTTAAAAAATTTCAATACCGACATATTTTTAATTTTAATCGTTAACTATAATTTTTCAAATTGGCTCATTACCCAAGAGCAGGGTTACTAAATCCAAGGTCTATAGAGATATTACTCGCATAGCCTACAGGCGTTACTTTCAGTACCACAGCCAAGTCATTAGTGCTAAGTATATTTTGTGCTGGGTCAATAAAACAGGAAACATTAGATATTTCCTTCTTATTGGTCATCGTCAGGTTTATTTGGTTCACAATCTGTTGTTCCAGCCATTTAGCAAATCCGGCATTAATATTCCCTGCGCTGTCCATCAATACTTCATCGTCAACCTCTTGCACAAATGTTGTGTAAGCCAATACATGCGCTTTGTCAATCACCCTGCCTCTTGCAATAAAATGGTAATCATCTACAGCTTTACTACACGTATCATCACCGCTCATATAGTATCCGGCAAGATGTGGGTACGTTTTCCATGTTATATAGCCTGATCCGTAAATAACAGCCATATCACCACCAGTCAATTCTACAGCCACACCACCCAAAAAGGCATGTTGGTTAGTCATTGCACCAATCTTTACCTTGCTCACCTTGGCTTGCACAGGCAATGTTGCCAATCTGCCCAATACAAGCCCTAAGGCAGCCCCAACAGAGCTATAAGTCAAGTCAGTATCTCCTACCAAGATTGCAGTCCGATTATTGGCTCCTGTCAGTTGGTTTGGCAGTGTTGCAGCAACCCCTTGGTAGCTGGTACCACCTATTATACACCTAAAGGGGTTTTCAGCATTAAAGTATGCAGTAGCCATAACTTCCATATTACCTGCAGCAGTTATTACATCATCATTCATACCAGACGATACTGTACCTGTCGTTACAAGGGTATCGTCACTTATTATACCAAGCATTTTTATCTTGCCTGCTGCATAATCCAACAGCAGCTTCGCACCATTGGCATTCGTATTATCTGCCATATCCGCTACAGACATGGTATCCGCTACCAGCATCACATACAATTTTGCACCCTCTCCGGCTTCATTATAGAATTCCTGCAGTTGCTTCATTGCAAATGCATTCGAGCCTATTGTTATCCCTGCAGTAGCAATATCTGCCATTCCGGTTACAAGAATAGGAGTGCCAAGAGCATAACCACCGCTATCGGGTATCCCGGTCATTACCATACCAAATATACCGTCATCCGTCTGCAATGCACCGCCAAGCTGTCCATTGGCAAGAGTAATAGTCACACCCCCATTCATGGCAACGTCATTAACCCTTGCATTTACTACAGCAGCAAGTATTGCCACAAATAGTATTGTAGATGCCCACATTGGCAATACCGTAGTTGCAGGTACCATAAATAGTATCCCTATCAGTGCCAATAATACTTTACTGTAATTTTTCATACTTTTTTGTTTAAAAATTATCTTGGTATATAATTATAACCACCCTGTATATAAATATTTCTACGCAGGTTATCTACAAACTTTGCACCATGTACAAGCCCCATATTTGTTATATAATTGGTAGCTTGTGTATTTGCAAGTGTCGAATCTGCTGCTTTTAATATTGCACCTCCATTCACCACTATACAATCATCCGGGTTTCTGTGATTATCAAAATAATATTTAATAGCCCGGGTCACTCTAATATCATGTATCCACTTATATTTTGTTGACGCCATATATCCCTTCTTTCACAAATACACAATTACTTTATTTTCCTTGGCTCAGTGCAGCCTTTGCAGCTTCATTAGCTATCAATGCATCGGCAATAGCTTTCTTAGCAGCGTATGCAGCTTTTGCTTTTTCCGATCTTGTAGCATCAGCATTTGCTTTTAGCTGTATATTATTCAGGTTTGCCTGTGCAGCAGCAATCGCGGTTGCATCACCAGTTGCAGTTGCAGCCGTCAGGGCATCCTGTGCTGTTTTTTGGTCATTAGCGTCCTGTGTCAGTTGGTTGGCAGCAGCTACAGCTTCAACATTGGCAGCGTCCGCATCAGCTTGTGCCTGTACAGTTTCAGGATCAGTAGTACCCGCTTCCTTTTCTGCAGCAATCTGCGTTTCATATTCTGATCTGGTCACATGCGCTATTGCATCGCTTTTGCCTAATTTCTTCAGGTTGTCTGCCTGAGCCTGTGCATCAGAAAGTTTGAAGAAGGGCATATTGTCACTTGTAAAAAAGAATTCTTGCACATTCGTATGCGCTTTGTTGGTGAATATCTTTTTTTGATGCTGGTTAATATTTGCCATAAAAACTATATTTAAAACGTTATGAAATGCTATTTAAAACCTTTTTAAAATCAATAATTACACAATTACATATCCCTCACTATCCACTTTCTTTAGCTCCACAGATGCCAGCAAATGCTTTATTGGGTAACCAAATGCAATCTGGAAGTGTGGGAAATCCTTTAGGCTGATCCAATCACCACCCCATTCAATGCCATGCTTTACGGCAATAGGTTTCAAATGCACCATATCATACTTCCAATCTATGTCATGCCCGTTATTTACCAATACAGCCAAATCAATAGCCAATCCGTAGTTATGGAAAGAAGTACCTCCTTTGGCATTCGTCACCTTGGCACCCGGTTCAGTACGTCCCTTTGCATAAAGCGCATCCTGTTCAGCAATGGTTCTCAAGCCTTGGGTAATGCGTAGGGTAATTCCCAATGTATTTTCACACTCCTCAATAAATGCCCTGAAGGTATCTCTCACCTTTGGGTGCAACTTTTGTAACCTGTCTTCGCTTAATTTATCTTTCATATAATATTTTAATAAGTCATTCTCAAATAGGCAGATTGATTACAATCCCTTTACTTCCTTAATGATCCCCTGAAGTGCTATATGCAGTGTCTCCGCTTCTATCCCTATCCTGCTGGTATATTCATGCAGTTGGTTCAAAAGGGTAGTCTTCAGGTCACTGGCAATAGTTGCATCATTATTTATTTTATTCACAATGATCCGGTATTCATCTTCAGTAATTTTTACATCACCCTGCAGTTGTTTTACAACCTTATTAATTCCGGCACCACATATTATTCCGGCTAAGTAAGCAATGACAATAAAGCCTAATGTCCAATTCATACAACAGATTTTTGAATAATGAAACGAATACTAAAAACGATTATAATGACAGCTCCCACAAGAGCCAGCATATTTTTAATGTAATTGAACCATACCTGATACCACCTCATTTTCCCATTTGCGTTAGTCCCACTTTGCCTTATAAGCGAGGAACTGTCAGTTATAGACTCCCGCTCAAATGCATGGCGAAATCTCAGGCTGTCAAATCTTTGGGCTTGGTATATACTATCTATTACTAAGTTCCTGATCACCATTTTTAGGCTATCCTCATGGCAACTGAAGTGTATATTACCTGCTTTATCCACTTTTACCACTGCATGTTCACTACCGTTATCAGCCCTGTAATCCCTCCCTATTTTTTGTCCGGCAGCATCAGTTGCAGGTAGCAGGTCAATAGGTGTTAGGTTAATGGATGCATTGGCTTCAGGTATAGTTATAATGGTATCAGTAACGGTCTTTTTTTCATAATTGGTCATACTGGCTCTTGTCGCTTCAGTATCAACATTAGAACTTGAATCAACCTTTGTGTGAACCAATTCATTACTTTTCATTCCCCTCCGGGATACGTTGCAGGAAGAGCCAAATATTATACTCAGCATTCCTGCAAGCATAATCAGGCTAAGCCCGCTTAAAAACCAATATATAAAACCTTTATTCATGTGCATTTTCGTTTTCTGCTTTTAAGGCAGTTGGGTTAATTCCGCTTTTCAGTGCTATTATATCCTTTACAGTAGCAGTCCCGGTCAGCAGGAAAATGGCGATCAATAATCCGGCAAACAGATAATGGTCAAACTGGTAGTCCTTCTTTACTGTCACAAGAACCACCCCAAAAGCCACTACCATACCAAACAGCATTGATAAGCATCTTTTTGATGATACAGTACCATTTTCAGATACCATCGAAAGAATAAAATCAGTTATCTTTTTCATCTCTGTCTTTTTGCCTTTGTTTTAATTTCCAATGAATTTTTAAGCAGTGGTCTATTATCAAGACCAGTCCGGCTAATATGCCTATTATCAAGCTTATTGTTTGCAACCATGCGTTTGCTATCGGATGAGCTACCAACAAACTATTGCCCACATTCACGCTGATCAGTAAAATAGAAGTAAAATCCCCGGTAGTATTATAGTGTAGCATCAATAAATATGTTTGAATCCTAAATATTTCTATCCTTTAATCCGGACTCAGATACTTATCTTATGAGCAATTTTCCCTGCCAACTATTACTTTCCGTACCGCTACCTGTAAACACTAAACAATATGAGCTGTAAGGATTATGTCCATATCCCGAATTCACGGTATAAAGAAATTGCTGGGTAGTTGTTATATTAGATACCAACCCCACACTACCTATTTTCGTATAAATACTACTACCGTCAATATTGGCATATATGTTTATAGTGCCTGTATCTGTGCCACTTATTTTTAGCACATTAACTTGAAAAGTTATAGAGCTGTAATCACCCACAATTTTTGCCTTAAAACTATCGGTACCTGCATTATTAACTGTATCCAGTTTGGTCGCCAATGGCAATGCACTCACTGCATAGTTTAATTGGGCAGGATTACCTGTGTTAAATGATCCACCAACATTCAGGGTGGTATGCTGCACCTCATATACTTGGCTCTGTGCATTAGAGGATGCCGAAATCGAAAGGAGCGCAACGCTCAAAAGCAAAACTGAAATAATTTTTTTCATAAAATGTTTTTAGATGAATACTGATTTTTTGCACCACCAATGCCCGCCCCATTTACGGGAGCGGGCTGGCTACTTTTCTATTGGGGAATATAACCCCTGCTTGCTATGGGCTTATGCCCCTTTGTGTTTTATTAATTTACAGTGACTATACTCCGGCATCAGGTGCTTGTACAATGGCAACTACGCCCAAGTCATCACCTCTACGCCTTCTGCCACCCATCCTTAAGCGAGTAGAGAATATATCACCATAATACAATGGGTCTTTTGCTCTTTGGTACATTTCTACAGTACCCAGCGCGCGGCTCACGGTTTCTTCCTGATAGCAGATACAAGCCACATTATCGGAAGCCCCTATTGCAGCACCCACTGCGTTTACACTTAGTGGCCCTGCTCCGGCTGCAGCCATTGCAACACTACTACGTGTCATTATATCAAACCCAAATAAGCGTCCCAATACGCCTTCTCTTTCGTCAAAACCCCTTGTGAAATCCTTATACTGTGTTGCAGCAAGACTATCTACAAGCTGCTGATACATATTCTCCTCTATCAATGCAACGCGTCCATTTTTAGAAACATTTGTCTTGCTCATTATACGCCCTGCATCACGCAGATTCTGCCATACCATAGCAAGTCGGTTACCTGCTTGCCCTGCTTCAAGAGCAGCAGTAATTGGGCCTGTAGTTGGCACAATATTTACTGCTGGTATTGCTTGCATCCAGTTTACCAATTGGTCATCAGCTACATACTGCATCAAATAGCCAAATAAGTCTTGGATGATGCTCGAAGTCTTATCGTAGGTAATAGTAGCAAGTTCCACATCAGGTATATGTATCGGGTCAGTACTGTAATCCCCCAATGTATAGGTTACATCTGTATCCGTCCTACGAGCTGCAACTCCGGGGAAAACTGACCTGTTTTTAACCACATTCGCTGCACCACCGGGATTGATAATATGTACCACAGCCCCGCCTAATACATAACTGTCTTCATTAAATGCACGGGAAAGGAATGCATTATTCTTCCATAGCCTCTTTATAATCTCCCTTACCCATATTTCAGCATCTACCGCATTGCGGACAACTCCGGTAGAGTTTGTGCGATACAATACGCTTAATACAGTTACTGCCAATAGCGATACAAAGGCAATAACGGGTGATATACCCATATTCACCAAAAATTTACTTAAAAAGCTGGCAATCATTACCCAGACTACGAACGAGAATATCACTCTCAAAAAATTGTTGTTTTTCATTTTTTTATATTAAAAGTTTAGAAATTTTGTTTACTTACTTTCAAACGTTGCCTACTAAGCAGGTTCCTTGCCAAACGTCTTTTTGTAAATCTGTTTGTACAAATCAGGCATATCGCTCTTCAATTCGTTCATAAGATTTTTCTCCATTATTTCATCCCAACTCAAGTCATGGAATTTTTTGGCTTTTTCTTCTCCGGCTTTACTGATCTGCTCAGCTAACGGAATATAAACACCCAATCCGTCCAATACTTTTTTCAGACCTTTAGCATTGTCTGCATAATCGGCTGATAACTGTGTTTTCAGTTCCACAGTTATTTTTTTGCCTGCCAAAGCTGCTTCCAACATGCCGTCAATTTCCTTTTTAGAGGCATCTTTCTTTTGGGTTGCTATTTTGGTGAGCAATTCTTTATTGGTATCAGCAAGGTCTTGGATACCCTTATTTATTGATGCCTCGTCTGCATCATCGCTCAGGTTCAGCAATGCTATAAGAGCCGGTGTAATTGAAAGCGTGATCTTTTTCATATTTGAATTTTGGTTAAAACTATTTTGTTGCTTATCCCTGCGCGAAATTTCTATCAGGTCACTCAGGTCTAATACTTTGTCGTCCTTATCGCACAATTCCACTTTCATTGCATCCCTATTACCCGGATTGTCAACTAAGCTGCATTCACCGTTAAACCATTCTGTAACTACAAGTATTGGTTTTTTCGGATCATTGGGATTATCCTCCACGTCTGATGCTAAAACACAAACCTTACCTATACTCGCAGCATTCACGAAACCGTCATTAATTTCACTTATCGTGCGTTTCGCCCTTGGGTGTTCTAAGTTTATAACAGGCTTGCCTATTATCTGGTCACCATCAAGGCGTATATCTTCCCATTTCAGCAATACACCGTCTTTTTTATCATGCCCATAATAGCCAATTGGGTTTTTTTTGAACTCTGCCTGCTGCCAGCCTTTTGTCAACAGCTTGAAGCCATAGACATTTACCGAGCTATCCGACATTACAAATTCTTTATCTACCTTTTCGTACGCCATGAGTGTATCTGTAAAACCACTTTTTTGAGCTGTGTTCCACACAAAATTGCAGTATCAAAACCACTTCAAAAGAGCAAACATTAACCATACCGCACTTGCTGTGGTATCATACTTAGTAGTTGCGGTATCATGCCTCAAATACTGTGGCATCATGCTTTTTAAGTAAAATCCACCACCCCAAAAAATGGAAATTTGTCCTCACGCACACTCCCCCAGCTTCGCTGGGGCGGGGCAAAATCTATTATTTCAAAAAAGTAAAGCCGTTATGACTGATATAAACAACAGACTCAAGAAAGAATTAGCACAGGAATACTACTTAAAAGACACCCTCACACAAAAGGCAATAGCCGAAAAAGTAGATATTTCAGAGCATACCCTTTCTATTTGGGTAAATGAGGGCAAATGGGCTGAAAAACGCACCACGCTCCTTGTCACTAAAACGGCTCAGTTAAGAAGCCTGTATGACCAGCTTGCAAAGCTTAACGAATTAAACCTTGAGTATTTAACAGATGATGATCCCAATACCAACCCCAACTATGATGCAGTTTGTAAACTCACCAACAGTATCAAAAAGCTGGAGATACATACTGGCATCGGGGAAAATATAGAAACGCTCATGGAGTTCGTAAAATTCGTGCAGGCAGAAAATTTTGAACTGTCAAAAGAGATAACCACTTGGGCAGATGTATTTATCAAATCTAAATTAAAAGACAAATAACAAGCTTCATGGTTAACGATAAAAAACTAATATCAAATTGGGAAGAATTTGCAGCCGGAGTAGCTGCCAGCACACCCATAGATACTACAGAGAAATCCGCAGATAAGCGGTTACGTATCAAACACCTTGAAGCCAATCCCGAAGAGTGGTTCAAATATTACTTTCCCAAGTATGCCAGTGCTGCACCTGCACCTTTTCATCTCGCTGCTACCAAAAGAGTGCTGAGTAATCCCGAATGGTATGAGGTACGTAATTGGTCAAGGGAATTGGCAAAATCAACACGCACAATGTTCGAGGTTATATTCCTGGTACTTACAAAAAAGAAACGGAACATACTTATTATTTCCAATTCTTTAGATAATGCCACACGTCTATTACTGCCTTTTAAATTAAACTTCGAGAATAATAACCGTATTATCAACGACTATGGCATTCAGCAAAGTATTGGTAACTGGACAGATACAGAGTTTATTACGCGCTCAGGTGCTGCATTCCGTGCAATTGGTGCTGGTCAGTCCCCACGTGGTACCCGAAATGAAGCTTCACGCCCGGACTGCATAGTTTTTGATGACCTTGATACAGATGAGGATTGCCGTAATGGAGATATTATTGATAAACGCTGGGAGTGGGTAGAGCAAGCGGTAATCCCTACAAGGTCTATCAGCAGTCCATTATTGGTTATATGGTGTGGCAATATTATTGCCGAAGATTGTTGCGTAGTCCGTGCAGCGGAACTTGCAGATCATGTAGAGGTAATCAATATCCGTGATGAACATGGTAAATCTTCATGGCCCGAAAAAAACAGCGAGGCAGATATTGAGCGGGTTCTTAGTCTTATATCCTATGCATCACAGCAAAAGGAGTACTATAATAATCCCATGTCTTCAGGCAAGTCCTTCCCCGAAATCACATGGGGTAAATGCCCCTCGTTAAAAGACCTTGAATTTGTTGTGGCTTATGCTGACCCCGCAACCTCCAATACCGATAAACCCGGGCAGAAAAGTAACCTATCTAATTCCCGTAAAGCAATTTTTATCGTTGGCAGGCTGGTCAATAAATTCTATATCTATTATGGCTATTTAGATGTAATGAGTCAGGCAAATTTTATACGGGCATTCTACGCCTGTCGCGATTATATCGCCGATGAAACCCTTGCATACTACATGATAGAAAACAACACCCTGCAAGATCCATTTTACCAGCAAGTACTTGTTCCCCTTATCTATCAGTACAGTATTGATAACCGGGTAACATCACTTGCAATAACACCTGATACGCGGGAGAAGAAAGAAAAATGGTTTCGTATCGAAGCGGTACTCGAACCACTCAACAGGTTGGGAAACCTCATTTTTAATATTGATGAAAAGGATAACCCGCACATGAAACGGCTCGAAGCCCAATTTAAAGCTGCAAAACCAAATAGCAAGCAACTGGATGGGCCTGATGCTATTGAAGGAGCTATTTATGTAATCAATACCAAAATTACCCCGTCAGAAGACATTAAAATTATCCATAGGGATAGTTCAAGAAACAAAAAACGCTTTTAGGCATGGTACTTAAAATTAAAGTTGAATTTAATATCGGTGACCTTGTTTACTTGCTTATTGACAATAAAAAAGAATCAAGAGTAATCACAGGTTATTTAATAAATGAACATAAACACACCAAGTATCAAGTTGCATCTTTAAATGACTTCAATTATTACTATGGGTTCGAGTTATTAAAAATTGAGCATAAAGAAGTAAGAATTGGTTTCAGTACAAAGTAAATATTTAAATTAAGTTATATGGCTCTCATTACAGGTTTAGACCTCGAAACAAGAATTTACCCTGAAATAAGGGATCAGATCACACGCCTCAATCAGAATGCTATAGATGCTGCAATTAATGATGCAATCAGCGAAGCAAAGGCTTATCTGTCAAAATACGACCTTTTGGCACTCTTTGGCAATGATGATATTGCTGCAACGGTTCAGGATGACTTCCTTAAGAATATGTTGAAAGATATTGCCGTGTGGAATCTCACCAAATTGGGTAATCCAAACTTGGATTATGACCATAACCTCAAGTGTTACGACCAGAGTATTAAAAACCTTGCTAAGATTCAGGAAGGCAAAATGAATCCCGATAGCTGGCCCTATGCAGATACTACAGGTCAGACTGCCCCACAGGGTGATGCCATTTCTTATTCATCAAATCCACGTAAATCAACACATTTCTAATTTTTTCAATTATATTATATGCCTGAGATTAATGAATATTCTCCCGAAAATTTATTGACTGTCCATAAGAATAAAGATGGTAATAACGATACTGCATATTCCGATAAACCCCTCAATCCGGTTGATGATAAAATAGTCATTCAAACTATTGATGTCCGTTCTGTCATCCGTACACCTGTGGATATTGCAAAGTGGCGTAACGCCCATATAATTGCAGAAAACCGCTATTTCCCAAACCGTACATGGCTTTATGATCTGTATGCTGATGTGGAGCTGGATGGACACCTCACAGGTCTTACCTCCAAACGGATAGATGCAATTTTGAATAAAGAGTTGTATTTCGAGGTTAATGGCAAGAAGATAGATGCCTTAGATCAGCTCATTGGCACTATAGCTTTCCGCAATGTGCTTAAAACTATTCTTCTTACCCAGTTTTGGGGCATTTCCGGCATAGAATTCCTACCGGGCAAGGTATTCAGCCCACGCATCATTCCGCGCAAACACATCAAACCAAAATGGCAAAGAATAACCTTTGAGCAGAATGGCGATGCAGGTATAGATTATACAGATGCAAAAAACATCTTTATTATTGGCGAACCCGAAGATTTGGGCTTGTTATTAAAGATTGCACCCTATGTTATCTACAAAAGGAACATGCTGGCAGATTGGGGGCAATATATAGAAATCTTTGGTCAGCCTGTACGGGTGTTATACTACAATGCGCATGACAAACAGGCTAAGATTGAATTAAAAGAAGTATTAGATGAAGCTGGCTCAGCACTTGCCCTGCTCATTCCCGAAGGTACTAAGTTCGAGATGCCACCTATGCCCGCAGCCAATGCCACAGGTCAGCTTCAGGAGACCTTTAAAGACACCCTCAATTCAGAGATGAGCATTATGGTATTGGGCAATACCGAGACAACAGGCTCAGCTACCAAATCCGGAGGCTCGCTGGCAAAAAGTAAAACACATGCACAGCAGCAGGATGTTATTGCAAAAAGCGATATGATTTATCTTACCGCTTATCTTAATAATCCACAGTTCCTTCAGGTACTTGCATCCTATGGTTATCCGGTTGAAGGTGGCAGGTTCGTACATACAAAAGAATTTGATATTGATTACCTTGAAAAGAAGATAGGTATTGATACCCAATTACCCGAAGATTTACCTATAGATGATGATTATTGGTATAATACCTATGGCATTCCTAAGCCTGATAATTATGATACCCTCAAGAAAGCACTGGTCAATAAACAAAAGGAACTCAAATCAGCCAATGACATTGCCAATGATCCACTTAACAGACCGGGTAAAAAGAAACAAAAGCAAGTCCCCAACCTTAGTGCTGATTCATCAGTATTAGAAACCATAAAGGAAGCTTTTAAACGTTTTTTCGTTCAGGCCCGGTAAATATCCGGGCAAGCCTCAATGACCAATACAGCCATACCTGTGCCATTTGCGGAGGCTATCATGCAGTTGCTAACCTTGCAGATGACCAGCAGGAAATCCCTGAAGAGCATTTAAACCTTATTCCAAAGGTCTTTAAAGAAGATTTAACTGCCGGAGATATTGATCCTGATAGCACATGCCAAACAGCAGAAAAATTAATGGAAGGGGTATTTGAAGGCTTTGGAGGCAACTTCAATACCATTGATTATAATACCCCGCATTACAAAATGCTTGCCAACCTGCAGAAAAATGTATATCAGTTCTCAGCAGCCAAAAACTACCAACAACTACGTGACCTCACCGATGCGCTCAAGGATGGTGACAGGTTAAGGACATTTGCTGAATTCAAAAAAGAGGCAACCGCCATTTTGCAAGATTATAATGTCCAGTACATGAAACCGGAGTATAATACCGCAATCAATGGGGCATTAAATGCAGCCAATTGGGCTACATACCAAGAGAACAAAAAAATAATGCCATTGCTCAAGTATGTTACTGCAGGTGATGCACGGGTACGTGAAGAGCATAGATTGTTAGATGGTATTGTCCGCCCTATTGACGATTCTTTTTGGAAAACCCATTATCCGCCTCTTTCATGGAATTGCCGTTGCAATACCAATCAGTTGGCAATCAAAGAGCCTGTTACCCCAAAAGACAAGATACCGCATGTCGAAATACCAAAAATGTTCCGTGTCAACCTTGCAGAGCAGAATGTAATATTCCCACCCAAAAGCAGCTATTATACCAATTGCCCCAAAGCAGTGTTTCAGAAAGCAGCCAAGTTATTACCCCCTGAGCACAGGTATAATACAATCCATGAAAGTAAAACAGGTGGTCATGTAAAAATCCATGCAGACTATAAGCCGAAAGAAGACCATGGGTTATTACAGGTAATCGCAAAAGAAAAGGCTAATGCAGGTCATAAGGTTGAAATATTGCCTGAAATTCATCAAAATGAAACGGAGACCAGACAAAGAGTATTGCCGGGTGTTAAACCAAATAAAAACCCTGACTTTAGAATTAATGGTGAGTATGTTGAAGTAAAAGAGCCTTTATCAAAAAAGAAATATGGATTCAATATTTCCAAAGCTTCAGCTCAGGCAGATAATGTAATCATTAACCTAAAGCACGAAATGAGCGATAAGGCATTAGAAATTATAGCTGATAAAAAGCTGAAAGAACATAAAAACCTTAAATCTATTGAGTTCAGGCAGGATGGAAAGTATAAAGAATTTAAGCAAAAATAAAAGGAGACCCTAAGGTCTCCAGTGACTCCCGACTCGCAGGCCAGGATGGCACAAATGTACAACTTTTAATAACAATAGAAAAAAAATGAGCAATAACCCGCTGGCAATACCCATTAATAATATGCAGGCTGCTTTAGACCGTATTGCACCCGATACCCTGCGTTTATTAGGTACTCAGGCAGTTAACGATAGTAAAGAAAACTTCCGTAGGCAGGGTTTTGCAGGTGTTCCTTGGCAGCAGCGCAAAAATGATAAAGACACTGGCAGGGCTATTCTTATTGGCAAAGGTTCAGGGCATCTCAAAAATTCTATTCACATAGTAGGGTACGGTAGTAACAAAGTAACTATTGGTACTGGCAACCTCCCTTATGCAAAAGCCCATAATGAAGGGTTTAAAGAAGAAGTATATGTTCGTTCTAAATTAGGTACAAACCATCCCGGACACTATATGAAAATGAACCTTCCCAAACGCCAATATATGGGCATGACACCAACATTAAAAGCAGATATTAAAAAAATAATACAGTCACAATTAGCACAAGTATTCAAAATCTTAAAATAAGCCACATGGAAAGCTCATTTGCAAACATCTACCTCGCATTGATTGATAAAATCAACACCCTTTTAATAGGTGATCCTCCTGTTCCGGAGATTACCCATATAGATATGGATTATGGTCAATTAGAGCAGGAACGTCCTCCTGTATCCTATCCATGTGTACTAATAGACTTTCAAGACTGGCGTTATACCAATAATGGTAATCTTATTCAAATAGCTGAAGGGAATATAATAGTAAAAATAGCTACTGATCCACATTCGGCAACTTCCGGTAATACGCCCGATACCTACAGAGAAGCTGCCTTATATATACTTGACCTTGAGAACCTCATTTATACATTACTCCAAGGCTACCGGGTACCACACCAGTATGATCCTAATGATCCCCTCATTGTCACCAAGCAAACCACAGCCCTTATCCGCACAAATTCTATTACAGACAATCGTAGGGTAGGCATGAAGATTAAAGAACTCACATTCCGCACATCCTTTACCGATCTTGCAGCAAGCACCCTGCCTCGCTCCATCCCAAGACCACCACTTGATATTACAGAGCAAATTATTATACCCACGTAAAGAACCTTTAATAGGGAAGTCTGAGCAATAAAAAAGCCCCTCATTCTTGGGGGGCTTTTTACAATTATTTATTTAATATTTATTTTATAAAAATAAAATGATTTTCATCATTCCATTTGTCTGAACCGGTCGCGCAGTTCCCGCAAATGCCATATATTATTGTTAATATGCGCTTGTAGCCCGTCCTCACATGCATCTATCTTAGTCATTGCATAGTCCAGCATCACTTCATCCAGCACATTTGCAATAGCCTTCGGCTCACTTATAGTGCCTACCATTTCCTGCATCGGTTGCATATTATAACTCCTAAGCATGGTTACCTCCTTCGTTTTTAGCAGATTCAATAAATGGTAGTTGCATCTGTGTAGTTGGTTGTATTTGATTTTTAGCTCCTTTAGGCAAATGTTTATAATCATTACTGGCAGTCCTTCTGTGTGCCATAATTAAGCAATATCTTTTACTCACCATCCATTTTTCCCCGTCAAAATAGAAATCTTCAGGGCATCGCTCATATACTTTTAATATACTATTACATTTCTTCATTCCCAGATTCTGCCTTACTGCTGAAAAAGGATACCATTCATTCCCTTTCCTTATTACTGCTATTAATACTTTAAACGGATCAACGGTAATCATGAATTCAGAGACCCTTTTGATAAATCTTCTTCGAAGTTCCAAACCTACTTCGCTGGGTTGTGAACTCATTACTAAAATAGCGGCACTTTGAGTAAATAAATACTGTTTTTTGGAGTTGTCTCTAATATTTGAATTTTCGCCATTACTACTCACGGCTGAGTAGTAATAATCAAAATTCTTAATGAGTTTTATCTCATTAATTTCTCTTTTTATCCAATCATTAAATCGGGTCAATACTTGCATATTTTCATGCAACCATCTGGCATCAATGAGTAATTGGTTATTCTGCGTTAAAAATGGAATTAGTTCGTTTCCTGAACTACTGGTGAATGATCCCCTACTATTATTCAGAGATAATTCATTATGTTGATTTGCTGGCATACAAAATTTAAAAGACCCCCGTGTGCCAACAAATCAGTACATGACGTAGAGAAAGTAACCGGATTGACTACCGGTTCACGGGGGCTTGTTTTAATTAAAAGTTGATTTGTCATTACTTATTGTTGGCAGGACAAATATACAATTATTTTCAAAATAGGTGCGTTTCGTTTTTTTATTTTTTTGGCAATGGCATATATCTTATGGCTATGTCTTACCACCTCTTACCACAGTTATTGCAGGTTTTCTTTACTTTATTAGCACCAAATGAGCCAAACAATAATCCAAATAACAAGCCGAATAAACCCATAGGTATAAATAGTATTGCACCAAGGCATCCTTTAGGTGCACTATATCCCTTTTGGTGTGCAAAAAAGTTATTACTCCCACATTTCGGACATCTTACATCATCAACATTTTTGATTGTATTTCTATTCTTTGAACGGATAAATTGATATTCATAACAATCATCGCATATTTCTTCATTATCCGGTATAAGCTTTCCACATTTACAATATTTCATAATATACTTTTTTTACAGTGAGCAATAAATTTAATCATTATTCACAATTCCATTAAGAAACTGTAAATACATTTTTTCAAAATTAGTTACCAATATTCCTAAGTCCGCACCCTCATACTCATTTAGTCTCTTATGCAAATGTCCATATTTCACACACCAAGCATTCACCCTGTCCATATCCACTTTCTTTCTGCTCCCGCTTTCCGCACTCACACTGGGTAGTTCCCATCCCATTTGATGGGCCATGTGCAGTATCTTCTTTCTTGCAGCATCTCCGGGTATATATGCTTTTGCTACGTTCTTTTGTTCTTTCTTCTTATGTTCAATCGGCTTTTTATTCAGGCTCTGTATCAGCAATCCGGCTTCAATTTCATTCAGTTCTGTTGTTGAGCTACATTGCCCACCTGTAAAAGACGCT
>Ga0007882_10000933_pt1 | contig 17132 bp, 15 predicted proteins | sample CryBogCBH12Aug01_FD_71195 | JGI IMG/M metagenome (GOLD analysis project Ga0007882, IMG submission 71195) | Freshwater microbial communities from Crystal Bog, Wisconsin, USA - CBH12Aug09.1 | ecosystem: Environmental > Aquatic > Freshwater > Lake | place: Crystal Bog, Wisconsin, USA | collected... | reverse complement strand
GATAGGCATTTGGAAGTCAGAGGCAAGCGGGGTGTAGGGAGAAGAGCCAATGACCACGCTGACGTGAGCAGGACCCACAAGACCATCGAGACGCGGGCCTTGCTCAGAGTCCTCAAGGATCGCACGGATGGCCGCGGGGGTGAGGACATGGTTGCAAAGGACGCTCACCTGGTTAAGTCCCCTTCGCTGGGTCTCAAGGAGGAGGTGTGCCGTGGGTGGCGTGGTGGTTTCAAAGCCAATGGCAAAAAAAACCACATCGGCTGAAGGCGATTGTTCGGCGATGGTCAGGACTTCAGAGGCCGAATAGACCATGCGAACGTCAGCACCGTAAGCCCTGGCCTTTTGCAGAGAGTTTCCCTCAGAGCCTGGAACGCGGAGGGTGTCGCCATAACAGCAAAGAATCACCCCGGGCTTCATTGCCAGTGCAATGGCCATATCCAGCCGGCCAATGGGCAAGACGCAGACCGGGCAACCAGGTCCATGAATCAGCCTGACATTGGAAGGCAGGAGCCCATGAAGACCGAAGCGGGAAATGGCATGCGTGTGTCCGCCGCAAAATTCCATGAATCGATATTCCCGTGAGGGGTCGACGGACTGATGGATTCGCTTGAGGACTCTTTTAGCCGCCTCGGGATCGCGATATTCCGCATGATGTTTCATGGGGGGGGCTGTGCGTCGAGTTCCTCAAACAACGCCAGTGTCTTTTCGGCCTCTTCAGGGTCGAGGACCCCAATGGCATAGCCGACGTGAAGAATGACGTAGCTTCCGACGTCCACAGGACCCACAAAGGCCAGGGAAATGTCCTTTTTAAGTCCATCCAGTTCCACCCGGGCTCTTTGGTCCGGGAGAAGTTCTGTGACCTTGCAGGGAACCGCTAGACACATGATAGGGGTCTCAGATGTATTCTTCGAGAGCGGTCCTGGCGGCCGCAAGTTCTGCTTCTAGGATTTCGATGCGCTGAACCAGTGCGATTGGATCTCCTTTGGGCGATTCAGTTGAAGGCTTCTTTTGAAGCAGCCAATCAACCCATGCCGTCATGCCTTCGCCGGTGGTCGCTGAAACCTGGAGGCAGGCAAGATCCGGATTGATCCTGCGGGCAAAGGCCAGTGCGCGATCCGGATCAAAATCGACATGGGGGAGGAGATCGATTTTATTCAATAGAAGAAGATCGGCCTTCTGGAACATGTCAGGGTATTTGAGGGGCTTGTCCTCGCCTTCAGTGACAGAGAGGATGACGACCTTTGCCTCCTCACCCAGATCCCAGAGGGCAGGGCACACGAGGTTGCCTACGTTTTCAATGAAAAGCAGATCAGTATCCCTGACCTGATGCCAGGTCAGGCTTTTCAGCGGGATGGAGGATCCCCGGGAGTGTCCGGGTGTCAGGTCGTGCGTGTGATCATGGCTGTGTAGCTTGGAAAAGGCTTCGGCCACCATGCGGGCATCCAGATGGCAGCCCTTGCCCGTATTGACCTGAACCACCGGAAAGCCCGTTGCATGAATGCGTTCGGCATCAAGACTGGTTTGCTGATCGCCTTCAATGACGGAAACCCGGGTGGTGGGTGTGGTGGTTTTCAGCTCTTGAAGGGTTTTGCAGAGAAGGGTCGTCTTTCCAGAGCCTGGGCTTGAAAGCAGATTGAGTGCCCGGACGCCGTGGCTCTTGAAATGCGAGCGATTCTGTTCCGCAAACCGGTTATTGGCATCGAGGATATTCCTTTCAAGTGTCACGGTTCGGGTCTGACTGACACCCGGGAGGCTGGTGCCCGCAGGGCCCTGACCAAAGTGAATGGTCTGAGGCGGAGCGCTGGCCCCGTGTTCTAGACTGCTGCAACCGCAAACCGTGCACATTGTGGGTTCCTCATGAGTTCTTTGAGGATTCTAATTCACCTCAAGATCCCGAATCCGAAGTTCAGTTCCTTTGACGTCGACAAGGGGTTGCTGACCACAGTGCGGGCAAGGGGACAGGGCAAACTCAAGATCGACGCGCTTGGCACAGGCATCACAGAAACCACTCCCAGGAACCGGGATCAGGCGAATCAAGGCCCCTTCAAGCAAGGTCTCCGGCGCCATGTGTGTCAGGGCAAATTCAAGTGCCTCATTTTCGACGCCGGCCAGATCACCGATTTCAAGTGTCAGGGTTTTGACCTTTGAAAATGGGGTAGCGAGGGCGGAAGACTCGACAATCCGGAGAATTTCTTCGGCAAGGCTGACTTCGTGCAAGGCGCATCTCCCGACCCCAGTCTCAGGGCGAGGATAACGCCTGACTGGTACGAATGATAATAGGCCTTTTGGCGACTTCCGTATCCTGATCGACGACCAGATGGAATTCCACCCGGATGCGGCTACCTTTGACCTCGTAGGCCCGGATGCTGACCCCCATGGGGCCTTTAAAGTCGTTAAATTCCTCGTGGGGTGATGCCAAGGTCCTAACGCCAAACAGGCCTCTGGTTGTAGGGGTGTTGACGATTTTAGCGCTGATCAACGATTCGTATTGATACTCTAAAAACTTGCCATCATCGAGGATATCGACCGTTGCTGAATGCGGATAACCCATGATGAGGATGCCCTGACCGACGAGCATGTAGCGCATTTTTAGCGTTCCCGCAGAGCCACCTTTGGTCTTTGTAGACAGCATCCAAACACTGGAAAGATCATATTTTGCATCAATCTGCTGAAGGAGATCCTCATCGAGTAGGAGGGCGGGGGCCTTGGGGTCAGCCAGTTCGATGGAGGTAAAGAGCTCAAGAATACCGAGTTTAGCCTTAACGGAACGTTCGAGAACCGCATCAATGTGAGCCCAATCCGCTTTGTGGACTCGGTTAGGTTCAAGCCCCGAGCGATAGATGACATGTGTCCATTCACGCCCCAGAGTCTGCTCAACCTGATTCGCATCAGCCCGTGGCAAGGATTCTGTAAAAGTTCTAAAGCCTCCATCACCCCAAAGATTTCCAGCTTGCGCTGAGTGGAAGGCTAAAAAGAGGGTAAAGAGTAGGGCAGACGAAGCAAACTTAAGCATTGTGGAAGCAATCGACGATCAATCTGAAGATTCTATGAAGAAAGTCTGACAGGCGTATGACACAAACCTCCTTAGGGCGGGTGGTTTTCGCTTGCAATTCCCGACCAAAATGCTAGGTTATAGGTGCTGGTCTGCAGACCTCAAGGAGGGACTCGATCTCCCCCACCTCTTTCGAGCCCCAACCCATCCCCTCGAGATTTTCGTGGGCCAGCACCCTCCGCAGGGAATGCTATTTCCCATGGCAAATCGTCCAACGCTCTCTCTATGCTTCGATCAAAGGATCCTCCCGAGTGGACAGAATCCTGCCATCTTTGATCCAGTTCGGTTATTTTGTTGATATATCTTCAGGGACCTTCTGCGATTGGCGTCATGGCGGCTCTGGGGTATCGAGACTAGGCGGGAGCAACGGTTGGACGGATTAGGGATGCTGACGGCAGAGGACATTTCGGCATTGGCTTTGACCTTCAAATTGGCCATCACGGTCACAGTCATTCTGATGTTTCTGGGAATCCCATTTGCCTGGTGGCTATCAAGGACGGGATGCCGCTGGAAGGGGGGTGTTGAAGCACTCATCGCCTTGCCTCTTTTTTTGCCGCCATCGGTCCTCGGGTTCTATTTGTTAGTTGCTATGGGGCCCAGTGGACCGGTCGGCTATCTGACCCAAAGGCTCGGGATTGGCTATCTGCCCTTTACGTTCGGAGGCTTGGTCGTCGCCTCGATCATTTATTCCATGCCTTTTGTCGTTCAGCCGCTTCAATCGACCTTTATGGGAATTCCGCCACGATTGCTTGAAGCTGCCTCCACCCTCAGGGCGAAACCCCTGGATGTCTTCCTGACGGTGGTGCTCCCCTTGTCAAAATCAGGCCTGATTACGGCGACCGTTCTTGGCTTTGCGCATACGGTCGGAGAATTTGGCATCGTGCTGATGATTGGGGGCAACATCCCCGGCCTGACGCGTCTCGCTTCGGTTCAGATTTATGATCACGTGGAAGCTCTCGAGTACGCCCAGGCGCACTGGCTTTCGGGCATCCTGGTGGCCTTTTCCTTTTCAGTGCTTCTGGCGCTCTACACCCTGAATCATGACCGACGCGGCCTCTGGGGACGGAACTGATGGCAGACGAAGCCGGGATCAGGGTCAATTTATTCCGAGATTTTGGCAGGTTTCACCTGTCGATTGACCTTGAACTCCCGGGGCAGGGCGTCAGTATTCTTTTTGGGCCTTCAGGTTGTGGAAAGACCAGTCTCCTTCGTGGTATTGCGGGTCTTGACCCAGAAATGAAAGGGCATGTCTCCGTCAGCGGAGACGTCTGGATGGATACGCAAACCCACAAATCGGTTCCCACGTGGAGGCGATCTGTCGGCTTTGTTTTCCAGGATGCCGCACTTTTTCCTCATCTGAGGGTCCGGGAAAATCTGACCTATGGCATGAAGCGATCGGGAGTACCCACCGAAGGTCCGAGATATGAACATGTGATGGAACTTCTTGACCTTGGCGCCCTGCTGGAGCGTTATCCGGAAAAGTTGTCAGGAGGTGAAGTGCAACGAGTGGCCATTGCACGGGCTCTTCTTTCACAGCCAAAGCTTCTCTTGATGGATGAACCCCTGTCCTCTCTGGATGCGTCCCGCAAACGTGGATTCCTCCCATACCTTGAGCGACTGCATCAGGAACTGGAGATTCCCGTAATTTACGTTACGCATGCTCCCGAGGAGGTCATGCGACTGGCGGATTTTGTTGTATTGATGAAAGAAGGGCGACTGGCCGCGTCTGGCTTTTTGGAGGAGATGCTGCCGAAACTGATGATGGCTCCGGGATTTGGCGAAGCATCGGGAACGGTCATATCCGGTATTCTTGAGGCTCATCATCCTCAAGATGGCGTCAGCGAAATCCGTTTTAGCGGGGGGCAGCTTTGGGTCCCATTACAGTCCCGACCCGAAGGGAGCTCGGTTCGGTGCCAAATCTTTCCCGGCGATGTGAGCCTTTCAATTCATCCGCCGGTTCTCAGTAGTGTATTGAATGTCTTACCCGTATTGGTTCAGTCGGTCACGGAACGGGATGAGAGCGGTCAGATGCATATTGCTTTGGATCTTGATGGCACCCCCCTCTTTGCTTCCGTAACGCGAAAGTCTGCGAGGGATCTTGAACTTCATCCCGGAAAATCACTCTACGCCCAGATCAAGGCAACGAGTCTCTCCAAGTGATCAAAAGCCAGAATCCCGATGCTGGCGATCGAAGAGGGCAGTGGAAGAACAGGATTGAACTTCGGGTCCATAGGCGTATTCTGATGCTCAGAAGGCATCCTCTTAATCTGAGAGAAGAATGAAATGAAAGGCGACAAGGAAATTATCAAGCATCTGAACCGGGTGTTGCTCAATGAACTCACGGCCATCAATCAGTACTTCCTGCACGCAAGGATGTTCAAGAATTGGGGTTTTCAAAAGCTCAATGAGAAGGAATACCACGAGTCCATTGATGAGATGAAGCACGCGGACATGGTCATCGAGCGAATTCTCTTTCTCGAAGGCCTTCCCAATCTGCAGGATATTGGTCGTATTCGCATTGGTGAAAATGTCGAAGAATGCCTCAAAGCCGATCTCGCGCTCGAGTTGGATGCGATTCCTTGCCTCAAGCAGGGGATTGTCGACGCCGAAAAAGTGGGTGACTTTGTCAGCCGGGACCTGTTTCAGAAAATCCTCGACAGCGAGGAAGAACATGTCGACTGGCTTGAAACCCAGCTTGGCCTGATTGAAAAGGTTGGGTTACAGAATTTTCTCCAGTCCGCCATCTAGAGCCTTCTTTCTGGAGGCGCTCAAGTTCATGAAAAAGGCCGTACGCCCCAGCGGATGGCCTTTTTTAGGTGAAAGTAGCTTTAGTTACCCCAAAAAAGCACTTTTTGCACCGATCGTGTGCGGCTTTTGAGCGGATTTGGCTCGTCGAATCTGTTCATCATGTGCCTTAAATAAAGTTGCTTTCTTCAGGATGGACAGGGTGCCTCGCTCTGTCGACCCTCTTCAAATAGCCGCAATTCCGAACCTATGGGAGTTTGATCCCCCTTGCATCAGTAAGATCCTTTGATCCCTTGGGCTGTTTTGCTCAAGATTCTCAATCGATGATGCTTTGCGAACACCGGTGGCACTATCTATGCAATGGAAAAGATGAGAGCGGAGTGCGAGGTCATGTTGATCTCGATCCACATCTGATCCACCAGATCGCGAGGGGCTCAAAATGCTTTCGGATTCGCTGACGATGATGCGAAGGTTTCAAGATGGCGCCACCCCCACCGCAGGGAGACCCACGGTGTCTGTTCAATGGGCGCAGTATCCAAATGACGCTAATTCCAGTCGACTGCCTTCGGCGTTCGGATGGTTCGACCCCATCACTTTGGGTCACTGAAAGAGTCGAAAGCCCGATGCAATTGCTCTTTAAGGACCTCGATCAGGCCTTCAACTGCACCATGGAGTTGCGATCTGGTTCGCTTCATGAGAATCGTCCTGTCTTCACCGTTCCGGATCCGGATGAAACGCTAGAGGCACTCCATGAGAAGCTCATGCTCTTGGCAGGGGAGGAGCGTTACGCCGAGGCATTGGAGGTGATCCATAGAATGCTGGATCTTGTGACTCAAGAGTTGGGTATCAGTCGTGATGCCAGCAAACTGAACAAGAGTCATGTCGGTCATGCCGTAATGAAGTCCATGACGCTTTTTCGGTTTCATTTGCAATTGATCAAGGCAGAGGCGTTTCTCCAAAGTCAGATGGGTAATCTTGAAGCGGCGAAAGTGTCGCTCGAAAAAGTTCTTGAATTTGACGGCAGTAACCGTCTTGGGGCTCGAGAGTTACTGGATGCGCTGCCACGTTATTTGAACAGTTAAAAGCACCAACCGGTCTTTTTCGCAAAGATCTCGCGAATATCTTCTCCTTGTTCAGGCATGCTAATCTTCCAACTGGCCGCTTTTTAGATGTGGGCCTGGGCCCGCGCCCTTTTTGACCGCTTCCCCTGATTTCGGCCCGTCCGAAATGACTCCTGTTCTGAGGTTCCCTGTGAAGTTTTTCATTCTGATCCTGACGTTGCTGGCATTCCCAGGCATGGCGGCGCCGGTGAGTGCTCTGGCCCCGCTGGATACCTCCAGCCCCCGAAGTCTCCTTATGGGTTACCTCGCTATTGCGACGGATATCTACACACAGGGAGGCCGGACGATTAAGGCCTACCGGGAATCCGGTCGGCTCTATATGACGCCTGAAGAGCGCGAGACCATTTATAAGATCAAAAACGAAGCCTTCAAGCTGGCTCCAGCGATCGATCTTTCGATCTTGCCCGCCATCACGCGTGAGGAGTCCGAGCGTCGGATCATGATTCAGCTCAAGGAGGTTCTGGATCGCGTGGCCCTGCCTCCTGAAAATGAAATTCCGGATGCCCGCATGATGAAGGAGCAGGGCAAGACTCGCTGGCAAATTCCGGGAACAGAAATTGCCATCCAGCAGATCGAATCGGGACCTCGAAAGGGAGACTACCTCTTTGCCTCCGATTCCCTGGAACGTCTTCCTGCCATGTATGAATTGGCGAAGACGCTTCCCTATGTCAATACTTCGACTCAAAACTGGTATGAGCGGCAGGTGCAATACCCCATCGGGTTGATGTTCGCTACCGCCAAGATTATTCCTTCGCGCTTGATTCTCAATGATCTGACGATCGCTTCATCAAAGATCAGCATCCTGAATCAGCCCCTATGGCGTTGGGTCGGCATTTTTTTGCTCGCGGGTCTTGTCGGAGCTATTGCACGATCACTGCTGAGGCTGAGCGCAAGGCTGCAGGAGTCGCGTCCTGATCCTCTGGGCTACTTCACCTTGATTCGGCCTTTGACCGTGGTGATTTTAAGTGCCGTATCGGCAAAAATTCTTGGCGATGTCCTTCGCGTGTCCGATGCCGTTTTTCTCACGGTGATCCCGACCCTCTGGGGGCTCTTCTTTGTTTCACTCTCCTGGCTATTCTGGAACCTTGGGGATGTGATTGCCGAGGCCATCATTGCATCAGAACGGATGATCAAGGGAAGCATCAATAGTCAATTGACCCGCTTCCTGATGCGACTGATCACTTTTTGTATGGTGGTCGCCACGCTCGTCATTGGCGGTCAGAGTCTTGGGCTTCCCGCCTATTCCATTATCGCCAGTATTGGTGTCGGCGGTTTGGCCGTCGCACTGGCAGCGCAGCATACGCTCGCCAATCTTTTGGCCTCGCTGATCATCATGTTCGAGAAACCCTTCGTGATCGGAAGCCGCGTCAATGTGGGTGGGCAGGCCGGAACGGTGAGTTCCGTCGGTTTTCGAAGCACCCAGATACAGGCGGATGGCGGTGCCATCATTTCGATTCCGAATGACAAGGTAATCAGTGGCCCGATTGAAGCGGATAACAGTCGGCCACAAAATCATATTTCGGCGACTTTGCGCGTTCCCCCCGTAACCCCGGTAGAGTCCATGCGAAGATTCGTCCAGCAGACGCGGGACCACCTGGCCGCAAGTCCCATGGTCCAACCGGCATCGATCAACGTCGGCGTCTCGGCACTTACCGGGGAAGGGGTCGACATCCATCTGGAGTTCATCCTGACCGGACCCTTTGGCGATCGGGTGGCCGAACGAAAAAATGAGATTCTCCTCGAACTCTTGGAACTTGGGGCTAAAAGTGGGATTCTGGGCGGAGGTGATGCCGTCGTCCGACGAAACTGAATCTCCGGCGCTGATCTAGCCCATTTCTGAATCCGATCACGGGTTCCTGTCTTTAAATAGGGACATTTCCTCGAAAATTGCCCATGAATTTCATTCCTCCTAAGTTGCCTCAAAAGTCCGGGCTTGCTCCGTTCGTTCGACCGTTCCTTGCTCTCCTTCTGGGGCTCTTCCTCAACGGCCAGTCACCTATTCTTGAGGCGGCGGTGCGGTCTGAATCGATTCTGGAAACGGCAGACACATCGAGTCCTCGCGCAACCCTCAAGGGATTCATGGATGTCATGGATGAACGTTATGCGTCTATGGGCCCGAACAGCGTGTTCCAGACTTACCTTCGATCCGGCCGTCTCTATCCAGAGCAGTTCGATATCAAGGAGACCCTCGCAATGATCCAGAGGGATCGAGCCATGTCGGCGAAATTCCTTGACCTCAGCGATATTCCAGAGGCGATCGCAGAGCAGAGCGCCTGGCGGATTACTCTCCAGCTCATGGAGATCTTCAAACATATTCCGATGCCTTCTTTAGATGAGATGCCGGATGCCATAGCGATGCAGGGTCAGCCGTTCAAGCGATGGACGGTGCCTGGAACGGAGATTCGGATTGGACTGATCGAATCAGGCCCCCGTGCAGGCCAATACCTCTTTACCAAGGAAACGGTCGCGCAGATTCCGATTTTTTTTGAGCGAATCAGAAAAGTCAGATATCCCGAGGGTGCGCCTGAATTCATGTTCGACAAGGTCTTTAATCTCCCCACCGGATTAGCAACCTATTTGGCCTATGTCGTGCCCCCTCGCTGGTTTATTTCCATCCCCCCGGAACTGACCCGGACCATTTTCGGCGAACCCATCTGGCGTTGGGTCGCCTTGATCGTTCTGTTCTCCTTTGTGAGTTGGCTTCTATGGACAACGATCCGGTTGGCTCGAAGAGGGCTCAATAGGCATGGAGTTATAGCGGTCGCCTGGCGTATCCTGCCGGCAGTCGCCTTAGTGCTTCTGGTTCCCAATCTCTGTTTTATTCTCGGGGATGTGTTGCGTGTTACTCCCCATCTTTTCGGACGCGTCACGCTCACTCTTTGGGGGCTTTTTTACCTGGCCCTGACCTGGGTTGTCTGGGGCCTAGGGGAAATGATCGCTGAATGGATCATTGGACTTGAACGCATTCAAACCGACAGTACCGACAGTCAGTTGGTGCGGCTGACCGCCCGATTGATTTCGATGGGCTTTGGGGTGGCTATCCTGATTGAGGGCGCTAACCGGATCGGACTTCCGTCGTATTCGATCATTGCGGGCCTTGGAGTCGGAGGCCTTGCTGTAGCGCTGGCGGGCCAGCAGGCGCTCGGGAATCTCCTCGGTTCTCTCATCATTATGTTTGAGAAACCCTTCCGACTCGGACACACGATCAAAACCGGAAGTATTGAAGGCACGGTGGAAAATATTGGCTTTCGAACGGCCAAACTCCGAACTCTGGACGGTGCTTTGATGATTGCACCAAGTAGCGAGTTGATTCGACATGCCATCGAGAATACGTCACTTCGCGATTCCTGGCGTATCAAAAAGACGCTTTATTTCAGACTGGAAAGCCCGATTGATGACGTCAGTGGATTTAAGGACGACGCCCTATCGCTATTGGTTGCTGATCATGATGTCCTGGATCTCAACCGGAGAGTTTCCCTCGTTGATATCGGACCTCATGGCTATGAAATCCTTATCGATTTCGTCCTCGGAACGTCTGAGTACGATAAACAACTGATCGCCTGTGATCGGATTCTTTCGGGATTGGCCGTGTTGGCCGAAAGGCGGCAGTTATGTTTTAGTCATTCGGCTGACTAGAATTCACCTCATCTCCTATATGATGCAACCTACCGATGGGTATCGGTAGGGAATAGACAACATCCTCCAAGTGGCAGCAAGACCGCGCGAGAAATAGCAATGAATAATGGGTCGGCATCGGAATCGCCTCTCTTTCAAGTGATCTATGAAAGTCAGGCGGCGCGCGCTTTTTCAGAGGCTGAGGTTGAGGCCTTGTTAGCGTCTTCAAGGGTGTCCAATACCCGAAGAGGGATCACGGGCATCCTGCTCTACAGGCACGGCACTTTCACTCAGGTGCTTGAAGGGGAGGAGTCGGCGGTCCGGGCCCTGCTTGAAAAAATACAGCGGGATCCAAGGCACAAAAACTTCTCGGTGAGGCTGGAACAAGTGATCAAAAATCGAAGCTTTCCCAACTGGTCGATGGCCTATTCGCGTAAAGAACTTTCCGAATTCATGAGGGTTTAGAATTCTTCCCCTGAAACGGGGGAAATCTTGAAAAACTGAGAAAGGCTCTTACCCTGGAGTGACACACGTCGGACTCTCTTTTTGTACAGATTCGAAAGTTCAACGTGTTCTCCAGACGATTGACTGAAAGTTCATGCCCTTAATGCCCTCCAACACCCATCTACGTTGGCTTATTCTGAGCTACGGCTTGTTCATCTTGCTGATGGCGGTTGTCGCCTTTTACTGGCGTTATCACAACGCCAATCATCCTCAGCAAAGTCACCGAGAAATCTTAACGGCGGCGAGCCAGATTCCTTCCACGGATGCGCCAACCACCATCGAGGTGGGACTTCTCGTCGACAACATCTACAACTTTGAACCGGACAAAAAGACGTTCGATGCGGACGGTTGGGTTTGGTTGAAGTGGTCGGCCGAAATTGAGCGGGAAATGAGGGTTCAAGGGGTATCAGCCCAGCAGCTTTTTTATTTTTACAATCAGGTGGGTGATTGGGATTTGTCGTTGACCCCTGGAAGCGAAAATCCCGTCAAGCTGGCGGATGGTCGGCATTATCAAAAATTCAGGTTCTCCGGCCATTTTTATGCCAATGAACTGGACTTTAGAAAGTATCCATTCCAAACCATTACGTTGCCGATGGCGTTGGAGTTGAATCCCGGCAAATTTGTGGTTCAGGGTGAAAGGATCAAGATGGCCATCGACCAGAAAAACTCGGGGGTCGGTGCCTATATTGATCTTGGCGGATATCTCACCACGGGATTTACCTTTACGAATTATCAGCATCATTACGAAAGCTCGCTTGGAGATCCCAACATTACCAATGAGGCCAGTCAGGTCCCGCAGGCCCGGATGGAAATCTCCTATGAAAAGGCCCTGGTCGCCACTGTCCTCAAATTGCTCCTGCCCTTGATTACGGTCATGGCCCTCGCCCTTTTTTCACCCTCGATCTCTTCAAGTGGTTGGGATGTTCGAGTAGGGATCCCGCCTACGGCCTTACTGACCTTGATTTTCCTGCAGCAGACCTATCAGACGTGGCTTCCTGAGCTTTCGTACATTACCTTTCTCGATTCTGTCTACAACGTTTGCTACTACGCTAATCTGATGCTCTTCGGTCTTTTTCTTTGGGGCACCAATGAGTACAGCATGGCATCCGAAGAGGAAAAACCTGCGGTGGTGGAACGCATCGACCGAATCGATCGTTATTTTCAGGTACTGCTTGTCGCGATGCTGATCATCGGTATCAGTGCTAACTGGTTCTTTATCGCAGATAGAGTCAACTGAGGCTCATACGGTGGCGCTCAAGTCAGGGAAGAAGGCTTCCGGGTATCAGAACCTGAGGCGAGTCTTGCTCATGGTTGCGCTAGGGATTTCCCATGCTCAGTTCGCGCATGCCCTCTTCGATGCGGGTTCGGAGGAGCAAGTCACATCGGCCGCTGAGGAGGAATCAAGTGGATTTGGTCACCTGGTATCACCTATGGATGATCCTGGGCCTGACCTCGCCAATTTTCCGAACAGTTCCTATACCCTGAAACCGGGGGGGTTCTACATTGAAACGGCACCCTTGAGCTTCTATGGGTCCAGCCCTGATGTTCCTTCCCAGTGGAATTTGTCCTATCTGATGCGATATGGTCTGATTGAAAATGTAGAGCTTCGGCTATTTTCCAATGGGGTGACCTTTCGGCCTGGTGAAACGGGGACGTCACCGATAGCGATCGATACCAAGGCGCATCTGGCGTCTTATCAAGATGAAAATTTCAATGCTTCGGTTGGTATCGAAGCCTATGTCCAGCCACCCAATTGGTTGGCGACGGCCGACTTCAGACAACCTTTTCAGTATTCGGCAACCTTTTTGTTTGACCACGATCTTCCTCTTGGGATTTCGTTTGAGTGGAATATTGGTATGGTTCGGCAACTCGGAATGGGTCTGACGCGGACCAAGCCTACGGTGCAGTGGGCCTTTCAGCGAGATGTGATTGACGGTGTAGCGGTCTTCATTCAGGGCTTTCACAATGCCTCGACATTGCCCGGAGTCCCGACCAGCCAGATTGCACTGATGTATGACCGACAGGTCGATGTGGTGGGTTTGGGTGCGCAATGGATTGTCAGTCCACGCTTTTCGCTTTATGGCAACATGAACTTCGGTGTGACGCCCCTCTCACCAAAACAAATTGCCATTGCAGGATTTGCGGTGGCGTTCTGAGCGAGTCGCCATTGAACCGACCCATTTCCTTATGTCACCCAGCCTGACTCTTGAAGGTCGCCTTAAGGTATCGATCGGATTGATTCTCCTGATCATTCTGGTGCTGGGTTTTCTCTGGGCGGTCCGGGATGCCAAAGAGGACGTTCGCCAGGAGGCCATGGCCAGTGTTGGGCTGGCTTTGGGTCTGATTGATGCGACGATTCAACCCGATAGCCTCGAATCTTCAAGCATCTCGGGCTGGATCTCCAAAATTGGAGCGCTGGATCGAATCAGACATCTGAGGATTAGCGCAACTCCATTGCATTCCCCCCCGTTTTCACGCCCATCGCAACCCCCATCAGGGCGTATTTCTGCTGTTCCCGGCTGGTTTTCAAAAGCGGTCATGTCCGCTCCGATTGTTGCAACTCGCGAGATTACCGTCAGCCCCGATCTCACGATGCGAATTCGGATCGAGTCGGACGCCGAGGATGAAATTCGTGAAGCCTGGACCCAAACTCGCGATTTCATGATGCTGCTTGCGATCTTTGCCGTCGCTGTCTACCTCTCCGTCCATCTCATTGTCGGGCGCGCGCTGCGTCCCGTCAGCCGCATTCTTGGGGGGCTTCAGCAAATTCAGGCGGGGGATTACGACACCCAGCTCAAAATTCCGGGTCTTCCTGAACTCGACCGGATTATCGAAGGCATCAATCATGTGTCAAAGACTCTCAAGGAGACACGTGACGAAAATCGGGCATTAACGCGGCATTCGCTGTTAATTCAGGAGGAAGAGCGCCGAATACTGGCGAAAGAAATGCACGATGAGGTGGGTCAGAACCTCACGGCCATCAAAATGATGAGTGCGTTGGTTCCAGAAGTCGGGCCAAATCGCGAGCACGCCGCGCTTGAAATCCAGCGGTTGTGCGATCGTCTTTTTAGCGTCGTGCGTTCGATCATTCATCGCCTGAGGCCGATGATTCTGGAGGATCTGGGCCTTAAGGCTGCACTGGACGACCTTGCAGAGCATTGGCGTTCCATGGCTCCGGACCTCCAGATTTCCATTCGCTGTGATGCGTCAATCGAGCATTTATCCGGAGAGACCGCGCTTGAGATTTACCGCATCGTCCAGGAGGCGATGACCAATATCGTTCGGCATTCAGGAGCCACCAAGTCGGAGGTCAGCATCTTTCCCAGGGACCCACATGAACTTCTCCTGATTGTGAGAGACAACGGCAGGGGGCTGTCTTCAGCGGTGATTCGAAGGGGATTCGGTCTTCTGGGGATGCGAGAGCGGGTGGCGAGCCTTGATGGCCGTTTCCAACTGATGTCAGAGCCCGGGCAGGGGCTTGAGATCCAGATCAGCCTTCCGATAGAGGACATTCAAAATGGCTGACCGGAGGGGCAGGGTTATGCTGGTCGATGATCATGCGGTCGTTCGGGCTGGCTACCGTATGCTCCTCGAGATACAGAATGGCTATTCGGTGGTCAGCGAGGTTGAAACAGCTGAGGCCGCCATCGCAGCCTATCTGAAAACCCAGCCTCAGGTTGTCATCATGGACATTAATCTTCCTGGCTGCAGCGGGATTGAAGCGACCCGAAAGATCATGGCTCTGGATCCACAAGCCAAGATCCTGATCTTCAGTATTCACGCAGAAGCTATCTATCTCTCGCGCGCCTTTGAAGCGGGCGCTTCGGGTTACCTTTGCAAAAGCAGTTCACCAGGACAGATGATCGAGGCGGTGGATTCGATCATGCGCCATGGACACTATCGGGATCCGAATGTCCCCTTGGTCGGAGCCCGGGGTTTTGAAACCATTCAGGATCCGATCCGATTACTTTCGGCCCGGGAATTTGAAATCTTTCAGTTGCTTGGGCGAGGCCTTGCGTCCCGAGAAATCAGCGAGGCTTTGGCTGTAAGCCCGAAAACCATCTCAAACTCACTGGTCATCATCAAGGAAAAACTGGCGCTGGGGTCTACTGCCGAGCTGGTCAAAATTGCATCGCGCCTGGCTGAAGAACCTTCGGGACGGGGTTCGGGAATTCTTCCCTAGGCATAGGCGCATCCGTTGATTAAATTGCAAGATGAGTGAGCCCGACTCAGGCTCTTATTAGGTCCTCATCCGTTGAGGCCTTGTATCGAATTCAGTGACGTTTTTCTTTTCCATGTTTGCCATCCGATCTTTTTCATCATTCCGACTCGCTGTCACTTCCCTTCTTTTGATCTTCGGAGCGCTGGACGTGCAATCGGAGGAGACGTCCAAAGTCTCTGGGCCTATCAGCGGGGAGACCGTGACTGAGAGCCAGGGAGGATCGAAGGAAGGTAAGAGCGAAAGAGGCGATGCAGCCGTTCACTCGTCCCTGGATGCGTTCGAATTGCCAGAGGTCAACGTGGTCGGGAATACCCCCATCGGAACCATCGGGCTCGATCCCAAAAAAATCTCTGGCAATGTTCAGGCCCATGAGGACGAGGAGATCAACCGACACGAGTCAATTCTTTTTGCCGACTTCCTGAATCGACGACTTGAAAGTGTCAACATCAATGATGTTCAAAATAATCCCTATCAGCCCGATATCACTTATCGCGGGTTCGAAGCTTCCCCCATTCTGGGGACGCCAATTGGTGTCTCGGTCTATCAGGACGGTGTCAGGGTCAATGAGCTTTTCGGGGATACCGTCAATTGGGACCTGATCCCTCAGGTGGCCATTGCCAACATGGAGATGGTTCCAGGTTCCAATCCCCTGTTTGGTCTTAATACCCTCGGGGGGGCCCTGGAGGTTCGGACGAAGAGCGGCTTTACGCACTCCGGGTTCAATGCCAAGGCGTATGGGGGATCTTACGGACGCCAGAATTATCAGGCCGAGTACGGTGGCCATAGTGGAGGCTTCGACTGGTATTTTGCTGGCAACTATTTTGGTGATGGTGGCTGGCGACCCTATTCACCCACGGGCGTTGCGCAATCCTTCAGCAAAATCGGTTATGAAGATGAAAAGACCGATCTGGATCTTTCCTTTACGGTTGCTGACAACAATATGCAGGGTGTAGGGCCGACCCCCTTCAACTGGTTGGCCCAGAACTGGAAGTCCATTTATACCGCGCCGGATGTGACCCAGAACACCCTTTATTTTGTGACGCTCAAGGGGAGCCATCAGCTGTCCGATGACCTTCAGGTGAGTGGGAACGTCTACAACCGCAACAGCTACAGTTACAACAATAACAGCAACACCAATGAAGACTGCGCCCAGCTGATCAGCGGAAGGGAGTGCCTCACCAGTGATGGGCTGATGGTTCAACCTGGCAATTTTGGCTCCACCACGACCCGCCAAAATGGCACCGGTGTGAATCTCCAGTTAACCGCAACGCCCAAGATTTTTGATCACGAAAATCAGTTCGTTTTTGGCGGGGGTTATAACTACGGTAGCTCCAACTTCAAGGTCGGAAGTCAGGATGCCATTTTTGCCCCCACTCGCTATGAGTACCCCACCGACCCTTCTCAGACAACCGTCAAGATCAATGGTCAAACGGCCTACAGCAGCCTTTTCATGGCCGATACGTTTTCCATCACGGATTGGCTACACAGTAATGCCGCTCTGAACTGGCAACAAGCCGCGGTTCAGACGATCGACCAAATGGGAACGGCGCTGAATGGCAATAATCTTTACTCCAGAGTCAATCCGTCAGCCGGACTCACGTTCAATCCTCTGGATGCCCTGAAGGTGAATTCCTCCTTGGAGGACTTCACGACCTACTTTAACTATAACGAGGGGATGCGAGCGCCCACCGCTGTCGAACTTAGCTGCGCAGATCCGAGTGCCCCCTGTACGCTTCCCAATGGGTTTGTTTCCGATCCGCCGCTGAAAGCTGTCGTTGCGCAAACCATGGAAGTCGGTGCGCGGACACATATCGGTAAATACCTCAAATGGAACATGGCCCTTTATCAGACCAATAGCCAGAACGACATTTTG
>Ga0007882_10000925_pt1 | contig 17193 bp, 8 predicted proteins | sample CryBogCBH12Aug01_FD_71195 | JGI IMG/M metagenome (GOLD analysis project Ga0007882, IMG submission 71195) | Freshwater microbial communities from Crystal Bog, Wisconsin, USA - CBH12Aug09.1 | ecosystem: Environmental > Aquatic > Freshwater > Lake | place: Crystal Bog, Wisconsin, USA | collected... | reverse complement strand
CCATGCCTGCTGTTGCGTCCATCCACCCTAGCAGGTGTCAAGCGGCGGACGTCGTGGCCTTAGGCCGCGAGGGCTAATTCTTCGTTAGCTGTTTTGTTTGATGCGATTATTTACGAGGCCAACGCATCGTCCTCGGCATGCCGCCTCTGGCGTGTTCACATGGTCGATACCAGTACGCCCCCATCAATCCGGCAATGGTTACCTTCGCGCATTTCCCCGCCCCGGTCAAGTCCCGTATGCGGACAACGGACGGGGAAATCTCTGCAAAAGCCTGTAGCGGCGGTCTGCGACCGCCGTCGATGCGCGGAAAACCGAACGAAGCACGGCGGTCACAGACCGCCGCTACAACAAAACACGACTTTTGCAGAGATTCCACGAAGGGTTGCAAATGGGGTTTGCAGCTTCAATGCTTTCCACCGTGTTCAACTACCTTTCGGCTTTAAACACATCCGTACCTGGACGACCATTCTCACAAAGTCATACCAAGACACTATTGACATACTTTTATGTTTAAGTGTAACTTTAGCGCATGATTGCCACTCCAAAATTGGATACCGTCAGTTTCGGTTCGAAAGGCCAGGTGGTCATTCCCCGCCGCCTGCGCAACGAATTCGAGATTGAAACCGGCACCAAGGCCACCATCGTGGTCACGCCGGAAGGCATCCTGCTCAAGCCCATCACACGTGCCTACATCAAAAGTCTGCGCGGGTCGCTCAAGGGCAGCGGCGTGATGAAGGCCATGCTGGCAGACCGCAAACGCGAGCGCGACCTTTGACATGGCCACCAAGGTATTAGACAGTTGGGCGCTGATTGCCTTCTTTGAGGATGAACCGGCGGCGGAAGCGGTGGAAAGAATCCTCGAACACGCCGCCGCCGAAAGGCACCGACTGCTAATCAGCGTCATCAACTGGGGCGAGATCTATTACAACACCGCGCGCGAGGTTTCCGAGACCGCCGCCGAACAAAAGCTTCGGGAGATTGCCGCCATGCCCATTGAAGTAGTGGGGGTGGACCAACCGCTGGCCAGACTGGCAGCGCACTACAAGGCCACCCGAAGAATGTCCTACGCCGATTGCTTTGGCGCGGCGCTCGCCAAAATCAAAAACGCCGAGTTCGTGACGGGTGACCCGGAATTCCAGGAAGTCGAAAACGAAATCAAAATCCACTGGCTGAAATAGTCGGTGCGCCCGACTGCAAGGTCGGCTACATTAGCCTACCCGAATCGGCCGCCGCGTTACCGCCGGGTCAATGCCCGCGATCATGCGGTTGCAGCAGCTTGGCGATGAGGCCGGTCCAGCCGGTTTGGTGCGAGGCCCCCACGCCGCGGCCGGTGTCGCCATGAAAATATTCATGGAACAGCACGTAGTCCCGGAAGTGCGGGTCGGCCGCCAGTTTGGGATGGTATTTCAAGACGGGCCGCTGGCCGTCCCCGCCTTTCAGGAATAGTTTGGCCAGGCGGCGCGTCAGTTCATCCGCCACGCCGTCGATCGTGAGAAATTGTCCCGACCCGGTCGGGCATTCGATTTTGAAATCGTCGCCGTAATAGTGGTGAAACTTTTGCAGCGACTCGATCAACAGGAAATTCACGGGCATCCAGATCGGCCCGCGCCAGTTGGAATTGCCGCCGAAGAGGCCGGAGAGGGATTCTGCCGGCCAGTAGCCGACCTCCATGGTGTGGCCGTTGGTCGCGAAGCGATAAGGCGCGCGTTCGTGAATCTTCGACAGCGCGCGCACGCCGTACTCGGAAAGGAATTCCGACTCATCCAGCATGCGGCGCAACAGGCATTTCATGCGGTGCCCGCGCAGCAGCGAGAGCAGGTGGCGCTCGCCCTGGCCGGCCTCCTGCCAGCGCGAGACGAGCCGGGCCAGATTGGGCCGGTGCTGGAGAAACCATTGCAGGCGCGCGGTGAACACCGGGACGTGCTCCAGCAACTCCGGCTCGAGCGTCTCGACGGCAAAAAGCGGAATCAGCCCGACCATCGAGCGGATTTTGATGGGTAGACTGTGGCCGCCGGGCAGGTTCAGCACGTCATAATAAAATTCGTCCGACTCGGACCACAGGCCGATGCCTTCGTCGCCCAAGTTGTTCATCGCCTCGGCAATATGCAGGAAATGCTCCAAAAACTTGGTCGCGATGTCTTCATACACTTGGTTGTGTTTCGCCAGTTCGAGGGCGATGCGCAGGAGATTGAGGCAATACATGGCCATCCAACTGGTGCCATCGGCCTGGTTCATGAAGCCGCCGGTCGGCAGGGGCGCGCTGCGGTCAAACACCCCGATGTTGTCCAGCCCGAGAAAGCCGCCTTGGAAAATATTGCGCCCCTGCGTGTCCTTGCGGTTCACCCACCAGGTGAAATTCAACATCAGTTTGTGGAAGACCCGTTCGAGAAAGGCGAGGTCGCCGGGATCCGCCGGCTGACGGGCGCGGCGCTGCTTGCGATCCATCTGGAACACGCGCCACGTGGCCCAGGCATGAACCGGCGGGTTCACATCGCCAAACGCCCATTCGTAGGCCGGCAACTGGCCGTTTGGGTGCATATACCATTCACGCGTCAGCAGCACGAGCTGCTGCTTGGCGAACTCGGCGTCCACGAGCGCCAGCGGGATGCAGTGAAACGCCAGGTCCCACGCCGCATACCACGGATACTCCCACTTGTCGGGCATGGAAATAATCTCGGCATTGATGAGATGCCGCCATTCGTGGTTGCGGCCATGCCGGCGGCCGGGGGGAGGCGGCGGCTGGCCGGGGTCGCCCTGAATCCATTCCTCGACATCGTAATAATAATATTGCTTGGACCAGATCATCCCGGCAAACGCCTGGCGCTGCACGTCGCGCGCATCCGCCGAGGCAAGGTTATGCTGTAATTCGGCATAAAACTGATCGGCTTCCCGGATCCGCCGGGCGAACACCGAATCAAAATCCGCGAAGGTGCCAGGCCGGTCACCCTTGGTCAGCCGCAGGCGAACCGCCGCCGACTCGCCGGCGGGAACCGTCAGACGGTGCCGCAGCCCCGCCTTCGTTCCGGTGTGGGAGGGATTCACGGCGGCGGAATTGCCGTGGACGACATATTCATGGAACCCGTCCTTGAAAAATCCGGGGGCGTCGTTTTGCCCGTAAAGCCGGTGCGCATTCGTCTCGTTGTCGCAAAAAATCATTTCCGGGTTGCCGTCGGAGTGAACCTGAAATTCCCCCAGCTCGTCATGCCGGGCCAGAATGCCCCCGGCTTGCTGGCGGGACAGTTGCGGTTTGGGGCTGCCGGGCTGCCACGACCACGTGTTGCGAAACCAGAGTTGGGGCAGCACCTCCAAGGTGGCCGCCTCCGGGCCGCGATTATGAACCGTAACCCGCATCAGAATGTCTTCCGGCCCGGCTTTGGCGTATTCCACGAAAACATCCCAATAACGGTCGTCATCGAAGACTCCGGTATCTAGCAGTTCATATTCCAGCAGATGTCCGTCACTTTTTCGCCGGGCGTTTTCCGCCACCAAATCGCCGTAGGGAAATTCCCGCTGTGGGTATTTATACAGCATTTTCAGATAGGAATGCGTGGGCGTGGCGTCGAGGTAATAATATAGCTCCTTGGCGTCCTCGCCATGGTTGCCTTCGGCATTGGACAGGCCGAAAATGCGCTCTTTCAAAATCGGATCCCGGCCATTCCACAGGGCCAGCGACACACAAAGGCGCGACTGCTCATCACACAGCCCGGCGAGGCCGTCCTCGCCCCAGCGATAGGCCCGGCTGCGGGCGTGGTCGTGGGGTAAATACTCCCAGGCCGTGCCGCCCGGCGAATAATCCTCGCGGACGGTGCCCCACTGGCGCTCGGACAAATATGGTCCGAACCATTTCCACTTCGCCTGGCCGGCGTGCGCCTCCGCGAGCCGGTTGGATTCTGCGTTCATATTGATAAGGTGACTACGGAGCGGGAGTTGGCCCGCAGATATTTCATGGCTTTGGGCCCGGGTCTTTGGTTGGCGGCAAAACGTTGCTTATGCTTAAGCTTACACCCGCTTCTCAGCTTTTTGCCAGCGGTTTCCGGGCGAAATTACTGGCCCCAGAAAGGCGGCTGGCCCGGGCCGGCAAACCTTCCCCATCAGGCCGCCGCCAGTTCCTTCAGCCGCGCCCGGAAGGTTTCCACAATGGCGGCCAGCCAGGCATTCTGGAACCGTTTGCGGACCGTCAGCGCGTAATACTTTTCCGCCAGGCCGGGCACGGGCAGCATGAATTTGATTTTACGCGACTGGAGTTCGCGCTCCACCACAATTTTGGACACTAGCGCCAACCCCTCGCCGGACAGAGCCAGCAACCGCAGCAGCGCCATGTCATCCACCTCGGCATGGACAAACGGCTCGACCCCACCGTTGGCGAGCAGCAGGTCAAAATCGGCGCGCACATCACTTTGGCGGCTGGGCAGAAACAGCGGCACCCCCTGGAGAAACTGGGGAAATTGCGGCCGCGGGGCCTTGAATTTTCGGCTGCCCACCAGAAACACCGGCACCTCCCCGAGGGGATGGTTGAAGACGTTTTGCTCCTGGTCGGTGCGCAGCGGACTGTTGGAGAGCACCAAATCCACCTTGTGCTCCTGCAACTGCCCGGCCAGGTCGGCCAGGGCGCCGGCGATGACGACCACTTTGGTCCGTGTGTCCGCGAGCAGCGGCTGGATGAAATCAAACTGCAGGTTCTTGGACAGCGGCCCCACGGCGCCAATGCGCAGCACGCGTTGGCGGCTTTCCCCGGACTGGCGGAAGCGGGTGATGAGTTCATGCCCGGTGGTGAAAATCGTGTCGGCATGTTCCAGCGCCACCCGGCCGGCCTCGGTCAGGTGCAGCTCCCGGCCGCGCCGTTCAAAGAGCGGCTCGCCCAGCCAGTCTTCCAACTCCGCCAACTGCTCGCTCAAGGTGGACTGCGAGATTTTCAATTTCGCCGCCGCCCGGGTCATGCTGCGATGCCGGGCAATCATCCAAAAATGCCGCAGATGGTGGTAATTTAACCATTCCGGGTTGTCAAAGGCCGAATTCATCTGTTCGGAATAACCGATTGGTTGTATATAGACAATCTATTTTTGCGAAGTCTGGTCACGCGCTATAGTGTCCGCGTTTGGAAGCAGCCTATGAATATTGAAACACATCCGATTCTGACCGCCGCCCTGGCCGCCGCCGGCCCGCTGGTATTGCTGGCGGGGGGCCTACGCCTCGCCGCCTGGGCCAGCCGTGACGGACGCCGTGACGCCCGGAATGCCGCGCGCCTTTCGCTCGCCGCCTTTGGCTTTGCCCTGCTGGCCGCCGTGAGTTTGTGGTTCACCGGGCCGGCGGTGGTGGCTTGGCCCATCGTCGGCGATTGGCAAGTGGGCATCTATTTCGACAGCCTGTCCGCCGTGCTGCTGACCCTGGTGTCGTTTCTGATGACGGTGGTGTCGCGCTATTCCGTGAACTACCTGGCGGGCGATCCGGCGCAGGGGCGGTTCACCCGCTGGCTTTGCCTGACTGGCGGCTCGGTGCTGGCCATCGTGGTGGCCGGCAACCTGGTTCAGTTCGCGCTGGCCTGGTGCGCGACAAGCCTGTGCCTGCACCAATTACTGTTGTTGTATCCCGACCGGGCCGGGGCCGTGCTCGCGGCGCGAAAGAAATTCATCATCAGCCGTCTGGGTGATGTCTGTCTGCTGTCGGTGATTGTCCTGGTTCACCGGGTCTTTCACACGTGGGATTTTGCCGCGCTGTTTGAGGCGGCGAAACCGTTGCACGCCGCCGGCCAGCCGGCCCCCGGCGCGGAAATTGACGCCATCGGTTTCCTGCTCGTGGCCGGTGCCATGCTGAAATCCGCCCAGTTTCCCTTCCATAGCTGGCTGCCCGACACGATGGAAACGCCCACGCCGGTTTCCGCTCTGATGCACGCGGGCATCATCAATGCCGGCGGATTTCTCATCATCCGGCTCAGCCCGCTGGTCACACTGGTGCCGGCCGCCTTATCCACGCTGGCGTTGCTCGGTGCGTTCACCAGCTTGTTCGCCTCCCTGGTCATGCTGACCCATGCCAGCGTGAAGCGGTCACTGGCGTTTTCCACCGTCGCCCAAATGGGTTTTATGATGCTCGAATGCGGCCTCGGCGCGTTTGGTCTCGCCACCCTGCATCTGGTGGCCCACTCGCTCTACAAGGCCCATGCGTTCCTCGCTTCCGGCAGCATCGTGAGCCTGGCAAAATCCGCCTGGGCCCCGCCGGAAAAACCCAATGCGCACCCGCTCATCCTCGCCGCCGCTTTCGTCACCGCTGCGGGCTTGGGGTGGGGCGGCGCGCAGTTTTTTGGCACGGATTTCCGGCACGACCCGGCGCTGTTGGTGCTGGGCGGCACTTTTGTGATGGCTCTGGCCTACACGCTCTGGAACTTGTGGAGCCAGCCGCTCAACCTGAAGCTCGTGGTGTCCGGGGTGGTTTTGGGTGCCGGCCTGACGGGGGCATATTTTTTACTGCACCAATGCTTCGGTCAGTTGCTTGGTGAAAATACTTGGAACAACTCGCTGTTGCATTCCTGGCTGGGCCGGCTGCTGATGGCAACGCTGCTCGCGCTCTTCCTCTTTGTACTGGTCGTCCAGACGGAATTGCCGCTGTGGACCAACCGGCCGTTTTTCCAGGCGGTTTACGTCCACGCCCGGAACGGCTTCTATTTTAACACGCTGGCCAACCGGATGGTGGCGGCGCTCTGGCCGCTGAAAATCCCGTCCGAGGAAAAAAATAAATCATGAAGACAACTCCCGAACCGGCAACAGCCGCAGCAAACCCGCCGCTGGCGGACATTATCCAAGCCGCCTGCCAACGCATTCCGCCACTGTGGTCCCTGAAAAACTTTGTCGCCGTCAACCCGTTCGTCGGGATGAGCAACCGGCACTTTGCCGAAGCGGCGCGCCTGATGCCCCGGGTCGGCCACGGCGACATGCTGATGCCCGCAGAATATTACCGGGAGCAAATCGCCACCGGCCGAATCCAGGAGGCGGATTTTCAGGCGGCCCGGCGGCTTGCCGCCCAAAACCTGCCGACGGGCTGGGCGCAACCCATTGACTTCCCCAATCTCACTGCGCTGAACAATGCCCTCGCCAGCGCCAAGCCCGACCAGCAAGGCCGGGTGTTGACCTTTGCCGATTTTCTGGACACGCAATCGGCCAGCAGTTGGGCGGCGTTTGTGGTCGAGGAGATATCCAAGTGGTGCTCCGCCTATTTCGACCAGGGCCAGTCCTCCTGGCGGATGCCGTGGCGGCACCTCGGTTTGCTGGCCGCGTGGCGGGCGGCGGCGCGCTTGGACGTAAATCCGGAACTCACCGGGCTGAAAGGTTTCCGCGAACTCGTGGCGGCGCTGCCGAACGACCCCATCGAAGTGACCAGCCGCGTACTGGAGCAGTTGGGCGTGCCGGAAACATCCCGGGCGGATTTTCTGCACCGCCAACTTCTGAGTCTCCCGGGCTGGAGCAGTTATGTGCAATACCAGGTCCGCGAAAAAGGCATGGCCGGCCAAGACGACGATTCGCTCACCGAATTGCTGGCCATCCGGCTGGCCTACGATCTGGCGCTGTGGCGGCAGTTCGGCGGCACCGAAGCCATCTCGCAAAATTGGCAACTACAGCTCGCCCGCCTCCCGGACGCCGACGCAACCATTCCGCCGGAGCTGCTGGCGCGCTACACCGCGCAGCTCGCCTTGGAATGCGGCTACCAAAATCAATTGATTACTCAGCTGAAAGCCAGCCGACCCGAAACCGTTGCGGCCGGATCCAAAACCTTGCAGGCGATTTTCTGCATTGATGTCCGCTCGGAAGTTTTCCGGCGCGCGCTGGAGGCGCAGTCCGGTGAAATCGAAACGATTGGCTTCGCCGGCTTTTTCGGTATGGCCTTTGAATATCTAAAATTTGGGCGGGAGAACGGTGGGGCGCAATGCCCGGTCTTGCTCTCCCCCAAACTGAAAGTGCGCGAGGTGCTCCAGGCCGCCGCGCCGGACGCGGAACTCCGTTTGCTCCGGCAAATGGATTTTCGCCGCACAGTTGACGGCGCGTGGAACTCCTTCAAAACCTCGGCTATTTCCTGCTTCTCCTTCGTGGAGACGGCGGGGTTGTGGTCTGGGGTCAAACTGGTGGGCGACGCCCTCGCCTGGCCGGCCCCCAATCCCTCGGCGGCCGCCGGTCGGCAGCGGTTTGGCCCCAAGCTTGAGCGCGAAGCCGGCGGCAGCAAAGAAGCTGGCCACGCTTGCGAAACCGGCATCGGCCTGGCCGACCAAATTAGTCTGGCGGCCGGCGCGCTGAAGAACATGGGGTTGACCGCCAACTTTGCCCGGGTGGTTTTGATTTGCGGCCACGGCAGCGCCACGGTGAACAATCCCTACGGCTCGGCATTGGACTGCGGCGCCTGTGGCGGCCACTCGGGCGAGGCGAACGCCCGGGTTGCCGCCGCGATATTGAACCAACCCGCCGTGCGCGCCGGTCTGCTGGAGCATGGCATCCAGATTCCCGCCGATACACTCTTTGTGGCCGGCTTGCACAACACCACCACGGATGAGGTGACCATTTATGATGCGGACAGTTTTTCCGCCAGTCGACCGTTGGAATTTGCCCAACTCCGCCATTGGCTGGCGGGGGCGGCGAAATTGGCGCGGCGCGAGCGGGCGCCGGCCTTGGGTCTCGCCGACCTGCCCGAAGGTGAACGGGAAGCCAGCATCTTGGCGCGCAGCCGTGATTGGGCGGAGGTGCGGCCGGAATGGGGCCTCGCCGGCAACGCCGCCTTCATTGCCGCGCCGCGTGTCCGCACGAAAGGCCTGAATCTCGGCGGCCGCGTTTTTCTGCACAATTACGATGCGTCCCAGGATCGGGATCAGTCCACTCTGGAGCTGATTCTGTGTGCCCCGATGGTCGTAGCCAGCTGGATCAACCTTCAATACTACGGCTCCACGGTGAACAACCGGCTCTTCGGCAGCGGCAACAAGGTCTTGCACAATGTCGTGGGCACGTTTGGCGTGTGGCAGGGCAATGGCGGCGATTTGCAGCCGGGTCTGCCGCTGCAATCCGTCCACGATGGCGAGAAATGGATGCACGAGCCGCTCCGGTTGAATGTCTTCATTGAGGCCGCCCCCGACGCCATCGAATCCGCGCTGGCGAAACATCCGGGCGTGCGTGAACTGGTGGCCAATGGCTGGGTGCAGCTGTTCGCCATGGATGCCGCCGGCCGCTTTTGGCGGCATGGCCGCACCGGCTTCGCGGAGGTGGCCGCTTGATCCCGCCCCGCACAACCCACCAAGATATGAACCAAGCCAGCGAAACTGAACGCCCCGCACCGGTTAAACCTCATGCTTATCCAGTGCGGCTGGGCATCATCGGCGGCGGGCAACTCGCCCGCATGACCACGTTGGCGGCCCTGCCGCTGGGCGTTGAGGTGGCGGTGCTGGAAAACGATCCGCACTGCCCGGCCGCCCGGCTCGCGCCGGCGTTCGTCCCGGGCGACTGGCGCGACCCGGCCGTCCTTTTGAAATTTGCCGCGCAGTGTGACGTCATCACCCTCGAAAACGAGTTCGTGGACGCGGCGGTTCTCGCCCGGCTGGAAGCCGCCGGCCACCAGGTCTTTCCCGGTGCCGCCTGCCTGGCAATGATTCAGGACAAGTTCAAACAGAAACAGGCCTTGCAGCAGGCCGGTCTGACCGTACCGGCATTTCGCGCCGTGAATTCCCCGGCGGACATCCACCAGGCTGGGCAGGACTTCGGCTGGCCGCTGGTGCTGAAGACGCGGCGAAACGGCTACGATGGCAAGGGCAATTTCACCCTGCGTTCCGAGGCCGACATTGCGGCCGGCTTGCAGGCATTGGGGGAGGGCCAGGATGTGCTACTGGTTGAGGCGTTTTTTCCGTTTGCGAAAGAGCTGGCCACGATTGTCACACGCGGACGCGACGGGGCCGTCGCCGCTTATCCGGTTGTGGAGACCGTCCAGCGCCACCACGTCTGCCAGACGGTCAAAGCCCCGGCGCAGATTCCCGAGGCGGCGGCCCTGCGCGCGGCAGCCTTGGCCCGACAGGCGGTGGAAACCGTGGCCGGCGTTGGCAGTTTCGGCGTGGAAATGTTTCTTTCCGCCACCGGCGACCTGGCCATCAATGAACTCGCGCCGCGCGTGCACAACTCCGGGCATTACACCATCGAGGCCTGCGATTGCTCGCAGTTTGAAAATCACGTCCGCGCCGTGCTCGGCTGGCCGCTGGGCAGCCCGCGCATGGTCGCGCCGGCGGCGGTGATGGTGAACCTGCTCGGTCGGGAGCGGGCTTCCGGCCGGCCGCAGGGATTGGAGCAGGCTCTCCGCCAAACCGGGGCGCGGGTTCACCTGTATGGCAAGCGGTCAGCCGGGCCGGGCCGCAAAATGGGGCACATCACTGTCCTGGAAAATTCCGTGGCGGAAGCCCTGGCCGTGGCCGAACGCGCGGCGGCCGAAATTTCTTTTGGAGCCAAATTATGAAACAAAAAACCGCCCCGCTCGTGGGCATTATCATGGGCAGTGATTCCGACTGGCCGACAATGGAGGCCGCCTGGAATGTCTGCGGCGAATTCGACCTGCCCTGCGAAGTCCGCGTCGTTTCCGCGCATCGCACGCCGGAGGACATGGCCCGTTACGCCAAGACCGCCGCCGCCCGCGGCCTGCGCGTCATCATCGCCGGGGCGGGCGGGGCCGCGCATCTACCGGGCATGGTGGCGAGCCACACCCCGCTGCCGGTCATTGGGGTGCCGGTGGAGAGCAAAAGCCTAAAAGGACTCGACTCACTCCTGTCCATCGTGCAAATGCCCGGGGGCATCCCCGTGGCCACCGTGGCGATTGGCGGCGCGCGCAATGCCGGCTTGCTGGCGGTGGCCATCCTCGGCGCCAGCGACGAGAAATTGCGCGCCAAGCTGGTTGCCTTCAAACGGAAACTCGCCGCCGAATCGCGGAAACGCGGTCGCACGTTGCAGGCGCGGCTGACACCACCGGCAGTTTGAAATGGCATACGATCCTTGTGCCTGAGGCGGGCACGGGTTGTGCGCGAGCGGAGCGCGGCGTTCACGCCGCTTCAGCATCCAAAATGAAGGCGGGCTGGACTTTGCTGACACCTGTCCGGTTTGGTCATTGAAGCGGGCTGAAGCCCGCGCTCCGTAGCTGGTGACCAATGCAGTTTCAAACTGCAAGTGGCCTAAATGCCTGACCGCCGGGTACTGCGCCCGCATCGCCTAACGGTGAGAGGCGGGGTGAGACGTTGCTCGGAGATTCCATCCCCAAGCAATGTGACTCACCCCGCCCGCCTCACGGTTCCACCGCGCGGTAGAAGCGCGCCGGGTAGTTCGTGGCGTGTACATCCAAGAATTGGAGCGTGCCACTCGCGGCCGGGTTGGTGTAGATGGGCGTCCACTGGACCAGGTTGGTGGAGGCATAAATCACCACCGCGCCGCCCGCGAGGTTGTCCAACTGCAATTGCAGGCCGCCGCCCGTCCAATACAGGTTCGAGAGGTTGAAGCTCAACGGCGCCGCCGGCAGCAGGCTCACGCTGATGTCGTCCAAGCCAAAGTAGCCCGGATCGTTCCGGAAACCAAATTGCACCACGGAGCTGTTCGTGACCGCGCTGACCGTGAACTGCCAATTGGTCCAGACGGTGGCCGGCAGGTTGACCTGATCAAACAGGCTGCTGCCGTTCCAGGCAACCAGAAACTCATTCGGGTTCCCGCCCTGGCAATCCATCCAGAAGGATAGCAAATACCGTTTGCCCGGAACGGTGGCGAATGTCTGGGAAAGATACCCCAGACCGCCGATCGGCCCGGTTTCCAACCCAAAGCTGCCGTCAAAGACATAAGGTGCAGTGGAACTCACATAGGTATCCCCGAAGTTTCCGGACTGGGTCCAGCCATCCAAACCGCCGGTTTCAAAGCCGCCGTTTTGCAGCAGGTTCACCGCCAGCGTTGCCGGGAGGCTGGCCGCCAAGCCAAAGGCGTTAGTGACGATGACGGAATAAGTCCCGGCATCGGCCGTGGCAATCCCGCTGATAGTCAGAGTCGCGCTGGCCGAGCCGGAGATTTTTCCGCCATCAGCCAGATTGGTGCCGTTCTTCTGCCACTGATAAACCAGCGGCTGCGAGCCCGTGGCACTGACATTGAAGACCGCGTTGGCCCCAACCGAAACCGTCTGATTTTGCGGCTCGGTCAGCAGTGCCGGAGATTCGGCACACATACCATAGGCCCCGGCGAGATAGACCGTGGCAATTTCATCAAAGGACAGCGCCCGGTTGTAGATGGAAACTTCATCCAGCGCCCCGTTAAAATAAAACCCGCCCTCCGCACCGCCGAGAGTTAGCGGCGCGGTCATCACCGGCACGGTCACGGATTGCGTGTCCGTGCCTGCCGGCACCCCGTTCGTATAAAACGTCCACAGGGAATTACTGCGCGTCATGGCGATGTAATACCACTGGCCCGGCACCGGCGTGAAGGGCACATTGCCGATGTTTTGGAGGGACGGGCCGACCTGAAAGTTGAGTTGGTTTCCGCCGTAGCCGTAGCCGTAGAAGAATATCCATTTGTTCTGGCCGCCGCTGCCATTGTCATCGGCAATCAGCGCCTGGGCATTGTTAACGGAACGGAAATTGGCCCAGAACCCGATGGTGAAATCGTTGGTGCCAAAATTCCATTGCGGATTGTTGTTCACGGACACATAGCCGCTGGTGCCGTCAAAGTTGAAGGCCTGACCGACCTCGCCGCTGGTGTAGGTGACCCCGCCCGTCGGCGTGCCGGCGTTTCCGCCGATGACGTCGTTGGCGCTGCCTTCCGCCGGCCACCAAGAAATCAGCCCGGTCGGGACGCCGGTACAATTGGTGCCCGGATTGGCCACCAGCAGGCCGGCTGGCTTGCTCGTGGCGGTGCCGAAGGCATTGGTGACCACGACCTGGTAGTTGCCCGAATCGCCGACCTGAACGTTGTTGAGGGTCAGGCTGGTGCCGGTGTCCCCGGGCAGACTGGTCCCATTGAGCTGCCACTGGTAATGCAGGGTGGGCGTGCCAATTGCCGCGACCTTAAACGTCACGCTGCCGCCCGGACTGGCCACCGCGCCAGCCGGCTGGGTGGTGATTTGCGGCGGCAAATTCAGCGTCACGGTGCCAGCCACGGCCGCCGAGACGTTGTTGCTCTTGTTCCATTCGTAAACATAATTGAGCGAGTCCGCCTGCACGAACAGCGAATATTGATAGGTTCCACCCAGGGTGACCGGCAGCGTTACGGAAGCGGTTTGCTGGTAACTGCCCCGGACGGGTGCGCCCTGGCTGTAGCTGAAATCGCCCAGCGAAATCGAATTCGCATCCAGCACGCCATTGGTCGAGAACCACACGCGGTCATACCAGCCGCCGGTGGTCGGCCCAACGCCCCGGTTCGTAACCGCCCAAGACACTTGGATGACCGGGTTGGGGCTGGCGGCCGTCACCGTGGCCGGGGCCGTGAGCCAGAGCGGCATCAAATCCGGCGGCAACAGCGTGAATGCCCCGGAGGCACCGGACGAGAACTTATCCGCCAGGCTGGCCTCATAGAGATTGTTGCCCGCATCCGCCTGCACAAACAGAGTGTAATTTCCGCTGGCACCCAATGGCAGCGTCACGTTGTTCGTCTGCCAATAACTTCCGCCGACCGCCACATTCTGGCTACCCACCCAAAAATTACCCACCGGGATGGAATTGGCGTCCAGCACCCCATTGGTGGAAAACCACACCGTGTCATACCAACTGCCCGTGGCGGCCACCACGCCCTTGTTGGCCACCCCCCAAACTACCTGAACGGTCGGGTTGGGGGCGTTGCCCGTCACTTGGGCCGGAACCGTGATGGCAAAGGGCGTCAAATCCGCCGGCAGGCTCATCGTGACGTTGATGTTTTCCGCCATGGCCGAGGTGTTGGTGACGGTGAGGTAGTAGGCATGACCCGACTGCCACGGCCAGTTGTTGGGCTGGTTCAGCAACTGATTGAAACTGGCATTGGCCTGGCCGCCATTCTGACTGTTATTATACAGATAACTCGTCCAGTGCGCCGGCCCCCCGGCCTGGGCGAGTGTTCCTTGTTCCAAGGCGAAAACAATGTCAGTCGAGTTCGAGGCGTTGAACAGGATGCGCGTGGCCGAGGTCGGAACATCCAACCGATACATTTGCGTGCCATAGCCGGGAATCACGCCGCTGATGGAACCGCCGTTAAAGTTCAGCGAATTGGTCACATTGGCCGTGCCACCGCTGGTGGCCGAACTCACGGAGAACGTCGTGTCCACCGGCGACCAGAAGCCGAGGTAGTAGGTGCTGCCCGGCCGCAGTGGCGGCGTGGTCAAACTGTAAGTCCCCGGCGAGTCAAAGCGCGGATACGGACCTTGGTTCTTGTTGTCACTGCTCCAGTTTTGCAGGTCGGCCGAACCCTGCCCCGGATTGTTATTTGGATTGGAATAGTTTCCAGCATAGCTGCCGTCTCCGGGCGGACAGGTATCGCGCACAAACATGACGGCACTGCCGAGCGTGCGGCTGAAGGTCACCAGCCAGTTGGTGGGCGCGGGATCGGGAATCTGCACGCGATAGTAGCGCCAGTCGCCGCCGCTAAGGTTCTGGTTCGTGATGCTGCCGCCATTCAAGGCGAGATTCTGCACCAGCCCGTTGGTGATGGGATTGCCGCAGGACAATTGGAGCCGGTAGCGGACATTGGCATTGCCATTGGCTTGCACCGCCAGCAGCCACAGCCCGTTCGTCAACTGCGTCTGATAACGGCCATTGAGCGGAACCCAATTGCCATATTCCGTGTTGCCGCTGGTGAGCGAACGGTCATACAGCGGGGTCCGGTAATAATAATAGCCGTTGATATCATAGCTGCCGCCGGAATAATGGGCCAGGGTCGGCAATGCCCCCACACGCAGATACAGGTTAGGATTGCCGCTGATGGCCTGCAATTCCGTGCGCAACAGCGCGGCATTGTTGGAGGGAACTTGCACGGCATAGTAATCAAACTGGCCCTGCTTGAGGTCAATGCCCTGGTCACCGACCAGCGGATTGCCATTGGTGCCCACCCCGCTGTCGCCAATATACGGCAGCGTCAGGCCCGGGGCAGTGTTGGTCTGACCCAAGGCGGGCATCACCCAGACCGGATGCGCGAGCTTGTTGGTGGTAATCACACTGCTGGCCAAGGCATAGGTGGTTGAACCGCTGGCATTCACCTCCACATACCAGGTGCCAGGCGTCAAATACGGCGGCACGATTGTCGCGGTGGTTTGGTTGAAAGGAGAAGTGCCGCCATAGACATTGTTATCCGGCAGCAGATTTTGGCGCACCCGCAACGAGGGAGTGCCGTTGAACGCCGTCAAATCCAGCTTCCAGCCCAAGACCGGGGCACCGCCCACCGAGGCGGGAACGGTGACCTGGTAGAAGGCGCTCTCCGTGTCTGCCAGCACGCCCGAGGCGACATTGGTCAGGGTAGGGCTGTCAAATTCCGGGCTGAAACTCAGCGGCGTCACCAGCGGTGCGTTCACCTGCAGCACATAGCTGGCGTCGGGATAGGTGCCGGTACCGTTGTCGGCCCCATACACCGCCAGGCTGTAGGTGCCCGGCACCGGGTTGGGAATCGTAATCAGGTTCGCTGAAGTCCATTGGTAGTTCGTCCCGCCATAGTTCCCATAGACACTCGCCCCGACCAAGTTCGTCCCATAGTTCAAATACATCGTCGGCACGCCCACGGTGTTTTGCAAACGCACCTCAATGCTTGCCGCCCCGGTAGGCACGATGAACTGATAATACTTGAGCGACCCGCCTGCCTGCGAATTGGTGTAAAGCAAATGGCCGCCATAAGTCAACGTATTGGGCAGCACTGTCAGCGGTTCTATCCCGCTGGTCAGCGTGTAACTGGCCGTGCCCGTCCCCTCACAGCTATTCATCAGATTTTGACCTTGGCTCCCCACCAGCACATAATACGTGCCCGGTAGCAGATTCGTCACCCCCGTCACCTGATCATAATACGGCAGCAGTGACCACTGCTCATCCCCGGGCTTTGCCATCAACTGCCCACCCAACCCGCTCCGCACATAACTATACGGCCACCCGTATTCATACGCCCCGCTATACGCACTGTTCGGCAAATAATCCCGCTGCACTTTCAGCAGCGTGTCCCCCGTCACCGCGCTCAAATGCAGCTTCCAGTCCGGCGTGTTGCTCGGCACCGTCACCACATAATAATCCGCCTGCCCCACCGCCAGCGCCATGTTCGTCACGCTCCCGGTGAAATTCAAATGCTTCAGCGTGATCGCATAGTTCGTCACCCCGATCCCCCGGCTTTGCAGCGTGTAGCTGTTCGTGTTGTTCGGATCCTGTACTCCGATGTAATACGTCCCCGGCTGCAACGGGTTTCCCAAGCCCATCGCCAGCAGCGGCCCGCCCCCGCACCCCGTCCAGTCTGAACCCGCCAGCCATTGCAACCCGCTGGCCCAACCCGTTGCATCATTCGGTGCCCAGTAACTCGACGCCCACCCATACGATGTGCCCCAGTTCACCGGCAGCGTGTCCCGGCAAACCACCATCTGCGGATTCCCCGCCGTCACCCCCACCAACCGCAAATCCCACCCCAGCAAATTCGTGTCCCCCGCCGGCACCGTAATCTGGAAAAACTGCCATATCCCTGGTAACTGGTTGGTCACTGAATAGGTGCCGCCATTGAACGCCACTCCTGGTGGTGGCGAGGCATGAACTTGAAGCACATAACTGGCATCGGGGTAGGTGCCGGTGCCGTTATCAGCGGCGTCGATCGCCAGACTGTAGACACCCGGCACCGGGTTCGGAATCGTAATCAGGTTCGCCGAACTCCATGGGTAGTTAGTCCCGCCATAGTTCCCATAAACATTTGCTCCGACCAAGTTCGTCCCGTAGTTCAAATACATCATCGGCGCACCCACCGTGTTCTTCAGCGTCACTTGGATGCTCGCAATCCCTGCCGGCACCGTGAACTGATAATACTTCAACGAGCCGCCTGCCTGCATATTGGTATAACGCAGGTCATTGGCATAGCTCAAGGTGCCGGTAACCGCCGTCACCGGTTCAATGCCGCTGGTCAGCGTGTAGCTCGCCGTCCCCGTCCCCTCACACCCATTCATCAGATTTTGACCCTGGCTTCCCACCAGCACATAATACGTCCCTGGCAGCAGATTCGTCACCCCCGTCACCTGATCATAATA
>Ga0007882_10000921_pt1 | contig 17279 bp, 9 predicted proteins | sample CryBogCBH12Aug01_FD_71195 | JGI IMG/M metagenome (GOLD analysis project Ga0007882, IMG submission 71195) | Freshwater microbial communities from Crystal Bog, Wisconsin, USA - CBH12Aug09.1 | ecosystem: Environmental > Aquatic > Freshwater > Lake | place: Crystal Bog, Wisconsin, USA | collected... | reverse complement strand
TAAATCGCCGTGTCAAAGGACGCGGGCACGCTGCTGGTGATGCTGTTCATCTCGGCCGCGATGGGTATGTCCAAATAGTTGTTCGTCGCCGTGACAGTCACATTCAGCACCCCCACCTGCGGCGCGCCCAAGGTGCAGCCATGCGGGGTGACATCATTGGTATCGTTGCAGGTCACGACCGGGACACTGAAACCGCTGATGGCACTGGGGTTCATCGTATAAACGGGCGTCACCACCGTGTTCAAGGACAAGCGGAAGAACCGGGCGGTACCGGCCACGTTGTTCGTGTAGGTCACGGTGTTGGTGGCGACCAAGTTTGTATAGCCCGGCACCCCCAGCCACGGGCCGCCAGCCAGATTGGTGGCATACAACAAACTATAGTAATTCGTCCAGCCGGGAGAGGTCGAGGCGGCCGGTTGCGAAGCGGCGAATTGCACCAGCACCTGACCATTCGTCCGCAGGATGCCGACCAAATTGGTGGCCAAAACCGGATCCGCTGCTGCTTCACCACCCAAGCAAAACGCCGCCAAACAAAGAACTAGCCATGTGCGGGGGTGAGGCATAATCAGCGTTGGGTTTGCAATCAGGCCGCGCGCCTGACCACATGCAGCATACAGCACAAGCTTGTTCTCCAAAACGTGCGCCGGGAAAATCCGGGGCGCTGGTCTGCGGCTGCTGGACTCATGGCTGATTATTCCCCGGCAGGCTTGTCGTTGCCGGAATTGTGCGGGTCATACGCGCTCCATTTGGGTTCCCACATTTTGACGTAATCGTTGCCTGGCAGAAATTGATCACCATTCTCGCTGAGCTTGCGCATCAGGGCAGTGTCCAGTTCCGCTTGCAGTTTGGCGGCTTCCGGCCGGTTGACCAGATTGTTCATTTGATAAGGATCGGTCTCGTCATCAAACAGCAGCCACGGTCCTTTCAGGTCGCGGACATAAGTATAGCGGGCGGTGCGCAGGCCGCGGTATTCACGGCCGCCCTTGTCGCGATCCCAATTACCAAACGGAATCACACAGGAAATCAGAGCGGCGCCGTCGGCGGGATTTTTGCCACCGCGCAGATAGTCGCTGTAATCTTGCCCCTGCACAGTGGGTGGGATTGGCACCGCACACAAGCCGAGCAAGGTGGGCATGAAATCCTCGGAGCAGAACACCGTGTCCCGGGACTGGGCGGCGGCGCCCAATCCATGGGGCCAGTGCACCAACAGCGGCACGCGAAGACATTCATCATACGGCTGCTGCTTGAGAAAGGCTCCGTGCGAGCCGAGCAAATCGCCGTGGTCGGCAGTGAATATCACAATCGTGTTGCTTTCCAAGCCCGTGGCCCGCAGGGTTGCCATCAAGTTGCCGATACAATCATCCAGCGCCGTGCAGTGGGCGTAATAACCCGCCTGCGATACCCGCGCCCGGGCAAAGAGGCTGGCCGGCACGTTCGGACGTAATCTGATTTGGTTGGGCGAGTAAAGCGCGCGGTATTTGGGCGGCGCCTCGCCATACGGATCGTGCGGCGGCCCCCAGGCGAGCACCAGACAGAACGGCTTGTCCGCCTTGGCGTGGTCGGCGAGATACTGCTGCGCATCCTTCGTCTGGGCGATGGCATCGTAGCCTTTCCATTTCAGCAACTCGGGGCCATCGGCATAATAGGACGAATTGTTATATTGGTGGGTGCATTCCAGCACCTTCCAGTAATCGTAGCCCTGCCTGCGTTCGCGCGGGATGAAGCCGCTCCGGTTGCCGCCATTGATGTGCCATTTGCCGATGAAGCCGGTATCATAGCCGGCCTGTTTCAGCACCTTGGCCAGGGTGACAGCGTTCGGATCCAGCGGCTGGTCATTCATGAACAACCCATGAGTCAACGCCCGCTGGCCGGTCTGCATCGAAGCCCGCATCGGTGTGCAAACGGGCATGCTCGAAACCGCGTTGAGGAAGTCAACGCTCTCCGCATGCAGTGAGTCCAGATGCGGTGTATGCACATTGGGGTCGCCGGCAAAACCAAACGCCGAGGAACGCCATTGGTCGGCAATGACAAAGAGAATGTTGGGTTTGTCCGCCGCCGCCGCGAGACCGGCAAACAGGCAGACGGCACAGGCGGTCAGAATGGCTTTTTTCATGAGTGCGTTGGAAAGTTGAGTCAAAACGCCGGCACCGTTTCAGTTGGTATAGGGCGCGGTACCGTTCGCATCCACCTTGTAACCCCACTTCTTGATATAAGCATCCGCCGGCAAAAATTCATCGCCCTGCGCCTTGAGTTTCCGCGTGAGTGCTGCTTCCAAATCCGCCTGCACGGCGGCCACGGTGGGGAGGTTCACCAAATTGTTGGTCTGGCAGGGATCCGTCTGGTTGTCAAACAGCAGCCACGGCCCCTTTAGGTCGCGGACATAGGTGTAACGGTCCGTCCGTACGCCGCGGTATTCGCGGCCACCTCTCCGGCGCTCCCACTGGCCGAATGGCGCGGGACAGGAAATAAAGGCGATGCCATCTGACGGATTGGCACCGCCGCGCAGATAGCTGCTGTAATCCAGTCCTTCCACCGATTTTGGAACCGGCACCCCGCACAATCCCAACAGCGTGGGCATGAGATCCTCCGAACTGACGGGCGCGTCCGGCATGCGCCCCTCCGTGCCCAATCCCTTGGGCCAGTGAATCAACAGCGGCACGCGGATGGCTTCATCAAACGGCTGCTGCTTGTTCCACTCGCCATGCGAGCCAATCAGGTCGCCGTGATCGGCGGTGAACAACACGATGGTGTTGCTCTCTATGCCCAGGTCGCGCAGGGTTTGCATGAGGCGGCCCATGCAATCGTCCAACGCGGCGCAGTTGGCATAATAGCCCGCCTGCGCCAGACGCGCCTTCTGGGCGGTCGCCGCCGGCACATTCGGCCGCAGCACAATCTGGCCGGGCTTGTATTTCGCCCGATATTGCTCCGGCGCGAGCTGGTAGGGATCATGCGGCGGCCCCCAAGCCAGCACGAGGAGGAACGGCTTGTCTGACTTGGCATGGTCGTGCACATACTGCGCGGCATCGTCCGTCTGGGCGATGGCATCGTAGCCTTTCCACAGCAGCTTCTGCGGGCCGTCGGCGTAATAGTAGGACTGGACGTAATTATGCGTGCATTCGAGCGCCTTCCAGTAGTCAAAACCCTGGCGACGGTCGCGCGGAATAAATTCGGAACGCCCATCCCCATTCAAATGCCATTTGCCAATGTAACCGGTGTCATAGCCTGCCGCCTTGAACGACTTGCCCAAGGTGGCGGCATTCGGAGCCAGCGGCACGTCGTTGAGAAACACGCCATGGGTGAGCGCGTGCTGGCCGGTCATGAACGAGGCGCGTGCCGGACAGCAGACCGAAACCGTGGAAACCGCGCGGACACAGTCCAAGCTCTCGCGCTTTAGCGCATCCAAGTGTGGCGTTTGGGCATTGGGGTCGCCGGCAAAGCCGAAGGCCTGCGCCCGCCATTGGTCGGCGATGACGAAAATGATGTTGGGTTTATCCGCCGCGCGCGCCATTCCGGCGAGCAGGCCCAGGGTGGCAAGAAACAACAGAGTCTTTTTCATATGGGTTATTCCGGTAAATTCGCGGGTGGGTTAACGGAGACATCCTGCGTTGCGCGCACCTCGGCGCGCAACGCCGCGTAAAGTCGTTCCAACTCGGCGCGGCTGCCAGCGGCGTGCGCCAAGTCGTGCATTTCATCGGGATCTGTCTGCAAATCGTAGAGTTCAACGGGCCTCACGCGACCGCCCAGCGTCTGCGGATCCATTTCTGCAAGGATTTGATACTGCGCGGGAAATTGGTCTTTGAACTTCACCGTATCGTCATAGGTGCGGTTGCGCCAGACTTTCCAGTCCCGGCTATCGGCCTGCACCTGCCGCCAGGAGGGCGTCAGCTTTTCCCGATAAATGAGATGCCAGCGGCCATCGCAGACGCTTCGCTCCTGCATGCCGTCGTTCGGCAGCGTCCCTTTGTCGGAAATTTCGGCAAAAATATATTGGTGCGCGGAGGCTGCCGGATTCTCCAATACTGGCCGCAGGGAAACCCCGTCCGACTTCGGCATCGGCGGGAGCCCTAGCAAATCCATCAGGGTCGGGGCAAAGTCCAGTTCGCTGACCAGCGACTCACTGACGCCGGGATGGGTCAGGCCCGGAAAATTGAAACTCATGGTCACGCGCAGGCCGAAATCGTAGAGCGTCATTTTCCCATGTGGAAAAGCCGCGCCATGGTCACCCTGCATGCAGATGACAATGGTGTTCGACTCCTGCCCGGACGCGCGCAGCGCCGCCATCGCCTCGCCCACATAGCGATCCGCCTTCTCAATCGCATCCAGATATTCGGCCCAATCCTGGCGAATTTTCGGCGTGTCCGCGAGAAAGGCCGGCAGCTTCACGTCCGCCGGCTTCACGTGGATGGGCTGCCGGTCGCTGTCCGTGAAGGGTCGGTGGGAAAGTTCCACGTTGTCAAACAGGTGCCAGGGCCGACCGGTCTTCGACGCCCGGGCAATGAACGCCGCTACGTCCTGGCCACGGTAGGTTTTGCAATATTCATCGTAGGGGAATTTTTCCAACGGCGCGACGTGGAGCTTGCCAAAGATGCCCTGATAATATCCCGCCGCATGCAACCTTTCGACCCAGGTGGGAATCTCCGCATGAATGCGATTATTGAGGTAGAGGGAATTTTTCCGCTCGGCGGGCGTAAGCTGGGAGGCTGGTTTGAAATAGTTCTGCGTATTGTTCAGGATGCCGTTTTCGTGGCTAGCCAACCCCGTATAGATGGCCGCCTTCGAGGGCGAGCAGACGGGGTAGGCCACGAAGAAGTTTTTGAAATAAACCCCCGAGCGCGCCAGGGCATCCATATTTGGCGTCGCCAGGCCAGGCGTCCCGAGAAAGCTAAGATGCCCGGAATCCTCGGTCAGAATAAACAGCACGTTCGGTTTCGCCCCCGCCCAAGCCACCGGGCCGGTCAGCCATAAAACGGCGGCCAGCAGCAACTGGGACGGACCAAGGAGTTGGAGTCGATGTAGATTCATTTTTTGGATGTCAGGAGATTTTTGATTAGTCGAAAAAGCCAGCGATTAGGCAGCCATTTCAAGCCAACTTGCCCCGTCAGGGACGGGCACCCAGCACCGCGTTGCGGTAGTCCGGCAGGGTGGAAAGCCGCCAATCCACCTCGTGCTTCTCGTTCAGCTTCAAGACGGCATCCTTGGCCGTGAACTCCAGCACATGCCCCCCGCCCTGCCCATCCTTGGTCAGAAAATGCAGATGCCAGCCCGCCAGCCCGATGCCTTTCATCGAAGGCGGCGTCCAAAATCCCACCATCGTGCCAGCCACCTCTTTAAATTCAAACGTCGGCTGGGTCTTCACCAGTTCCGCCATGACCTTGTAAGGCTTGTTCTGCGGCGGCATGCTGCGGGTTTTGACATGGTGAAAAGTGCCCTCAATCTTGATGGCATAAACCAGGTTCAACGCCGGCACATACGCCGCTGGCAGCGCCTTCAACTGGTCGTAGGTCACGCCCTCCGTCAGCGGCTTTTGCTCGTCGTCATGGAACCACGTCACTGCCAGAAACGGCGTGGTAACACTCCGGTCGTTGACGGGCTGTACGGAACCGTCGCCGGCAATGAGATGGTATTTGCCGTCGAGCAGCACCACCTCGCCATTCCAGCGATCCAGCGTACCCAGGCCAAAATCACCGCAACCATCCAGACTGGCCACCGGCGCGGTGCCGTCGTAAAGCCCGGCGAACAGGGCGTCATAGGTGGAGATTTGGGTTAGCACCTCCGTGCGGGGCAAATGCGAGGCGGTTGGCGTGGCGCACCCAGCCGTCAGCAGCAGGCCCAAGGCCAGAGCAGGAACGAGGTGTTTTTTCATGCTTATATTCTTGATTGGTTTAATGGTTTGGCCATTTTTCAAAACCGACTTTGGTGGCACCCCGCTGAATCTTGGTTTCATCGATTGCGCCAGGCTCCCACGAGCGGGCGGTCTGCAAACAACCTCACTGCGCCAGAATCACCTGCGCTGTTTGCAGCCTCACTGGCCCAAGCAGACCCGAGACCAGCGGTTGGTCGGTCTTCTTCCAGTGGTGCCACGTGGTAAATGTCAGCCGGCCCGTGGGACTCGGTTTGCCGTCCAGCAGCCACTGCGGCCAGGCCGCCAACTGCAGACCGTTCCACTCTACATCCGGCGGGAGTTGTTCATCCCCAATCAGCCGGTTCGGCCACAGGTTCGTCACCTTCACCACCAGTTTATTCACCCCGGGCTTCGCGGCGGAAGTGAGGTTCGCGCGAAACGGCGGCTTCCACAGCACGCCCAGGTTCTGGCCGTTCAACGACACTTCGGCAAAGTTCTTCACCGCGCCCAAGTCCAGCCACAGCTCCCGTCCGGCCGTCAATCGGTCGGCGGAAATATCCAGATCCTTTTCATAGCTCGCCGTGCCGGAGAAATACTTCACCCCGTTGTCCGGGTGCTCCGTCCAGGAGATGAGTTTGTCCAGAGTCACCGATGCTGGGGCACCCCAGTTCGGAGGAAAGTTAACGGTCCACGCCCCCGAAAGGGTTTGCGGGGTGGGCAGACCTGCGGCAGTGGCTTTCAGGGTTTTACCGTCCACGGTCCGAAATTCCGCCGTGCCGTTGCCGGTGGCTTTCACCACCAGTTCGCCGGCCGAGCCGGACACCGTCTGCCATTGGGCATCCACATTTGCGGTTTCAATCTGGTTGCCAGACGCGGGCGAACGGAAGATGACAAACACCGACCCGGCCGGGTCAAATGTCAGGCGCACCGTGGTGCGGCCAGCCTGCTCGTGCCAGACCGGCGCGCGCTCAATCACGCCCGTGTCCGGGTGCCACAGTTCCGGCGTCTTGCCGATGACCCGGAATGTGCAGTCGGCGGTATCATTTTGATGCCGCTGGTTGGATACAAAATAAATTTCCGCCGTATCCGTATGGCGATGGCAATAAAGCAGCTTGGCATCTGCATCCGCGTCGGCAAATTCGAAATCCGGCGGCAAATGCTGATCCGCAAAGATGCCCGCGAGCGGCTTGCCCCAGGTGGCATGGCCCTGGCCGCAGGCATTATCCACGACGGTTTGACCATCGCAGTTACCCCACATTTTGGCGGCGAGTTGTTTCACCTGAGCATCGCATTCGGGATACCCGCCCAAGCTCGGCGAATGTTTCGGCGGCACGCCCACCACGGTGGCTCCGGCCTCGACTAGTTCGTCAATGCGCTGCAGGATTTGCGGCGTCATGTCCGGGTCATTCGGCGGCAGCACCAACACGGCGTAACTGGCCCCGCTGGCGAGCACAATCCGCCCGTCTTTCACCGTCGCCCCGTGCAGCAGCACATCCGCATTCACCCCGTCATAGTCATACCCAGCCGGCAGCTTCGGATTGCCGTCGCGCATCATGGACGGCGCGCTTTCGCCGTTGAAATACGCCGCGTCCGCCACGAACTGCCCCTGCTGCAGGAGAAACTGGCAGTGCGAAATATAATCAATCCACGCCTTGCCCGGCCCCCACCAAGTCTCCGTGCGCTCGAAATGAAAGCCCCACTGCCCCATCGTCATGCCCGGCCAGCGGTTCATCCACGGCTGCATCGCATACCGGTGGAAGACATACCGGTTCAGGCCCTGACAGTAAACCAGGTCGCCCAGCGCTTTCAGCCCATACATGTCCTCGGTCCAGCGGCCGGCAATTTTTGGGCTGGCCGTAAAAGACTCTGCCCCGACATACGTCTTGCCGTAAATATGCGCGATGGATGACACCAGCTTCACCGAAGGATGCCCCTGGGTTCCGCTCCAGAACTCGCCCATTACAAAATCCGCCGGCGCGCCGCTCTGGATGGATTCAAACGGCCCTTCGTAAGGTTCCACGGCATTGATCAGGCCATGCTGACGGCATAGCTCGGCAAAATGACCGAAATAATTCTCCGCGAACAAATCTGCAATCGTGCGGCGGACGTCCCACAAAAAGCGTTCGGTCACGGCCGGATTGTCCACTACGCGGCCAGTGAAAGCCGGCAGCCAGGTCAGCAAATCATAGCCGCGGCGCTTCAGAAATTCTTCGCGGAAGGCCGGCGTCCAGTTCTGGCCGCCCACCTCATAGCTGTCAATGAGCGAGCCGGAAAGCCCTTTGCCCCCCAGCGGCTTGATGTCATCCAACACCTTTTGCATGAAGCCAGCCCAATGCCAGTCCAACGCCGACTTGCTCAGTTTGTCACATTCCAGCCCCGTGCCGGACTCCGGTGCCGGATGGTTCTTTACCCCAATGGCGGTATAGCCGAAACGCTGGATGACCCAGTCGCCGGCCGGCACGTCCCAAGTCAGTTTTCCGTCCGCGCTCAAATGGCTGGTCAAATCCACCATGCCCTGTCGTTGAATGACCCCCTCCCCCGCCTCGTAACTGGCCGGCATCGCCGCCACCGGGCGACCGTCAAAACCGGCTTTGTTGCCCAAATCGGTGATGATCATTTGCGGGGTCAATTCGATTTCCGCCAGCGGAAACGACGTGCCTTTGGTACGGCCCGCAATGCTCCGGAATTGCAGCCGCCAGAAGCGGGCAGTGACGGGCTCACTGCCCAATGAAAACGTTTTGGCACCGGCACTGCGCTTGTCAAACTTGAACGACGCTGCCGTCTGATATTTGTTGCCGTCGGCCGAATAGGAAATCACCCCGCTGCATTCGGGCATGCTCTCACCCGTGATGATTTTTGCCGCGCGCGCCTTGAACGGCGCCTTAAACTCCAATTGCACATAGGCCCCCGTAACGCCCTTGACCATCGGCAAATCAAAGACGGTGCCAACATCGCCGTCCGTCAGTTTGCGGATTGGGGTTTTACCATCGTTGGCCGTCACCACCGGGGCAGCCGCCTTCATGCTGACGGAGCCGCCGGCCGAAATCGGGAACGCCAGCACGGCAATGTCACGGTAATAGTCCAGCTTGGTCGGCGGCTGCGGCAGGCGGCCGGCAAAGGCCACCGGACCCGTCATTTGCAGTTCGCTGAAGGTGATGCGCTTCATCCCCACTTCGGGCGTGTTCCACGGGCCGCCGCTGCTGGACCAGCCCGCGCAATTTTCCACGGTCAGTTCCAGCCCCAGCCGGTTGGCCTCAGATACGGCAAACTTAAAATCATCCCGCCAGGCCGGGCTCATGAATGGCACCGACCCCGCCGGAATCCCGCAATCCGCATTCACAATCGTCGCCCCGCCAATGCCGATTTGCTTCATCGCTTCCAAGTCGGCGGTGATGCCCTCCTTGGAGATATTGCCGTTCATCCAATGCCACCACGTCTGCGGTTTGGCCGAATCCGGCGGATGGTTAAACCCGCTTTCCAGCGGATCCACCGGACCGGCGGCAACAGTGACAGCCACGCCCAAAAGGGCGGCACCCAATGACAGGACACGGAATGATTTCATGACAGGCTTGATTGTAAGTTGACGGATCCGATTACTTTGAACTGGCCGGCAGCGCGCAGACGAAATCGTATTCCCCGGCCACGATGGACAAAACCACCGAGCCGTGCTCCTGCCGTACGACGGTCACGCCCGCCACCTTGGACAGCGGCTTGCCGCCCTCGGTTACGCTTTCCACACTGGCCGTCGGCAAATAAACATTGGCCGTGGTGTTCGCCGGAATCTCGGTTTCGAGTTCAAACCGATCCGCCGTGCGCCGCCATTCGCTCTCGATGCGTCCGTGAATTGAATCATAATGCGCCTTCACCCAGTTGATCGCCGGCCGTTCCGGGTTGCTGCCAGGGGCCGGGGGATGGGGATGAATCACAATCGTTTCATAGCCGGGCGAACCCGCCTGGATGCCCGCCAAATCCCCAATCATCCATTCACCCACCGCGCCGAAGGAATAATGCGCAAAGGAATTCATGCCGGCATTCTGCTTGCCGTCCATACCGCCAAAGCCGTTGGCCTTCGTATAGCTGTCCCAGTGCTCCCAAATGGTCGTCGCGCCCTGCTCCACTTCATAGCCCCAGGACGGAAACTTGCGGCTCTGGAAATGCTTTGCCGCCAGGTCGTTTTCGCCCACTGAGGTCAGTACCGGCAACAATGGCCGGGTGCCCAGGAAGCCGGTCGTCATGCCGGATTTTTCGGCCGTCTCGCCGGTGCGCAGCTTGTCCGCGAGGACTTTTCCCGCCGCCGCCCGCTGGTTCTCCGGTAGCAGGTTCATATACAGCGCCAGGGCATAGGCGGTTTCCGTGTCCACGGTCAGCTTGCCGTCGCGACGCACATACTTTTTATTGAACGCCGCCTTGATGCGGTTGAACCAGTCGCCGTATTCGGCCGCCTCGGCGGGCTTGCCAATGGCATCCGCCATGTCCGCCATTAGTTTCGCTGAGTAGGCGAAATACACGGTGTCCACGTAGTCCAGCGGCGTCTTCTTGCCGAACGAAAGCCAGTCGCCCCAGTCGTTACCCTGCACAATGCCCAGGAAGTTCCGGCTCGTGGATTTGCGCCAGTCCATGAACCGCACCATATACGGCCAGCAGCGCTCAATGATGCGCGTGTCACCGTAGGCCTGCCAGATGGTCCACGGACAAATCACACCGGCGTCGCACCACGCCGTGCCAAAGTCCCAACCGTGCTGGAACGGATACGGCGCATAGCCCGGGAACGTTCCGCTGGGCCGCTGCGATTCCATTACTTCGCGCAGCCACTTGGTGTAGAACGCCGCCACATCCGCATTCAAGGTGGCGCAATGCACATAGATTTGCGCGTCGCCCATCCAGCCGAAGCGCTCGTCGCGCTGCGGGCAGTCCGTGGGCAAATCCAAAAAGTTTGCGCGCTGCGTCCACACGATATTTTTGAACAGGCGGTTGGCCATCGGATCGCTGCACTCAAACTTGCTGGCCAGAGGCGTGGCGCTGTGCAACACCACGCCGGTGATGGCATCTTTGCCCGGCTTACCCGGATAACCCGTCACTTCCACATACTGGAAACCGTGGAAGGTGAAGCGCGGCATCCATTCCTCGCCATGCTTGTCACCGCGCAACGTGTAATGGTCGGTCGCCCGCGCCTTGCGGTAGTTCTCATTCATCAGCCGGCCGTCGGGATACAGCATTTCGCCGTAGCGCAACTGCACGGTCGTGCCCGCCGCGCCCTTGACCTTCAAACGCACCACCCCCGCAAAATTCTGACCCAGGTTAAAAATGTAAACGCCGTTGGTCGGCGAAGTGATGGCCACCGGCTTGATTTCCTCAATGGGCAGCACCGGCAGCCCGGGAAACGATTCCAGTTTGGCCGGGCGGTGAAAGCCCAGATCCACGGCATGACCTTTGATCTCAACCCCGTCCGTGGGATGTTGGGCATTGGCATATTCGTAGAACGTCGCCGGCACCGGGCCGTTTTCAGACGCCAGAATCGCCGGTGCCCATTGGCGATCGTCAAAGCCCGGCTGGCTCCAGCCGGCCAGTTCGCGGCGCGCATCGTAGGTTTCACCCATCAAAAAATCGCCCTCGCGCACCGGGCCGTCGCCAGTCACTTTCCACGAACGATCCGTCGGGACCAACTCGTGCGTGCCGTCGGTGTATTCGATGTCCAGTTGCGCCATCACCGCCGGCGTGCGGCCATAGGTGGCCCGGCCGACGTGCTCGGTGCCAATGCCCGTCAGCAAACCGAAACCGATGTAGCCCGCATACCAGCCGTCCCCAACCCACGCGCCGAGGGCGTTGCCGCCGCGCTTCACCAGCGCCGTCACGTCATAGGTGTTGTAATACGCCCGCTGGTGATAATCCGTCCAGCCCGGCGCAAACCGCGCATCCCCCACGCGCTGACCGTTCAGATAAAGCTCATAGATGCCCAGCGCGGTCGAATAAATCGTCGCGCGTTTCACGGACTTGGCGGCCTGGAATTCCTTGCGATACTGGCGGGCCGGCGGTAAGAACAGCTTTTCCGTGTTCTTCCACACGGGTGAATTGTCCGCGAAAGAAATGTAATCCGCCTTCCAATCGTCTGCCTTAAGCAGTCCCATCGTCCAGGAGGCCGGCTGGCTCCACCGGGCCTGGCCGTTCTCATCCCACACGCAGACCTTCCAGAAACATTGCTCCTGAGATACCAGCTCTTTGCCCGCGTACTCAATGTTCACAGACCGGTCGCCAGCGGTCTTGCCGCTGTCCCACAGGTCGCCGGTATTGGCGGCCAGCAATTCGGGCGTGGACGCCACCAGCACCTGCCAGGCGGTCTGGCGGGCACCACGGGTGTCGGACTCCAGTCGCCAGGTGAGGCGCGGCTGGGCTTCGTCCAACCCCAGCGGGTTGACGCGGTATTCGCACTCCAGATGTTCAACCTTCAGGCTGGCTCCGGCGGCGTTAAACACCAACTGCGTTGCAAACAACACAGCGGCACCGATAATAAACAGGCGTTTTTTCATGGATGATGAGTTCAGATTAAATTTTGGTTTGTCCCGCCAGCAACCGTTGCCGCCGGCGCAATATTGGAAAGTTAAATGGTGGTGATTAAACTATTTCAGGTCGTTGAGATACTGTTCGCGGCGGGCCCGCAGTTTTGCCAGCGTTTCGGCATATTTCGGATCTTGGGCCAAATTGTGGGCTTCCAGACGGTCAGCCGCTAAATCAAACAACTCCTCTACCACTGGCTGCTCGTTAATCCAGCGGATGTAGGTCCAGCGCTCCGTCCGCACGCCCTCGCTCGGCGGAATGATGTCGGGAAAGGTGTGGTGCTCGTAGAAAAACTCCGTGCGCCAGTCGGCCGGATGCTCGTTCTTCACCAGCGGCACCAGACTGCGGCCCTGCATCCGGGCGGGCGGCATGATTCCCGCCAGCGACAACATCGTCGGCGCAAAATCAATATTCAGCGTCATCGCCGTCTCCCGGCGGCCCCGGTTCGCGGCCGGTTCGCGCGGATCGCAGATGATTAGCGGATCGCGCAAGCCCTCCTCATACATGAAGAACTTGTCCGACAGCTCTCGGTCGCCAAGGAAATAGCCGTTGTCCGAGGTGTAAATGACCACCGTGTTACTGGCCAGCCCGCGCTGCGCCAACTCCGCCATAATGCCGCCCACCTCGCGGTCAATACCGGAAATCAGCCGGTAATAGTTTCGCACGCTGATTTCATAATGGTCAGGCGTGTCAAACCGCCACAGCCAGCGCCGGTGGCCTTCTGATCCCTGGACCGCCTTTGGCAATTTGGCAAAAAACTCGGGATTGTCCGTCACCGGCAGCGGAATCATCAGCCCGGCGTATAACGGCACGTCGCGGTCATCCGGCTGGTATTGTTCCAAGTGCGGCATCGCATCCCGCGCATGCGGTGCCGTAAAACTGATGGACAGCGAAAACGGCTTCCCGGCCGGCGCGGTGCGGATGAACTCCAGCGCCTCCGCGCCAAACTTGGAGGTTTCATGCCGCCGGTTCGGGTCCTTCGGATCTATGAAATACTTGCCGCCCTGGCCCGGCACCCCGCGCCAATAATCAAACTTGTCCGCCATGGCCTTGACCGCCGCGTCATTCCCCACGCCGAACTTGCCAATGAAGCCGGTGTGATACCCGTGCTGCCGCAGCAGGGCCGGATAGGTCTCCGCCCAATTAGCCGGGGTGAAGGTCTTGTTGAAATCATCAATCCCGTGCCGGCGCATATACTGGCCGGAATAAATCGAGGACCGGCTAACCGCACAAATCGACGTGGTGACAAAATGGTTTTGGAACAACACCCCCTCGTGCGCCAATCGGTCAATGTTCGGCGTCAGGATGTTGGTGTCGCCCATGCAGCCCAGCGTGTTCCACCGCTGGTCATCGGTCAGAATGAACAGCAGGTTGGGCCGGCTCTCGGCGGCGTGAATTAGGCCGGCCCCACAGAGAACTGCCAGGATCGCCAGCAGCATGGTTTTTTTTATGTCATTCATACCATTGCAACTACTCGGCGGCTGCAGCCGTGGCCTTGGCCTTTTTGGCCCTTTGTTTCGCACTTTCCTTCACTGGATACAAAAATTGCGGGTTCTCCACGTAACCCGCCGGACGCACCCCCGGCCCCTTGGGCGAACCGTCACAGAGGATGGCCGCCTCGTGATCCGCCATCGCCTTTAGGCGCTGCACCACGTCCGGGTGCTGCGCCGCCACGTTCGTGGTTTCGCCAATGTCAGTTTGCAGGTTGTATAGCCGCAATCCGGGCTGGCTCTCGCCATGGCGTTCCGGCGTCTCCGTGAACCCCATGCTGAAGCCTTGCGGCTCCAACGCCAGTTTCCACGGCCCGGAACGCACTGCTTGAAGTCGGTAGGCCTGAAAGTAAAAATGCGCCGCGCGCGCCGACACCTCGCTCTGCCCGGTCAGCAGCGGCAAAATGTCTCCGCCATCAATCGGGCGATCCGACGGCACCGTTCCGCCCGCCAGCTTCACAAATGTTGGCAGCAAATCGATTTCCCCCGTCACCGCATCCGAAACCCGGCCCGCCGGAATGTGTCCCGGCCACCATGCCAGCGTGGATTCCCGCATCCCTCCCTCCCACGTGCTCCCCTTCCCGCCCCGCAACGGCCCGGCCGAACCGGCGTCTGAACCATGCACCAGCCACGGCCCGTTGTCGCTCGTAAATATCACCAGCGTGTTTGTCTCCAAATGGAGTTCGCGCAGCGTGTCCAGCACCCGCCCCGCGCTCCAGTCGGATTCCTCCACCCAGTCATAATAGTGGCCATGGCCCGAATGCCCTTGGAATTCCGGCCCCGGATGAATCGGAAAATGCACCGCGTTGTGCGCCAGATACAAATAAAATGGATGCTGCTTATTCGCCTGGATGAATTTCACCGCTTCCTCGGTATAGATCCGCGCCAGCCGGTCTTCATCGTCATCCTTCATCAGTTCCACCACCTTGTCATCCCGCAGAAGTGGCACCACTTTTTCGCCGGTATCTGCCTTGGGCCGCAGCATGTCGTTGGAATACGGAATGCCAAAATAATGGTCGAAGCCGAACTTGGTGGGGAAAAATTCCGGCTGGTCGCCCAAGTGCCATTTGCCAATGGCCTGCGTGGCATAACCCTGCGCCTTGAGCAGCCGGGCCACTGTATGTTCCGCCGGATTCAAGCCCACCGCCGAGTCGGGCGGCAGCACGCCGGGAATGGAAACACGGGGCGCATAACAGCCGGTCTGAATTTGGGCGCGGGAGGCGGAACACACCGGTGCCGCATAGAAGCTGGTCAGTTTCATCCCCTCCGCCGCCATCCGATCCAGTGCCGGCGTCTTACACTGGGTCGCCCCAAATGGCTCAATGTCGCCATAGCCCATGTCATCAATCAAAATCACCACGATGTTCGGCTTGATGGGTTGGGCATAAACGGACGCCGCCAGCGCCATAACAAAACCAAGGGATAATATAGTGGTTTTCACAAATCAGTTCGGGATGGCCGCTTTCGCCGCCGGCTTGGCCGGCACATAATAGCAGCCGAGAATTTCCAACACTTTGGCCCGCAAGGCCGGCCCGTCCACCGGACCATGCTGGCTCCACAAAATCTTTCCGCCCGGTGCCACCAGTACCGTATCCGGTAAAGCACCCGGCCATTCGGGATCCAACGTTTGCATGAGCACATTCAGGTCTTTGCCGGTGTACAGATAGCTGTCGGTCGTGCGCCCTTCCTTTTTGAGCGACCGTTTCACCTTGTCATTGGGTGCCGCCCCTTGCTTTTCCAGAAAGGCTTTGGCCTTCGGCAAGTCCCCCAGCCGGTCATTGCTGATGCTGACAAATTCAAAATCGCGCATCCCGTAACGGCGCGCGGTGGCGACCAGTTCAGGAAATTCCACCAAGCACTGCGGGCACCACGTCGCCCACACATTGATCAGGCGCAGGTTGCCCGAGTGATTCTGGCGCAACGCAGCCACCCCCGCGTCATCAATCGCTTCCAGGTCCACCGGGGTGTGGTCCAGCTTCGCCTTCGCCTCCACCACCGAGGCTTTTTTTTCCAGCCACTTCGTGGAACAGCCGCGCGGCTTGGTTACCGGCACCGGCACCGGCCGGTCGGCCAGCAGCGCCAGCACCGCATCCCGCGCCGGCTGCGCCTTCACCGTGGCGGGGTCGGGAAACGGGGAATCGTCAAACTCGCCCTGATAGCGCAGCTTCCGGTCCGCATCGAACAGAAAAACATGCGGGGTGGCCAGGCAGCCATAAGCCTTCGCCGTGGTCTGGGTCACGCCGTCATAGAGATAGGGAAAATCAAACCCCTGCTCGGCGGCATATTTTTTCATGTCGTCAAAACTGTCGTCATATTTGGAGTAGCCCAGCTCCTCGGAACGCAGACCTTCGGGATTGTTCGGATTGATGGCCACAAGCGCAAAACTCTTGCCCTTCATCTCGGCCACGAGCTGTTTGATGCGAATCTCCGCCGCGTGCGACACCGGGCAATGGTTGGAAATGAACGCAATCATGAGCAACTTTGCCCCCCGGTAATCCGCCAGGCGGTGCGTCTGGCCGTCAATACCCGGCAGGGCAAAATCCGGGGCCGCCTCGCCAATCTTCAATTCGTGAAAACCGGCCGGCTGGGCGAAGGCCGACAACGACGCCAGCCATAGGGTGACCGTCACCAGCAGGTTGCGCCGCCACCGCAGGCCGATGCGTTCCGAGTTTGCCGATGGCGATGAAAGCCTGGTGGCCACAATGGTCGTGGTTAATTGCCCCCAACGGGTTTCAGTTCGCGCACGGCCGCCTTCGGGCCGGCGGTCAACTCACCCGGGGCCGGGGCTGGCAAGGTCACCTTGCCGGTGGCCGCCCACTCCACCCCACGGGTGAACGTGATTTGAAAGCCCAGCCCGCTTAACGCCTCAACATAATGCCCGAGCGTCGTGTGGAACACCCGCCCCTTGCCGTAGCTGATGGTCATCAACATAGGCTGCGGCTCATGGGTGACATCGGAAACAGCGGAAGCCAGCACCGTGACATTCTTGGCCGGACCCCGGAGGCTGTTATACAGCTCATCCTGAGCATGCATCCACTTGGCCGGCAAACCCTGCATGATGGGATGATCCGGCTGCTCGGTGGTCACCAAGAATTCCGCGCGCGCCCCATGGTTGCCGGAAGCCCCGGGCAACTGCTGCGGCGTCCACACCCCGTCCTTGAGCTTCAAATAGGGGCCGGACTTGGCCGTTCGTCCGCTCCAGCCACCAATGCCAATCATCTCATTGTATTCCGGCCAGTCGGGGAAGGCATTGTCGGCCGCGTGATAGCTCACAAAACCGCCGCCGCCTCGCACATATGCCTCAAAGGCCGCCCGCACCTCCGCCGGCCAGTCCTCACCGTTGTAATTGGATACAATTACATCGTAGTCCGAGAAATGCGGCCGCCAATGATCCC
>Ga0007882_10000919_pt1 | contig 17282 bp, 18 predicted proteins | sample CryBogCBH12Aug01_FD_71195 | JGI IMG/M metagenome (GOLD analysis project Ga0007882, IMG submission 71195) | Freshwater microbial communities from Crystal Bog, Wisconsin, USA - CBH12Aug09.1 | ecosystem: Environmental > Aquatic > Freshwater > Lake | place: Crystal Bog, Wisconsin, USA | collected... | reverse complement strand
ACAGCTAAAAGAAGTTTTTAACCTTTGCAAAAAGAATAAAATTAAAACAATTTTATCTCACAGATCTGGAGAAACTCTTGATAATGCAATTGCAGATTATGCTTTTGGTTTTGGTGCAGATTACATAAAGTGTGGAATCAAAACTCCTTGGAGAGAAGCTAAATTAAAGAGATTGATTGAAATTAAAAAGAGGTTAAAATGAAACTAAAATTATTTATGGTTACCACAATCAATAGTATAATCGCTAGAGATAATGGAGAAGAAGATTTTCTTTCTCACGAAAATTGGAAAGTATTTTGTAAGATGTTAAAAAAAGATGGATGTTTAATTTGGGGAAGAAAAACTTATGAAATGGTTGTTAAATGGGGACAAAATTATATTAATGATTTAGCTGGTGCAACCATTTTTATTGTTTCAAGTAAAGACAATTTAACATTAAAAACCAATAATACTTTTATTGTTAGATCTCCAAAGGAAGCAATAAAAAAGATAAAAGAATCAGGATTCAAAAATGCAATTTTATCTGGCGGAGGCAAAATAAATTCTTCTTTCATAAAAGAAAGATTAGTAGATGAAATAATAATTAATATCTCTCCTTACTTATTAGGAAAAGGTATAAAATTATTTAGCGAGGATAATTTTGAGACCAATCTAAAATTAATTAAGGTAAAAAAATTGAAAAAAGACATAGTTCAAATTTATTACAAAGTCAAAAACGCATAGTTTAAAAACCCTTCAAACTGATGATAATTAATGCCTCTGGCAGAAGATTATCACGTACAGGCTGAAATAAACCCTGACAAACCCGTGAGCTCTTTATTAACAAAATAATAACAATGGCAAAAACCAAAAAAACCGATGAAGTCGTTAAAGAAGATCCAAAGGAAAAGGTAGACGCAGTAGTAGAAACAAAAGAAGATAAGAAAGCAAAGCTTGCAAAATTACTTGAAAAAGCAAAGAAGCTTGAAGCAGGCGTTGAAGAGGTTAAAGATGTTGATTTGAAAAAGAAAGTTAAACCTGAAACTGCTGAAGATGAAAAAGAAAATACTCTCGTCCCAATGGAAGATTATCTTAAGGCATCTATTCATTTAGGAACTAGAGTTATAACTCCAGACATGAGACAATATGTCTACAGAAGAAGAGCAGATGGACTTGCTGTTTTCAATACTGCAATGCTAGATGATAAAATAAGATCTGCAGCAGAATATTTATCAAAGTTTGCTCCTGAAAATATTATCCTGGTATGTAAGAGAGAAGCTGGATGGAAAGCCGTAAAGAAATTTGCTGAAACATTCAACATAAGATTATTTACTAAAAAATATCCTGCTGGAATTTTAACTAACACAAATTTAGAAAACTTTACCGAAGCTGAATTAATATTCATCTGCGATCCGTGGCTTGATAAAAATGCACTTGAAGATGCTAGAAGAGTAAGTACACCAGTTTTATCAGTTTGTGATACAAATAATTTCACAAGAGGAATAGCACACATAGTTCCTGGAAATAATAAGTCTGCAAAATCCCTTGGAATGATTTTCTATCTTCTAACAAAGTTATATTCTGAAAACAGAAAGATTAAAATCGATACTCCTAAGGTTCAAGATTTCATTGATGATTGGGATAATTTACAACCTCCTAAATAAACAATACATTTTTAAATAACTTATTCTATTTTATCGAATGAAAGCCGTGAAGTTAACTAATATAATCGTTCTTGGGATTATGATTTTAGTTTGGCTTATTTTTATCTTTACAGCAGGGGTATCTCAGATAAAAGAGATGGCTGCAAATATCAATCATGGAGGAGACGATTGGATATTCTTCGGTTTAATTCCATTATTAGTTTTTGTGGTAGCCATAATTTATTTCATAATGGGAATAAAAGACTATAATTCGGAAAAAGAAAATAACGGATGGATAAAAACTGCTATTTGGTTACAGACTATTTTCGGTATGCTCTCTATATTATGGTTTATTATTGGATTTATAGGTTCCTTCTCAGATACTTCTGGTTTCGGTATGGGGATTGTAGTAAGTTTAATTTCGATATTATACGGTATAATTTTAATTATCTCCTTTTTATTATTCTTAATTGGTAAAGCAAAACAATAAATTTATTTTCACATAATTTACTCTCTTTTTCAACCTAAAAAGTAATATTTTTGTTACTAAAATATATCCCAAAAAGCACCCAAAATCCTTCGTAAAAATCGAAAGATTTATAAAGCAATTTCGAGTCAGGAATCTCATACGATGTTAACGAAAATGAGTGCCTTAATATTTACAAGTCGTTGCTTTTTAGCGACGCTAATCGCAAGTTAAGGTATGATGTATGCGAATAATAATTAAGTTTTGAAATTACGATTATTGAATTAATTTTCAATTCCTAAAAATTTAACAATTTTTAGTATATATTTCTTAGATAACAAATGCCAAAGTCGTTCAGGAGGTTTGAGTGAATAGCTACATTTCTTGTAAAATGGTTAATAACCAAATTCATGTAGCGAAATAATGTTTTATCATTATAAATCCAGTTTATCCTGCTGGCGGCTGCGGCTATCTGGTTTACAATTAGACATGCAAGTCTTTTTTTTAGTTCGCAAGAATTGGAGAAAGGCATACCGCTCACTAACACGTAGCTAACCTGCCCTTGAGCCCGTCATAACCTCGGGAAACTGAGGATAACAACGGATAGATGATATTTTCTGGAATGATTTATCGTCGAAAGTTTGCGCAAGGATGGGGCTGCGGCTGATTAGGTAGTTGGCGGGGTAAAAGCCCACCAAGCCGATGATCAGTAAGGGCCTTTAGCGAGGAAGCCCTGAGAGGGAGTCTGAGACACAACTCCCAGCCCTACGGGGTGCAGCAGTCGGGAAACTTTTGCAATACACGAAAGTGTGACAAAGTAAGCCAGAGTGCTTTTCTATATTTGAAAAGCTTTTGTGAGATGTAAAAAGTCTTACGAATAAGGACTGGGCAAGACCGGTGCCAGCCGCCGCGGTAATCCCGGCAGTCCAAGTCGCAGCCACATTTGTTGGGTCTAAAATATCCGTAGCTTGCTTTTCAAGTCTTTTGTGAAATCGGGACTCTTAAGGTTCCGGCGTGCAAAAGATACTGTTTAGCTAGAGACCGGGAGGCGTAAGAAGTACACTTAGGGTAGCGGTAAAATGCGTTGATCCTATGTGGACTAACAGTCGCGAAGGCGTCTTACGAGAACGGTTCTGACAGTGAGGGATGAAGGCTAGGGGCGCAAAGTGGATTAGATACCCATGTAGTCCTAGCAGTAAACACTGCACACTAAACATTGGAACCTCTTCGAGAGGTTTCAGTGCTGTACCGAAGGGGGAAAGTGTGCTACCTGGGAAGTATAGTCGCAAGACCGAAACTTAAAGGAATAGGCGGGGGGGTACTACAACGAGTGACGCGTACGGTTCAATTAGATTCTACACCGTGAACCTCACCAGGATCGACAGCAGAATGAAGGTCAGTCTGAAGGGCTTACCTGACACGCTGAGAGGAGATGCATGGCCGACGTCAGCCTGTGTCGTGAGATGACCAGTTAAATCTGGTAACAGGCGAGACCCGTATGTACATTTGCATTGAACAATGTACAGACTGCCTCGGTAACGAGGAGGAAGGTGCGGGCTACGTTAGGTGAGTACGTCCCAAATACCCTGGGCTACACGCGCGCGGCAATGCTGCATTCAATTGGACGCAACACCGAAAGGTGGAGCAAATCCCATAAACTGCAGCTTAGTTCAGATCGAGGATTGCAACTCATCCTCGTGACGCTGGAATTCGTAGTAATCGGATTTTATCAGAGTCCGGTGAATAAGTCAATGCCCCTTGCACTCACCGCCCGTCAAACCAACCGAGTTCTGCATTGGTGAAACCCGTCAGGGGAGAACCTTTGTAAAGCAAGGTAGGTTAAGTCGTCACAAGGTATCCGTAGGGGAACCTGCGGATGGATCACCTCCTAAAATTTTTATTAATTTTAGGTAATCAATCATTTTTTTTAACACGTAAACAAGAAATTTATTTCTTGAAATCAAAATGACACCACGACGATTGACATATATTATTTAAGGAATATTATCACTTCAAGATCTATTTTTTATTATTCGCATACACTGGAGAAAAAGATTAATGTAAATTTTCTCCACATTTTCGTTAACATTTTATATCGACAGAACAGATGAGAGAGTTTCAATTGAAACTTTTGATGTAACCAAAAAAATTCGACAAAAAGAATTTTTTGGGTGGTCAAGAAGTAAAATTCTTGACATCACAAAGATTAAAAACCATCAAGACGACTGCCAATTATATTTGGGCCTGTAGTCTAGTGGTAAAATAGCCCGTTTGCAACGGGCGGTCGGGAGTTCGATTCTCCCCAGGTCCACTTTTTTAAGTGGAAATTTTTAATCAATCACATATCATGCTCACCTTCAATTCGCAAGAGTTGAAGAATTGAGAGTCAATAAAGACTTTAAAATTTCTCTGGGAAGAGAAAAAATATCTGTCGTTTGTCGTCGCAAGATGACAATCATGGTGAGCCGTTAATTCGGTTTATCATGTGGAGACATAATGTTCAATGAAACAAGTAGGAAGGTAAGACAAACTCTAATATTAGAAACTTAAATGTTTTTAATAGTAGAATAATTTTCCACAGACACGAATCTTTATGATTCGTCTGTGAGTAAAGAAGTAAAATTGATAAATAATAGAAATTAAATTTTCTATTTCAATTTATATATTTTTAAAATAATTTGATTAACAAGTTTTTGTTAATTATAGCAAGAACTGGTTCTTCCAAACTATTAGATGGATAGCTTGGTTTAGATTTAAGCAAGGACGTGGCAAGCTGCGATAAGCTTGGGTGAGCCGCATGCGGGCTTTGAACCCAAGATCTCCTATGCGAAAACGTGCTCGCAAGAGCGTGCAGAGATGCACAAATACGCCGGGAACTGAAACATCTTAGTACCGGTAGGAAAAGAAAACAATAGTGATTCCCTTATTAGCAGCGAGCGAAAAGGGATCAGGGCAAACTGAATCTCCCGTTGAAAAATGGGTAGAGATGTGGTGAAGATAAATGGCTAAATCGATGAGTTAAAGTTCTCTGGAAAGAGGCGCCTCAGAGGGTGATAGCCCCGTAAACGAAATCGATATGTTGTTCTTCAAAGAGTAGGGCTCCCTAGATCGGAAGTCCGAATACGGCAAGATTAATTGCCAACCCTAAATAACAATCTAAGTCCGATAGCAAACTAAGTACCGCGAGGGAAAGCTGAAAAGTACTCTTAAACGAGGGTTAAAAGACTTGAATTCTAATAGTGACATGATGGTTACTGCATTACGGTGTTGTAACGTGCGTGTTGAAAAATGAGCCAGGGAGTTGACTTACAGTGGCGAGGTTAATAAATGAAGCCGTAGCGAAAGCGAGTATGAAAATGCGATAGTCACTGGGGTCAGACACGATGCCAGATGATCTTGTCCTGAGCAGGATGAAGTTCTTCGAAAGGAGAATGGAAGTCCGAACTAGTGCTACATGCATGTGCTTGGATGATTTGGGATAAGGGGTGAAAAGCCAATCTAATCTGGCGGTGGCTTGTTCCTGTCGAAGTATGCCTCAGTATAGCCTTATTGTGCTTGAGAGCGAGGTAAAGTACGGATAGAGTCTGCAGAGCCTAACGGCTACGGGACATCTTTCCAACTCTGAACATGTTCTCTGTATACAATAGGAGTGGGGGCCGGTGCGTAAGGTACCGTTCCGAGACCCGAACAAGGGAGACTGAAGTTAAGGTCCCAAAATATATGTTAAGTGTAACAAAGACTGTCTTGAACCTGAGACACTAGGGATGTAGGCTTAGAAGCAGCCATCATTTAAAGAAAGCGTAACAGCTCACTTATTGAGGTTCGAGGCGTCGAAGATGGACGGGGCTAAACATATTACCGATACTTCAGGGGCACCCGCAAGGGTGTTCCGGTAGACAGGCGTGCTTTCTGCGTAGAAGTCCTTCCGAGAGGATAGATGGAGCGGGAAGCAATGAAAATCCTGGTGGAAGTAAGATCAAATTATTCTGAGAACGAATAGCGTCGTAAGAGCAAGGTTTCCTTGGCAATATCGTTTAACCAAGGGTTAGTCAGCACCTAAGATTTATCTTAACTGCGTAAGTCGATGGACATCAGGTTAATATTCCTGAACTGATTACAAACGTTTTAACTGCAAGATTGAGCTTCGGGATATGCGGCATTTCGAAAGAACTGCAAAACACGAAAATGATGGAGCGTAATGCATCGATATCATTGAATGGTTTTGAGTGATCCGCGGATTCCTAGAGTCCATGAAAATGTTTTGCATAGAATGTAATTAGCTGTACTGAGAACTGACACTGGTGCTCTAGCTGAGAAGGCTAAGACGTGTAAGGTATAAATTGGTTAAGGGAACTCGGCATATTGGCCCTGTTTCTTCGGTAGAAGGGGTGTCTATGAATGTCTTTGATATGTAGAAGGCGTTCGTAGATTGCAATAACAAGGACCGCCCGACTGTTTATCAAAAACGTAGCCGGTTGCCAACCCGAAAGGACTAGTATAACCGGTGAGACCTGCCCAGTCGCGGTGTTTCAAACCTCCTTACAAGGGGGCTAAGACCCGTGAAACGGCGGGCCTAACTATGAGGCTCTTAAGGTTGAACTAAATAAGAACTGCCTTACATTATTTTTTAATAAAATAAAAGATAGTGATCTAGGTCTCAATATATTAGGCGATCAAGAAATAAAATTTCTTGACATAATGATAAACATAAAGTCAATAGACAAAATCTAACTATATGCTGGAACATCTGAGCATATCAAATTACTAAATTTTTAATTTAGTGAAAATATTTGATTGCAGATTATCAGCAGGAAAGACGAGAATTAAAATTTATTTTATTCTCGAATCCTCAGAGACTAAACGTTAGACACAAATAAAATTTGTGAAGATATAGTCCGATCCTTATAGCGATATAAGGTGTATATTAAATCGACTTGATTTAATTACAGTAAAACTTCAATGAGCGTAATGCCTTGTCATCTGAATGGTGACGTGCATGAATGGTTCAACGAGGTGGTCACTGTCCCTAACCAAGTCCTTCTGAACTCACTTACCGGCGAAAATGCCGGTGTCTCCTTGTGGGAAGTGAAGACCTTGTAAACCTTTACTGCAGCTTGTTGTTGTAGCTTTAGGGGAATTGCATAGCGTAGGTAGGAGCTTCGGCGACAATGTAACACTACTCAATTTCCTTAAAGCTGCTCACCCGAGAGGGGACACCAGCAGGTGGGCAGTTTGGCTGGGGCGGCACCCTACCGAAAAGATATCGGTAGGAACTAATAGTTAAGCTCATCCAGGTTGGAAATCTGGAGTCGAGTTCGAGGGCAAAAGCTTAACAGACTGTGTTTTGCACGGCAAGAAACGCAGAGATGAAAGTCGGGCCTAGCGACCCTATGTAGTTTTTTAATAGGACTCATATGTGATAGAAAAGGTACTTCAAGGATAACAGGCTTGTCGCGCCCGATAGTCCATATTGACGGCGCGGTTTGGTACATCGCTGTCGGCTCTTCCTATCCTGGTTGTGCATAAGCAACCAAGGGTGTCGGAGTTCACGCATTAAAAGGGATCGTTAGCTGGGTTAAGAACGTCAAAGTAAACCCAAGTTAATATCAAACCATAAAATTAGCAAGCATAAAAAAATAAATAAATAATTAGAACGCGGCGTTGCGTGCAAGTAATTGCACGAAAAATAAAATCAGCTCATATCGGTGAATCCTTAATTTGATTAACTGTCAAAATTATGGCAACCCCGAGGGAAGATTTTCAGAAATGAAATTCCCCGTAGAGACTTGGTACCCAATGGGTACCGGAATGGTATTTAACAATATCATTAACACGCTGATCTCCTAGAAATCTAAGTGTTTTTAGGATGAAGGTATAGTCCACACAATGTAAAATCATAAGCATTGATAAAGTACGCGAGACAGTTTGTATAATATCTACAAGGAGCGTAGTTGTCTGAGTGGAAAGAATATCTAGTACGAGAGGAACGGTATTCTGGTGCCTCTAGTGTATCGGTTGTTATGAAGCAGGCCGAGTAGCCACGCACCGAGGGATAAGTACTGAAAGCATCTAAGTACGAAGTCCTCCGCAAGACGAGACAACAAAGGCCGTCAAAGAAGATGACGTTGATAGAGTTGGTGTGTAAGATCCAAGAACCCGAGGATTTCAGCATTCAACTACTAATAGCCTCAATAAATCAAAATATTTTAAAAATATGAAACTTTTCTTACCTTCCTACTTGTTTCAAAGATAATTTCTATAGAAATTATTAAATAGTTATTCTTATTTAATTAACAATGTACAATTTATCAGGTAAATTTGAAAAAATATTAAATCATAATGCCTTTTGGTGGTCTATTGTGCTTGGATCGGTATTATTAATAGGATACGGACAGGATAGAAATTATAAAAAATTTGAACAATTAGTAGATACAAATCATGATGGAATCATATCTAAATCAGAACTGAAACCAATTTATAATTTTCTTAAAATACCATTTAACGAAGATAATCCTGCGCCTCTAACTGAATCACAATTAGAACAAGTTATCTTTTCATATAAAAAATAATTCTCTCTATTTCAATTTCATTATTTTTATAAACTCTATAAATTCACAATTTTTATGATAACATTAGAAAATTATTTAGAAAGTGCAAGAGCTCATGAATTTGTATTTAGAAATATTCTCAGAGATTTAGCAAATAAAGGAAATTCTAGACCTTTAGCTTATGCAATTCCAAATGATTTTAATCTAGAATTAAATTTAGAAGAATTTTATAAAAAATACTCAGCACATAATTTACCTTGCCAATTTACACTTTTAGATTTCAAAATAGATGAGCAAGGAAGAGCAATAATTTCATTTGACGATATAGGTAATATCGAAGAATTTGAAAGATTAAAAATTAAAGATAAGGGAAATGGAATTCAATTAAGATACAAAGTAAATTCTGATAGTTCTGTTACTTATGAAACTAGTTTAACTGATTGGGAATATAAAATTGGTCGTCCAGGCAATGTAGCCATGTTCAATTTAATTTCCTGAATGAACTTAGAATATATTTAATTTTAACAAAAGTTTATTAACAAAAGAATGTTTTATTTTCAATGAATATATTTCCAAATTTGAAATCAGGTAAATGGGCGAAAATAAATTTAAACTCTGAATCAACAAAAACTGATCTAGATTTATCTATTCCAGAAGTTTGTACAAATTTTATTTCTAATTTAAATAAAAAATTAAAAGTTAATTATAATTATGGCGGTTTTCTCGAGGATAGAACCTATATTTGGAGAAATAGTAAAACTGAGAAAGGTAAAAGTTTGATTCATCTAGGTGTTGATTATTCCATTCCTGCAGGTACTGAAGTTTCTCTTCCATTAAATGCAACTGTTTTTCACATAATGAAAGATCCAAAAAATAATATTGGTTGGGGCGGGAGAATAATTTTCAAACTTGAAAATGGAAATTATTTATTATATGGGCATTTAAAACAAAATATAAATCTAGAGATTGATCAAAAGTGTAAAAAAGGAGAAATTGTCGCGACTCTTGGTGATAAAAATGAAAATGGCAATTGGTGGCCGCATTTACATGTACAACTAATGAATCAAAAATTTATAGATAATTATAAAGATAATTTAAACAACATAAATGGTTACCTTCCTATAAATCATTCAGAATTAAAAAATATTATAGATCCGGATACAATAATAATTATAAACTCAAATTGATTAAATAAATTGTATGAAACTAGAAAAAGGGGTTCAAACATTTACAACTGGAGTTCCTTCTAGACATTATTCTAACATTTTAGATTACCATCCTTCTAGTAGAAATTTCTCAAGAAGACAAACCTACACCTCTTCAGAATCAGAGCATTCAGTAATTGCATATTTAGTTTTAGAAAATAAGGAGTTTTCAAATGTTTATGCATTTAGAAATCAAGATGGCACCTATAGAACAAAAGAATATCATTCACTAACTCTTGATAATATTATGGAAGTACATAAAGAATCTAAACTCATGTATTCTATTGTTAAACTCTTAGATGATGCTCCTTTAGATAGAAATCAATTAATATCTGTTGCAGTTCAAAAGCTAGGCTTAGATTTTGATATTGTTAAATCAAATTTACCCTATATGATATTTAACGGTTTAATCGGTTTCAATAATGAAGAAAAATTAACTTCTGATAAGTCTGAATTTAATCCTCAAGCATTCCATAGAAATATTCCAAGATATCATGAAAAAGAGTTTCCTTCTGATAAACTAAGAAAAGAAGCAAGAAAAAATACTCTGCCCTGTTCATTCTAATATATAATACAAATATTATTAAACTCTTTTTTTCTCAAAAAATCATGGAAAATAAAGAAGGTGTTGATAAAAAAGAGGAAACTCAGAGAAATATTCTTGAAAATGGAACCTATTCTATATATGGTCCAGACAATGGAGACATCTCATTTGATAAGATCGAGCTACATGCAGGCTCTGGAGCAAAAAGAATCTGGAAAGTCGAGCAATTCGATAGAGAAAAGATAGTTCTAAAGGTTATAAAATTCGGATAAATGAATATCACTCTAATAGGCATGCCTGGTGTAGGTAAAAGTACAATAGGAAGCAATTTAGCTAAAGAAATTAATTATTCTTATTTAGATATAGATGCTATAATAGAATCTAAAGATCATAAAAAACTTCAAAAAGTTCTTTCAGATTTAGGAGATGAAAAATTCATTCTTCGTGAAGAAAAAGAAGTTTTAGAGTTACATAATATAGATAATTCTATTATTTCTACTGGTGGAAGCATAGTTTATTCTGAAAAAGCCATGAATCATCTAAAGAAAATTTCAAAGGTAATATATCTCAGTTGTTCTATAAATCAACTCAAAAGAAGAATAAATAATAGCAATTCAAGAGGCATTGTAGGTATCAAAAGTAAAAGTTTTGAAGAATTATTTAATGAAAGAACAAAAATTTATAAAAAATATTCAGATTTTGAAATAGATGCCGAACATTTAGATATAAAAAACATAATTTTAGAAATCAAGAAGTTAATTAAATAGAAACCTTTAAAACCTTAATTTTATCCTTATTTTTAGAGTCGAGGAGCTGACTTCGGGATTTGTTATTAAATTAACAAAGGTTGCTAAAAATATCAACTTTAATTCTGAGGAAGGTCCGGACATCATAAACAAATGATCCTTTGAAAGAAGGTCGATCGCGAGGTCGAGCAACGTAACAGAAACGGCACCGCTCTATTTGAGCAATGAATCATGCGAGAAGCTTTGAGAATAGAGATAGGATGAAACGGACGCCTTCATTGATGCAAAAGCCCAAGCCGCTTGCTAAGACTGATGTCAGTACGAATGGTTCGTTTCGCAAGAGACGACATACGACAAAATCTGGCCTACCTCGACTCTATTTTTATTCTAACCTATTAAAAACATTTAAAACCCCTTCTTTATTCCCCTAATCGTTAGGGCTGGTAGCTCAGTGGGAGAGCACACGACTGAAGCTCGTGGTGTCGGGGGTTCGATTCCCTCTCAGCCCATTTATTTTTAATAAATGGTAATCTTTATAAAATCAATATTACTATAACTTCCATGGCGAATAAGAGTGGTGAAGATAATCGTTTTGGTTTTACATCTGGAGTATTAGGAATTTTAGCAATTGTTTTAGTTTTATTGGATTCAATAAGCGGAACTATTCTAGGAATATTAGCAATAATTTTTGCTTCCATACAATTGAAAAAATTTAAGACCTCCTGGGCAAAAGCAGGTTTAATTCTAGGAATTTTAGCAGTCGTTTTAGCAATAATTTCAATTATAATTATTATTAATAATCCTCAATATCTTTCACAAACAACACCATGAAATTATATAATAGCAAAAAAGCAGCCATTGAATTATCAACTTCAACAATAGTAATTATAGTTTTAGCAGTAACCATGTTAATTCTCGGAATGGTTCTAGTTAGAAGTGTACTATGCAGCGCCATAAGTCTTACTAGTGATGTAAATAGTAAAGCACAATCAGAGTTAAATACTTATTTTGGAGATTCTGGAAATGAAATTGCTTGTTTAGGATCTGCAGATGCAATAAAATTAGTTCCGGGAAAAACGAATGCCATCTCTTGTTTAATAAAAGCCCCTGTAGCAGCTAAATACGAAACAAAAATAGTAGGTATTACTTCAAGTATTCCTTCTCTAACCAAAGAAATGATACAAAAATGGATGATTACTTCAACTTATTCAAGTCAAGTAGGACCAGGCAATAACGATATTCAAAAGATAATAAGATTAAATATTCCAAATAATGCTCCAGAAGCAGAAATTATTTTCGATGTTGAAGTTGATAAAGATGGCCAATTTTTAGTGACTGAACACCTTGATTTCCAAATAAGTAGAGTTGGATTTGTTCAAAACGCAATTTGCTAATTTTTTGTATTAACAAAACTTAAAAACTCACTTTATCTCATTTTTTCATGAATGAATTAGAAAATTATCAAAAATATAAGTGGTTTTACACCTCTTCTGGAAAGTTAGTTGTGGGTGGAAAATCAGCAGTACAGAACGATGAATTACTCAAAACAGTGAAATCTCTGAAAAAAGATTTTATTGTCATACATACTTCTTCTCCTGGAAGTCCATTTTCAATAATTGTTTCTCCCATAAACAAAGTTTCCAAGAAAGACATAGAAGAAACATCTGTTTTTACTGCCTGTTTCAGTCAATGCTGGAAATTAATGTCTAGAAAAACCTCAGTAGACATTTTCAAATCTTCCCAACTATATAAGGGAAAAGATATGAAAGCAGGTACCTGGGGAGTTGTAGGAGATGTGGAAGAAAAACCAGTTCATATGTCTTTAGCTTTAACAAGACAAGAATCAGTTCTACGCTGTGTACCCGAACAATCAATAAAAAACAAAAAAGATATCTTAGTTCGATTCAAACCAGGAAAAATATCAAAAGAAGAAATGGTTGCTAAACTAGCAACAGAATTAGGAGAACATTTTTCCCAGTCAGAACTTTTATCAGCGCTTCCTTCTGGAGGTTTTAGCATAATAAGATGAACTATCAAGCACTAAAGTTTCAAATAGGTAAAAATGGAATAACTCCTGGAGTAATAGAAGCTATGAACACTGCTCTTAAAACCCATAAGCAAATGAGAATTTCCGTATTGAAATCATCTGGAAGAACAAGAGAAAGTATGGAAGAAATGGCTAAATCAATCCAATCCCAATTAGTAGAAAAATGTGATTATAAAATAATGGGATTTACAATTATTCTTATTAAAATATTGAATAGAAATCCTCATAATCATTCTAATATCCAACCTAAATTTGTAAAAGAATAGATTTATAAATCATCCAAATGAAGGATATTTAGGTTTGATGGCCTCTGAGCCTATCTATTACCGCAAGGTAAGACCTATTACATTAAACAAAATGACAGACGTAAGATCAATTGAACCAGGAAGATATAACAAATTATTAGCTTCAGCTTTAAAAAATGTTCCAGAATTTAAAAAACCTGAATGGGTAGATTTTGTTAAATCTTCAACACACAAAGTAAGACCTATAATGGACTCTGATTTCTGGTTTATTAGAGGAGCAAGTATTCTTAGACAGTTATATATTAATGGAGTTGTCGGAGTAGAAAGATTAAGAACTAGATATGGTGGAAGAAAAAATAGAGGAATGAAACCTCCAAGATTCAAGAAATCAGGTGGAAAAATAATTAGAACTCTATTACAACAAGCAGAAGCAGCAGGTTTTGTTGAAAAAGTAAAAGCAAAGAAAACAGGAAGACAATTAACAGTCAAAGGAAAGGAATTCATGGAGGCATTAGCAAAATGAGACCAGTATTACAGAAAAAAATTAAGCTAGGAGTCGCAGGAAGACAAACAAAGTGGGCACCATTTTGGGCAGTTATTAAAAGAAACGGAAAAGGAAAGAGAGTACATCCATCTCAAATGACTAAACACAGAAGACATTGGAGAAGAACTAAACTAAAGATTGTTCCAAGAAGAACACCTAAATCACATTCAGGATAATTAAACATGGCAGAAACAAAACAAAAATCAGAAAAACTTGAAAGAGAATACACAATTCCATTAAGAAGAGCATGGGTAAATGTAGTTGAATACAAAAGATCCAGAAAAGCAGTATTAGCTATAAAAATATTCATCGCTAAACACATGCATGTTGAAAATAGAGATATAGATAAAGTAAAGTTAGATGTATATCTTAACAATAACATTTGGTATAGAGGAAGAAGAAGTCCTCCTTCAAAGATTAAAGTTAAAGCAGTAAAAGAAAATGGAATTGTAACTGTTAAATTTGCTGAAACTCCATCCTATGAAAAGTTCTTGAAGATTAAACATTCTAAGATTCACAAACAAACTGAAGTAGCTAAACCAGAAGGAAAAGCAGAACCTCAAAGATCAGAAGTTCAAACTCCTGATAAAAAGTTAGATGAAAAAGAAAAAGACAAATCTATCGAAATTGAAGGAATGAAGCAAGCCGAAGCTCAACAAAAAGCAGCAAAGCACACAACTTCTCAAAAAGAACCAAGAATCCATAGAAAAGCTTTAAGCAGATAATTTTTAGTAATCTTTTTTAATTCAATTATTATGTTACAAATCTTCCATGATATTTAAGGATTATTTCTTTCCAATCTGGAAATAAATCCTTATATGCTTCTACATCTATCCATCTAGGTTTGTCATATGCTTGAAAATTAAATTCCACTATATCAGTTTCATGAACTCCTCCGATATTTTTTCTTAATATATGTGTATCTGATCCCTCATTTTTTCTATAATCATCAAGCTGATTTCTAAGTATTTTTATCAAATTTTTATTTGGAAAAATTGTAATTTCATTACCTAAATATACTTTTGATTTATTATTTTTTATAGTACTATTTTTAGGAGAACTGAGTTTTAAGTCTGCTTGAATTTCTTCAATTACATTAGGTATATATTTAGTATATTTTGAAGTTTCTATTGAAGTTTCCCCAATCTCTTGAAAAATACTAAAGTTAGGAAATAAATATTTTATTCTTCCGTCATAGTTTCTTTTATAAAAGCATTTGGATTCAATGGAATCTCCAGACCTATAAGCATGAGAAACCAAATCATTAGAGAATTTATCTTCTAAATCAATCATATACTTAATCATATGTTCTAATCCTTCAGTATCGAGAATAGATATTTCATTATTAGGACATAACACAAATTCACGAGAATATGCTCCACGTAAACTATGCTCTAACCTATTTCCCATACTCCCATTTGGATCATTTAAATCACAAACGTACTCTCTATTCACATATTGTTCAACTACATTAAGTCCTGATTGTGTTATCGCTTCGTTAATTATATTTATCAATAATCCTTTCTGACTTTTTGGGTCTTTTTTATCATATGAATTTTTGAATTTCATTTTATGTTCGTCCTTTCATCTCTTTCAAGATGATACTACTTCTAAGTTAGTAATATAATTAAATGCTTTCTTTAGGTTTTTTAATAAAATAACAATATTTATATACAAAATGTAATTATCTTTAAATATGACTGAAAATAACTCAGAAGCACCATTCGGACTAGACTTAAAAGATAGAAAGATACTATATGAATTAGATAAAGATTGTAGACAATCTTGTCCACAAATAGCCAAGAAAGTTGGACTTTCTAGTGAAGTTGTAAATTACAGAATAAAACGATTTGAAGATGAAGGAATAATAACTCAATATCAAGTATGTATAGATTTATCTAAACTAGGATTAACTCAATTTAAAATTTTACTATCTTTTCAACATTTAAAATCTGAAGAGATGAACAAAATAATCGATGAACTAAAAAAAGACAAAAAAGTTCTATGGATTATATCTTGTAAAGGCGATTGGGATTTTTCTGCTGCTGGAGAAGTAAGTTCATTATCTGAAGTTGAATCTTTTAAAAATAATATTTTAAGTTTATTTGAAGGATACATAGATAAGAAATCAATATCGATATGTACGGAAGCAGAAGTTTATAATCGGGATTATCTTTTACCTCAAGCAACAACAAGGAATAGAAACAGGAAGCTTGTAACTGCAAATAAACAAGAAGTGATAGAAGATTTAGACATAAAAATAATAAAAGAATTAGGAGAAAATGCTCGAAAATCCGTTGTTAAAATAGCTGAAAATCTTAAAACTACACCTAGAGTCATTGATTATAGGATAAAACATTTAATTAAAAATAATATTATAACTGGTTTTAGAATAGCCGTTAATTATGAAAAATTAAAAATAAAGTTCTATAAAACTTTCTTTTACCTTGACTGTCCTAAAGAAAGAAGATTGAATGATTTAGTTAATTTTTTAGGTGCAAATAGGAATGTGGTGCACAATCTTAAAGTTTTAAGTAACTGGGATATCGAACCAGAATTTGAAACTTCTTCCGAAGACGAATTTAATTCCATAATTTCAGAAATTAAAGATAAATTTTCAGATATTATAAAGAAAATAGAAGTAATCACCATATCAAAAGAACATAAATTTATTTATATTAATTAAAATGTCCCTATCATTTTTAAAATCAGACCTAGCGAAATTGGGCAGCAAAAGCAAAGCTAAACTTCTTTCAGGTTTTTTCAAAACTGGACCTGGTGAATATGGAGAAGGAGATATATTTATTGGAGTCACGGTTCCCAATACCAGGAAAATATCTCTGAAATACAAAGACCTTCCTCTAAAAGATGTTGAAAAATTATTATCTTCAAAAATACATGAAGAAAGACTATGTGCTTTACTAATATTAGTTAATTTATATGAAAAACATCCTGAAAAAAGAGCAGATATATTCAATCTTTACATAAAAAATACAAAATTCATTAATAATTGGGATTTAGTAGATTTGTCTGCTCCAAACATATCTGGAAGACATATATTTAACAACGGAAAGGAAAATCCTATTCTAGGAGCAATATTATTTAGATTTGCTCACTCCTCGAATCTCTGGGAAAAAAGAATAGCTGTACTTTCTACATTTTATTTTATTAAAAATCGTCGATTTGATGAATCTATTGAAATTTCAGAATTATTACTAAATGATAAACATGATCTAATGCACAAAGCAGTTGGCTGGATGTTGAGAGAAATAGGAAAGAGAGATATCAATGTTCTCAAATCTTTTTTAGCAAAAC